>QMCE01002436.1_pt1 | contig 10246 bp, 3 predicted proteins | sample 1821851 | NCBI WGS metagenome assembly QMCE01 (sample SAMN09453174, study PRJNA476694) | Termite gut metagenome, whole genome shotgun sequencing project. | isolation source: worker | host: Odontotermes sp. | place: South Africa:Pretoria | collected 2016-01-28
TTTGATATTACACATCAGTTGCAACAAGGTGAGAATGTAGTCGGAGTGATGTTGGGAAACGGTTTTTATAATATTCCCCGCGAGCGTTACCTGAAAATGATAACTTCTTACGGAGCTCCCAAAATGATCATGAATATCCGGATACAATATGCGGACGGCAGTGTGCGGCGTATTGTCAGCGATTCAAACTGGAAAGTAACGGATAGCCCTGTTACATACAGCAGTATATACGGGGGTGAGGATTATGACGCAAATAAGGAGCAGGCCGGCTGGATGTCGCCCGGTTTCAACGATCAGTCATGGAGTAAGCCGGTTAGTTCCGATTATAAAACAACACTTGTTTCACAGCGGGCGACACCGTTGAAGATAAGGGATCGCCTTCCTGCCGTACGGATTCTGGAAACGGAAAAAGGGGACTGGGTATATGATCTGGGGCAAAATTTTTCGGGTATTCTTGAGCTGAAAATACAGGGAGGTCGTAAGCAGTCTGTAAGGCTTCATCCGGCCGAACTGTTAAATCCGGATCATAGTGTGAATCAGAGTGCGTCCGGATATCCTTTTTATTTTACGTATACATCCGGAGGAGATGGTGTTGAAGTGTGGCAACCTCAGTTTACCTACTACGGGTTTCGTTATGTACAGATCGAAGGCGCTGTTCCGGCAGGAAAACCGAATCCGGATAATCTGCCGGAAGTGGTCAGTATAACAGGACTTCATACCTGTAATGCGGCGACTGAGGCGGGGACTTTTACGTGTTCCAATGACATGTTTAACCGGATATACAGTCTGATAGACTGGTCGATGCGCAGTAATATGGCAAGTGTTATCACCGATTGTCCCCATCGTGAAAAACTGGGTTGGCTGGAAGTAGCGCATTTGATGCAGTATTCGTTCCAGTACAGGTATGACATGGCCCGTTTGTATGGAAAGAAAATGATGGATATGCGTTCGACACAGGCTGTGAACGGACAAATCCCGACGATAGCTCCGGAATTGGTTGAGTTTGAAGGCGGGTTTAAGGATACGCCGGAATGGGGCAGTGCGTTTATCATCTGCCCGTGGTATGTCTACCTGTGGTATGGTGATAAAAGTCTGGTTGAAGCGTATTATCCGGATATGCAACGGTATCTTGATTACCTGACGTCAAAGTCGGATAATCATATCATCGCGTACGGGTTAGGCGACTGGTTTGATATCGGACCCGAAAACCCGGGGGTATCTCAACTTACATCGAATGGTGTTACGGCTACCGCTATTTATTATTATAATGCGACGATTATGCGGAAAATTGCGCTGTTATTGGGCAAGCCCGATGATGTCGGCAGGTATGAAAAACTGGCGGCGGACATCAAGAGATCTTTTAATGACACCTTTTGGAATGAGGCGACCCGGAAATATGACCGGGACAGTCAGGCGGCCAATGCGATGGCAATCTATATGGGTTTGGCCGAAGGAGAGAACAGGGAACAGGCGTTCGGGAATCTGGTGGCGGATATAAGAGGGCGTGATAATGCGCTGACAGCCGGTGATGTAGGGTACCGGTATGTGCTTCGTGCGTTGGAAGATCATAATGCTTCCGATGTTATTTATGATATGAATTGTAAATATGATGTTCCCGGTTACGGTTGGCAACTGGCGCACGGGGCGACGTCGCTGACGGAGTCATGGCAGGCTTACGGCTTTATCTCAAATAATCATTGCATGCTTGGGCATCTCATGGAATGGTTGTTCAGTGGCTTGGGAGGCGTTCGTCAGGCAGATCATTCGATTGCTTTCAAAGAAATTATATTCAGGCCGGAAGTCGTGGGAGATATCAGGGAAGCGAGTGTGTCATACGACTCTCCTTATGGTCTTATTAAATCGGATTGGAAAGATAATGAGCAGTCGTTTACCCTGCGTGTGGAAGTGCCGGCAAACAGTTCAGCCTCTGTTTATCTGCCTGCTTCGGAACTTTCACAAATAACGGAAAGCGGGACTTCTTTAGCGGAAGCCAACGGAGTAAGGGATCTGTCTTCCGAAAAGAACCGTATCTTTGTGAATATCGGTTCGGGAACATATAATTTTCACGTAGCAAAGAAAAAATAATAGTATTGAATGAATAACGAGTGTTTGTTAAATTGTTTATAATCAAACAGATAATTAATTATTGTATGAGGGTAGGTATATTTGGAGTAGGGCTGGATACGTACTGGCCGCAATTTAAGGGATTGCTGCCACGTCTGGAAGCATACCGGCAACAGATCAGGAGGCGGATGGAAGAGATGGGGGTTGCGGTGGTTGATGCGGGCATGGTTGATAATCCGGATAAGGCGCGAAAAGCCGCCGATTATCTGAAAGAAGAAAATATAAATATCGCATTTCTTTATATTTCAACGTATGCGCTTTCTTCGACCGTTTTACCGATTGCACAACAATTAAAAGTGCCGGTCATTCTGTTGAATATACAGCCTGTTGCTGCCATAGATTATGAAAAACTGAACCGGATGGGCGACCGGGGGGATATGACCGGAGAGTGGCTGGCGCATTGCCAGGCTTGTTCGGTTCCTGAAATCGCTTGTGTCTTTAACCGTTCCGGTGTCCGGTATGATATCATATCCGGATATCTTACGGAAGATAGAACCTGGCGTGAAATAAGAGAATGGATTGAAGCGGCAGGCGTTTTTCATTCATTGAATCAAGGCAGAATGGGGATCATGGGTCATTATTATGGTGGCATGTTGGATGTTTATACTGATTTAACGGAACTTGCCGCTACGTTCGGAACGCATATTGAGATGATTGAAATGTGTGAACTGAAGGCGATACGGGACGCTGTTTCAATTGATGAGGTCGACCTGAAAATAAATGAGTTTGGAACGGCGTTTGACGTAGTTCCGGAATGTGAAAATGAAGAAATAGAACGCGCCGCCCGTACATCCGTCGCTTTGGATCGATTAGTCGCCGCCCACAGCATAGATGCGCTGGCCTATTATTATGAAGGATATAACGGCAATGACTATGAAAACATTGTCACCTCCGTTATTGCAGGTAATACATTGTTGACGGGGAAGGGGATACCGGTGGCGGGAGAATGTGAAGTGAAGAATGTACAGGCCATGAAGATGCTGGCGGCATTTGGCGCCGGAGGTTCTTTTGCCGAATTTTATGCGATGGATTTTACGGATGATGTCGTACTTCTGGGACATGACGGGCCGGCACACTTCAATATGGCGGAAGAACGCGTAAAACTGGTTCCTCTTCCGGTCTATCATGGAAAACCCGGAAAGGGATTGTCCATACAGATGTCGGTTAAGCAAGGCCCTGTTACCATACTTTCGGTAGTGGAAGGAAAAGACGGTTTTTCGTTGTTGGTGGCGGAAGGCGAATCGGTTGCCGGCCCGACTTTGCCAATTGGGAATGCCAACAGCCGGTATAAATTTACGGTTTCGGCCCGGGATTTTATTGAACAGTGGTCAAAAGCCGGCCCTTCCCATCATTGTGCGATCGGTACGGGACATCTTGCCGGGAAGATCAAAAAGTTGGGCTTTTTATTGAATATCCCGGTAAAACAAGTGGCTTCCGGTTAAGCACTTTATTACGTCAGATCTGATATTTATTCCGGGCAATTCAATCTTTATCAAATCAGGGATGCATATTTCCATACATCCCTGATTTGCATGTTGTGCTTACCGGATAATTACTTTATGACCCGTTCCGTTGTTTAGCGTTACAATATAGATCCCCTGAAGGAGTTTGATACCGGTGATACCATCGGAGATGAGGATGCGCTGTTCCTGCAATACGCCTTCCGTAGTATAAATCCGGACAATGCTGCCGGTTGTGGATGTACGGATATATAACATATCCTTAGCCGCCCAGATTTGATCCTTATCCGATTCCTCTTCCGGAAGATTATCTTCCCGTCCGCTATGCAGAAAGTTTGCAAAGAAGACGCGTTCGCCGGTAGAGCCTTTGGGTATATTTACGATCATCTGAGGCTCGTTTCCGTTCGAACCGGTCCATCCGGTAAATACATCATCCGCTTTTTCCGGTGTTGCAAGTGTGATCGTACCGGATTCTATGGTGTATTCCGGCGGATTGCCGGCATGGTTTATACTTCCGTTCATCCTATAGCGGACAGGATACTTCTCTGTTTTAAAATTTGCCGTCAGTTCCACATTTCCATAGATCGTAAGCGTATCGTAATACATAATTCCTTCTTCCGCGTGAACGGTTTCTCCGCGGAGTGACGTATAATCGTTGTGGCTCCATCCGGTAAATGCATAGCCGTCTTCGGGAACTACGATGACGCCTTTTTGAGCCGTCGTTCTGAAATCTACAGCCTGAGGGTCGGCGTTGTAAATATAGCCTCCCGATCCGGCAGAAAAAGTAACTACGCCGACTCCGGCTCCCTGATGGAACGTACTGTTACCCGTAACGATATGGAGGGAATCGCTGGCTGTTATCCATGCGCGGTTGATAAACATGGGTTGGGAAGCGCTAGCCCCTTCCTGAGGAGAGGCTTCAAAACTTACGGTTTGCGAAGCCATTGATGACAGGCCGGACAAAGTCCAGATAAGAATATCCTGTTCGGGGTTGGATGTCTGATCCAGTGTTACGGAGGGAGTAGCCGAATTTTCCACATAGTTCAGGTAAGCGGGCAGCGTATCCCTGACAATCACGTTCCCGGATAGATAATTGGCGTTTACGGCCGTTATTTCATATTTTATCTTTTCCCCGTAAAGTACGGAAACCGGGTTTGGATAAGCGCCGTTACCCGGAACGCCTTCAAGCGTCGCATCTTTCTTCATTAAAAGCGAGAGGGCGGGATTGATAAATTCGAGCACGCTCTCATATGTATCACATTCCGGCTGATACGGGAAATTGGCGCCGTCATCGTTGATCCTGGCAATTACTTTTATGAATGGCAAATGTGGCGTAATGTCGGGAACCTGAATCGTTACATATCCGGTTTCTCCCGGGTATATAAATCCGTCAAAACTTCCTGTCGCCAATTTGTTCGCATCGGAAACCGACTCTTTATAAATCGTTACGTAGACCGGAGCGCCGATAGCCGCGTCACCCGCATTTGTTATTCCGACCGTTATACTGATGGAATTACCGGAGAGGGAGCCGCTGCTTATGGATTGATCCGGTATGGCGTCAGGAGCCGGGAAGATGGGAACTCCATTTTGGTTTATTAAGGTTTGCTGTTGCAGAAAGTTATTATAGGGGCGTACGTCATCCGTCGTTCCCATCATACCGTCTTTTCCCGCGAAAACGGTTGCTATGTTTAGCGGGTATCGGGGGATCGTCAGGTCTTCGTTTATGTTTACCGCGTTATACGCATATTGATTCCAGACCTTACGGGCCGGCGCCCACGGTACGGACGGGTCACTTGTATAGATATCTATTTTAGCATTTCCGTCGAATCCGTTGGGACGGGGGCCTCTGAGGTCGGACGTGACCAATATGGCGGACGACCGGTTACCGTATATATCTGCGACAACCGGGTATTCAAAGGAAGTTTCACTGTAAGAAACGAATGATTCAATCGCGTAGGGTTGTATCGTATCATTTCCTGTCACGTGGCTTTTGCCGCTGGCATTGATGATACGAAGATTATTTTCGTCTCTGTATACGATTTCGGAGATACTGTCATTGTTGAAGTCAAACAGGGTCATTCCCGTAGCTCCGGATTGATCCGTATGATTCATGTCCCAAAGAACGTCGAGGGCATTTGTATTTTCATTATACCGGTATGCTTTAAATCCCGATTGGGTTACATTTGTCATACCATTGGAACCAAGTGTTACAATTTCGGGTCTTTTATCCCCGTCAATGTCTCCGACGAAAGGAACTCCGAAATATACGTGCGTGTCGGTTGTATTTGCCAATATTTCTCCGGTATTTGTACCTGTATGAGGTGACCATATATATAGATGTATGGGTCTTGATCCACTGGTATTATTGTCTCTGCGCCTTACAAGGACTTCCGTTTTTCCGTCATTGTCATAGTCTGCAACTACCGTCAAACCATCATTCAGGCATCCGCTTGGCGGATTCACGGAGGAAAGGAGGGACAGGCTTTTGGGAACGGATGTGTTGCGGTCGATATCAACCTGATAGATCCTGTTTCCTGCAACGAGTTCGAGGTTCGAATCTCCTGTGATGTCTATGGCGACGGGTTGAGCTGTATTATATAATACCGTGAATGTGGTTCCGCTGTTTTCCGCAGTTCCTCCGTCGCATACTAATTTACCGGTTGCCGCATCATAGATCTGGTTACCTAAATAGACTTCGCTCCAACCGTCTCCGTTGAAATCGGCAACTCCGATCATGCCCTGATACCGCGAATCGGGATTGGACAACCACGGAGATGTTCCGTCTGTTCTATATGCCCGTAGTGTAGATGTAGCGTTTGAGCGATAGAATATGAATGCTTCGTACTGATCGGCCGGCGTATCACTTATTTTTACTTTGGCGATAGCTAATGGCGTATAACTGTCTCCGCTTACCCCTGTAATTTCTTTTACGGAATTAAAATCAGGGCCCCAGAATATTTTAATACTTGAACGGGCTGAATTTCCATAAGCTACAATATCGGGATATCCGTCGTCGTTCATATCTCCTACAACAAACGGGGCTGTAGTGGCTACCGTTTCGAGTTGTTGGTTCAACTGTATTTTCCATTCATTTTTCTCCGGTTCGATCCAGCAATCGGGATCGACAATATTATCCGGTATTTTGATGACGGTGATATACACTTTCGCGTACGTAATGTTGCTTCCGCATGTTGCCCGGTAGGTAAGGCTGTCTTTTCCGATAAAATCCGCATTGGGAGTATAGACCACTTTATTATTTACTACGCTTGCTACGCCCATCGCAGGATTGACCGTTATTACCGGTGTTACCGAGGCGCCGCAAGCCGACGGATATCCGTCGTTGGCAAGCACGTTTACCGAATCGGTCGTATTCGCAAACATCGTATGATAATCATCCCGCGCGCCTTCACAATCTTCAACGATGACCGAAACCGTCCGTTGCATTACCGTACCGCATGCTTCCGGCGTTACCGTGATAGTATAGACATGTGTCCCCATACCGATATCACTTGCCGCAATAACCGGATTTTGCTCATTCTGATTGGCTGCCGTGATACCCGGGCCTGTCCACGTATAGGTGGTCTCTCCCAAAGTGAGGCATTTCAGGTAAATGCTGTCGGTCAGACAAAACTTATTATCCGGACTGCTGGAATAGGCTATTTGCGCAATTCCCAGGTCTATCAGCCTTACATCCTGCGGATAGGAAGTGCCGCATATCGTATCATATAGTCTTATCGTATATGTGCTGTCGGCCATCCCGTAATTGAATACACCTGTTGTATTTGTAAATTTCAGGACGTCTTTATCGTATAATTCATATTTATACCCTCCGGAGCCGCCTGTTCCTTTTACGCGGATAAAGCCGATTGACTCTCCCTGGCAGAGATAATGCGATGTAACGGTATGATCTAATGTGAAAGGAGTGGGGGAATAAACAATCGTATCACGATGCACAGCCGTAAAAGTAAGATTATTCGAAGTTCCCAGGTAGATAATGTATGTTCCCGCTATCGGTAATTTTAATGATCCGCCATGCGTTACCACTTTTGTATTGTCGAAAGGGGTGGAGGATGGGATAGCGGAACCGATCCGGATATACGGCGTTCCGCTGTTGCTGACAGTACCGTTATAATTCAACATTTGCATCCGTCCGCCTCCGGTGAATGTGACTGATAGTCCGTCACATTCTTCTGTCAGCGTATAGGCAGGGGGAGATTCCAGTTTATAAACGGAATGATTGTTGGTTAATGTATCGGGAGCGCAACCGGGCCTTGTTACCTCAAATACATAAACGCCGGGATCAAGTCTTTGGTAGATGTTGGATGTGATACTGGGTGAATACGGGTAAATAGACGAGGAGGTGGAGGAGTTTACTGTTCCGGTAAGGTTTATTGGCGGTGTCGGCCCCGATAAATACTTGAACGTTGTACCTACAGGAAAGTAGCTGTAGGTAGGCAAATAGAGGTATACATTGCTTCTGTATACCCCATCCGGTTCCTTATAACTATAACTTGTAGATGCTGACCTTTGCAATGATGGTTTAGGTACGGACGGGGTTATAGAACGAGTCCAGATATATCCTTCGCTATCCCTGAATTCTATTGTTATCGGACTACCTGTCGGTACATTGGCCGCAGTATGCGTCGGTCTATTGAAAAAAGGTCCCTGCCAATCCATAAAGACGGAGCTGTCGCTATTAAGAATTCTCCATTCGTACGGGAAACAAATCGTGCCGTCATAATCCGAATAAATATAAAAACTGAGGTTTGCCTGGTCACATCCTGATGTAGAAGTAGTTACGTATGGTGCAACTATCTTTTTAAGTGAGATGTTCCGGATTTTATGTTCCGTCGTGCATCCCTTAACCCTTAAATATACGGCAAAATAGGAGTCGGTGTCACGCATTGACTTCATAGTGTAAGGAGACGGTAGCGTCAGTGGTATATTGGAACGACTGGATAGTGTCTGCCAGGTCTTTGCACCCGTATCATTCAGCACAAATGCGACTTCAAAATAGTCGCCGGAATTATAATAAAAATAGTGATATCCGTCCGGGTCCGTACCTAATGTCGGATAGGTACGATATGCTGATACCCGATCGCATACGTTTGCCGTGCTTCCGGCCGGATAAAAGTATTGGTGGAAAACATTGTAATAATCTTGGCTCATCGTACCGACTGTAGCGCTTCTGTTCGATATCGTATATCCGCAGTCGTCGGATACGCTGAATGTATAATTGCCGGCCGGAAGATTCTTTATGCTATCGCTTCTGGAAGATAGGGTAAACGTCGTTGGGCCGACGTAGGAGGCCGGTTTGGAGGTGATCTCTATGGTAAAAGGAGCCGTACCGGTACCTGATTCGATGACAACCGGTATGATACCGGTAGGCTTACAGTTGAGCGTAGGGATCGACCTTCCAAAAGAAAAGCTCATCTCTCTATAGGAACTGGTGATCGTTGTTGTTGCCGTACTGGTTGCCACAATCCAGTCGTTGGCTGTATTGCAAAATGCCCGTAAGGCAATGGTATATGTTCCGGGATGCAGGTTCTCTATCGTATTGTCCGGGTATTGAGTGAATGCCATGTCTTTATCTCCGGATACCTGAAACTGCATCGTACTCTGGTCTATGTTGGGGAGGTCGCTGCCTGATACGGTCACTTTGATTTTCCCGTTAGCCAGACAGGTTGAATTTGTCCCTGTTAATGACAAGGTCAGGTTATTGCACTGGCCGAACGTTTTGTCGCCTGCCGACAATATCAGGAATACACCCGTCACAAATGTGATTGATTTTATGTGTGATTTTTTCATCGATTTTGATTTAGTTGTTATCCGTTTTTTCTTCGCGTATCAAAGTCGATCTTACAAGCCCCTGGATGGTGGCTCCGTTTTCAATACAAGGTCTTTCTATAACAATACAAAGGGTATTATTGTCAAGTATTTCAATCCGGTATTCTATCTGAGGCGCATTGAATACCAATCCTTCCACGGGAGAGGCTTTTCCAATGGTTTCCACATTTCCGAAAATCATCAGATACCGTCCGGGTGCAGTTAGTGAATTATCAAACGGAAATTCAAAACTTCCGATATAAGTCGTATATATGCCGGAAAATTTGGCGACTGCCCTGTTATAAAAACAGGCTCTCCCTACGACATCCTGATAACAAGCGCCAAGCGTTGATAGATTTTCTTCTTTATCAATCGTATATTTTAATTTATATTCCTTATTTGGGGTAATTTGTTCCGCGTATTCGGCCTTTTTAAAAAGCCAGCAACCGGTTAACTCAAAAGAGGCCTTATCCTGAGCGGATACGGTAGAACAGAACATTGTCGACATTAAAAATAGCACATTCGGCAGAAATGCTATTTTAGATAGATTTCTCATAAATAGATTTCTCATAAATAGATTACTTTTCGTTAAACGTTACCTCATTTCACCACCTCATTTTGTGCAAAGTATATACTTTTCACCTCATTTCACCACCTCGTTTAGCACAAAGTAAATGCTTTTATTTCAAATATCACTTCTTTTTTCGTTAAAAAATGTGCTAACTTATTTGTTGACTGATTTGGGTGCGAATGTAACACGGATGATATTTCGGATAAAAACTGTTTGACAGGCTTGTTTTTGCAATCATTAGCTGTAATTCCGATTTGAAATCAAT
>QMCE01002437.1_pt1 | contig 10244 bp, 5 predicted proteins | sample 1821851 | NCBI WGS metagenome assembly QMCE01 (sample SAMN09453174, study PRJNA476694) | Termite gut metagenome, whole genome shotgun sequencing project. | isolation source: worker | host: Odontotermes sp. | place: South Africa:Pretoria | collected 2016-01-28
GAAGAGCTCTATCTGAATGGCCTTTCGTTGGGTTACATCAAAGAAGATTCGTTCAACTGGGGCGGCACAAAAGGTGAACTTGTCCAGGTGCGTGCGGCGCAGGTGAAAGGCGCCGCCATCAAGAACATACCCACTTCGAACGGGACGACAGCCCCCACATTCCAACTGCTGCAGTTTAAATATGAGAACATGGCTAAGGTTCTCGGCGGAAGTGTGATTATGAAGAACGGCAAGGCAGTTGGATGGATGGCCCCAGATAAGCTTGTGCGCCTCGAGGGCTTTATCGAGGTATTCAGCGACTCCGGCCAGGTGGTTGTATTCCCGAGCGCCATCGTGCAGGGCTTTATCAATGGCCCGCTGCAGCTGACCGAGACCTCGACAATCGACTGCTCGCTGGGCGTCAACCAGCCTGCAACAGGAGAGAAACCGACCTATGTGCTCGACGCGAAGGTGTACACCCCCTACAACGCAGAGACCAATACTCCGCCCGTACTTCCTAAGGGGGATGAAACGGAACTTCAATCGACAGCGGCGGCTCCGACAAACGCGCCCGCGTCAGGCGGTACCGGTACCATCGGCGCCTCGACCACAGGCGCAAAGATTTCGGGCTCTACCACGGAAACCGGTACTAAGTAATGGAAAACATCGAACTGGAAGCGGCGGAGGCATTATTGGACAAAGGTGTCTCCGTTCCCTTCCGGGCGATAAAGATTCTGTTCACCAAGCGTGTAATCCTACTACGGGCGACAATGCGAAGGCCACGGCTCGGCAATCGCATCCGCATTTCGAGATACTACCTGAAGCTGGGTGTTACATTCGAAGAGATGGAGGCATTCACGACCGACGAGAGCATGGCATTCATTGCAAAACACGGCCGCCGGTTAAGCAAGATGATCGCCCTAACGATTTGCAGAGGCTTTATCAGTAGCCGATTACTGACTCCGATAGTGGCCCTCATTGTACGATGGTTTGTTCCGGATGTATTTATTCTCGGTGCACAGCAGACATTTATCTCCCTGTTGGGAACAAAATCTTTTACGACCATTATCAGATCAGCACAGACGATGAATCTGATGACGCCGCATCTGAGCCACTAAATAAAGGGGAGTTAAAGGGCCATATGGAAGGCCCGCATAGCCCCTTCGGTCTAATATGGCAGATAGCTTCAGCTACCGGATGGAGCTTACGCTACATACTCTGGGGGATTAATTATCAGACACTGGTTATGATGATCGCCGACCAAGCGCGCTATGTCACCGGCAGCAAGGCTCGGAAAACCCCAAAACACCCGGGACAAAAAGGTAAAGGGAGCGGAATGTTCGCCTACTACCAAACCAAGCTAAACGAAAAGGGCAATGGTTAACAAGCCTGTAGAGATAGAATTCTTGATGAGAGACAAGCTTACCGGCGGCATAAACGCCGCCGGTAAGTCTGTTGATGCGTTTGGGCATCGTATCGAGAACTTATCCGAAAACATCAAGATCCAGAAAAAGGTTCTGGCCGACCTCGACAAACAATATAAGGCAGCCGCCAAAAGTGTCGACAAGATGCCTCCCGGCGGCCCGAAACAAGTCGCTCGGCGAGAGCTCGGTGTAGCTAAATCTGAGATAGAAGCGGAACGCAAAGCCCTCGCCGACCTCGAAAATCAACAGCGCCAATACGAGCAGTCCACTCTCTCTATGCGTACCAAGATCCGCTACCTCAAGGATGAGATGTCGGGCATGGTCGAGGGGACGGATGAGTATAAACGCAAGATGCTCGAACTCGGCGAACTGCAGGATCGCTTCGGGGATATTTCTGCGCAGGGCCGTGTCTTTGCTGACGATGAGAAATATTACCGCGCCACGACAGAGACCGTTCAGGGCCTTGCAGGGGCCATGTCTGCCGCAACCGGTATCGCGTCTTTATTCGGCGCCTCGCAGGAAAACCTCGCCAAGATACAGATGCGCCTCCAGGCTGTAATGGCTATCTCGATCGGCGTGCAGCAGGTTGCTCAGGTTTTGAATAAGGATAGCTACTTTTCGCACATCGTTCTGGCTAAGGCTAAGAATCTGGTAACCGCAGCTACCACCCGCCTGAGTGTAGCTCTCGGCATCTCAAACGTAGCGGCAAAAGCGCTTATGGCAACACTCACCCTCGGGTTGTCGATCGCAATCACGGCAGTTATTACCGTGATGTCGAAGATGAAAGCCAAGCAAAAAGAGGTTGAAGAGCAGCAAAAAGAGGCTGCGGAAAAGCAAAAGGGCTATATGCAATCCGTTGCCGATAGTGCCTTGAAAACCATAGCCGACTATAAGCGTCTTCAGGTCGCTTGGAGATCGCTCAATGGCGATCTGAAATCTCAGAAGAAATTCATCAAGGATAATACCGATGAATTTAAAAAAATGGGGGTCTCGGTGAAAGATGTTAATGACGCCGAAAATCTGTTCGTTAGTAACGAGCGAGCGTTCATCAACTCCATAATTAATCGAGCCAAAGTTGCGGCGGCCATGGAGTTGGCGGCCGAGAAATATAAGTCCGCGATCGAGAAAATGATTGAACTCGATGGCATGAAAGATAAGGCGAACGAGGCGGCCAAAACACCAATACCACAAGGAGGCAGCCCTTATATGCAGGCGGCATTGGAAAGGCAGCGACAGTTGCCGTCTGAATTTGCCGCTGGTTTTGAAGGGCAGATAACCGACATATTTGCCGAGGGTGATGCTATTATCAAGAAGGCACTGGAGATGGAGGGTGATACATCTGAACTTCTGAAATCTCTGGGAATAACCCTTTACCAGGACAATCTGCAAAAGGCCAAGAATTTTCAAATTGAAGCCGCAAAGGTAATTGCGGAGGGGCAAATGGAGTTGGAAAGAGATCGAATTGCGGCAATGGAGGATGGGCGTAATAAACGCCTTGCCTTAGCGGATAATGAGCATAAACGTCGCCTGGCCTCCATCGATAAAGAACAAGCCGACCTCGTTGCTAAATACAAGGCGTCGGGCAAAGTTATCTCCGACGAGGAGGTAGCGGTGTTCGAAGCCCGCCGAGGGATGTCGGCCAGAAGGCGCGACGAAGAAAAAGGTGCGGCCGAGTACGATTATTTCGTCCGGACACAAAAACTCTACGAAGAGCTCGGTGATGTGTTCTTGACCGAAGAGACGCGAAAGAGCAATGCCATACGTCGGCGTTTCGACGAGATGCGCAACCAGGTCAATAGCAGTATGCTTTACGACGGTATGTCGGCAGGCGAGGCCGAGGGGCTCTATGCAAAGATTGACACGGCGCAGCAGCGTGCTGAACTGCAGGATTCTCTCGAGCAATTCAAGACTTACGAAACAGAGGTGGCTGAAACTGTAGCCTACTACAATGGCGAAATAACACGGTTGCGGGGCGCCGGTTACGAAGCCGAGGCACAGTTGGCCGAACGGCATAGAGATAAAGCACTGCAAGCCCTGTCTGATTCTATCCTCGAAGAGAGCGACTTGTGGGTGCGGCTATTCGCTGACGCTTCGTTCAAGTCGGCGTCGGAGATCAAGTCGCTTATTGCCGAGACGCAAAACCTCTCGGATTTCCTGCAGGGCATCGATGGCGCCACCAAGCCTATCGGGTTCACGGACCAACAGCTCAACGACTTGCGTAAAAGCCCTGAGGCCTTGAAGGCTATTCAGGACGCTATACGTAAGCTCAAACAGGAACTTGGTCAGAGTAGTCCGTTCGATAAATTCGTCGAGGACGTAAAGGTCGGTGTCGCCAAAATGAAGGGGGCGTTCAAGGATGGCGGCAAAGGATGGAAGGATATTGCCGGTGGCGCTACAGCCATAAACGGCGCTTTCAAGTCTGTATCGCCGGCATTAAAAGAGTTTGGCAACGACCTCGGGAATATCTTCGGAGACGAGGTGGGCGAGGCCATATCGCAAGCCATAGACCTTGCGGGCGCAGTAGGCGACGTGGGCGAAGGCGTTGCGCGCATTGCCTCCGGCGATGTGATTGGCGGCGTGATGAGCGTGGTAAAGGGCATCGGCAACATTGTATCAATGGGCTCGGAGGCCGAGAAACGACATCAAGAGGCACTCAAGGCGATTAGCGATGCCCGCATAGCAGCGCAGCGGGAATACAACCTTCTGCTCTTGGAGCAAAACCTGCTTTATAAAGAGGGAAAGAACGCATTCGGGACTGACGAAATAGGCCGTGCAACCAATGCGCTGCGGGTCTATCGTGATGCTGTTGCAGGATATAAGAAGGAGCTTGCAGGCTCAACGCCGACGGGTGGACCATTTGGAACCAGGACCGCTTTTTTATTCAATACTGAGCGAAGAAAGGCATACGACGACGGTATCGGCGCACTATATGACTCGAAGATTGTTACCGGACATAAGAAAACGGGGTTTCTCGGATTGGGTAGAGGCAGGGATACCTATAGCGGTATTCTTGCCGTATATCCCGACCTTATCGACGGTGAAAATAAATTAAACGTAGCCCGTGCTGAGTCCATTCTGAATACTCATAAAATGGACGACAGCACAAGGAACCTCATTCAGTCGCTGATTGACCAACAGGAACAAGCCGCAGCGGCCCTCGAGGAACTGAACGCATATATCCAAGAAACCTACGGGGATATAGGTGAAGGCATTATGAATGCCCTTGTAGGGAGCATTCAAGCCGGAGCCGATACATGGGGGTCGTTTGCGAAATCCGGAACCGAGGCGTGGGAAGAGATCAGAAAGTCCGGTGCAAAGTCTCTCGAGAAACTCGGACAACAACTCGCATATACGCTATTTCTGAAGAATGATTTCGACAAGTTGCAAAAAGACTTGGAGACGATATACGGCAGCGGGAAAAGCGAGGAGGAGATAGCACGGGAAGCCATGAATACCGTCGGCAGGTTTTACGACACCGTTGGCGACAATGTGGATCGCGCGCAACAGTGGATGGTTAACTGGAAGGCCACCGCCGAGAAGAAAGGTTTCGATTTGTGGGGCAATGACGAAAACGCACAGCAATCAGGCAAGGCCGGAGCTCTTCAGACAATAAGCCAGGACACCGGTAATAAGATAGATGGGATGCTCACAGCCGTGCATATGCGAGTAGCGAACATGGACGACAGAGGCGACCAGGTAATGAGCCTGTATGCAGCGTGTGATCGGTGGCTCGAGCAGATATCTATCAATACGGGTAATACCGCCACCTCCACGGCAGCACTGCTCGCTGAGATGAAAAAAATTATACGTGACGGACTAAAAGTAAGATAGCCATGCATATACTCGAGGGACTTCTACATATCAACGATACAGACGTTTTCGCGGCGTATGGGGCATTTTTATGCGAAGATAGAGCCAGCGACAATACCAACTACGCCGCGCTGATGAAGCCTGCCTCCATGAAACCTTACGTGGCCGTGAATTTCAGAGAGCAGGACGGCGAGAAACTCCCGGAGGTGTTGTTGCCGAGATTCGAACCTCGGGACATTACATTGCAGTTTGCTATCTGCGCCCCGACGAAAGAGGCTTTTACAGCTCAATACAATGCTTTCGTTTCGATGCTTCGCGCCGGTTGGATCAATTTACGGGTGCCCGAGCTGAGTAAGACATTCCGGCTTTACTACAAGGAATGTGCGGGTTATACTCAGATTACGCCCGTCAGCGATAACGAGGTGGTCGCCAAGTTCAAAATCAAATTTCGCGAGCCGGTACCGACAATCTAAGCTATGGAACTGAAGGTATATAAACAAGACAGCACACTACGCGCCACAATCTCTCCGGAGGATAACTCCACGCACCAAAAGGGGATCATGGCCGACAATGTGCTTGCGTTGTCTTTTAAGTTATACGAGTTCATCCCCTTCGAGGTGAACGACTATGTCGATTTTCTGGGCGAACGGTTCACCCTGCTCGACAGGTACCGCCCACAAATGACCTCGACCATAGAATATCAGTACGACGTATCATTCTACGGCATCGAGAGCGTGGCAAAAAAGGCGCTGATGCTTAAAATGGTCGACGGAGACAATGATACGACGTTCGCCTTAACCGACAATGCAAGGGTACATCTTCAGTTGGTAGTTGATAATATCAATCGCATCAAAGGCACAAATAGTTGGGTTATAGGCGAGGTTCTGGAGTCGGACATTAAGGATATTCTGTACGACACCGTTTCCTGCTATGATGCTCTGAACATGATTGCAGAGGTTTTCGGCACGGAGTGGTGGATAGAGGGTACGACTATTAATCTTTCTCGTTGTGAGCACAGTTCACCCATAACCCTCGGCTATGGCCAGGGACTGACGGCACTCTCTAAAGAGGCGAACGAGAAAGCCCCATTTTTCACGCGGCTCTATCCCATAGGATCCACGCGCAATATCGACCCCACAAACTATGGGGCGCCGCGTCTGAGATTGCCAGGCGGAAAACTATATATTGAGCGCAATGCGCATCTGGGCATAGTAGAGCACGCCGAGAAAATCGCTTTCGAGCACATTTATCCGCGCCGTGTAGGCTACGTCGGCAAGGTGCGTGTCGAACGCCGCACTATCGAAGGAGTGGAGCGGGATATCTACTACTTCAAGGACAGAGACGGACTGCCGTTTAATCCCGACGAATATGAGATGCCGGGACTTGTTAAGAATATGGAGTTCGAGGGTGGCGATCTCAACGGCCAGAACTTCGAGGTCAATTTCAATTCCAAGACACAGGAGTTCGAAATTATTAATCAATACCCCTATGAGAACCTGCAGCTCCCGGGCGGCTCGATTATTCCGCGCCGCGGCGACCCGTATGTTCTTTGGAATATCCGGATGCCGCAGGAATACCATGCCTTGGCCGAAGCGGAGCTGCTTGAAGAGAGCAACAAGGTGCTCGACCAATTCAGCGTCGATACAGCCATTTATAAGGGCTCGACCGACTATATAGACCTCGACGAACGGGCGGTAACGCTTACTCTCGGGCAGCGTGTTCATCTGATCAGTCCTCAGTATTTCGATGAGGGCCATCGCGACAGCCGTATCACGAAGTTCACGCGACGAGTATCGGAGCCTAATTTCGCTGATATCGAGTGCTCCTATGCGGTATCTCCTGGCAGGTTGGATGCTCTGGAAGGTGAGGTAACGGCTATACAGGCGGCATTCAAAGAACAACGCAGCAAGGAATTGCACGTTCTCCGCTCGTGGGATAACGCCGACCCGACCGACTACAATGTGTTCTCGTCAATCCGCTCGCGCGTCGAGCACCTAAGCCGCCGATATCCCGACACAGCCAAAGGCTTCATGCAATTTCTCGGCGGTGCCGCTTTCGGAGAGTTCGCGGGTGGCCCCACAGGTATGGGCGGCCGCATAAGCGCAACCGGCCACGCCGAGCTCGAGTCGCTCAGTCTGCGGCGGTTCCTCGAGGTGCCGGAACTGCGGTATAATCGCGTGGAGTTCATGCAGGGCGATAAGTGGCGGGCCCCCGGGGGTGGCCTTATCGATAGTGTCGATCGCGAGAACATGGTGATTACACTCAAACTGGAGGACGGCGAGATCGGCGCTGTAAAGGCGGGTGATATCTGCATGGGGATATGGCATGATATTAACCCGGCATTCAACGCCACGGCCGATATTGACGACAGTAAAGGAAATCGCACTTTCGCAGGGTTCTGCACTGTCTACTTTGCCATCGAGGAGGTTCTCGATGCGCGGGGCAGCAAGTTTAGATATCGCCTCCGCGAGACGAGCGAGAGTTATCCTCGGCAGTACCAGCCGGCGGAAATGATGCACTTTGTCGGATATGGGTCGTTCACCGACCCAGCACGCCAAACGTCGGTTTATGAGACGCGCACCTATCAGCGCTATTTGCGCGAGGTGTCCAACTGGGAATTCTCGGTGCACAACATCGCCGCGCAGTTCGGCGACCTGTCGAACCTCGCGATCCACGGCCTCGATATGCAGGGGTATTCGGCATATCTGAATAACATATACATGACCGGCGTTATCAAACAGCTCGACGTCAACGGCAATCCCCTGCCCGAGCAATTCGCGCGCTGGAGCAGCTGCGTCGAACAATATCATCAATATGCAATCGTCTCGATGGCCGGATATCTTTTCCGCGCCCTACGCGACACGAGCGAGCCGCCGGTGGGCCTGGTGAAGTCCGGCGACAGCTATTTGGTCTCGGATGGCGGGTACATCTTGCGTGGACCTGTCGACGAGCACTTGAGTGATGATTGGGAGATATTCTTCCGGCCGGCCGTGGATGGCAAGGATGGACAGTATACCGCGACCCAGTTCGCCCGCGGGGCCTCGTTGACGGATGCCCCGACAGAGGGATGGAGCGACTCGCCACCGGCAGCCGATGGCGGTAAGTATATGTGGATGCGCACCGGTGTTATAGTGCCACCCGCCACCGAACCCGCTGCATGGGATCGACCTGTGCGCGTCTCGGGCGAGGATGGCCCGCGCGGCATCAACGGATCCTGGACATCATACGTCTTTAAGAGCGCCCAGACGCAGCCTTTCACACCAACGGGCACCGCACCTGTTCCGGATGGATGGCTGGACGAGCCAAATACCCAGGATGGTGTGTGGTGGATGAGCAAGGCAATGGTCAATGGCGCCACCGGCCTTGCCGGATCCTGGAGCGTACCGGTTAAGATGACTGGCGCCGATGGGCAGGATGGCGACGACGGCCAATACACAGTGAGCCAGTTCGCGTTGGGCACATCGTTAACAGCCGCACCCTCGACCGGCTGGAGCTCGACACCTCAGACAGTGTCGAAAGGCAAATATGCATGGTTACGCACGGGAATCGTCACACCCCCCGCGACGGCACCCATCACATGGAGCGCTGCAATCAGGATCTCAGGAGAGGACGGCGCGAACGGCTCCTGGACGAGCTACGTATTCAAGAACTCCACAATCAAGCCCGCCAAGCCCACGAGCACGGCCACCATCCCTTCGGGTTGGGTCGACGCCCCGACCGGCGACGGCATCTGGTGGATGACCAAAGCAACGATCGACGGGGTCACCGGCAAGGCGGGCACCTGGAGTGCTCCTGTGAGGCTGACTGGAGAGACAGGTGCCGCAGGCATCCAAGGTATGATAGTCCGACAGTCGGAGTGGGCGACTGGCATAGAATACCACAATGACGAGACACTCACGACCTCGCCTCGGTTCCTGGACGTCGTAGTGACCGGATCAGGCACCACGCTGCGCATATTCACGTGCAAGCGATCGCACAAATCGAGCACATCGATAACCACGGCCAACACCACCTACTGGCAGGAAGTGAACAATATGTTTCCGGTCTTCACCCCTCTCCTCCTCGCCCAGAACGCGGTGATCAAGTTTATGCAGGGCCAGCAGCTGCTCATTGCAGACACTAATGGCGCCGTAATGGGTGGATTTTCAGCAGCAGGCAACTATCCTCTATTCATGGGTAATTCCGACCCGAGCAAAGCTCCTCTGCGGTATGACAAAGTGAGCAAACAATTAACGGTAGAAGGTATTATTAATGCGACGTCGGGGACGTTCAACGGTAGAGTTCAGGTTCCGTTTCATCATTTAGGAATGATTATGGGAGAAACAACGATAAACTTGGACGAATATTTCAATATATCTGCTGAAGGTTATTTAACCGGAGGAACTCTGATATTGCCGAACGACGAAAAATATAATGGGGCATCATGTAATATTTTCAATACCACAATGACAGGGAATGCGGGTCCTTTATATGTGAAACAAAAAAATGGGGCGCCATTTTTTAACGCCGGAACTTTCGGGAGCGAGAAATCTCGAATAGAGATCGGTATCAGACAGATGGCAAAGTTTATATGCATTGGTAATCGATGGCGACTGGATAATCCATCAGAGATAGTTTTATTATAGGTAATCATGCGCAATACATTGATAGTCAACATATTACCCCCCCCCGCAATTACACAGAGATGCGAGGCGATGGACGCGTTGTGTGCGCCCGGTGGCGGCTTGAAACGAATAACCGCGGCGGGCGTGAGCCCCCGCCAGACTAATAATTTTATGACATGGGAGACAAAGGTAAAGATGTGAGCATAGGCGACGATGGCCTGTTGACGGGCTTCATCATTGCCGCGACAGCCTACGCCGAGAGTTTTCAGCACTTGCCTGAGATGTACTACGCCGACAACCCCATGCCGCCGACTACCGAGCAGGCCGTCATTATGCTGTCGTCGCATTTCTATGAATCCCGCGACGGCAGCACGGGCGGCTTCTTTGCTGACAACGTACAGGCCGGGCGGCAGGTGTGGGATGTCGT
>QMCE01002438.1_pt1 | contig 10244 bp, 7 predicted proteins | sample 1821851 | NCBI WGS metagenome assembly QMCE01 (sample SAMN09453174, study PRJNA476694) | Termite gut metagenome, whole genome shotgun sequencing project. | isolation source: worker | host: Odontotermes sp. | place: South Africa:Pretoria | collected 2016-01-28
CTTCGCGCGGCGCACCCGGCCCCGGCGCTGCTCATTTCAGCGCTGGCGGGGTATTTTATTTACACCCGCAAGGCCGGCGCACCCCGCGGCATTTTGCGCGAGGCCGTGCGCGACACGGTGAAAAAATGCATTCCCACCAGCGTGGGCATCATCACCATGGTGATGATGGCGCTGGTGATGAGCGACTCCGGAATGACGAACCTGCTGGCCCGGGGCATCGCGCTGGTGATGGGCGTGTTCTTCCCCGTGGCCTCGCCCCTCATTGGTGTGCTGGGCTCTTTTATGACGGGCAGCAACACTAACTCGAACATCATGTTCGGCCTGCTGCAATACGAAACGGCTCTGGTGATTGGCAAAAATTCCGTGCTGGTGGCGGCGGCCCAAAGCGTGGGCGGCAGCCTGGGGGTGTCTATCTCGCCCTCCACCATCATGATGGGTTCGGCCAATGTGGGCCTCACCGGGCAGGAGAGCAAGGTGATGGCCACCACGCTGAAATACTGCCTGCCCACCGCCCTGCTGCTGGGGGCGTTGGTGTACTTTATCAGTTAGGGCGTGTTGCGTGGGAGCGCCCGGGCAAAAGGAGGAGAAACTGTGACCGAAAAAACAACCGAAAAGAAAACCCTGCGCCAGAAAATCAAGGCAAAGAAGGATGTGCTGCTGAAAACATCGTTATTGCTGTTTGTGGTCTGCTATCCCCTAAGCCACATGGCCGCCGGCAGCGGCAACGGCCTTTTTATGGGCGTGGCCGTGGGCCTGTGCACGCTGGGTTGCGCGCTGGCGTCGGTTCTGTAAAAGTTCTGGCGTTCCCTGTAAGAATCCTGTATAATGGCATCCAACAAAGCAAGTTCGCACCCAGGGAACACCGCCGGGAGGATGCCGACTATGGAACTGAAACAACTGGAATATTTTTTGGTGATTGCAGAGGAGCAGCAGCTTACCGCAGCCGCCAAGCGCCTGTTTATGTCTCAGCCGCCGCTGAGCTACCAGCTGAAAAACCTGGAAGAGGAATTGGGCACAGAGCTGTTTGAGCGCGGCGGCCGCAAGATGAAGCTGACGCCGGCGGGCGAGATTTTAAAGCAGCGCGCCACCCAAATTTTGGAACTGAGCAAGAACACGCTACGCGAAATGGAGGACTACGGCAACGGCTTTGGTGGGCTTTTGTCCATCGGCGCGGTGTCTTCGCTGGTGCACACCTTGTTCCCGGAGCCCTTGGTTCGCTTCCAAAACGAATACCCAAACGTGCGGCTTTCGTTTTTAGAGGGCAACGCCGCCGACATGGTGAGCGCCCTGATTGACGGTAAAGTGGAGATTGCCATCATCCGCGTGCCCATCAATTCCACAAAGCTGGAGCACCTGGCCTGCGATTTGTACAACTTCGAGCAGCTCTTCGGCATGGAAGAGAACATGGTGGCCATTGTGCACAAGGACGACGACCCCTTTCCCGGGGTGGACGAGATTGCCGTGGAACAGCTGAAAGACCACCCGCTGATTATCTCCAGCCGCTTTTACGGCCTGATTACCAGCACCTTTTACGCCCATGGCCTGGAGGCAAACATCCGCTGCGTGTGCGACGGCAGCCGTAACAGTGTGCTGTGGGCCGAAAACCGCCTGGGCATTACCATGGCCAACAGCGCGGTGATGCACTGGGAACACCACCCCAGCCTGGCTTTAAAAGTGATTCGCGAGCCGCTGCTGCAAACGCGCCAGGTCACCCTGTGGCGCAAGGACAAATATATTTCATCATTAGCACGAAATTTTTTGCATATGCTTGATCCGCAAAAGGGGCTTAGGTCGCCCTAGGTAAGCACTGGTTCAGTGCTTACCCAGAGGATAGAGTCCTCGCCCCTTTTGGTATAGCCGCAAGCACGATATCAAGTTTGTTGCAAACCAACAAAGAAGGGGACGAGACGATGGGTATCAAATTCCGTAAAATGACGCTCAACATCAACCACGTGGACCGTATGTTTATCTGCGACCCGGAAAAGGACAGCTTGGCGGACGTATTGCGCCGCATTGGGCTTACCGGCGTGAAAGTGGGATGCGGCAAGGGCGTGTGCGGCGCTTGCTCGGTTATTCTGGACGGCAAGGTGGTGCGCTCCTGCGCGCGCAAAATAAAAACTGTGCCGGAGTACGCCAAGATCATCACCATCGAGGGGGTGGGCACGCCCACCAGCCTGCATCCTTTGCAGGTGGCCTGGATGCATTATGGCGCCGTGCAATGCGGCTTTTGCTCGCCGGGGTTCATCGTCTCGGCCTATGCGCTGCTGCAAGAGAATAACAATCCCACCCGCGAGGAAGTGCGCGATTGGTTCCAAAAACACCGCAACGTGTGCCGCTGCACCGGCTATAAGCAGCTGGTGGACGCTGTGATGGAAGGCGCCAAGGTGGTGCGCGGCGAATGCAGTGTGGAAGACATTATGGTAAAATTGCCCGGCGACAAAGAGTACTACGGCAAGCCCCTGGTGCGCCCGGCTGCGCTGGGCAAGGTGTGCGGCCTCACCGATTACGGCGACGACATCGAGATGAAGATGCCCGCCGGCACCCTGCACGCCGTGATGGTGCAGCCGCGTGTGGCGCACCACGCCAAGGTGCTGGGCATTGATTTTGCCGAGGCCGAAAAAATGCCCGGCGTTGTGAAAGTTGTCACCCACAAGGACGTGAAGGGCACAAACCACCTGAATTTGTTCCTTAACTCCAAGCGCACCACGGTCATCGAACCCAGCCGCGTGATTTTGGTGGAGGATAAGATTTACCGCTATGGCGACGTGGTGGCCCTGTGCGTGGCCGACACGAAAGAGCACGCCCGCGCCGCCGCTGAAAAGGTGCGCGTGGAGATTGAGCAGCTGCCGGAGTACCTGAACTACTTGGACGCCGTGATGCCCGACGCCATCCGCGTGCATGAAGACACCCCGAATATCTACTGCCAGCAGCCTGTTTTGAAGGGCGACAGCGACAACGTGGAGGAGATGATTGACGACGCGCCCTACAGCGTGGAGGGCAGTTTTTACTCCACGCGCGAGCCGCATCTGTCCATCGAGGGCGACACGGTGCAGGCTTACATCGACGAAGACGACATGATGACCATCCACTGCAAGACCCAGGGCATCGGCGCGGCGCTCAGCCACATTCCGCTGTGCATCGGCATGCCCGAGGACAAGGTGCGCATTGTGGAAAACCCCACCGGCGCCAGCTTTGGCTGGGCCACCAATGCCGCTTCCTTCGCGCTGGCCGCCATTGCCTGCATGGCGGTGGACGCCCCTGTGGCCCTATCCATGACCTATGAGGAGCACAACCACTTCAGCGGCAAGCGCGCGCCCAGCTACTCCAACGGGCGCCTGGCCTGCGATGACGCGGGCAAGTTGCTGGCCGTGGAGTTCGAGATTGGCATGGATCACGGCGCCTACTCCGAAGGCGGCGACGATTTGCTGACCCGGCCCACCCGCTTTATGTGCTGGCCCTACTATGTGCCCAACGTGGCGGGCCTTTCGCGCGTGGCCAACACCAACCACAACTTCGGCACGGCCTACCGAGGCTTTGGCTCGCCCCAGGTGTACACCATGAGCGAGGCCCTGATGGACATGCTGGCCGAACGCGCGGGCATCGACCCCTTCGAGTTCCGCTGGCGCAATATCGCCCGGCCCGGGCAGGACAACCTGAACAGCTATGCCTTCCTGGATTACCCCATGGAAGAGATGATGCAGAAGATGAAGCCCCTGTACGAAGCGGCTGTGCAGCGCGCAAAACAGCTGGACACGCCCGAGGTGCGCCGCGGCGTGGGCCTTGCCTGGGGCGGCTATAACGTAACCAACGGGCCCGACGACATTTGCAGCGTGGCGCTGGGGCTGAACCCGGACGGCAGCTTTACCAAGTACGACACCTGGCAGGATCAGGGCCAGGGCGGGGACATCGGCTCGCTGATGGTGACGCTGGAGGCACTGAAGCCCCTGGGCGTTACGCCCGAGCAGATCAAGCTGGTGCAGAACGACTCCAAGTTCTGCCCCGACAGCGGCATGACGGCGTCCAGCCGCTCGCACTACATGAACGGCCTGGCCGTGACCATGGCGGCCAACCAGCTGATGGCGGCTATGAAGAAACCCGATGGCAGCCTGCGCACCTACGATGAAATGGTGGCCGAGGGCATTCCCACCAAATACGAGACTACCTACGAGAACACCGCTTATGCGGGCCTGTGCGGGCTGGATCCGAATACAGGCGTGGGCAACCCCAGCCCCGACTATTCCTATGCCCTGTTTATGGCGGAGGTGGCGGTGGACGTGGCCACCGGCAAGGCCACGGTAACGCGCTATGTGTGTGTGGACGACGTGGGCGTCATCGGCAACATGGCCGCGCTGGACGGCCAGGCCTACGGCGGCATCTCCCACAGCATCGGCTTCGCCCTCAGCGAGGACTATGATGACGTGCACAAGCACACCAACATCCATGCCTGCGGCGTGCCGTACATCAAGGACATCCCCGACGACATCGAACTCATCCACTGCCAGAACGAGCGCAGCCACGGCCCTTGGGGCTCGTCCGGCGCTTCGGAGGCCTACCAGTCCAGCGGGCACGTGGCGGTGATGAACGCCATCTACAACGCCTGCGGCGTGCGCGTGTTTGAACTGCCGGCTAAGCCCGAGAAGATCAAGGCCGGGCTGGATGTGCTGGCCGCCGGCGGCAGCATCCAGCCGCCCAAAAAGTACTTCCTTGGTTCCGACATGTACGAAGAACTGGAAAGCATTAAGGCGAACCCGGTGTAGGGCGTGCCCCGTACATAAGTACACATACCGGCCCCTGCTCGTCGCGCTTTAGGCGAGCAGGGGACCGGTGTTTCCGCAAAAAAGGGAAAGAAACGCCTATGCAAGACCCGAAGACGAACAGCAAAAATTGCCTGCAGGACGAACCGGCCTTTTGCACCGTGGCCTGCCCTTTTGGGTTGGACGTGCGCGATTTTGCCGAAAAAATGGAGCGCGGCAGCTTCCAAAGCGCCTTTAAGGCCTACCGCAATGCCGTGGGCTTCCCGGCGGTGGTTTCTTCGCTGTGCCCGGCGCCGTGCAAGGCGGCCTGCCCCCGCAAGAATACCGACGCCCCCGTGGCGCTGGACCGCCTCGAGCGTGCGGCGGTGGCCCTGGCCCCCAAAAAAGTGCCTACCGACTATAACGTGCCCGCCAAAAAAGAGCGCGTGGCCGTGGTGGGCGCGGGCCCCGGTGGCCTTGCCTGTGCGCTGCGCTTGTGTCAAAAAAAATATAGCGTTACCATGTTTGAAAAAGAAGATGAGATTGGCGGCAGCCTGCGGAATTTGCCCGGCCGGGAGGCCTATCTGGAAGATGTGCGCTGCCAGTTCCAGTTCGAGCAGTACGAACTGGTGCTGGGGCGCACAATCACCGCCCTTGCGCAGCTGGAGGGCTTCGACGCCGTGTATCTGGCCACCGGCGATAGCTTTGGCCTTGTGAGTGAAAACGGATTTTCCACCGAAGCGCCAGGTGTTTTTGCGGGGGCCCTGCCGCCGAACGCGCCCTTGGTGGAGGCTATCGCCCACGGCCTTGAGGCTTTTCATCACATCGAGCATTACCTGAAAACAGGCAACGCAGGCCGGCAATTGCGCCCGGCCTGCACCGCCATGGTGCTGGACGCCAGTGTGCTTTTCCCCGCGCAGCCCGCAGCCCCGGGGCCGGGCGGGCAAGACACGCCCGAGAGCGCCCGCGCCGAGGCCGCGCGCTGCCTGCGCTGCCGCTGCGACGCCTGCCTGCGCCACTGCGAACTGATGCAGGGGGCCAAGAAATTCCCCAAGCGCCTGATGGACGAGGCCTTTTCCAGCATCAACCCCTCGGCGCTGGACGGCCACAGCACCATTGGCAACCGCGACATCTCCACCTGCAACCTCTGCGGGCTGTGCGGCGATTTATGCCCCGAAAGCATCGACGTGGGGGCGTATTACCTCGAGTGCCGGCGCACCATGCAGCAAAACGGCACGATGCCCTGGGTTTTCCACGATTTTTGGCTGCGGGACATGGAATTTACAAACAGCAAAGCGGCCTGTGTGGCTAAGACTCCCCCGGGTTACGCCGCCAGCCAGTATATGTTCTTTCCCGGCTGCCAGCTGGGCGCGGCCCAGCCGGACGCCGTGGCCGGGCTGTACCGCCTGCTGCTGGAGTGCTACCCCGACACCGCTTTGCGCACAGGCTGCTGCGGCGCGCCGGCCGTGTGGGCCGGCAGGGAGGATTTGCAGCAAGAGGTGTTTGAGGGCATCCGAAAAGACTGGCTTTCCTTCGGCTGCCCGGTAGCGGTGTTCGCCTGCCCCAGTTGCCAAAAGATGTTCGCCCGCTATTTGCCCCAGATGCAAACCGCTTTTTGGTGGGACGTGGTGAAAGCGGACAAACTGCCCGCCGCGGGCGGCGCGGGTAAAACGCTGTCGGTGTTCGACCCCTGCGCCAGCCGGGGCAACGCTGCCATGCAGGATAAGGCACGAAAAATCGTGCAGGATATGGGATACACCCTGCGGCCCCTTGCCCACGAGCGCGACAGCGCCCAGTGCTGCGGCTGGGGCGGGCACGTGGCGGTGGCCGCCCCCGAATACGCCAAAACGGTGGCGCAGCACCGTATAGCCCAAAGCGACACGCCCTACCTTGCCTATTGCATTAATTGCCGCGATGTATTTACACAAGCGGGCAAAGAATGCTATCATATCTTAGACTTGGTGCTGGGGCTGCGGCCAAGCAATGCGCCGCCCACCGTTACCCGGCGCAGGCACAACCGCCAAAGCCTGAAAGCGCAGTTGCTGAAAGAGCTTTGGGAACAGGAGTGGCGCATGAAGGACGAAGCGGGCGGCATGGCCCTGTTCATCCCGCAGCCGTTGCGCGAAAAGCTGAGCGCGGCGCTGATTTTGGAAGAAGATGTGCGCGCGGTGGTGGCCCGCTGCGAAGAAACGGGCCAAAAGCTGCTGCGCAAAAACAGCGACGTGCTCACCGGCCACGGCCTTGTGGGCTACATGACCTATTGGGTGGAGTACCGCCCCTGCGACGGCGGCGGCTTCGAGCTGATGAACGCCTATGCCCACCGCATGGAGATTGAGGAAGATAAAATGCAGGAGCGCAAAAGCAGTGCCCCCGCGGCGCGGAAGGGGAGGGACACATGAGTTCTGATAGCGAAAAAGAGCCCCTGATTTGCGCGGCATGCAATGTGGAACTGGCGCCCCAAAAGACCTTTTTCAAATATCTGGGGCACAGCTTCAGCGCCGACATGCCCACCTGCCCCAAGTGCGGGCAGGTGTACGTGCCCGAAGAAGTAGCCGAGGGCCGCATGGCCCAGGTGGAAAAAATGCTGGAGGACAAGTGATGGAAACGGGCGGGCGCTTGCTTTCCCGTACGCGCAGCGTGTGCCCGGTGTGCCTTGCGCCCGTGGAGGCCGAATACCGCACGCGGGACGGCCGCGTTTACATGGCCAAACGCTGCACGGCCCACGGCTTTTTCGAGACCCTAGTGTGGGAAGACGCCGGGCACTGGCATGGCTGGACGCACCCGTTGGCCGACGTGCGCACCAAAACCCCTGCCACCCAAACACAGAAGGGCTGCCCCAATGACTGCGGCCTGTGCCCGCAGCACAAGCAGCGCACCTGCTGCGTGCTTCTGGAAGTAACGCAGCGCTGCAACCTGAATTGCCCGGTGTGTTTTGCCTCGGCGGGCGGGGCGCCAGGGCAGGACGTGCCGCTGGCCACCGTGGACGGCTGGTACGATGCGCTGATGGCCCAGGGCGGGCCGTTTAACATCCAGCTGTCCGGCGGGGAGCCCACGCTACGGGACGATTTGGCCGACATTATCGCCATGGGCCGCGAGAAGGGATTTTCTTTTTTCCAACTGAACACGAACGGCCTGCGTTTGGCCGAGGACAAAGCCTACCTGCGTGGGCTTGCGCGTGCGGGGCTGAACACGGTGTTTTTGCAGTTCGACGGCTTTGCCGACAGCGCTAGCCTGGCCCTGCGCGGCGCGGTACTGCTGGACAAAAAACTGCAGACTATCGAAAACTGCGTGGCGGTGGGCCTGGGCGTGACGCTGGTGCCCACGCTGCAAAAGGGTGTGAACGACGGCGAAGTGGGCGCCATTTTGGACTTTGCCCTGCGCAACATGCCCGGCGTGCGCGCCGTGCACTTCCAGCCCATCAGCTTTTTTGGGCGGTGCGATGGGCAAGGCAGGGAAGAGCGCCTGACGATACCCGAGGTACTGCGGCTGATTGAGACGCAAACCGACGGCCGTATGAAGGCGACGGATTTTGCCCCCGGTGGCGCGGAACACCCCCGCTGTTCCTTCCATGCGGACTTTAGCATGGACGGCACCGGCCGCCTTGCCGCCGCGCGGAAACCGGCCGCCGCCTGCTGCTGCAGCAGCGACCAGGCCCGCACCGCCACCGCCCGCAAGTGGAGCGCCCCGCTGCTGCCCGACGAACTGCCGCAACGCCTGATTACGGCAGGCATTGCCACCGATTCGTTTGACGAGTTTATTCTGGCGCGGCAAACGCGCACTTTGGCGGTGTCCGGCATGGCATTCATGGACGCATGGAATTTGGATTTGGAGCGATTGCAGCGCTGTTACATCAACGTGGTTAGCCCAGACGGACGGCTGGTTCCCTTTTGCGCCTACAACCTGACGGCGCAAAACGGCCACCCTCTGCACAGAAAATAGAAACAGGAGTGGAAGCATGAAAATCGTGATCATCGGCGGCGGCCCCGGCGGGTACGAAGCGGCCATCTACGCGGCCAAGCGCGGCGCGCAGGCCATTTTGGTGGAAAAGGGAAATGTGGGCGGCACCTGCCTGAACGTGGGCTGCATCCCTACCAAGGCTCTGCTGGCCGCCAGCGACACCTACAAAACCGTGCAAAAGGCAAAGGACTTCAGCATAGCGGTGCAAGGGGAAGTTAGGGCCGACTATGCCGGCGTTGTGGCCCGCAAGGACAAGGTGGTGCGCACGCTGGTAAGCGGCGTGGAGATGACGCTGGAAAAAAACGGCGTGAATTTGATTCGCGGCGTGGGCCGCATTGTGGACAAAAACACCGTGCGGGTGGAGCATATGGCCGGCGACGCCTACATGGACGTTGCCTGCGACGCCATCATCATCGCCACAGGCTCGGTGCCGGCGGTGCCGCGCTTTTTGCCGGTGGACGGCGACAAGATCATCACCAGCAACGAGCTGCTGTCTCTCACCGAGCGGCCCGCCTCCATGATCATCGTGGGCGGCGGCGTCATCGGCTGCGAGATTGGCCAGTTTTTGGGCCGCATGGGCACCGAGGTGACCATTGTGGAGATGCTGCCCCACGTGCTGCCGCCCGAAGATGAGGACGTGGCGGGGGTGCTGGCGCGCAGCCTGAAGAAGGATAAAATTAAGGCCATTACCGGCAACGGCATTGTCAGCGTGGAAGTGCTGCCCGAGGGCGTGAAAGCTGTTTTAACCGACGGCAAGGAATTGCAGGCTGAAAAACTGCTGGCCGCCGTGGGCCGCCGTGCTTACACTGAGGGCCTGGGCCTGGAAGCCGTGGGCCTTGCGGTGAACGAGAAGGGCTGCATTGCGGTGGATTGCGCCATGCGCACCGCCGCAGAGGGCATTTACGCCATTGGCGACGTGGTGGACAGCCTGCAATTGGCCCACGTGGCCGCCAAGGAGGGCTTTGTGGCCGTGGATACCATCTTGGGCACGCCCGCCCAAATGGAGTACCACGCGGTGCCCCGCTGCGTGTATACCGACCCGGAGGTGGCCACCGTGGGCGCTACAGAGCGGGAATTGCAGGAGAAGGGTATCGCCTACAAGGCGGGACGCTTCGATTACATCGCCAACGGCAAGGCAAAAACCGCCGGCAAAACCGACGGCTTTTGCAAGGTGCTGGTGGACGAGAAGGACGTCATTTTGGGGGCGGCCATTGTGGGCTACCGTGCCACCGACATGCTGCAGGTGCTTACCATGGCCGTGCAGGCGGGCATGATGGCAAAGCAGGTGGGCGACGCGATTTTCCCGCACCCCACGCTTAGCGAGATTGTGATGGAAGCGCTGCACGACGTGCACGGCATGAGTGTGCACAAGGTGTAACATATTTTTTCCGCAGCAATGCACCCCCTTGCTATTAGTGCAAGGGGGTGCATGGGATTTTCGGCCAGTAGCGCCAATGTCTTGGCAAGCTGCTTTTTCTCGTTTGCGTTGAACGATTTGTAGCGTTTTTGGAACCGGGGCGTGTAGGTGAATTGATAGGCCATCAATTTTCCTCC
>QMCE01002440.1_pt1 | contig 10243 bp, 8 predicted proteins | sample 1821851 | NCBI WGS metagenome assembly QMCE01 (sample SAMN09453174, study PRJNA476694) | Termite gut metagenome, whole genome shotgun sequencing project. | isolation source: worker | host: Odontotermes sp. | place: South Africa:Pretoria | collected 2016-01-28
TCTCGACAATGTTGACACATTGCCTTCGAAAACCGGACTCGCCCAGCACAAAACGGACGAAAAATCGACCCAAAGCGAATTGAGCAACAGGCTCTTAGGCGAGGCGAGCTTTCGAAGGCAATGCGCGTCCATTGGCGAGAAAGCTCAACGAAGCATACCGCGCAGAGAGTGGAAAAGCATTCGTAAAATTAGACTTTATGGAGCACTAGGCTCCGTCCCAGAAGGAAGTGCCGCCGCCGCCCTTTTTCTGGTCTCCGTCCTTGCCGCCGTCCTTTTCGCGCTCCAGGTAGCGGTCGAAATGCCCCATGATCTCCGCCGCGTCGCTGCCCAGGATGTACCCCAGCGTTTCCCGCGTCGCGACAATGTGCTCGCTCCGGCACGCCCAGTAGGCCACGCGGAGCTTGGCGCGGTTCAGATCGATCTTCTCCTCGCGGGAAAGGTAGGTCTTCTCCCGGAGCTTGCGGATGTACTTCACCGCCTGCATGACGTCTTCGGGGGGGGTGGCTGACAACGGGTTCCTCTTTCTTTCCAATTCCGCTCTTGCCCGGCGCTTTGCCTTTGGATACGCTGTATATGATACGGCATGGAACAGGGTTTGCCAAGGGATAAGCAGGGAAAAAAGGGTATGGCCGCCGCGATGAGCGAAAACAGACTGGAAGTCGAGGCGCTGTCCGTCGCCTTCCCCGCCGGCGCGGGAGAGGCGCTGGCCGTGGACGGGGTGTCCTTCTCCGTCGGCGTCGGCGAGACCCTGGCGCTCGTCGGCGAGTCCGGCTGCGGGAAGTCCGTCACCTGCCTCGCGCTCATGCGGCTCCTCCCCATGCCGCCGGCGCGGCTGGCCGGAGGCCGGGTGACGCTGTCCGGACGGGATCTGACCGCCCTCTCCGAACGGGAAATGCGCGGGGTGCGCGGCGCGGCGATGTCCATGATCTTCCAGGAGCCGATGTCCAGCTTCGACCCCGTGTACACGATGGGGGCCCAGCTCGCGGAAGCGGTGCTGGCGCACAAGCCCCGCACGGCGGACGCGGAACTCCGGGACAGGGTCGCGGCGGCGATGGCCTCCGTCGGCCTGCCCGACCCCGAAGGGCTGATGGAACGGTATCCCCACGAACTGTCCGGCGGCATGAAGCAGCGGGCGATGATCGCGATGGCGCTCCTGGGCGATCCGGAGATCCTGCTCTGCGACGAGCCGACGACGGCGCTGGACGTGACGATTCAGGCGCAGATAATGGAACTGCTCGCGAAAATCCGCGACGAGCGGGGGACGTCCATGCTGTTCATCACCCACAACCTCGGGCTGGTGGCGGAACTGGCGCACAGGGCGGCGGTGATGTATTCGGGGCGCATCGTGGAAGTCGCGCCCGTCTCCCCGCTGTACGGCCGGCCGCTCCATCCCTACACCGCGGGGCTGCTCGCCAGCGTGCCGCGCCTGTCGACGCGGGCGGATCGGCTGCCGGCCATCGCCGGCGCCGTCCCGGGGCCGGGGGCGAAGCCGCCGGGGTGCGCGTTCGCGCCGCGCTGCGGCGCGGCGCGCGCCGTCTGCCGCGAGATCGCGCCCGCGCTGGAGGACAAAGGCGGCGGCAGGCTCTGCGCATGCCACTTCCCGGGAGAAGGCGATGCGAAAAGAGGGGGGACGCATGCATTCTGAACACGCGTCCTCCACCGAGCCCCTCATCCGCTGCGAGAAGCTGACAAAGCACTATCCCATCGTCAGCGGCGTCTTCGGCCGGGAGACGGGGCGCGTCCGCGCGGTGGACGGCCTCTCCCTCGCCGTCGCCAAGGGCGAGACCTACGCCCTCGTCGGCGAGTCCGGCTGCGGCAAAAGCACGACGGGACGGCTCGTCCTCCGTCTGGAACGGCCGACGTCCGGCGCCGTCCGCATGGACGGGACAGACATCACGCGGCTCCGGGGAAGGAGGCTGAAGCAGTTCCGCCGCCGCGCCCAGGCGGTGTTTCAGGATCCGTTTTCCAGCCTGAACCCCCGGATGACGGTGGGGGCGATCGTCGAGGAGGGGCTGCTGATCCACCAGCCGAAAATGCCGCCGTCGGAACGCCGCGACAGGGCGGCGGCGCTCCTCGCCCTCACCGGGCTGGACGGGACGGCGCTCGACAGGTACCCGCACGAGTTCTCCGGCGGGCAGCGGCAGCGGGCGGGGCTGGCGCGCGCGCTCGCGGTGGAGCCGGACTTTCTCGTGGCGGACGAGGCGGTGTCGGCGCTGGACGTGTCGATTCAGGCGCAGATCATCAACCTCCTGCGCGATCTCCGGGACCGGCTGGGGCTGGCGTATCTGTTCATCGCGCACGATTTGGCGGTGGTGAAGCACCTTTCCCACCGGGTGGGGGTGATGTATCTGGGGCATCTTGTGGAGGAGGGGCCGGCGGAGGCGGTGTTTTCCGACCCGCTCCACCCGTACACGAAGGCGCTGCTGTCCGCGATTCCGGAGCCGGATCCCGCCCTTTCGCGGCGGCGGATCATTCTCGGGGGCGATGTGCCGCGCGCCGACAGGCCGCCGCCGGGGTGCCGCTTCCACACGCGCTGCCCCCGCGCCATGCCGCGGTGCGCGCTTGAGGAGGCGCCGGAGGTCTCGCGGGGCGGCCGCCGCGTCAAGTGCCTGCTGCATTCATGAGCGCTTATCCCGCACGGTGACCAGTATCCGCATCAGGTAGTTCTCGTCGTCGGGGACGGAGACCTCGTTCAGCGGGTACTCCTCGTACGCGCCGCCGCATATCTCCAGGCCGTTGGCGTCGATGTACGCCATCAGGCGCGCGTACAGCTCGCCGCTCAGGCCGTAGCCGCCGCGCGTGTACCCGACGGCGTACCGCGCCGCCGGACGCCGGTCGCGCCCGTCGGGATTGATGAAGTAGTACCGCTCCGGCATGCGCCAGTCGCCGCGGCGGATGCGCTCCTCGGGGAAAAACCCCCACGCGGGGTAGTTCAAGTCCGCGTCCAGGTAGCGGTTTTCAATGTCCCTGTAGAAGGTGAGGAGCGCGTCGTACGCGTTTCTCCCCCCGCTGTAGTCGTTCGGCCCCCCGAGGATGATCGGCGCCTCCGGCAGCGACTGCACGGTAATCGCCCCCTCGTCGACGCCGGCGACCGAGCGGATGGATTTCCGGAGGGTCGAGAGAAGCTTCCGCGTGCGGAGCAGCTCGCCGATTTTGCTGTCGACCCACTCGATCTGCCGCGCCAGCATCTCCTCCGCGTTCCCGGCGCTGCGGGCGTCGCGCAGCGTCTTTATCTCCGCCAGGGACATGCCCGACTCCTGAAGGCTGCGGATGACGTTCGCGACGGCGAGCTGGTCGCTGGAGTAATAGCGGTACCGGTTTTCCCCGCGCGTCATGGGGGAGAGGATGCCGATTTTGTCGTAGTGGTGCAGGGTGTCGCGGGTGGTGCGGGAGTATCTCGCGAATTTGCTGACGGAGAACAGTCCGTAGTTTGCCATGCGTCCTCCTTCCCGGGAGCGGGTTCCTCATTAAAGCATCTTTTCATTTTTTTCACAGGAAGAACACGGAGAGACGGAGAAAACGCCATGATTGATCCCGAAAGCTGGATGCCCGGGGCGGCGGAGCGCCTGCGGGGCGCGTTCGGCGAAAGGCTGCTGTACCTCGGCCTGCAGGGCAGCCGCGCGCGGGGCGAGGCGACGGAGGACAGCGACATCGATCTGGTCGCGCTGGTGTCCGCGTTCACCCTGGCGGATCTCGACGCCTACCGCGCCGCCGTCCGCTCCATGCCGGAGGGGGAAAAGGCGTGCGGCTTCTTCAGCGGGCGGGAGGAGCTGGCCGCGTGGCCCAGGCACGAACTGGTCTCCCTGAAAATCGACACCGTCGACCATGTCGGCCGCCTCGACGCGTTTCTGCCGCCCCTCGGACGCGCGGACATCGCGGACGCCGCGCGGAACGGCGCGGCCGCCCTGTACCATCCGCTGGTGCACACATGGCTGTACGGGGACGGGGCGGCGAAGGAGGCGTGCGCGCGCGGGGCGCTGAAGGGGGCGTTTTTCCTGCTGCGGATCCTCCTGCATCTCCGCACGGGGGAGGCGCCGCCGAACCGGAAGGCGCTGTGCGGCGCGGTGGACGGGGACGAGAAAACCATCGCCCTGGCCGGCCTCCCCGGAGGCGCCCCGCCGGAGGGGATGCCGCTCGCGGCAGCCTACGAGTTGCTGATCGCGTGGACGCGGCGCGTGCTCGCGGAGACGGACTGACGCCTGTGCTGCACCGCGATCTGTCCTGCATTGCTGCGTTTTGGATCGTGTTACAGCACAGGCTTCACAACCTTGTCCCGGCTTTCATTCGTTCGGGGTGCTGCATACGCTTCCCCGCCGGGATGACGGATGTTGGATCGCTTGCTCTAACACGCAACTGGAGCGCTAACGGGCAGCCGGAGCGCCTGCATTCCGCAAACCCGGCGCAGGCCCCGCCGACGCGCGCTCCACGAGCGAGCACCCCAGCTCCACCCTGCACGCGGGGACGCCCGTCCCGTACCACCACCCGCCCTTCACCATGTCGAGCGCCACGCCCCCCATCTCCCGCATCGGGATGTGCACCGTCGTCAGGCCGGGGTTCATGCACGCCACCTGGGGCAAATCATCCATCCCCACGACAGACACCTCCCCCGGAACCGAAATCCCCATCCGCTCCAGCTCCAGCACCGCCCCCATCGCCAGACTGTCCCCCGCCGCCAGAATCGCCGTGAAGTCGAGCCCGGACGCCGCCACGCGCCGGCGAACCGCTCCGCCCCCCAGCTCCGGCAGCCAGTCCCCCACTTCCAGCACCTGGGAGTCCTCCGCCGGCAGGCCGTGCCGCTCCAGCCCGCTCCGCCAGCCGAGAAGACGCCGCTCTATCGTCCGCCGGCCCGGATGCGTCAAAAACAGGATGCGCCTGTGACCGAGGCCGGCCAGGTATTCCACCGCCAGCTCCGCGCCGAAACGGTTCGCCGGCGCCACGCTCGACATCCGCATGCGCGGATCCTCCGAATTGATGAGCACCACCGGCTTCCGCAGACCCGCCATCGACTCCAGCACCGCCTCGTCGTCCACCGTGAGGGACAGCACCCCGATGACCTCCTCCTCCTCCTCCGCCATCCGGCAGAGGGACTCCCCCGCGGCCGCGCCGTCCACCTGGCAGGTCGACACCTCCACCCGGGACTCCCGCGCGCGCGACTGTATCCCCTCCAGCACATACAGCGAAAACTGGCTGCGCGCGTAATCCACCATCGCCAGATTCGATACCGCCAGAATGACCCTCCCCCCCTCCGTCACTTTCGGCAGCACGTAATTCACCCGCCGCGCCATTTCCACAATCCGCCGGCGCGTTTCCGTTTCCACGCCCTTCTCCCCCGCCAGCGCGCGGGAGACGGTGCTGGGGGAAACTCCACAGGATTTGGCAATGTCCTCAAGACGGATGCGCACGCTTTTCTTCCCACGCTTTCCCGGCATCGGTTTGGGGATCATGAGAGTATCCTTTGTAAAAACAAGAAATTACGCGGCGCGGAAAAACCTTTGGAGACGAATTTCGGGAAATTAATGTATAAAGTATTCGCAAAAATCTTGCAAGCTGAAAATTTCTTTCCTGTTGCGCAAGCAGTTTCCGGGTGATTAGATACAAGAAACACATCCTCCTCCATTTTCCCTGAAGGAACGCACCCGCAATGAATTGCACCGTCTCCGCACTGCACGACAAACTCGCCGCCCTCGTCACCGGCACCACCAGCCTCCGGGACGCCGGGCACTTCAACGAGCCGAATCTTGACGGCACCCAGGGCGACTACATCAGCTTCGAAAGCTGGGAATGGCCCCAGGGCGTGGCCATGTACGGGCTCGTCCGGCTCTGGCTGCTGACGGGGCGGGACAACCTGCGGCATCTTGTCGAAGGCTGGTATGCCCGGCGCATCGCGGCGGGACTGCCGCCCCTCAACATCAATACGACCGCGCCCATGCTCGCGCTGTCCCTCCTGTGGAAGGAGACGGGAGACCCGCGCTGGAAGCCGGTGCTGGACGACTGGGCCGACAGGGCGATGGCCTCCCTCGGACGCACGCGCGAGGGCGCGTTCGAGCACCATGTTTCCGACAGGGTGAACAACAACGAACTCTGGGACGACACGCTGTACATGGCGGGGCTGTTCCTCGCCTCCCACGGCGAGGCGGCCGGGCGGCGGGAACTCGTCGACGAGGCGGAGCGGCAGTTCCTCGTGCACGCGCGGTACCTTTCGGACACCGCGACGGGGCTGTGGTTCCACGGGTGGACGTTCGAGGGCAGGCACAATTTCGCGCGGGCGCGGTGGGCGCGGGGGAACGCGTGGATCACGGCGGGGATCCTCGACCTGTTCGATCTCGCCCGGATCGCGCCCTCCGTCAGGCTGTTCCTCACCGGCGTCCTCGCGGCGCAGGTGGAGGCGCTGCTGGCGCTCCAGACGCCGTCGGGCGCGTGGCGCACCCTGCTCGACCACGAGGATGCCTACGAGGAAATCTCCGCGACCGCCGGATTCGCGTATGGCCTGCTCAAGGGATTCCGCCTCGGGACAGGCACGGCGGCGTGGCGCGAGGCGGGGCTGCGGGGACTGGAGGCCGTCATGCGGAACATCCATGACGACGGGACGGTCGGCAATGTCTCCTACGGCACGCGCATGGGGCGCGATCTCCAGTTCTACAAGGACATCCCCCTCCAGTCCACCGGGTACGGGCAGGCGCTGGCGATGCTGTGCCTGACGGAAGGGCTGAACCATATTTCCGCATGACGGGGAGAATCCGCGCATGGGCACGCATCTGAAACAGCCGCTCCCGGCGGGAGCGCCGCTCCGGTACTGGCAGGTGAGCGCCGTCCTGGAGGAACGCTTCGACGTCGACGACACGCCGATGGAAGGGGAGATGGATCCGTTCTTCTTCCTGACGAAGCACAAGAATTTCATCCCCCACGAATATCCCTGCCGGCGCGTGTTCGGCGAAACGTACCGGGGAAAGCGGCCGGACGTCCGGGGGGCGTTCTCCCCGGATCGGAACTGGCTGCCCTTCGGATCGCCCCGGCTCGATCTGTCCGGATTCTGGTACCGGCCGACGCGCCTCGCCGCGTGGGCGCGGACGGCCATCGACGCGGAACGCGCGGGGGAGGCGGTGCTGCGCCTCGCCGTCTGCGGCGGCGCCGTCCTTTGGGTCAACGGAGAAGAGATCGGCTGGACCGCGCCGTACAGCAGGAATCTGGCGGCGGCGGCGGCATTCACCACGGCGCTCCGCGAGGGGCTGAACGAGGTGCTGGTGTTTTTCGACGATCTCGCGGAGCGGGACGCGCGGTATTTCCTGCAGGCGGAATACGTCTCCGGCCCCCGGGCGGAAGAGGCGCTCGCCGTGCCCTGCGACGCCGCCGTCGCCGCCGCCGTGGAAGACGCGCTGGAACACATCCGCCTGGACAGGGCGTTCTACACGGACGGCGAGGTGACGCTCCGGCTCGCGCGGGCGGCGGCGTTCGACATGGAGGCCGCCGTGTCCATCGAGGGGGATTTCATTTCCTTCCACCGGGAGCGCGCGGGCGGCGTGATCGCGGCGGGCGGGGACAGGCTCGTCCTCGGCGGCGCGCGGGCGATTGCGGCGGGGTACAGGCATTTTCATGTGACGCTGTCGGCCGGCGGATTCAGCGCCACGCGGACGCTCGGCGCGGAAATATGCCCGGCGGGCGGGCGGGAAGCGCCGCATGCCCCGCCGGATCGCGCCCGGGAAGCGCTGGATCATTTTGCGGAATGCCCCGAGAAGGACGCCGTCTGCGCCTTCGCGCGCCTGGCCTCCGGGCGGGGCGGGGCGGAGACGGATCGCGTCATCGAGAGCGTCCTCCCCGCGATCGAGGACTGCCACGACTGCGCCGACTTCTCCCTCGTGCCGCTGCTGTGGGCGAGGATCGCCTGGGGAAGCGCCATCGGATCCGCCGCGCGGGAACGTCTCGACAACGCCATCCTCGGCTACCGGTACTGGATGGACGAGCCGGGGAACGATGTGCAGTGGTACTTCTCCGAGAACCATGCGCTGCTGTTCCACACGGCCGCGCACCTCGCGGGGCATCTGTTTCCGGACAGGCGCTTTGTCCGCTCCGGGCGGACGGGGGCGGAACAGAGCCGCGCGGGGACGGAACGGCTGCGGGCGTGGTTCGACCATTTTGCACAGTGGGAAATGGCGGAGTTCAATTCCGCGCCGTATTTCCCCATCGATCTGAAGGGCCTGACCGCGCTCGCCGCGCTGTCGCCGGACGCGGGGCTCGCGGCGCGCGCGCGCGCCGGCATCCTCCGCCTGACGGAAATCCTCGCCCGCTCCGCGCACCGGGGCGTGCTGACGGCCGCGCAGGGGCGGAGCTACGAGCACACGCTCTGCGCCGGGCGCACCCTCGAACTGTCGGGGCTGTCCCGCCTCCTGTGGGGGCAGGGCGAATACGGCGGGCAGGCGTCCGTCCTCCCGCTGTACGCGGTCTGTCTCCGCGATCACGGGCTGGCCGTTCCTCCGGAACTGGGCGCCATCGCCTGCCACGAGGGGCCGGAACAGCGCGAATGGCTGTTCGCCCAGGGCGCGAACCGGATGGCCAAACTCTACCATTGCAAAAGCCGCCACTTCGCCATGGGCTCCGCCGTGCGCTACCGCTGGAACGAGTGGGGGTATCAGGAGACGCCGCTCCACCTCCGCATCGGCGACCGGCCGGAGGCGTCCGTCTGGATAAACCATCCGGGCGAGATCATTCAGTTCGGCTACGCCCGCCCGTCCTACTGGGGCGGCTGCGGGACGCTGCCGCGCGCGCACCAGTACCGGGGACTGGCGTTTCTGGAATTCGCCGCCGCGGAGGAGCAGCCGGCGTTCACCCACGCGTGGTTCCCGCAACGCGAATTCGACGCCGCCCGCGTCAGCGGCGACACCGCCTTCGCCGTCTGCGGCGGCGGGGGCGTCGTCCTGCGGGGCGCGTCCGCGCTCCTTCCCGCGGAGAGCGGCCCCTCCGCCGGGTGCGAACTCCGGCAGAACGGGCGGAACACGCGGTGGATCGTCCGCGTGTTCGACCGGGCGGACGCGGAGGACACGGGCGGGCGCTTCGCCCGGCTTTCGGCGGAAACGGAGGCGGACGGAACCGTCGCCGTGGACGACCCGGAATACGGGCGCGTCCTGTTCCGCGCCGACGGGACGGTGGAGGCGGAGGGGCGGGTGATTGCGCCGGACGACTTCACGGTTCGGGGAGCGGCGAACAGCATCGCGCCATAGAGCAGACACGCGTTTTACGCCGCACGCGGCGGCGATGCGTTTTTTTCCCTTTTCCACAGGAGACCAGCATGAAACATTCGCGCCTCTTCACCGCGCTCGCCCTCTGCCTCTTCGCCCTCGCGGGCGCGGCACAGGCCGGCACCATCCGCATCAAACTCGCCAACAACCTGGCGGAAGACCACCCCACCAGCCAGGCGATGGAATTCTTCAAGGAAAAGGTCGAGAAAGACAGCGACCGGGGCATCCGCATCCAGCTCTTCCACAACGCCACCCTCGGGAACGAACCCGAAGTCGTCCAGCAAATCAAGAACGGCGCGGTCGAAATGTCCCGCTTCTCCTCGTCCACCCTGGAAAACTTCGACCCCATCTTCAAGGTCTTCGCCCTGCCCTACCTCTTCACCAGCAAGGACAACTTCTACGCCGTCCTCACCGGCCCCGTCGCCGACAGAATCTACAACGCCACCCGCGACTCGGGCTACATCGGCCTGACCTTCTACGACTCCGGCAGCCGCAGCTTCTACACGAAGAACCAGCCCATCACGAAGCCGGCCGACCTCGCCGGGCAGAAGCTCCGCGTCATGGACAGCCAGACCGCCATCAAGATGGTCACCATGATGGGCGGCATCCCCACCCCCATGTCCTACGGCGAAATCTACGCCGCCCTCCAGCAGGGCGTCATCGACGGCGCGGAGAACAACGTCACCGCCCTCACCCTCGGCCGCCACGGCGAGGTCGTCAAGTACTACTCCCTCGACGAACACAACATGATCCCCGACTTCCTCACCATCGCCACCGCCGTCTGGGACAAAATGACGCCCGAGCAGCAGAAAATCATCAAGGACGCCGCCGTCGCCTCCACCCTCCACCACCGGGAGCTCTGGGTAAAGGCGGAGCAGGACGCGCAGAAGGAGGCGACGGAAAAACTCGGCGTCACCATCAACGAAGTGGACAAGGCGCCCTTCATCGAAATCACGAAGCCGCTCTACGACGAGTACACGACGGATCCGCTGATCAAGGAACTGGTCGACGCC
>QMCE01002441.1_pt1 | contig 10243 bp, 10 predicted proteins | sample 1821851 | NCBI WGS metagenome assembly QMCE01 (sample SAMN09453174, study PRJNA476694) | Termite gut metagenome, whole genome shotgun sequencing project. | isolation source: worker | host: Odontotermes sp. | place: South Africa:Pretoria | collected 2016-01-28
ATGGCGGCAAGGGTCGCCGCACGATGTGGCTTCACGTCCACTCCCCTTGTGATCTCCAACGCCTGCATTTCGGGTGTTTCGGCAATACTAGTGGTCGCGCGATCTATCCGCGATGGTAAGTACCGTAACGTGGTGGTTGCCGGAGGCGACACCCTGACACGTTTCGTGGTGACGGGATTCGAGGCGTTCAAATCGGTCGGCAGCCGGATATGCCGTCCCTACGACGCGGGACGCGACGGACTTACGCTTGGCGAGGGTTGCGGAGCACTGCTGCTCACGGCCGATGCCACCCGCGCCGCTGCCGGGCCGCACATCGAGGTAGCCGGAGGAGCCGTTTCGGGCGATGCCAACCACATATCCGGCCCTTCGCGCACGGGCGACGGACTTCACTTCGCCATCCGCAACGCAATGGCCGAGGCGGGAGCGGGGATGATAGATATAGGAGGCTACTCGTCGCGGCCCGGGGCGGCCGATGTGTCGGCCGAGGAGGAGTTCGCGCGTGTCGCACGCGGATTGGAGGTGGTCAGGCGCCAACAACCGGAGATGGTTGTTTCGATAGATACGTTTCGCGCCGAGGTCGCCGTGCGCGCCATCAGGGAGTTCGGCGAGTGTGTGGTGAACGATATTTCGGCGGGCTCGCTCGATGCCGGGATGATTCCCGCGGTGGCGCGTATGGGTGTGCCCTACATAGCGATGCATATGCGCGGGACGCCCTCGACCATGCAGCAGCATACAGATTACGAAGATATAACCCGGGACGTTAAGGAATATTTCCGCGATAAACTGAAAGAACTCCACGAGGCGGGAGTGCGCGATGTGATACTCGACCCCGGGTTCGGGTTCGCGAAGACCGTGGAGCAGAATTACGAGCTTCTGGGGCGGCTGCACGAACTATGCGCAATGGGCTATCCGGTGCTCAGCGGCGTGTCGCGTAAGACGATGATATACAAAGTGCTGGGGTGCGGGCCCGAAGGCACCCTCACCGGAACGACGGCCCTCAATTGGGAGTCGCTGCGCCAGGGGGCGAAGATAGTGCGCGTGCACGACGTTAAAGAGGCTGCCGAGGTGGTGAAAATATATAATTGCTATGATAAAAGTCAGAAACCTGCATAAGAGTTACGGCGATCTGGAGGTGCTGCGCGGGGTGTCGCTCGATGTCGCACGCGGCGAAGTGGTGTCGATAGTGGGCCCAAGCGGAGCCGGTAAAACCACGCTACTGCAAATAATAGGCACGCTGAACAGCGCCGACAGCGGCGAGGCCGAGATCGACGGAGTGAAAGTCAATACGCTGTCGGATAAGGAGTTATCGCGCTTCAGGAACCAGCGGATAGGTTTCGTTTTCCAATTCCACAACCTGCTGCCCGAGTTCACTGCGTTGGAGAACGTGATGATGCCCGCACTTATCGGGGGAGTCGGTTTTGCCGAGGCCGAGGCGCGCGCGCGTGAGTTGGTCGAAATGATGGGTATGACACCGCGCGCGCGTCACAAACCGTCGGAACTCTCGGGCGGCGAGCAGCAGCGTGTCGCAATAGCCCGTGCGCTGATGAACTCGCCTGCCGTGCTGCTCGCCGACGAGCCCTCGGGAAACCTCGATACCAAGAACCGCGACGAGATCCACCGCCTGTTCTTCGAGCTGCGCGACCGCCTCGGCCAGACCATCGTCATAGTAACCCACGACGAATCACTCGCCGCAATGGCCGACCGTAAAATCGAAATGAAGGACGGGTGCGTGCTATGAAATACAAACACATAATTTTCGATATCGACGGTACGATGCTCGACACCGAGTATGCGATCCTGCGCAGTCTACAAGACACTATTCTTACGATAACCGGTAGAGAGAAGACCGAAGAGGAGCTTGCCTTTGCGCTCGGGATCCCCGGTGAGGTGGCGTTGGAGCAGTTGGGAATAACAGACACCCGGCACGCGAACAACCTGTGGAACGAAAACCTGACGAAGTACTCGTCGTTCATGGGACTTTTCGACGGGATGCGAGAACTGTTGGAGGAGCTGCATGAAAAGGGTTGCAGGCTCGGGATAGTGACATCCAAAACGCGGCAGGAATTCGTGGCGGATTTCGAGCCGTGCGGCGTGGCCGGACTGTTCGGGTGCGTGATATGTGTCGAGGATGCGCCGCGTCCCAAACCTTTCGCCGACCCGCTGCTCACCTATATGAAGAGAACCGGCACACGAAAGGAGGAGATCCTTTATATCGGCGACACGGTGTACGATTATCGGTGTGCCGAAGGTGCGGGTGTCGATTTCGGATTGGCTGTGTGGGGCTGCAATTCGAAAGAAGGGATCGACGCAAAATACGTTTTCGACACTCCCGCGGATGTATATGAAAGAATTTCTTGAGCAACTATACGAACGGTACAACACTCCGGCATTCGTCGAGAGCGACCCTGTTTCGATACCGCACCGGTACACCGCGCAAAAAGACCGCGAGATTGCCGGATTCCTTGCGGCGACCATCGCGTGGGGTAACCGCAAGATGATCCTTCGCAATGCCGTGAAGATGATGGAGCTGATGGGCGATGCCCCGCACGACTTCGTACTGAACGCGTCGGAATCCGATCTGAAGTGTCTGGATGGCTTTGTCCACCGCACTTTCAACGCCTCCGACCTTCGCGATTTCGTGTTCGCGCTGCGGCGTATGGAAGATAAGCACGGCGGCCTGGGAAGGTTCTTCGAGGGAGCGTGGGAGCGCACGGGCGATATGCGGCAGGTGTTGGCGGAGTTCCGCGGCGAGTTCGGCGGGGTGCGCAGTAAGCATGTGTCGTCGGTGGAGTGCGGTGCGGCGTGCAAGAGGCTCAATATGTTCCTGCGGTGGATGGTGCGCGACGACGGCCGCGGGGTCGACATGGGGTTATGGAAACGTATTCCCGCATCGGCGCTATACCTGCCATTGGATGTTCATAGCGGCCGTGTCGCGCGTTCGTTGGGATTGCTCACACGGCGGCAGGACGATTGGCGCGCTGTCGAGGAGGTTACGGCAAAACTGCGCGAGTTCGATCCCGCCGACCCCGTGAAATACGATTTTGCACTTTTCGGAGCGGGAGTAAATAATGTTCAGGTTTAAGAGATTTGCGGTCGCGCAGGGTGGGGCGGCGATGAAGGTGGGGACGGACGGAGTGCTGTTGGGCGCGTGGTGCCCGATGGGGCATAGTCCGGCGCGGGTGCTCGATATCGGTACGGGGACGGGGCTGATCGCGCTGATGGCCGCACAGCGCGGCGAGGCGTGGGGGTGCGAGGTGGATGCCGTGGAGATCGACCCCGGGGCCGCGGCACAAGCGCGCACTAATTTTGCCGCCAGCCCGTGGGCCGAGAGGTTGGAGGTGTATAATTCCGATATTCAGAGGTTCGTAGGGATAGAAGGCCTGTGCGATGGGCAACGCAGCCTGCCGCCGCCCCACGCGGGAAGTGAGCATCCCGTCGCCGACGGCAGCCTGCAAAACAACACGAGAAAAACCTACAACCTCGTCATCTCGAACCCGCCGTTCTTCAGCGATTCGCTCGTGCCGCCCGACGAAAGGCGCGCAATGGCACGGCATACTGCGACGTTGTCTTATGGCGATCTTGTGCAGTGTGCGGCGGCGGCGATGAGTGATGACGGAGTGTTCGCGGTAGTCGTTCCCTTTGATCATGCCGCGGAGTTGACCGCCGCCGCCGCACAACACGGGCTGTATCCTAACCGTCGCCTCGATGTCAGGCCTACGCCCGAACGCCCGCCGCACCGTGCGATGCTTGCATTCGGCCGTCATGCCGCATCGCCCGCCCGCGACACCCTGACGATAGAGGCCTCGCGCCACGACTACACCCCCGAATACCGCGAACTGACCAGGGAGTTTTATCTAAAGTTTTAATATCTTTGCAAAAATTCGATAACTATGAAAAAGATCCTTTTTACCGCATTGGCATTCTTTGCCGCTACTTTTGCGTGGGCACAGGCGCCTGCGCTATATCCGATCGTCGGCACATCGCCCGCAACGACACCCCAGACCACCGTCAAGGTTTACCTTAGCGTGGAGCGCGACGCTGTGTCGACAGGCCCTTATGCGCGGTATGCGCAGAAATATCTGGGAGTTATCGCGCCGCTGGCCAACCGCGTGGACTACGTGGTACTCGAAGGCCACGTCGACTATGAAGGCCCCGGCCATTGCCCCGAGAGCGTCGAACGCCCCGCACATACGTTCGATAACGAGTTCCCGCGCGTGACTGTCGACAGGATATCGTCCAACGACCGCGGATCGGAAGAGATGGCGCGTGAGGCTGCCAACACAATATTCAGATTGCGGCAACAGAGGCTTGAGATCCTTGCGGGCGATGCTGGTGAACTCTATCCGAGCGGCTTGGGCGAGGCGCTGAAAGAGATCAGCCGCCTGGAGGGAGAGTACCTGGAGCTGTTCCTGGGTAAGCGCACACGGACGGTCGAGGTGCGCGAATACGACGTCGTACCGGTGGCGGGCAAGAGCGAGTATCCGGTCGCAAGGATCCCCGAGGAGAACGGCGAACAGGTTGTGGTGTCGCTTAAGCCCGAGGGCGGCGCGCGTGCCGTGGAGCTTCTCAAGGGCGACAGGCGTCCGCAAACGCAATACCGCGTGGCCGATTTCGCAGCGTGCACACTCCGCGTCGGAGGCCGCGAGCTCGATACGGCACGCATCCCCGTATACCAATTCGGGGTGACGATCACCGGCCCGGTGCTGTGAGGAGAATTGTCCTGACGCGGGGGCATTGACAGCGCGTGCCTGTACTATCGGCCCCGGGTTAGAGGGAAAGAAAAAGAGTGCCGCTCGCGAGCGGCACTCTTTGTGTTGAGCTACCTGGATTCGAACCAAGAAAGGCAGATCCAGAATCTGCAGTGTTACCATTACACCATAGCTCAATTTCGGTGCAAAGATACTAAATCTCGGAGGCGATTCCAAATTTTCGGGCAAAAAAATGCAGCCCCGCCCGCTACTCGAACCTCTCGGCGAGATATTTTTCGATCTCGGCCACCGTTGCGTCGGGGTTGACGAGAGTGCCGTTCTCGTCGACAATCACTATACACCCGGGCCCTGTGAGGCCGTACTTCGTCCACAGGCCGGTGCTGTCGTCGAGCTCGATTAGGTTGAGCCACGGGTATTTATCGCGCTCCAATGCCGCAGCGAGGGCCCGGGTGTCTTTGTATTCGCGCGCGACGCCCACCACGGCGAAACCCTTGTCTGCATATTTCTCATACAGCGGCATGAGGTGCAGTCCATGCACCCGGCACGGGCCGCACCACGACGCCCAGAAATGGATCACCGACACGCGGCCCGCGATCTCTTTCGAGAGGGTGTGCTCCGTGCCGTCGATATCGGGGGCGGTGAAGTCGATGAATTTTCCGTCGGGCGAGCGCAGAGCCTGTGAGCGAAGGTAATTCTCGGCCATCTCGCCATAAGGGTGGCCGGGGTTGGCGGCAGCTATCTTGGCGTAGACGGCGGAGGTCTGTGGTAGAAAACGCTCTTGTTGGGCCTGGCTGATCAGCATTGCGTAGGTGTGCAGGTCGGGGTGTGCGTCCATCCATTCGAGTTCGAATTGTGCCTCATCGGCCTTGACGACATCCCACTCGTCCTCATATACCTGCATCTCGGGGGAGTAGAAAAGGCGCTGTTCCATAAGCTCGTCACGCTTATTAAAGAGGGGTGCCAATGCCTCGCTGTCGGCACCGGCATCGATGGCGGCTTCGATCTGCTCTTCGATCTTGGCGCCTGCCTCGGTGCGGTAATTGTCGGCGTCATACATAGGCTCCATCTTCTCCATAAGGGCATCGTAACGTGGATAGATGGTCCGGTTATACTCGGCCCTGTAGGCATTCATCGAGCTGTTCACCGCGCCTCCCTCGACCTCGTAGTCGGGATATTCCCTCTCTTTGACTATCGTGATCCTGACCGTATCGGCGTCGGGATAGAAGGGCCTCATCTTCATTCCTCCTCGGTTCCACTCGTCGATCGTACAAATGTAATATTGCTTCACTATATCGCTTTTCAGGACGCCTGTGAACTTGCCGTCTACGACCGGGAATGGCGTCGGATTCGACAGTTGGCGGTTCACCAACGGGTCGAAAACGACAACGGCTTTGGTGTCCTCGACGGTGCCTTCGATGACGGTCTTGAACCCCTGAGCCGAAGTAAGTACGGGCAGCAACATTAACAAAAGGAGAAATTTTCTCATAGTTTTGGTTATCTTTGTGTCGGGTAAAGATATGAAAATTTTCGAAGGTTTCGATAAAGTGCCGCCGATGTCGGGGTCGGTGGTCACGGTGGGGTCGTTCGACGGCGTGCACCGCGGGCACATGGCGTTGTTGGAGCGGCTCGTGGCGCGCGCACGCGAGAGCGGCGGGCAGAGCGTGGTGGTTACATTCTCGCCACACCCGCGCGAGGTGCTGAGCGACGGTGTTAAGCTGATCACCCCGCTTGCCGAGAAAGCGGCGTTGCTTGAGCGCGTGGGGGTGGATATACTCATCATCGCGCCGTTCACCCGCGAATTCAGTATGTTGTCGGGGGCGGAGTTCATCGCGCTGCTGAAAGATAAATTGGGCATGGCTACGCTCGTCGCGGGACATAACCACCGCTTCGGGCACGACCGTATAGGAGTGGAGGAGCTTGGCGATGCAGTCGAGGTGGAGATAGTGCCGCACTACGGCGACGTCAGTTCGACCAAGATACGCCGCCTGCTCGACGAGGGGCGTACCGCCGAGGCTGCCGAATACCTGGGGCGCGAAGTCGTGTAGTCACGAAAATTTTCCTAATCTTTAACGTCGCTTCGCTCGTTTTAGATAGGCGGCGCCTCGGGAAACTGTAAACAAGTTTGCGTTTCCGCTCGACTTGCACTATCTTTGCGGAAACATCTATATTCTATGAAAAAACTATTTGTTGCCTGCTTGTTGTCGTTGATGTCGGTCGCGGCGGGCGCGCAGTCGTTCGGAGTGAAGACCAACCTGCTCTATCTGGGCACGGGGACGCCCAACCTCGGCATAGAGTTCGGCCTGGGTAAGCATATGACGATGAACGTTGCCGGAGGTTATAACGTTCTTAACCTCGAAAAAACCGATACCACCCATCCGTCGCTGGAGCATTGGCTCGGCTCGGCGGAGTTGCGTTATTGGTTTTGCAAGCGTTTCGACGGCACGTTCCTCGGCATTCAGGGGGTTTACGGCGACTATGCGATAGAGGATATTCCGTTCATAAATCTCCCCAAGAAATATCGCTACGACGGTACGGCATACGGTGGCGGCGTGGTGTTCGGTAACCATTGGGTGCTCGGCGGGCATTGGGGGCTGGAGTTCTCGTTGGCCGTGGGGGTGTTGCAGATGGATTACGACAAGTCGAAACAGAACGGCGGGGCCTCGGAGGGCAAGTTCAAGCAGACATATGTCGGCCCCACGAAATTGAACCTTTCGTTCATGTATTTCTTTAAATAGACAGCCATGAAAAAGTTTATAATAGCATTTATGGTGATTGTGGCGATCCCGGCCGCGGCGCAGGATAATATCAGGATGGGAGGCCGGGCCGAGTTGCTCAATGTAGTGGTGGCGCAGTCGGGCGACTCGGTATTCATAGATTTCGACGTGCAGGCCGACGGGCGCGAATTCCGCCGCAAGGAAGGCTTTGTGATCACGCCGACGGTGGGTGGCCGCGAGTTGCCCGAGATCATGATCAACGGTACACGCCGCGCAAGGGCTTACCACCGCGAACAGGTGTTGGCGGGCCGCCGCCATCGCGAACCGGCACCGGCGCTGGCCGTCAGGGTGCGGCCGGACCGTTCGGCGGTGGGGCATTATAAGCAGGTATTCGTACTCACACCCGAGATGAAGGCCAAAGGTGCTAAGTTGGAGTTGCAAAGCCATGTGGTGATGTGTTGTAGCGAGTCGGAACACGAAACCCGTAATATGCTCGCCGAGATTCTGCGTGGACAGGCGGCGGGCGGCGCAACGTCGAGCATCGAGGTCAGCGGTATGGTGACCTGGCTGGAGCCGGAGGAAGAAGTGGTGAAGCATCGTGAAACATCGGTGACTGCCGACCTGACATACCCGCAGGGCGGGACGCGCGTCATGTACGACTTCGGTAACAATGCAGCGGAGCTGTCGCGGATCGACCGCATACTCTCGCCGCTGATGGATGGCGACGTTTACGATATCCGGAGCGTGCGCATCGACGGTTATGCCTCGATCGAGGGGCAGTGGGATACCAACGAGCGCCTGGCGCGCGAGCGTGCCGAGGATTTCCGCAGATGGCTCGGCGAGAGGCACCGCGGTATGGGCATGGTCACGGTGGCCGCCCACGGCGAGGACTGGGACGGGCTGGTGAAGATGATCCGCGAGGATGCACAGATGCCCTACCGTTACGAGGCGTTGGCGTTGATCGACAGCTACGGGATCTTCGGCGGCCGCGAGAAACACCTGATGGACCTCGGGCAGGGTGTGCCTTACAGATATATGTACCGTTACTTCTTCCCCAAGCTGAGGAGGATGGAGGTTACGTTCGAGTATGAGGTGGGCGCGCTCGAAGGTGAGGGCGCACGGAAGGTCATGGCGTCACGCCCGGGCGACCTCAGCCACGCCGAGATGTTGCGCACACTCAGGCAACAGAAGATGGACGCACTGACGATGTACCGCCGTATTGCTTCCCAGTATCCTGGCGACGCGGTGGCGCTGATCAACGCGTCGAGCGCCGAGATGGTGGCCGGCAATGCAGAGGAGGCGTGGCAATACCTGCAATTTGTGCAGGACGACCCCCGTGCGGCAAACAACATGAAAGTCTACAAGTTGCTCTCCGCAGGAAGCAGGCCGACGGGAGTATACCGATATAAAATCGCGACCGAGTAATGGGATTGTTCGATGTATTTAAGAAAAAACCGGCGCCTGAGGAGTTGAGTGCCGGGCTGGAAAAGACCCGCGAGGGTCTTTTCGGTAAATTGACGCGCGCGGTCGCGGGCCGTACACGTATCGACAGCGAGGTGCTGGACGAGTTGGAAGAGGTACTGATAAGTTCCGACGTGGGGGTCGATACGACGGTGCGTATAATAGAGCGCATCGAGGCGCGGGCGGCGCGCGACAAGTATATGAATACTGGCGAGCTGCAAACGATACTGCGAGAGGAGATCGCGGCGTTGTTGCAGGAGAGTGCGCCGGAGGACGAGGAACCTGACGCGAGGCCCTATGTGATCATGGTAGTGGGGGTGAACGGTGTCGGTAAGACGACCACCATCGGTAAACTCGCGGCCAAGTTGGTGCGCGCGGGCAAGAAGGTTTACATCGGCGCGGCGGATACGTTCAGGGCGGCGGCTATCGACCAATTGGAGGTGTGGGCCGCGCGCGCCGGGGCCACGTTGGTCAGGCAGCAGATGGGTAGCGACCCGGCGTCGGTGGCTTTCGATACTCTGAAATCGGCGGTGGCCAATGATGCGGATGTGGTGCTGATCGACACTGCGGGCAGGCTGCACAACAAGGTGGGCCTGATGAACGAGCTGACCAAGATACGTAACGTGATGTCGAAAGTTGTGCCCGATGCGCCTCATGAGGTGATGCTGGTGCTTGATGGCAGTACGGGGCAGAATGCTTTCGAGCAGGCCAAGCAATTCACCGAGGCAACGCGGGTGACCTCGCTGGCGATTACTAAACTCGACGGCACGGCACGCGGCGGGGTGGTTATCGGTATCAGCGACCGCTTCAAGGTCCCCGTGAGGTGGATCGGGGTAGGCGAGGGGGTCGACGACCTTCGCCCGTTCGACCGCAAGGAGTTCGTCGATGCGTTGTTTACATGAAGAAAATAAACATAATAACCCTCGGATGTGCGAAGAACGTGGTCGATTCGGAGCATATCATGGCGCAATTCGCGTCGGCGGGATGGACGGTGGCTTTCGATACGAACGAGGCGGCGGAAGTCGTGGTGGTGAACACCTGCGGGTTTATCGGCGATGCGAAAGAGGAGTCGATAGAGGCCATCCTCGACTATGCCGAAGCCAAGACGCGCGGCGAGATCGGGAAACTCTACGTCATCGGGTGCCTGAGCGAGAGGTATAGGGACGAGCTGCGGGAGGAGATACCCGAAGTGGACGAGTTTTTCGGGGTACGGAATATCGAGGAGGTGGCGCGCGAGGTGCTGGGCGGATGGGATGCGGCGCTGAATACGTCGCGCGTGCTGACCACACCGGCTCACTACGCCTACCTGAAGATCGGCGAGGGGTGCAGTTGGGGCTGCGGCTATTGTGCGATACCGCT
>QMCE01002502.1_pt1 | contig 10243 bp, 8 predicted proteins | sample 1821851 | NCBI WGS metagenome assembly QMCE01 (sample SAMN09453174, study PRJNA476694) | Termite gut metagenome, whole genome shotgun sequencing project. | isolation source: worker | host: Odontotermes sp. | place: South Africa:Pretoria | collected 2016-01-28
GATGGCGGAAGTCCTGGCCGAGGCGCACGGGAAAAAGATCCTCCCGTTTTAGGTTCCCTGAAAACGTGAGGAATGCGGGGACATGACCTCAGTATGCGCGCTGCCGCATACTGAGGTCATGTCCCCGCATTCCGGCTCTTCACCCCCGCACCGTCGCGGCGAACTTCTCCGCCAGCGCCTCCATCTCCGGAATCTGCGCCTCCTTCATCGAGGACAGAATCACCAGCGGCTCGCCGAATGCCCGCCATCAGCTTCGGCGCGGCGGGCGCCCAGGAACCGTTGCCGATGACGGCAGCCTTCCGGTTCTGCACGTTCAGCGCCGCCATGTCGCGGATCAGAATCTCCATCGAATTGTGCACATGCATGTTGTACGTCGGCGCGGCGAGAACCAGGTGGCTGTATTTGAAAATGTTCGCAATGACCCACGAGCAGTGCGTCTTCGACACGTCGAACACCCGCATGTCCGCCACGCCCCGCCTTCCCAGCGCGTCCGCGAACGCGAGCGCCGCGCTCTCCGTGTTTCCGTACATCGACGCGTACGCGACGACGGCGCCCCGCGTCTCCGGCGCGTAGGCCGCCCAGAGCGCGTATTTCTCCAGAAGGAGCGCAATCGCCTTCCCCCGGAGAATCGGCCCGTGCAGGGGGCAGATCACCGGCGGCACAGCCCCGCCCAGCTTCGCCAGCGCGGCGGCGACCTGCTGCCCGTACTTCCCGACGATGTTCGCGTAGTACCGCCGCGCCTCGTCAAGATACAGCCCCTCGTAGTCCAGTTCGTCGCTGAACAGATTCCCGTCAAACGCGCCGAAGGTGCCGAAGGCGTCGGCGGAGAACAGAATCCCGGACTCCGTCTCCACAGCCATCATCACTTCCGGCCAGTGCACCATGGGCGTCATCACGAAGCGCAGCGTCCGCCCGCCCAGCGCCAACTCGTCCCCCTCCTTCACCTCGTGGAAGCGCGGGGAGAGACCCTCGCGGAAGAACTGGCCGATCATGGCGAAGGTTTTCTTGTTGCCGACGATTTTCGCCTCCGGGTGGCGGAGGCAGACTTCGGCGATGGTCGCGCAGTGATCCGGCTCCATATGGGTGACGACGAGGAAGTCCAGCTTCCGGCCGTCCAGCGCGGCGGCGACGTTTTCCATGAACTGCCCCGAGACGGAGGCGTCCACCGTGTCGACGAGCGCGGTCTTGTCGGCGCGGATCAGAAATGAATTGTATGTCGTCCCGTTTTCAAGGGGGAAAAGATTTTCAAACAGCGCCAGCCTTCTGTCGGAGGCTCCGACGGAGAGAATGCCCGGCGCGACTTCGCGAATGCATTTCATGCAAAATCCTCTACTGTATCCTGTCAACCATATGAAGGGACGCCGGCCCGTACTGCGCGGAGCGGGCGTAGCGGATGCCCGGATTCCCGAAGAGCATCGTGTACCCGATTTCCCGATCCCCCGGAATGCCCAGCCACGTCCTGCTCTCCGGCACCGAACGGAGCATAGTGTCGAACATCCCGCACCAGACGGTGCCGATGCCGCGCGCGACGGCGCAGAACTCGAAATACGACAGCGCGATGACGCTGTCCACCTTCGTGTGCACCTGCCCCGACCCCCCGGACACGACGACGGCATGCGGCGCGTCGCGGAAAATGCCGTCCGGCCCGCCGTTCAGCCAGACCTGCGCGGCGTCGGCAATCCAGCGGCGCTCCTCGGGGAGGGTATTCCGCAGCGCGACAAGCCGCTCGCAGCCGCGGCGGCGCAGTTCGCGCATGGCGTCGTGGCCGGAAACGACGGTGAAGTGCAGATCCCGCGCGTTCACCGCCGTCGGCGCGTGGGCGGCGATGTCGATGAGTTCCCGAATCGTTTCCGCCGCCACCGGTTCCGGCGCGAACTTCCGCACCGACCGGCGGGCAAAGACGACGCGATCGACCGCCGCAGCGTCGAGCGTTTCGACAGGGCGCGAATCGGCGGAATTTCTTCCCGCGACAGATACCGCCGCCGCCGGACAAATCGCCAGACAGTGCTGGCACGCCAGACACTCCCCGTCGTTCTCCGGCTTCATTGCGGGCACGCCGCCCGCCATTTCCAGAATCTCCGCCGGGCAGTCCCCGGCGCACAGACCGCAGCCGGTGCATTTTTCCGCGTCGACGCGGAACCGGCTCAAAGGAAGCGCAGTGCTCATATTTCCTCCAATCGCCTGCCTCGCGGAAGTCACAGATATTTTTTCACCCAGGCGGCGAACGCCTCCGCCACAGTCTTCAAAAACGCCGCGGTTTTTTCATTCGTTATTTTTCCGTCGGCGCCGACACTGTCCGCGATGCCGCCGATGTACACTTCCGGCTGCTGCATCAGGTACAGGTTCAGGAATCCCAATACCTGCCGTGTCGCGTGGTACGCGCCGAACCCGGCAATGGCTCCCGGCGACACGCTGACGATCGCGGCCGGCTTTCCGCCCCAGAGGCTCTGCCCGTAGGGGCGGCTGGCAATGTCGAGCGCGTTTTTCAGAAGCGCCGGGATGGAGCGGTTGTGCTCCGGCGTCACGAAGAGGAAGCCGTCGCACTGTTTCACCTGATTCCGGAACCGCTCGTAGACCTCCGGGTTCGCCGCCGGATCGTCGTAGTCCTGGCAGTAGAGGGGCAGATCGGCGATCGGAATCGCACGCGGCGTGAACCCCGCCGGAAGCTGTCCCGCAATCGCGTTCGCGACTGCCTGCGAGTACGAACCTTTCCGCGCGCTGCCGACAACAATACCGATGACGATTTCCTTCATATGCTGATCCTCCGGAATGTTTTCCCCTTCGCACCGAAATCTTCACGTTGTTTCACGAGGTTCCCAGTATACGCATTCAGAGTTGTATTTCCAGTCCCACCGGGCAGTGATCGCTGCCGTGCACGCCGGGGTGGATTGTCGCCTCCGTCACCTTCGGCATCAGGCGGCCGGAGACGAGGAAGTAGTCGATTCTCCAGCCGACGTTGTTCGCGCGCGCGTTCGCCCGGAAGCTCCACCAGGTGTATGCGTCGCGCCTGTCCGGGTACAGCGTCCGGAAGGTGTCGGAAAAGCCGGCGGCGAGGAGAGCCGTCATTTTCCCGCGCTCCTCGTCCGTGAAGCCGGCGTTCCGGCGGTTCGATTTCGCGTTTTTGATGTCTATTTCCTCGTGCGCGACATTGAGGTCGCCGCAGACGACGACAGGCTTCCCCGCGTCCAGCCCCAGGAGATAGTCCCGGAACGCGTCCTCCCACTCCATCCGGTAGGCGAGGCGGGCGAGTTCCCGCTGCGAGTTCGGCGTGTACACGTCGACGAGATAAAAATTTTCGTACTCCAGCGTGATGACGCGCCCCTCCCTGTCGTGCTCCGGAATGCCCATCCCCCTGCTTTCCGAAAGCGGTTTCCGCCGGGAGAAAATGACCGTGCCGGAATAGCCCTTCTTCTCCGCGCTGTTCCAGGTTTCGTGATAGCCGGGAAGGTCTATTTCCGCCTGCCCCTGCTCCATTTTCGTTTCCTGCAGGCAGATGCAGTCCGCGTCGAACCCGGCCACCGCCTCCAGAAAGCCCTTCCCCAGACAGGCGCGCAGGCCGTTCACATTCCACGAAATCATTTTCATCCGGCGTCTCCTTTCCTACAATACTATCGAAACCGCCTGCAAAAGGAAATCCCATGCGCGCAGCCCGCATCCTCGTCCTCACCGGAGACGGCAAGGGCAAGACCACCTCCGCCCTCGGCATGATCCTCCGCGCCCTCGGGCACGGACAGCGCGTGCTTCTCGCCCGCTTCTGCAAGGCCGCGCCCTCGGGGGAACTGGCCGCGCTCGCGCATTTCACGGAAAGCGGCCTCCTCACCGTCCTCCACGGCGACTGCGGCATGACGCCGCCGGCGGAGCATCCGGATTTTCACCGTCACAAGGAGGCGGCGAACGCCCTCTTCACCGGCGTCCGCGCCGCCGCGTCCGGCTGCGACCTGCTTGTCCTCGACGAAGTCTGCGGCGCTGTCGCGAAGGATCTGCTCGACGCGGAGGACGTCGTCCGTTTCCTCGCCGCGCTCCGCGGCGATCAGGCCGCCGTCCTCACCGGGCGGAACGCCTGCGAAAAAATCCTCGACGCCGCCGACACGGTCAGCGAAGTCGTCTGCGTGCGGCACGGCTACGCGCGGGGCATTCCCGCGCAGGACGGCATCGAGAAATGACGGCGCGGAAGTTCCGCATTCCGCTGTTGACATCGCCGCGCGGGAAGGCATGATTGCAAACACGCCGGACGCAGAAACCGCCCCGTCAGGCACGCGCGCCCGAGGAACAGCATGCCCGGGCGCCGGAGACGCAGGGCGCACGGAACACACACGCATGAGCCTTGTCGAACTCCGCGATGCGCGCCGCACCTACAGGCGCGGGCGCTTTCCCCTTTCCCTCCTTCCCGGCCGCGCGGTCCGCGCGGTGGACGGGGTCAGCCTCGCAATCGAAAGCGGCAGCCGCCTCGCCCTGGTCGGCGCGAGCGGTTCGGGGAAAAGCACCCTGGGCCGCCTCCTTCTCGGACGCGAGCGCCCGGACGGGGGCGCGGTGCTTTTCCACGGGCGAGACTGGCGGAGCCTGCGCGGCGAGGAACAGTTCCGCGCGCTCCGCGCCGTGCAGACAGTGCCGCAGAACGCCTTCGAGACAGTAAAGCCGCACTTCACCGCCTTCGACATCATCGGGGAGCCGCTGCGGAATTTCGACAAAATGGAGGACGCGCCGCGCCGCAGGCGCGTGGAGGAGCTGCTGGAAACGGTCGGTCTTTCGACCGGCGACGCGGCGAAGAAATCCCTTGAATTCAGCTGGGGGGAACTGCAAAGGGTCTGCCTCGCCCGCGCCCTCGCGACGCGGCCGGAACTGCTTGTCCTGGACGAGGCGACGAGCGGGCTGGACACGCCGGCGCAGACGCGCATCCTGCGCCTTCTCGAAGAAATCGGCGAACAGACAGGCTGCGCGTACGTGCTGATCAGCCACGATCTCCGCGCCGTCCGGAGGTTCGCCGCCTCCGTCGCCGTCATGGACGGCGGCAGGCTTGTCGCCTACGCGGCGGACATGAACAACCCCGCCGACGCGGCGGGGCTGCATGCTGCTCCGGCGTTCCGCGCCCTTGCGGACGCGGCGCCCCAGGCGTTCCCGTTACCGGTTCACTCGCCGGTGGCGTAGTTGTCGAAATAGCCCTGCACGAGGACGACGGGCGTGCCCTTGTCGCCGCTGCCGCTCGTGAGGTCGCAGAGGGAGCCGAGAAGATCGGTCAGCTGCCGCGGGGTCGTCCCCTCGGACGCCATGTTGCCGACCAGGCTGTCTCCGCCCTTGTGGCGGATGGCGTCGACGACGGCGGACTGCTGCTCCTCCACGGAGAGGTGGCCGTACTGGTTGTCGGCGATGTATTTCAGCTTCAATTCGTTCGGCGTCCCCGACAGGCCGGGCGTGTACGCGGGGGAGATGACCGGATCGGCAAGCTCCCAAATCCCGCCCACCGGGTCGTGGAAGCCGCCGTCGCCGTAGACCATCACTTCGATGCGCTTCCCCGTCTTTTCCCGCAGCGCCCTGCTGAGGGATTCGACAAACTCCCCGCAGGCGCGGGGGAAGAGCTTCACCATTTCCTCGCCCGCCTTGTTCGAGCCGAGAAGGCCGTACTGCTCGTTGTAGCCGCTGCCGTCGACCGAAGAAGTCAGGATTTCGTCAAGCGCGACCACCGTCTCCGCGCCGGCGTCCCGGAGGCGCTTCTGCGTGCGGCGGCGGGTGTGGATGTCGGCGACGATGACGTTCTTCGTCTTTTTCAGGATGGCGCGCGGGTCGTTGGCGAGGAAGACCTCGATGTTGTCCCCGAGGCTCTTGTAATAGGCGATGTAGTCGATCCCGGTGAAGCGGTGCCGGGTGTTCTTCCCGAACAGGCTCCGGAACTCCTCCTCCTCCATTTCCCGCGTCCAGGGATTGACGTCCCTGTCCTCGACCGCGTCGCGGCTGACAAGCTCGTTGCCGACTTCGTCGGCGGGGTAGGAAAGCTGGACTATTGCCCTGTCCAGTCCGCGCGCGATGCCTTTCAGCAGCATGGCGAAGCGGTTGCGGCTCAAAATGGGGAAGACGACGCCGACGGGGCCGGAGGGGAATTTCGCCCGCACGGCGGCGGCTATCTGGTCGACCGTCGCGTAGTTCCCCTGGGATCGCGCGAGGACGGCTTCGGTGACGCCGACGACGTCGCCGTCGTTCAGTTCGATGTTTTCGTTTTTCCGGATGCCGTCCAGGACGTCCACGACGATGGCGGCGAGATCGTCGCCTTTCCGGATGATGGGGGTGCGGATGCCGAAGACCCGGGTGCCGATTCTGCGCATGCGTTTTCCTCGTTTTCGTGCCAGAGCCACAACCAAGAAAGTATAGCGCATTTCTCCCGCATTCACAAGCGGAAAACGGGGAAAACCGGCTCTACCGCCCTCCCCCGCCGATGCGTTCCAGCCGCCCCGCCCCGTCGAAGCGCATCGGCTCCGGCTCCGACAGGATTTCGAAGCGCGCGTCGCCCCGGACAAGCGGCAGGTATGCCTCGGACAGAAGAATTTCGCTCAGGCGGAGGGTGTTGGCGATCTGCACGACTTTCGCCTGTTTCATGTCCGGGATCATGCCGCAGTACAGGCCGAGGCGCACGGCGTCGAGATCGTGGTTGGCGACGACGGGCATGCGCGAGCCTTCGAGCATGCGGGAGGTGATGCTGTTGATGTAGCTGCCGGCGAGGTCGAGCTGTTTCATGAAGTCGACCGTCACCAGGTGCGCCATCCCCATGCCTATGCCGTTGCCGTGCGAGAGCGCGGAAATCCCCAGGACGGCGATGCGCCCGATGGGACAGGTGTCCCTGTCGAAGCCGGGAAGGAGGGAGGTGGGGTAGCCGGTGATGTTGCAGTCCATGCCCGCGCCGGAGATGTCCTTGCCGATTTCCTCCACGACGAGGAGGTCGATGGCGTCGACGTGGAAGCGCGCGGCGACGCGCTTGGCAAGGACGAGCAGCTCTTTCTCGCGTTCCACGAAACGCGGCGCCGGGACGCCTTCGATCAGCATCGTCTCCTCGTACGCGTTCTCGACCAGGGCGAGGCCGGCGGGAATCTTCCCCGACGCGAGCGCCACGCCCGCCGCCTCGGGGATGCGCTGCGGGAAGACGGCGAAGCCGAGGTTGTGGATGTGGCTCGCGCCCCGGTGTTTCCCCAGGCCGATGACCAGCATCTTGCAGAGGCCGCTTTCGATGTCGCCCTTGAAATCGGTATGCGCCTTGACGCGGTGCACGGGGAGAATGCAGTCCGCCTCCGCGGCGTTCCTGTCGCAGTGGACGGGGAAGCCGGAGGCGGTCGTCCCCAGCAGCACCGTGTCCATGGAGGAGAGAATCGGGACGCCCATCGCCTCTTCCGTCACGCCGTAGCCGGCGATAAGCGCCTTCTGCCCCTCGGCTGTCGCGCCGCCGTGGCTGCCCATCGCGGGGACGATGAAGGGCTGCGCGCCTTTCTCCTTCAGCCAGTCCGCGACGGCGCGGAGGATGCGCGCCATGTTCGCGACGCCCCTGCTTCCGGCGGTGAGGGCGACGCGTTTGCCGCGCAGATCGGGAAGGGGCAGCCTGTCCAGCTCCGCGCGGGCGGCGGCCCCGACATCCTCCAGGCGGCTGCGCTCAAAAATCTGCCGCGCGCGGAAAACGCGCGGTATCTCGACCTCCGCGCCGCCCATCGTGTACGCAATGCGATCCGGAAACAGCATGGCAGAATCCCTCCCGTCGTTGTCCCGCGCCGTTGTCGCGTTCTGTCCCGCGCATGTTTCCGTCAGTTATGTCTGTTTTTCAAAAGCAACGCAACCTCCAAACGGATCTTCCCGCCGCCCGGCTCAGGACGCACCGCCGGCATCCGCCTTGACGTTACTGGATGAACGTTCATGGGATAGGAATTTCTTTCCGAACAAATTTTCCGTATCCGGCAAGATTTTCCTCAAGTTTTCACCCCCGCCGCCGCTAAGATACATGACCCGGCGGAAGCGGGAGCTTTATCCGGGAAACGTAACAAACTTGTAACTCCTGTCTTTAAGAACTCTTAGGAGCACGGGCGCTTCCGGGAGGGAGGAAAACTTCAGCGCATGGAAAGGGCTGTTTTTGGGAGGAGCGGTTTTTGTTTTGTTTGCGTTTGCGTGACCGGATGAGGCATTGGACGCCGAGTCCGGAGGTGAAGAAGCGGGCGGCCCAGGACGGGCGCTCGTCAAATGGACTGAAAAGGGTATACACGGAGGATTTACAATGAGTATGGTTATTGCGAACAACATGTCCGCTGTGAACACGAAGCGTCAATTCAGCACGTCCGCGCGGGGCATGGGCGGGGCGATGGAGAAACTGTCGTCCGGCTACAAAATCAACACGGGCAAGGACGATCCGTCCGGGCTGGTCATTTCGGAGAAGTTGCGGAGCCAGTTGAACGGTCTGAAACGGGCGCAGCAGAACACGGAAGAAGCCATCAATGTCATGGGCATCGCCGAAGGCGCGCTCAACGAAATGAACGCCATCCTGAAGAAAATGAAGGCTTTGGCGATTCACTCCAACAACACCGGCGTTACCTCCCCCGACCAGATCGCGGCCGACCAGGCGGAGATGGATTCGTCCATCCAGACTCTGGATCGCATCGCGCAGACCACGAAGTTCAGCGAAGAGAACCTTCTCAACGGCGCGAAGGACATTGCGTTTGACGCGACGACGTCGACGAAGGGCACGCAGCAGAACAGCCTTCTGAACACGCGCGAGACGAGCTTCAGCCAGATTTTCAAGCGTGATGATTATGCTGTTGCCATCAGCTTCACGGGCACGGCGTCGGCGGACGAGGTGACGGGTCTGGGCGAAGTGGACTTCACGAAGCAGGCTGCGAAGGCGTATCTGGAAGTGGACACGTCGAAGGACGCGGCGAACGCGGCGCAGGTTGCGGACGGCAAGTTCATTCAGCAGCAGAGCTTTACCCTGACGGGGACGAAGGGTTCCCGCGCGTTCACGTTTGATCGCGGCGAGACGGTCGCGACGATGGTGAACCAGATCAAGTCGGTTGCGGATTCGACGGGCATTGACGCGGCGCTGGTGTTCAACAGCGATCAGAAGATCGATTTCACGACGAATGCCGGCGGCGCGACGCCTGTCGCGGCGGCCACGACGTTTGATCTGGGCGGCGTCACGTTCTCGCTGGAACCGACCGAAGATTTGGCCGATGAATTTGACCAAGGCGGGGCGTTTGCAGCAAACGGCCTGAAGTTCCAGCTTTCGTATACGGACATTTCCGACCCGGACAATATGAAGGTCGATCTTACGGTCAGCACCGACGGCGGCACCACGTACACAACGATCACGTCCGGCTGGGACGGCAAAGCGGCCACCCTGCAGGACGCCATCAGCCGCAACGCCAACAACTCCCCACAGCTTGCGCTCCTCGCGGACGCGCTCACAGCCGGCGGCGATCTTTCGGCGACCGGCATCCAGGGCGATCTGAACTTCGGCACGCTGGCTGGCGCGGATCTCGGGACGATCACGGTTGAGAACATCTTCGGCGCGGCGGTTGACGGCGCGGTGAACGGCAAGCTGACGGTTGATCTTTCCGGCTCAAACATCAATCTGCAGACCGTGTACGACAGCCTGTCCGACGACATGAAGGCCAGCTTCGCAGCGGATGCCGCGGACGGCTTCCATGTTGAGGCCAAGATGAGCGGCACGATGGAAGACATGCAGATTGAGCTCTCCCTCGTCGGCGACAGCGGCACAGTCTACAAGAGCCACATTTATGATCCCGATGAGACCACTACGCCGTTCGGCGACACCGGCGCCAATCTGGGCTCCGACGCCGGCACGGCGACGGTTGCCACAGGGGGCTCAATGTTCGCCGGCGCGACGATCACGCTGACGAACCTTGACAGAGTCGCGTACGCCGCAGGCGATCCGGTCAACGGCGCAGCGGGCGTGAGCGGCACGATCAAGGCTCCCGGCTACACCGGCGGCAAGACCACGATCAACGGGTTGCGCGTTGCAGCTGCTGCGAATACCACGCTTGCCGCCGTCGCGGCTGCTGCCACAATCACCGACCTCAAGACTGCCGCTAACGCAAGTGTCACGTTCAATGCCGCGACAACGGCGGGGAGTGCGCTGGCCGGGGAAGACGTCAAGTTCGCCTTTGTCGTGGATCCGAACCAGGACGCCGCGGACGGCGATCCGAAGATGCGGCTGGTCGCGACGCACGGCGCAAACGAGTACACGATTGCGACAGGTCTTTCT
>QMCE01002442.1_pt1 | contig 10238 bp, 9 predicted proteins | sample 1821851 | NCBI WGS metagenome assembly QMCE01 (sample SAMN09453174, study PRJNA476694) | Termite gut metagenome, whole genome shotgun sequencing project. | isolation source: worker | host: Odontotermes sp. | place: South Africa:Pretoria | collected 2016-01-28
GGCTTGACCCGAGACAATGTTGCGGCGCACACTGAGAAAATCTTACATACCAAATCGAACTTAACTGATGCGCAAATCCAAAAAAGAACAAATCAACAGTTACCGCAATTTCCGAAGAGGTCTATTCATGCGCCGAATCCATCAAAAGATGGGTATTGAACGGTTATGTGAACACGCCCTAATGCGCTCGGAGGCTCAATTTTGTATATTTGAGCCGGAATATTCATTTGAATTTTTCTGAAAAAACAGGAAAAATTTTTAACCGGGGATTGTTCCCCTTTAGGAATAAAACATGAAAAGGATTCTTTTCCAGGACACTTCATTCCGTGACGGTTTCCAATCTATTTTCGGTGCCCGCGTTTTTACCAAGGATTTTATGCCGGCTGTGGAAGCCGCCCGCGCAGCCGGGATTAACCATTTCGAAGCGGGCGGCGGTGCCCGCTATCAGGCGCTCTACCAGAACTGCGGTGAAGATGCTTTTGACATGATGGATGAATTCCGCCGGGTTGCAGGCCCCGAAGCGCGCCTCCAAACGCTCGCTCGCGGCATCAACGTGGTGGCTCTCGATGCGCAGCCGCGCGACATGATTGATCTGCATGCAAAGATGTTCAAGAAACACGGCATGACCCGTATCCGCAATTTCGACGCGCTCAACGACGTGAACAACCTGATCTACTCCGGCCAGTGCATCAAGGATGCCGGCCTGGAACACGAGGTTGTGGTTACCATGATGGAACTCCCTCCGGGCTGTTCCGGTGCGCACGATGCCGATTTTTATATCAAGACTTTGAAAGATATTCTGGATGCCGGCGTTCCTTTCGATTCCGTTTGCTTTAAGGATGCTTCCGGCACGGCGAACCCGCGCAAAATTTATGAAACCATGAAACGCGCCCGCGCGCTTCTCGGCCCCGATGTGGAACTGCGCATTCACACGCACGATACTTGCGGTACCGGTGTTTCCCAGTACATCGCGGCTATCGAAGGCGGTGTGGACGGCATTTGCCTGGCCCGCAAACCGCTTTCCGGCGGAACCTCCCAACCGGATGTATTCTCCATGTTCCACGCGCTCAAGGGCACGGATTACAAACTCGCTCTCGGCGACAGCATTGTGGACGACAATATCGACAAACTCATGGAAGCAAACAACGTGGCTGTGGAATGTATGAAAGATTACGAATTCCCGCCCGAAGCGCTCCAGATTTCTTCCGATGTGATTTTCTCACCGATGCCGGGCGGCGCGCTTACGGCAAACACCCTCATGATGCGTGAAACCAAAACGTTCCACCTGTATTCGAAAGTGATTGAGAATATGTCCGAATGTGTTCGCCGCGGCGGGTTTGCTACTTCGGTAACTCCGGTTTCCCAGTTCTATTTCCAGCAGGCTTATGTAAATACCGTCAATAAAAACAAGGGTCTCGACACTTGGGCTAAAATGACCGACGGTTACGGCAAAATGCTTCTCGGTTACTTCGGAAAAACGCCGGTCGAGCCGGATCCGGAACTCGTGAAGATCGCCGAAGAGCAACTCAAGTTGCCGGTGTTCTCAGAGAAATACGGCAATATTTCCGTACTCGATATCATCGATCCGGGCATTCCGAAAGCCACGAAACTCTTGCAAGATAATAACCTTCCGGTGACCGATGAAAATATTTTCATCGTGGGCGCGCTTGAAACCAAGGGCGGCAACAAAGGTATCGACTTCCTCAAGGGCATTCGCAAGATCGGCGTTCCGAAAAAGAAACCGGCGGAGAGCGTTGCCCCGGCGGCAGCTCCGGCTCCTGCGGCGAATACCGCGGCAATGCAAGTGGCCGGAACATCCACTTACCGCATTGGTTTGAACGGTCAGAGCTGGGATGTTCAAGTCAGCACGTTAAAGTAAATCTTAAATTAAAATCCCGGGCTTTCTGCGGCTCGGGATTTTTAAAATAAAGTAATTCAGTTATTTGGAGTAAGTATGAAATCGGAATGCGAAAAAGAACAAAATAAAAAACCGGATTTTATGAAATCCGCCGAGAATTATCTCGCGGAAAACCGCCGCATCTTCTTGTGGGGCGGTGTCGATGATGAAAGCGCGGAAAGCATCGTCAAGCAGTTACTTTATTTGGATTCTCTGAATCACGAAGACATCACCCTCTTTATCAACAGTCCGGGCGGCGTGATTTCTTCGGGGCTTGCGATTTATGATTGCATGCAGGCGATTCAAAGTCCTGTGGCCACCGTCTGCTGCGGGCAGGCGGCTTCGATGGGTGCGGTGCTTCTCACTTCGGGAGCGGCCGGCAAACGTTACGCCTGGGAAAACGCGCGGATTATGATTCACCAACCGCTCATTCACGGGCAAATGGTGGGCCCCGCGAGCGACATTCAAATTCAGGCGGAAGAAATGCTTCGAATCCGGAGCGTCACCGGAAAAATTCTCGCCGAACACAGCGGAAAAACACTCGAAGAAATCGACCGGGACACGGAACGTGATAATTTCATGTCGGCATCGGAAGCGATGGCTTACGGTTTAATTGACCAGGTGAAAAATATTCTGTAATATGGGTTTATTTTCAGCCATTAAAAGCGGACTCTCCAAAACGCGCGATGCGATTCTTGGGGAATTGAAGGTAATTGCCGGCGCGGGCAAGGTTACCGATGAAATGCTCGAAAATCTCGAAGAGCATTTGATTAAAGCGGATGTCGGTGTGGAAGCGGCGTTTCTCTTAACCGATGCGCTCCGCGAAAATGCCCTCGGAAAATCGTTGACCGGCCGCGAAGTTCTCGACATTATGCGTTCGGAAGCGGAACGCCTGCTTTCGGACCCGCCGGAGTTTAAACCGGTCGCCAAGCCCCATGTGATCCTCATTATCGGCGTGAACGGAGCCGGGAAAACCACGACCATCGGAAAATTGGCGAGCCGTTTTAAGGGCGAAGGCAAAAAAGTGATGATGGCGGCGTGCGATACTTTCCGTGCGGCGGCGATTGACCAGCTTGAAACGTGGGCAGAACGTTCCGGCGCTGAATTTGTACGGCATCAGGAAGGTTCCGACCCGGCTTCGGTGGCTTACGATGCGTGCGAAGCCGCGACAGCGCGCGATTGCGACATCGTTCTCATTGATACGGCCGGGCGTTTGCACAACAAAGATCACCTGATGGAAGAATTGCGGAAAATGGTTCGCGTGATGAAAAAACACGACACCGCTTATCCGCACGATATTTGGCTTGTGATTGACGGCAATACCGGGCAAAACACCATCAACCAGATCAAAATTTTTCATCAGAGTTTCCCGCTCACCGGGCTTGTCGTCACCAAATTGGACGGTACTGCGAAAGGCGGCTCGCTGCTCAGTATCGCGAGTGCGCTTCAAATTCCGATTCGCTGGGTCGGCGTCGGGGAGCGTATCGATCAGCTCGTTCCGTTCAGCAAGCAAGAATATATCGAAGGTCTTTTTGAGAATGCTTTGGAGACCGATAAGTAAAATTATTCCCGTTCTTTTTTTCTTTCTCGCCGCGTGCGAGAAAGAAAGTACGGCAGAGCCTCCCGTTTTTGCAAAAGCGTATGTGGAACTTTCCATTGCCACACTGACTTACGCTTCCAAGCCGGATGTGCGCATCGCCCGGTTAAAAATTCTCGAAAAATACGGTTACACGGCGGCCGGTTTCGATTCTTCGATTACCGCACTTCAAAACGATCCGGCGGCATGGTTCGCTTTTCAAAAAAGTGCCTCCGCTTACGCCGATACGCTTGCCGCCCATGTGGACTCTGTCTTCAAGGATTTATTGCCATGAAAAAAACGGCACTTTTTTTCCTGATCGGCGGGAGTGTTCTTTTATACGCATCTGAAATCCGGTGGGTGCCTTACACACAAGCGCTCGAACAATCGAAAAAGGAACCGCGCCTGATTTGGGCCTTTTTGCAAGCCTCCTGGTGTGTTCCCTGCCGCGTGATGGAAAAAGAAGCCTTCTCCGATTCCGGCGTAGTTGAACTTTTGAATACGAAATTTTATCCGGTGCGGCTTGATGTGGAATCGAAGGAAATCATCACTTGCGACGGGAAAAAGAAAACCGTAGAACGTTGTTTTTTCGATGTTTGGGAATTAAACGGCACGCCGTCTATGGTGCTGATCGCTCCCAAAGGTTTGTCGATTCTCACGCTTTCGCAGGCGCTTTCGGCAAAAGATTTATCTTTTTTACTCAATCGTTTTTTAGAAAATGAAAAGGAATGGCTTCAACCATGAACCAGTTTTTATGGGTTACGGAAAATTTGTTTTGGCTGCTGCTCATTCTTTTGGTGCATTGCTATTTCATTTTTCCGGTCACGCTCCCTTTTTTAAGTGAACTTTTTCGCCGGAAAAGTCAAAAACAGGGCGAAACATTTCCCACGGTGTCCGTGCTGATTTCCGCCTATAACGAAGAAGCGGTCATCGAATCGAAAATCAAAAACCTGCTTGATATCGATTATCCGAAAGACCGCATTGAATTTTTAATCGGAGACGACGGTTCCGCGGATAAAACGGCCGAAATCGTTTCCCGTTATGCCGGGCAAGGCATTCGTCTGATTCAGGCGGAAAAGAACGCGGGCAAAGCGGCCATGCTGAATCGTCTGGAAACGATCGCCACCGGAGAAATCCTCCTTTTTTGCGACGCCAATACGCTGTTTTTCCCGAATGTGGTACGCCGGCTCACCGAACCGTTTTCCGACCCGAAAATCGGGTGTGCCTGCGGGCATTTGATTCTTTCGGATTCCAGCGGGAGCGATCTCGGGCGCGGCGAAGCATCTTACTGGGATTTTGAATCGGAAATCAAAAAATTTGAAGGCAAACAGGATCGCCTGATCGGCGGGAACGGTGCTTTGTATGCCGTGCGTAAATCGCTCTATACCAAACTCCCCGTCAAGAAAAGCGTGATGGATGATTTTTTCATTACCGTGAAAATTTTACAAAAGGGCTTTTTCTGCACGTTTGTCTCCAATGCGATCGGTACCGAACAAACTTCCAAAGACTCTTCCGGAGAGTTTCGCCGTAAAGTGCGCATTGGGCGCGCGAATTACAATTATTTGTTTTCTTACCTGCCCTTATTGAACCCGTTTCGCCCGCTGGTCGCTTACTTGTTTTTTTCGCATAAATTATTAAGATGGTTTACGCCTCACCTCTTTCTTGCTATTTTACTCTCAAACCTGGTATTGCTTTTTACCGGAAAACCGCTTTACTTTGTCTCTTTAGGGGTTTTTCTCATGATTATCCTTGCTGCAGCACTTAAAATATCCAAAAGTGCCTATTATTTCTTACAAATGAACATCGCTCTTTTGAAAGGATTTGTTCTCTCTTTCAAACCCGAAAAAGGCGGTGGCTGGGCGCGCGAAGCCCGCGGAGATGAAGTTTCCGCGGTGAAAAGTTTAATCCTTTTTTTAGCTGTGTTTGCCGGATTTTCACTGTTCCCTCAAAAGTCTTTTGCCGGATTCACCGCCGATGTAATGGTGGGAACGTTCAATCCGACCGAATCGCTGAAAGATTTTCATCTGGATATTTCCGGGCACTGGTGGTATCCTCTCGATCAAATGGTATTTTTCGGGGTGGGCAGCGGTTATCAGGAAGTAGGGGATATTTACCTGGTTCCGGTAACGGCGAGCGCCATTATACGGCTGCCGATCGGCGGGCGTGTGCTTCCGGTGGTTACGTTTGATTACGGCTATGCTTTCGGAAATCATCGCGGGCGCGTATGGAAAGCGGGTGGCGGATTCGATATTAAGAACGGCGATTACACCTCCATTTTTATTATGAGCGGTTATCAAAGCCAGCAAAAAATGGATTCTTTCGTTTACTTGCGCGCAGGAATCCTGATTGAACTCTAATGAGTTCTAATGCATTGTATTATGAAAGTCAGGGACATGAAACAATTACGAATTATAAATGACGAATTACGTAATGGATTCGTCAGTGTTATTCGCACTTTTTCACCCCTGCGGGGCTCCTCGTTATCACTGCGGAGTCCTAAATATTCATATAGATCGCATTCCGGAGGTTACCCCGTAATTTGTAATTACATGCAATGCCGAGGTTTGATTCGTAATTTCGTAATTGCTTGCATCACCAATACTCGCTTATGAAACTTAGCGTGGGCCGAATTCCTTTTTTAGTTTGTGCGCCGTTCTTTCACACTTTTACCGGAAACGAAGAACGGTTTCCGGATTTTTCTTTTGAAGACGGCGCGCCGACAAAATTAAATGCCGGACTTTTGAACGGAGAAATTCACCTCGCGCCCGCTTCTTCGCTGGTGTACGGAATTCATCCGGAAAACTTTGTTCTTGCGCCGCGGCTTTGCACCTCTTGCCGCCTGGAAGTACAATCGGTCAAATTATTTTCGCACTCCCCCTGGGAAAAACTTTCCGGAAAACGCGTACACTTCACGCCTCAAAGCGCCACTTCCGTTGCGCTCGTTCGCGTACTTTCGGCGCTTCGCTTTCACGTTCAGCCGGATTTTATCGCGAACGAAAGTTTTACTGCGGAAAACTTTGAGGCGCGCCTGCTTATTGGGGATGAAGCCCTTTTGGAAAATCAGAAAGATTTATTCGAGTTCCGCTATGACCTCGCCGCCGTTTGGGAAGAATGGCAGAAACTCCCTTTTGTTTTCGGAGCCTGGAGCATTCACCGCAACGCACTCCGCCCCGGAATGCGAAATTTGGTTTACGATTTTTTGGCGCAAACCGAAGAATCTGTTCGCTCGTTCCGGAAAAATCCGGAGGCCGCACTGGAAAATTGGCGCGCGCGCTACCCGGTTTCCTTACCCGGCGATGTCATTGAACATTATTATGCCAGCATGGATTATGCATTCACCGAAGAACGAAAACAATCGCTCTCCCTCTTTTTCAAATATTGCGCCCAACTTGGAATTATTGCCGCCGCACCGAAACTTGAATTTTTGGAATCGCAAGAATTTACGTATTAAAGCGCATTCATAAAATCTTTTAATTTATCTTCAATCGCATCCCACATTCCGGCATGCATCAATTCCGGATTAAAAATGCTCCCGCCGATCGCGAGAAGATCGGTACCGGCATTCAAATACGCGCGGGCATTATCCCGGTGAACACCGCCGCAGGCGAGAAGTTTAATATCGCGAAACGGACCGCGCAGCTCCTTGATGTAATCCGGACCGCCGAGGGCTCGCACCGGAAACACTTTCACGCAAGTGGCGCCCAAATCAAAAGCCGTTTGAATTTCCGTCGGCGTAAGCGCCCCGGGAATCATGGGAATCTTGGCGTACACTCCCTCGCGAATCACCTCCGGAATGGTGCTGGGGCTCACGATAAACTCCGCGCCGGCATTCAAAGCGGAATCCAAATCCCGAAACGTCCTCACCGTACCCGCACCCACGAGAATCTCTCTCTCCGCCGCGTATTTCTTTAATTCCTTCAAAATCGAAACCGCGCCCGGCGTATTCATGGTCACTTCAATCGCTTTCAAACCGCCGTTAAAAGCAGATTGAATACAACTTAATTCCTGACCTTGCGGAATATCCCGCAAAATACCGATCACCGGCGCATGAGAAAGTTTATTGAGCATAAAGTAAAGATAGGAAAAAAGAAAATGAGGAGGTTTGGGGCGCCTCTCATGCCTTGCATGAGACCGAGTTCTATATTGCGGGCATCCGCTTCACTCAGCGAGTTCGCCTCTGCCGCGCAATACGGAGCTTCCTTTGGAATCTCCGCCCTTCGGGTCACGACCTCTGGCGCTTAAAATGAGTGAAAAACAACGATTTTTTAATAAAACTTTACTTTCTACAGGAAAAAATCTATAATAATTGAAAAGATTTTTTGAACATAAGGTTTTTTATGAAAAAAATACTCGGATTGGATTTAGGAACCAACAGCATCGGCTGGGCGATGGTCGAACAAGACCTTGAAGCAAAAAGTGGCAAAATATTGGGTGTGGGTAGTCGGATTATTCCGATGGACGCTGCTATTATGGGCGAATTTGACAGAGGGAACTCTGTTTCTCAAACAGCTGCACGAACAGGTTATCGAGGAACAAGACGATTACGAGAAAGAAATTTACTACGTCGCGAACGCTTGCATCGTGTATTGAATGTGCTTGGATTTTTGCCGGAACATTATGCTAATCAGATTGATTTTGAAAAGCGTTTAGGGCAATTTTTAGAAGAAAAAGAACCCAAAATTGCTTGGAAAACAAACGAAAATGGAAAATTTGAGTTTATTTTTCAAAATTCTTTTAATGAAATGGTTGAAGATTTTAAAGCTAATGAGCAAGAAACAAAAATTCCTTACGATTGGACAATTTACTATTTGCGTAAAAAAGCACTCTCTCGAAAAATTGAAAAGGAAGAATTGGCATGGCTGATTTTGAATTTCAATCAAAAGCGAGGATATTACCAGCTTCGAGGCGAAGAGGAAGAAGATAATCCGAATAAATCAGTAGAGTTTCATTCGTTGAAAATTGTTGATGTTGTGGCTGACGAAAAGCCAAACAGTAAAGGAGATCTTTGGTATTCACTGCATTTGGAAAATGGTTGGATTTATCGCCGTTCGAGTAAAACACCATTATTTGATTGGAAAGACAAAGTGCGTGATTTTATTGTTACTACCGATTTGAATGATGACGGAACAGTAAAGACCGATAAAGAAGGAACTGAAAAACGCTCGTTTCGTGCACCAGGCGAAAACGATTGGACGCTGTTGAAAAAGAAGACAGAACAAGACATTGATAAATCACAAAAAACCGTCGGTACATATATTTACGAAACCCTACTGCAAAATCCGACACAGAAAATTCGAGGGAAATTGGTACGTACCATTGAACGAAAATTCTACAAAACGGAGCTTGAAGCAATCATAAAAAAACAAATTGAACTACAACCTGAACTTTTTACCGAAGACTTATATAACGATTGTGTCCGCGAATTGTATCGTAATAATGAAGCACATCAAACAACATTAAGCAAGCGAAATTGTTTTATCCATTTATTGGTTAATGATATTATATTCTATCAACGTCCTTTGCGAAGTCAGAAAACATCAATCGGGAATTGCTGTTTAGAGTTTAGAAAATACAAAGATAAGGATGGAAATGAGGTTACGGAATACTTGAAAGTAGCTCCTAAATCTAATCCGTATTATCAAGAGTATAGAGTTTGGCAATGGTTGTATAATCTCAAAATTTATTTGCGAGAAAATGATAATAATGTAACCGAACAATTTATCAAGAATACAAAAGATTGGGTGGCTCTTTATGAATTTTTAATGACGAAAAAAGAAGTTGGAAATAAAGATGTCATTGAGTTTTTGTTGAAACATAATAATAAAGAAAAGGTTGAAAGTGAAATAAGAATGCTCTTTCCGAAATTGAATGATGGAAAAATTGAGGGAAAAGTAAAAACTGAACTGAACAAAATTATTAAGAATGAACTACCGAAATATCGTTGGAATTATATTTTTGATAATTCAAAAGAAAAGGAAGAAGATAAATCAAAGAAATATCCCTGCAATGAAACAGGTTATGAAATCAGAAAAAGATTAGAAAAAGTAGAAAATGTAGCTGCTAATTTTCTTGAAAATATTGACACGAAAGATGTAGAGATAAAAAAAGGAAAAGATAAAGATAAAGGCAAGAAAATAACAGTGTCTTTAGGAACAAGAGAATATCAATTATGGCATATCATTTATTCTGTGACAGATAAAAATGAGTTTAAAATAGCATTAAAAAAGTTTGCACAGAAGTATAATTTAGATGAAAAATCTTTTGTTGAAAATTTTGAAAAAATTCCGCCATTCGAAAGCAAATATGGTTCATTTTCTGAGAAAGCGATTAAAAAATTATTACCCTTGATGCGACTTGGCAAATATTGGAAATGGGAAACGATTGATGCAAAAACTAAAGACAGAATTGAGAAAATCATTACCGGAGAATATGACGAAACGATAAAAGACCGAGTTCGGGAAAAAGCAATTCATTTGACTACTGAAAGCAATTTTCAAGGTTTACAATTGTGGTTGGCTCAATATGTAGTTTACGACCGTCATTCGGAAGCAAACATTGCCGGAAAATGGAATTCTGTTGCCGATTTGGAAAAATATTTAGAGGAGTTTAAGCAACATTCTTTACGAAATCCGATTGTGGAACAAGTGATTACGGAAACTCTGCGCGTGGTGCGCGATATTTGGAAAAAGTACGGCGATTTTTCGGAAATTCACGTTGAACTTGGTCGTGAAATGAAAAACACAAAAGACGAGCGTGAAAGACTTA
>QMCE01004172.1_pt1 | contig 10237 bp, 5 predicted proteins | sample 1821851 | NCBI WGS metagenome assembly QMCE01 (sample SAMN09453174, study PRJNA476694) | Termite gut metagenome, whole genome shotgun sequencing project. | isolation source: worker | host: Odontotermes sp. | place: South Africa:Pretoria | collected 2016-01-28
CCGCCGGGTTGCCGGGATGGCCAAGCCAACCGACCGTGTCTTTTCCGTCCACAAAACCGCCGGGCTGATCGACTTCGACCACGCGGTAGGTTTGGTACGGATCAAGTCCGTCAAAGAGGTATTGGCCTTCCGCGTCGGTACGGACCACTTTGCCGGCTACGTCGACATACACGCCGCCAACGAGCACTTGCAGTTTTACCGTAACACCCTGAATTCCTTCCTCGCCGACATCCCGAATGCCGTCGTTATTTCGGTCGTGGTAAACGTAACCGGAAATCGAAGCACGTTTCAGTTCGCCGAAATTGTAATTGTAACCGTGTTCGCCCGCCCCGATGTGAATTGCGCTGAGGCGATCCGGTTCGTTCGATTCGCCGACTTCCTCGTCGCCAATCGTGCCCGGCGTATCGATGCCGTCGGCGTAATTCTCCGGCTGCGTTTCCACCACCATATAGGTCACGCCGCCCGCGATGTCGTTAAAAGTATACGAACCGTCCGCCGCCGTGGTTGTGGTCAAGCCCGTGGTGACGTATCTTCCCGTGGCATCCAAGTAATACAACTCAAGCTGCACGCCGCCGATGCCGGATTCGCCGGAGTTTTTTGCGCCGTCATTGTTGCGATCTTCATAAACGAAACCGGAAATCGAACCTTGGAGCGGAACCTGCGTGTCCAGTGTGGCCTTCGCACCGGCGGTGTTGACCGTATCCGAATAAGGGCCTTTGTATTCGTCGGACGGCAAGTCGAGACCGTCTTCATTGTCGAAACGGAATTCGTCGAACATCATACTTTTATGCTCGATCTTTTCGTAATTTTTGGCTGAGAACGTACTGGTGACGCGCGCGCCTTCCATTTCCTTGCCGGCAACGTGGCGGTCCATGCCCATGCCTTCGCCGCCGTGATATTCGTCCACATCGATTTTGAAATGGAAAACTTTGTCGGACGTAAAGCCGTTGAAATCGATGGTCAGCGTTTTCCCGTCTGCGGACACCGTGGCGTGGGCTGTAATTTCGTTGCCGTCATTGTCTTCCAGCTCCATATCAAAATCATGGAATGTTCCATAACCGTTGGGCCGAAGCACGCCGTCAGGATTGAAAAAGATGTTGGCGTCAGAACCGTATCCCGGCGTTTTGCTCAGGTCGATGACAATGCGATCCAGCGTCGTGCCCTCCGCCCCGCCATTCCAAGAAATCGTGAACGAATCGCCGCCCGCGTCTTCGCGGTCTTCCTGCACTCCCTCATAATAGTCCTCGTGATACACGACGCCGATGTTGATCGGATCAGGAGCTTCGTAGGGCGTCGCCGAGAGCAGCTCGCGCGACTCCATTTCCTCGATGCGGCAAATTCGGTTACGTAGCGATTGGCGACGTGTCGTTGTTGTCGCGGAATGTCCGAAAATATCATTCAGTAGGCCCACGGAAAACCTCCATGTATTTCTGTGCGGGGGGAGTGTTAATTGAGAGCGAAGAATCGAGAGTTTAGAGTTTGTGCCGCATCCTGTGAAGGCCGATTTGCTAAAAACGTGGATTATGCGGCGGCAATTGCGGCGTGGTCATAAACGGATCGGCCTGTGGAGCAGAGACCTTCTCGCCCGAAATGTTCCAAAAATTCACCGTCGTGTCAAAACTGCCGCTTATGAGACGATTCGATTTAGCTTCAAAAATCATCGTGGAAATTGTGCCGGTGTGGCCGAGCAGCGTGGCGGTTTCTTGGCCTTCCGTCAGATTCCAAAGCCGGATGGCGTTGTCGCTTTCGCCGGAAGCTAGAATGTCGGGGCTGCAAAAACAAAGCGAAAAAGTTTTGCCCGGCCGCTCCGATAACTGCTTTGCCTTTGTGCCGTCCAGTTTGGCCAACGCGATAAATGGCCCGTCGCCAGCGAAGGCGATTTGCGACGAATCGGGGCTGAAGGCCAAGGCATTGATCGGTCGGCCATCGGTTTTGAGGTCGGCGACATGACTATTGTCGGACGTATTCCAAACTCGCACCACGCCGGTTCGGCCTGCGACCGCCAAAAGCTTTCCGTCGGGCGAATAGGCGATGGCTCGGTTGTTTCCGCCGTGAGTGGGCAGCGTCGTGGTCAATTTGCCGGTGGTACTGTCATAAATTCTGACATGGGAATCGAAACCGCAGACGGCGAAACGCCCGGCATTCAACTCGGCGTTCGGCTCAAATTCAAGACAGCGGGAACCCCGCACCGGTGCTTGAAAAGTTTGAACCAGTGAACCGTTGGCCGCATTCCACAACCTGATTTGCCCATCTTGCCCAATGGTCGCCAGCGTGGAGCGGTCGGAACTGAAAGCCAAGCCGCGAACCCAGTCATTATGCTCTTGAAGCGTGGCCTGCATTTTTTTCGTGCGGACATCCCAGAGCCGGACCCGGTGATCGTCGCCACCGATGGCCAAAAGCTGGCCGGTGCTGTCCAAATCGATGCACGTAATGACCGGCACAGGATCATTCGGGCCAACAGCGTCAAACAAACGGAGGCTTTCCGTCGGTTGCTGCATAGTCTGGGCCGTTGCCGCACTAGCAAAACACAAGAGCAAAATGGAGAATAGGCGGTTTATGGAGAATGTCACGGTTTTGGGATGTCAGTAGCTTACTTCCTGATGCAAAGAACCCTCATCCGTCAGTATCGGCACAATGGCGCTGCCCGACCAAGAAAAAATCAGCAAATTCCGAAAAATCGTCACAAACTGCCCTGCCTAACAATCATTTGTGTGTGGGGAGGCGCAAAAAAACCTCACTCGCCCTGAGACGAATGAGGTTGATTCGCTTTCAACACAAAAACATGTTTGCCAATCGTTATTTGCTATCGGCGCAGGGTGGGCAAATCGGTTCGCAAGCCTTCGGAGCGACTTTTTCGCAGGCGGGCGGCGTGCAGGGTTCGCAAGCCTTCGGAGCGACTTTTTCGCAGGCGGGCGGCGTGCAGGGTTCACAAGCCTTCGGGGCCACTTTTTCGCAGGCTTTCGGAGCACACGGATTGCAGGCTTTCGGCATCACGTCTTCACACGGTTTCGGACCACAAGGATCGCAAGGGCCGCAGGGAGTACAGCTCTTGACGCCCTTTTTGCCCAGAATGCGATCAATCAGGCGGGTCTTGCCTTTTTTGCATCCACAATCGCAAGGATCGCAGCAGGGATCACAGGGTTCGCAAACGGGCTTGCAAGGCTCGCAAGCAGGCTTGCAGGGTTCACAATCGCCAGCAACGGCGAAAGAACCGACAAAAAGGACAAGCGAGGCGATCAAGGCCGGCAACAGAATTTTTCTCGACATTACTTTTTCTCTCCTTCAAAGAGGTTCAGGTTCTCGAAACCATGCGTGGTATCGACAAACGGTTTCAAACGGAAGTAGGTTAAGGAAACGGTAGACGGTTGCCGGGGGGCGATATACCGTATGCGTTTTGCCGTATTTGCAAAATACAGTCCCGAAAAACCGCCCTTCAACGCTTCACGATTCAGGGCTTGTCGGTTCGACGAAACTGGTATTTTCAAGTGGCTTGAGTACACCAGTGTGTCTCTGCTAAAGTGAATATACTAGCTGATTGGGAACAGGCAAATAAAACTTGCAAAATTTCGTGGGTTTTCGATCCGACGTCCACCGAGCAATCCGACTAAACTTTATATTTTATCTTGCTTGCCTGTGGTCACAGACCGCAGCTCGTCAGCGGTTTTTTTCGAGATTCCTGCGAGGATTCCCTTGCATAGAACGGTTTTCGACAATTGACTTTTGTTAGTTTAAGTAATTTGGAAAAAATGAATGGACGGCATCTCTCTTGATTGCCTGCCGTCAAGTCGATATACTCTGTCGGCATTTTTGGGTTACAATGCGACACACTTTCTCTGTTTCTCTATTTCGCCACCACCGGCATATCCATACATCCAATGCGTCATTTTTTCCGTGCGGTCAAACAAACATTTCGTTACCGGCTCCAACTGGGCCTCGTGATCTTCTGCGCCCTCATGGTCGGCGTGCTCTGGGGAGGCAACATCGGAGCCGTGGCCGGGCCGATGACGAAAATATGCACCGAGCAAAACAGTACCTTCACAACGTGGATCGAACAATTGCTCGACAATAATAGAGTGAAAATCAAAGAGGCCGAACAGTCTCTTCAATCGCTTCAAAACTCCTATGCGCCTTTAGTCGCGCAAATTGCTCAAAACAAAAAAACACTCCAATATCTCGCCGGGGTGGAATCTTGGCTTCAAGGGCTACACCGTTTTAGCCTTCGCTACTTGCCGCAGACGTCTCTCGGTACGGTCTATTTTTTGATGGCCTTTCTCTTGGTTGGCACGGTCGTCAAAATCGTTTTTCTTGTGTCCCACAGCATTCTTTCTGCGTGGATCGCCCAGAAGGCCGCACTGGCCATCCGTGAAGAGTTCTTTCGGAAAACCATTGACTTCGAGGTCAATTTTTTTTCGCAAAAAGGCATTGCCGATACAATGAGCAGATTCACCAACGACATGAACTTGCTTACCGGCGGCCTGAACGTGCTGTACGGCAAAGTGATTCGCGAGCCGCTCAAAATGATTTCCTGCCTCGCACTGGCCATTTGGATCAGTTGGCAACTTTTGCTGATAACATTGATTTTAGTGCCGCTGGCCGCCGTTTGTATTCGTTGGCTGGCCCGCTCCCTCAAGCGCGTGGTGCGGCGGAGCATGGAAGAAATGTCCAACATGTATGGCCGGCTCGAAGAAACATTTCGCGGCATTCGTGTCCTCAAGTCTTTTACACAGGAGAGTTTAGAGCGGGCAAAATTCCGACGAACCAACAGAGCCTACTGCCGCAGAGCCATTAAAATTGCCCAGTACGAGGCCCTGGCCAACCCGCTGACCGAACTTTTTGGGATTTTGATGATTTGTATGGGCATTGGCATCGGGGCGTACATGGTTTTTGGCGAACGCACGCACTTGCTGGGCATTCGTATCTTTTCTGAACCGCTCAGCTTGCCCATGTTGGTCACGTTTTTTGCCGCTTTGGCCGGGGCAGCGGACCCGGCGCGAAAACTGTCCGACATTTTTACGCAATTCCAGAGCGCGGCTGCGGCGGCTGACCGGATTTATGCCTTGATTGACCGGGAAGTGGAACCATCATCCTCTTCCGCATGTTCCGCAACGCTCTCAAAACCGGAAATCTTGCCACCGCCAATGCTACAGCGACTGGGGCCGCATCGAAGTTCGATTCGTTTTGAGCATGTTCATTTCAGCTATGGCCCGGGGCAGCGTCCGGTTCTGCGTGATATTTCGCTGGAAATTCCTTTTGGGCAATGCGTGGCGATCATGGGGCCGAACGGCTGCGGGAAAAGTACGCTCATGAATTTGCTGCCGCGTTTTTTCAATCCCGATTCCGGCGACATTTTTATCGATGGTCAAGCGGTTTCCCAGGTTTACCTGCCGGATTTGCGGCGTCAAATCGGTTTGGTGACGCAAGAGCCGATACTTTTTAATGAGACGGTGATCGACAATATCCGCTATGGCCGGGCCGGAGCCACACGCGAGGAAGCAATTGAGGCGGCGAAAAAAGCGTTTGCCCATGATTTCATCACCGGCGAATTGACCGACGGTTACGAAACCGTGGTCGGGCCGGGCGGCGGTCGGCTTTCGGGCGGTCAGCGGCAGCGGATTGCACTGGCGAGGGCGATTTTGCGGAATCCGTCGATTTTTCTGTTAGATGAAGCCACGAGCCAGATTGACATCAATAGCGAACGCATGATTCACGACGCGCTGCGGGAATTTAAGAAAGGCCGCACAACGATTATGGTGACGCACCGGCTGGCGTCCCTCGAATTGGCGGACCGAATCATCGTCTTGGAAGACGGCGTGGTGACGGCATCGGGAACGCATGAAGAATTGCTGAAAACGTCCGCGTTTTATGGTCAATTGCAGTAAGGAATCGCGAAAATTCCGCTGACGATCTGCGGTCTGTGACCGCAGGTTTACCGGACAATCGCCTGTTCTCGAAAATCGACCAACACCGGGATCGGCACAACGTTTGAGTCTGCCTCCGCCCGATTGGGAATGGTCGCGGTGGGAGAAGTTACAGGGTGCTTGGCCAGATTCTCATAGACGGAACGACCGTAGGGCGGCGAAGGCCGGGCACTGACCAGAGCAATCGGATGAGGGGAATTAGGGCCGGAAGAAAGCGTCCGCGGCTCCGGTGATTCTGTCGATAGTTCCGCCGACAACGATTCCGAAGTCAATTCCGTCGTCGCCACCTGCGAGCGAAGAGCCACCAAATCCAAATCCGTCGTCGGCGAACCGGCTTCAATCCAGACGATCCAACGGTCACGTTGAAGTTGGCCGAGGCTGTCGATTTCGTAATGCTGTTGGAGGGCCGCGTCCCAATCGCCGGTTTGTTGGCCCGCTTCCGCAAAACGTACAAGTCGTCGATGGCCGTCCTTGCCGAGATCATCGCCCAGTGCCAAGAGATAGGCGATCACGGAAAAGCCCTGAGCATAGAACGGCATGGGATCGGCCGGATACTCTTTCAGCATAACCATTTGCCGGAAGGGCAAGCATTTTCTCACATCGTTTCGCAGATAATGCCGCAGCAAATTGCGGTAATTCTCCTTCTCGGAAACATGCTCGACACTCGTGGCGGCCCCCTCGTCGATCCAGCGTTGGACAGGCCGGCGAAAATGCGTGGCCCAGACCATGTGCGTGATTTCGTGCGGCAACACGGAATCCACAATTCGATCCGCCGATCCTTGAATGGCCATTTCCCAGCCGTACACTTCACCGTCGTGAAAAATGAACGACGTGGCCCCGCCGGCTCCCAGATTTTCGCCGACCATGACGGAAATGGGACATTTTTCCGACCAGTCCGGCAGGGCTTTCCCCAGCCAGAGCAGGGCCATTTCGAGGCGGCAGCGTTCGGCCGTTTCGCAAAATTCCCGCGCCAACTTGGGCGTCGGGGCGTTGCGGACGGTAAAATTTTGCGTTTCATACTGCGGTGCTGTATACGCCGCCGCAGGTTGTGCCGCCGGGAGTGGCGTGGCCGGGTACAAAACCACCAAACACGCAAAGACACCGACAAAAATCCCCGCAAATGGTGTTGAAAAACAACAATGGCGATGAGAACGATGAAGAAAAGGAGCATCCATGCCCTGTCAAACCTCCGTGTCGTGATTGGTGTCGCCCCAAACTTGAAGTGCCCGTCCCTGCCGGTGCGTTCAAGAGGGGGGAAGTTTACACGAAATCATCGAAACGGGAAACCCCAATTTTTCCTGTGATTTATCACGGCTTTTTATGTGTTTACCGCGGTGTTTTCTCCGGTCTGAAACGCTGATAGGCCCAGGCGGCGAGCATTAAAACGATGGCCAGCACGAAAAACGCGCCGAATCGGTACAGTTCATGCACGCCGGCCATGTCCACGATCAAAACTTTCGTCGAGGTCAGCGCGAACAACAGAATCGCCATCCAACGCAACACGGCGGAACGCCACACAAAGCCGATGAATAGGAGCACGCCCGCAAAAACCGACCAAAGTATGGACAGGGCCATCTGCGCTTTCCACGCTTCATGCTCGGCATCTTGCAGCAATCGCACGGCCCGAAAACACTCCAGCGACAGCGTGAACCACAGGAGCACCACGCCGAGAAAAACAAGCACCGTATACGCTTTACGTTCCAACATGTCCTCTTCTCGGAGCCGTCCGACGAATCCTACGCAAACGCCGATCAACGCCAATGCCATCACAGTCGGCGGCAGGGCGTAAGGATTGAGAAACGGCGTGACATATTCCGGTCTGACTGACGGACAAATCGAACGGCAAAACTTTGAACACGGTCAGCATCAGCAGGGCGATGGCAAGAATTCGTAACGCTTTGGAACGCATCGTGGCAGCGACAAGGGCGAGAATCACACCCAGTACCGTCCAGAAGATGGTCAGAGCCGTCGAAGCCAAAAACCGGTGGTTCGGCCAGTCAACGCGGATGTTGAAATACTCAAAGCATTCCACCGAGGCGGCCAACCAAATCAAAACAACGCCGACAAGCCCCAGTGCGAGAAAACCATTCTTTTCGTGCGCATTTTCCAGAGGTCGAAAGCGTGTCGTCCAAACGGCAAAACCGATCATCAGCGTGGCCGGTACGAAAATGCACAGAAAATAAGGATTCAAAAGAGCCGTTTCAAAATCCGGTCGGCGGAACAATTCAAAGCCGACCATTTTTACCACGGTGGCGGCCAGCCCCAGAAACCCCAGTGTTCGCAGCACGGCAGAGCAGCAGGCCAGTCCGAGGACAAGCAAAGTGGCGGCCAAGGCGGACCAGAGCATGGAAAGCGATGCCGTAGCCACGAAACGAATATGCCGGTCACCGTACATCGTCATCGGATTTTGGTCGAAGTGGGCAAAACATTCGACGGACAGAATCACCCAGAGCAGCAGCAGACCCGCCACGCCGAGAGCACGGTGGCCGTCGCGTTCTGTGGCATTTTCCAAAGGCCGAAACCAGACCGTCCAGACGGGTAGCAGCATGACGGCCAAGGCCGGACAGAGCATGGTGACGAAATACGGATTCGCAAAAGCGACGGGATAATCGGGCCGCTGAAAAATTTCCAGCGCGATGATTTTGAACAAGGCCGCCACAAAAACGACAGCCCCGCAATTCCGCAGTGCCCAACCCCCCTGCGCACTTGACCGTAGCGAAAGTCCCAGCAGCATGAGTAGGCCGCCGTAAAGTGTCCAGAGCACGGAAAGCGTGCCCAGTGCGACGAGTTGCAATGTTTTTACGTCTTCCGGTTCCGTCACGAACGGTTTTTGTACAAAATAGAAATAGCCTTCGAGGGAGAGGATCGCCAGCAGCCCGAAAATTCCCGCGATGCCGATGACGCCCCAACCCTGCTGTTCGCTCTCTTCCCGGTTTTTACACAGCCGGCTTTGAAGAGCCAAAATGATGTACAAAATGCTGACGCTCAGCAAACCCGCTCCGTAGGGATTGCAGAACGTATTTGGGTGCGAAAATTCCGTTTGGCCGCGAGCGATGCAATCGACGGCGAAAAATTTCACGGCAACGAGCACCAGACCGATCAACGCCGTGACACGCAAATTTTTGGAGCGAAAAATAATGCCGGTTTGCGTCAAGCTCGCTGCCAGCACCGTCCAGAGCACGGTGAGCGAAAGCGAAGCCCAGTGCGCGGAGGGGCGATACATTGCCGAACGCAAGCTGAAAAATTGGACGGATTCCACGGACAACGTGGCCGCGAGCAGGAAAAAGCCCACGAGTCCGGCGGAGAAATTGAGCAGTTTGCGGTCTTCCTCGTTTTTGTTGTGGAGCACGCGATCCGTCAGCACGGTAACGATGATGATCGCTAGCGCGACGGCCAAGCACGGCAGCGCGATTTCGTTCAACACCGGCCAAGGCAAATTCGCCTCGGGAAAATTTCGTGTACGGAAAATGTCGTGCATAACGCGGAAAAATCCCAAACCGGCAAAAATGGTCGACAGATAATAAAACGCTTTGTTATCTTGTCTGTTACCGAAATACCACAGACCGGCGAACACCGTCGTCCAGCCGAGAGCGATCCAGGCGGCGTCAAAATGAAGCGGGATGGCAATGCCGACAAAACTCAGTGCGATCACGGTCGCGGCGGTGGGCCCGGCCTTCCAGTACGGCGACAGTTTTTTATCGGCGTCTCCGTTCCAAATCCGCTTGAGATGCTTTCCGTACAGAACGGCCAAGAGCGCGTACCATGCCGCTCCGATAAAGGCCCCGATGCCCAGCCAATCGCCGAGCACCGGGTCTTGATGCAACAGAAGCCAAACACCGCCGAAAAAGACGATGGGTGCAATGATGGCGCGGGTGGCATCGTCCCAAGTCGGTCGCCGTTTTTTGTTACGGAACGCAAACGACGAGGCAATGCTGGTGTCCAAAAGATAAACGAAATAAAAAGCCGACTGAAAAAGCAGGGCGGCCACGAGTTTTTCGGGATAAACGTAGTGTTCTCCATGCCAGAGCCAAAATTCCGCTTGCGTGCCCAAAAAAGCGAACAGGCCCAGTGCCGGAGCGCGGCGAAGCAGATTGATGAGCATTACCGTGCCGAGATTCAGAATGACCAGATACGTGAAAAACTGGGCATAATGGTCCGCTTCACTGCGTAACAATAGGGGCACGGCCAAGCCGCCGAGAATGGCCATGAAACCCAACAAACGCGATTTGTAATGCCAAGCCAGCAAAAACGAGCCGAGCACAATCAGCGACATGAGCACGCCCGCCGCCGACAAAGAAAGCAGTTCGTACCAGCCGAAT
>QMCE01002443.1_pt1 | contig 10236 bp, 12 predicted proteins | sample 1821851 | NCBI WGS metagenome assembly QMCE01 (sample SAMN09453174, study PRJNA476694) | Termite gut metagenome, whole genome shotgun sequencing project. | isolation source: worker | host: Odontotermes sp. | place: South Africa:Pretoria | collected 2016-01-28
AAATTAAATTAAATAACAGATGGAAAAAAGAGTATTTATTATTGCAGCTAAAAGAACTCCTATCGGAAAGTTTATGGGATCGTTAGTCAACTTCTCTCCCGGTGAATTGGGGACGTTGGTGATTGAGAACATGCTAACGGAAACAGGAGTTAAACCCGAACAGATAGAGGAGGTAATCGGCGGAAACGTATTATCGGCGGGACAAAAACAGGGTGTTATTCGACAGGCATCTATTCAGGCGGGCATTCCTCCCGAAGTACCGGCATACGGTATCAACATGGTGTGCGGGAGCGGAATGAAAGCCGTAATGAACGCGTATGCCGATATCAAAGTAGGTGACGCGGATCTCATTATTGCCGGCGGTACGGAAAATATGTCAACCGCAGGATTTGTCTTGAACGGCAACATTCGATCAGGCTGCAAAATGGGAAATCTTCACGCCGTTGACCATATGGTACACGACGGGCTTACCGATGCTTTCAAAGATTATCACATGGGCATTACCGCTGAAAACATTGCGGAAAAGTACAACATCACCCGAGAAGAGCAAGATCGGTTTGCCTACAATTCGCAACAAAAGGCAATTAAAGCCATTGATGCGGGAGCTTTTAAAAATGAGATCGTTCCAATCTCTGTCGTATCTAAAAAAGAGATCGTCACCTTTGATCAGGATGAGTATCCCAACAGAACTTCCACACCTGAAAAATTGGCAACATTGAAACCGGCTTTCAAAAAGGATGGAACCGTTACTGCCGGAAATGCATCGGGCGTGAATGATGGGGCTTCTTTTGTTTTATTGGCTTCCGAAGAGAAAGTAAAAGAGCTTGGACTGAAACCGTTGGCAGAAATTATTGCAGTAGGACAGGGCGGCGTTGACCCTTCTATCATGGGGATGGGACCGGTGCCCGCTATTCGCCGAGTACTGAAAAATGCCGATATGAAATTGACCGACATGGATTTGATCGAACTGAATGAAGCCTTTGCGGCGCAATCTTTAGGCGTAATTCATGAGTTAATAGACGAACATGGCGTATCTAAGGAGTGGATTGACGAAAGAACCAATATCAATGGCGGCGCAATCGCATTGGGACACCCGATCGGCGCTTCGGGAAATCGTATTGTCGTTACTTTAGTACACGAACTCATAGCTCATCAGAAAGAGTACGGCTTGGCTTCTCTCTGTATTGGAGGAGGAATGGGAACCGCAATGATTATTAAAACCTGCTAAACTTTTACACATGGAAAAAATAAAAAAAGGGGATCTTTTTGTGGAAAAAGTAAAATTCACACAAGATCAAGTTAATCAATTTGCAGCAATATCCGGCGATGGCAATCCCATACATATTGACGCGGAGTATGCGGCTAAAACCCCTTTCGGAAGACCGATTATTCACGGTATCTTTGCCGCTTCGGTATTCTCGAAAGTATTCGGCACGCAATGGCCCGGCGAAGGAACCATTTACATGTTTCAAGACCTTCTTTTTAAAGCTCCCGCTTTTGTAGAAGTTGAATACACTGCCAAATTTGAAGTAACCGAAGTGAATGAAGAGAAACATAGAGGTGTGATTCAATGTACTTTAGAAGACTCTGACGGGAAGCCGATTATCATAGGACAAGCTAAATTGATGCATACGGAACGCTTTTAACACAAGAAAGAATAGTTAATTTGAAAGGCAGTCGAACAAACGATTGCCGGTAACCTATAAACCGCAAACCATTAAATTATAAAAAAGTAATGAAAAGATTAGAAAATAGAGTAGCTGTTATTACCGGAGGCGCTGCCGGAATAGGCGCTGCTACAGCCATAAAATTCGCCGAAGAGGGTGCGAAAGTTGTCATTTGGGACCTTGACGAAGTGAAAGGAAACACTTTGGCAAAACAGTTGAATGGAACATTCATGAAAGTTAATACCGCTAATTATGAGCAAGTAGAGTTAGCAGCTAAAGCTGTTAACGATCAATACGGACGTATTGATATCCTCATTAACAATGCCGGCATTACTCGTGACAGCACTTTGAAAAAAATGACGCCGGAGCAGTGGCAGCAAGTGATTGATGTAAACCTTACCGGTGTATTTTACTGTGCTAAAATTATCAGCGAATATATGTTGGCAAACGGTTGGGGGCGTATCGTAAATGCCTCTTCTGTCGTAGGTCTGTACGGTAACTTTGGACAGACCAACTATGTGGCGACCAAATCCGGCATCATTGGAATGACCAAGACGATGGCGAGAGAATTGGGCAGAAAAGGGGTTACCGTAAATGCCGTAGCTCCGGGATTTATCGCTACGGAGATGGTAGCTGCTATGCCGGAAAATGTGTTAGAGGGTATGAAAGCGAAAGTTCCTCTCGGGCGCCTCGGCGATCCGAAAGAGATCGCGAATGTCTATACGTTCCTCTCCTCCGACGAAGCTTCCTATATCAATGGGCATACTTTAAGTGTAGATGGCGGTATGACAGTGTGAAAAACCGTATTTATGAACATTATCATTAGAAAAGCGGTAAACACAGACTGTCCGCGTCTATTGGAACTCATTCAAGAGTTGGCTTTATATGAAAAATCCCCGAATGAAGTAACGGTCTCGCTTTCTCATTTCGAAAAGAGCGGCTTCGGCGAAAATCCGGTATGGTGGGCATTTGTTGCCGAAGCGGATGGTATCATTAGGGGATTTGCTCTCTATTACATCAGATATAGCACTTGGAAAGGGCAACGTCTCTACTTGGAAGATTTCTATGTGGAACCTGCCATGAGAAGAAAAGGAATCGGCAATCAACTGTTTGAACGTCTTATCCGAGAGGGAAAAGAGCGGCAATTAGAGGGGATGGTGTGGCAAGTTTTGGAGTGGAACGAACCGGCAATCAACTTCTATAAAAAGTATAAGGCAACTTTTGACAAGGAGTGGGTAAATTGCGGGCTATCGTTCTAAATATTGGCTTGTATTAAGTTTGTTACTCCCACTCTATCGTAGCCGGAGGTTTGGAGCTGATGTCGTACACAACTCTGTTAATACCTTTTACTTTATTAATAATCTCATTAGAGATCCTGCCGAGAAACTCGTACGGGAGTTTTGCCCAATCGGCGGTCATGCCGTCGGTAGAGAGTACTGCTCTCAGTGCTACTGCATTTTCATAAGTACGTTCGTCTCCCATCACGCCCACCGACTGTATCGGAAGCAAAATGGCGCCGGCTTGCCACACTTGATCATACAGACCGTCGTTTTTAAGACCCTCAATAAAGATATGGTCGGCTTCTTGCAAAATTCTCACCTTTTCAGGCGTAATATCACCCAATATCCTCACCCCTAATCCCGGACCGGGAAAAGGATGGCGTTGTATCAACGTTTCCGGAATGCCGAGCGTTTTACCCACTTTGCGCACCTCATCTTTAAAAAGGAGGTGCAAAGGTTCAACCACTTTTAAGTTCATCTTCTCCGGAAGCCCGCCTACATTGTGATGCGATTTGATGACCATCCCGGTAATAGAGAGCGATTCTATTCTGTCGGGGTATATGGTGCCTTGTGCCAACCATCTAATATCCCGTAGCTTTTTAGCCTCCTCTTCAAAAACATCAATAAACCCTTTTCCGATAATTTTTCTCTTCTCCTCAGGGTCTGTTACACCTTTCAACTGTTCATAGAAGCGATTGGCGGCAGATATACCTTTTATATTCAATCCCAATGCTTTATAGTTCTCTAAAACAGTCTCAAACTCATTTTTCCGAAGCAGACCGTTATCTACAAAAATGCAATAAAGATTTTCGCCGATAGCTTGGTGAAGAAGCACCGCCGCCACGGTAGAGTCTACACCACCCGAAAGCCCTAACACTACCCGATCCTCTTTTAGCTGTTCTTTCAACTCTTTTACGGTACTTTCAATAAAAGAGGCAGGAGTCCAATCTTGCTTACATCCGCAAATATTTTTTACAAAGTTTTCTAAAATAAGGGTTCCGTCTTCGCTATGATATACTTCAGGATGGAACTGTACCGCCCATGTAGGTTCTCCCTCAATGCGATACGCTGCAACTCTCACTTCGTTGGTATTAGCAATAACCTTAAAATCAGAGGGAATTTCAATAATCGTATCTCCGTGTGACATCCACACTTGACTGTTTGGGCGAATGCCTTGCAACAAGATCTCCTCATGGTCAAAAGCAGAGATATAGGCTCTCCCGTACTCTCTTGTGCCGCAGGAACCTACTTTACCTCCGGAGCTCTGCGCCAGATATTGTGCTCCGTAGCAAATTCCCAATAGAGGAAAATGATTTCTGATTTCGCGCAAATCGGGTTTGAATGCGTCGGATTGATTAACCGAGTAGGGACTTCCCGACAAAATCACCCCTTTAATATCTTTTTGTTCTTCAGGAAATTTATTATATGGCAAAATCTCGCAATAGGTATTCAACTCCCTAATACGCCTTGCGATCAATTGTGTGTATTGCGATCCGAAATCTAAAATGATAATTTTCTCCATATTGCTAATCTTCTTCTTTTTGTGTAAATATAATTTTGCCGTTATCCCCTTTAAAAATCAAAGTTTTATGAGAAAACTCGTATTGTGTAACCTGATTTATGATCAAAAAAAGATGCTCATTGATCATGTTTTCCAAAGCATTCAGCGCGTTCACTTCGTCAAAAAGCGAGTACGTTAATGATATTTTCCCTTTTTTCTCAATCATGTAATTGCCGCCTGCAAGATTAACACTTGTATTGAAACGAAAAGCCGTATCATTGGTAAATTTCAGCACGTATGCATCACTCCTGAAATAGGTGCTCTTATCTATGTCATAACTATCCTCAGACGTATTCACCTCCTTTACTTCCCATTCATATTGAGTAATATCAATCTCTTCCGTTGAAATTTCTTTCTTACATCCCGCTGTTACAAGTGTCATACTTAAAAAAGTTATGGAAAGGATGCTTTTTTTGAAAATTTTCATCATCATATTGAATTTTATTAACGCAACTGTGTCTGTTTTGATGAACCGCATACAAGATCTAATGTTTAACGGTAAATTCATCCCCGATAAACGCCATAACAATATTTAGAACCTCTTCATCGGCTTTTTCGAGATCATCATTGATCACGATTGCATCGAATTTATCGGCGAAAGAGAGTTCAAATTCCGCTTTTTCAACTCTCTGTTGCAGTGTTTTTTTATTCTCGGTTCCTCTTTTTTCAAGTCTTCTCCACAATTCATCTAAAGTCGGCGGTTTTATAAAAATAGAAAGCGCCCGATCTCCATAGAGTTTTTTCACGTTCAGACCGCCAATTACATCCATATCCAAAATCACGCTCTTTCCGGTCGCCCAAATTCTCTCCATTTCGGATTTCAATGTTCCGTAAAAACAGTCCGGATAAACCTCTTCCCACTCCACAAAAGCATTCTCTTCAATCTTTTTCTTAAAATCTTCCGACGAAATGAAATAGTAATCCACACCATCTGTCTCTCCTTCTCTCCTGTTTCTACTGGTAGCCGAAACGGAAAATTCAAGAGGAAGACGCTGATCCAAAAGATATTTAACAATGGTTGTTTTCCCCGAACCGGAGGGAGCGGATAAGATGATCAGTTTTCCTTGCATGACAGTTTTTTGAGGTGCAAACTTACGCAAAAAAGTTGAAAGTTGAAAGGCAGATTAAATCGATGAATAGTGAATTTGGAGACAAGGTACATATTGACGGAATTTCTCACACCATAATGCTACCGCTTTTATCCTGTTGTCAATATCAGGTCAGTAGCCCCATTACCGCATCGCGGTAGTTTCCTCCGACGGGAATCTTATTGCCATCCACCAACAAGTGATTGCTCTCAATATATTCGATATGCTTAATAGAGACAATGTAAGATTTATGCACTCTGACAAAACGGTTCTCGGGCAGCTCCAATTCCAAATTTTTCAATGCGTAATATGCCGTAATATTCCGATTTTTCGTATGGAAAGTTACATATTCGCTCTGCCCTTCAATATAGATCAGATCATCAAGATTTACTTTATAGATTTTATAATCCGCTTTAATAGAGATATAGTCTTTCATCTCTACGGAGGGTTCCCCTTGAAGAATCAAATTTGACTTCGACTTCACATCAATCAGCTTCATGGCTCTGTCGATTGCTTGTACAAATCGAGGAAAAGAGATCGGTTTAAGCAGATAATCTAAAGCGCTAAGCTCAAATCCCTCAACAGCATATTCGGAATAGGCGGTAGTAAAAATAATGGCAGGAATTTTACGGATAGTTTTCACCAACTCAATGCCGGTCATATCGGGCATTTGAATATCCGTGAGCAAGATGTCAATATTATGATTTTGAATGATCGTCATCGCTTCAATGGCATTAGCACCGGTTCCCGCCAATTCCAATTGTGGGATTTTTTGCACATAATCGCTCAACAATTTGCGTGCCCAATGTTCATCATCAACAATTAAAACTTTATATTTCATCCGTTTATATTTTAAAATCAAAGGGAATACACCCAAATCATCCTCTCTTTCGGTCTATTTTATTACAGGGCTATTTCATCTTTATTGATATTCATTTTCATTAAATCAATCTCCATCATTAATGTATAAGAGTCTCCTCTATCTTCGGTCTTAAGCACATAATCTTTCCCGAAATAGAGTTGAAGGCGTTGTTCAATATTAGAAAGCCCGACACCTTTTCGTTCGGAAATAGAGGACAAGACATATTGTTTCTTTGTATTATAGGTTGTAAAAGTCAGTTTTTTATTTTTTATCTTCAAACAAAAATAGATTATACCATCTTTATTTATCTCAAAATCACTATGTTTAAAACTGTTTTCGATAGCGGGTTGCAGAAGCATCGGCGGAATTCGGGTTGAGTAGTCATCAATATCATACTCAAAAGTGATGGCGTCGGTATGACCGACTCTCATGATATGCAGGTCAATATAATTATCAATATACTTCAGCTCTTTATCCACCGAAATGGTATCTGCTTGGCACTCGTCAGTCGTATAACGCAATATATCTGCCAATTGAAGTATTACATCCGGAGCTTGGTCGCTTTTGGTATAGGCTAACGCATAGATATTATTTAATACGTTAAAAACAAAATGCGGCTTAATTTGAGATTTCAGGAAACGGAGTTCCATAGCTTGCTTCTCGTATGATAACTTTTCCGCTTTCTTCCGTTGCTGATTGGAATAGGTGATCAGTGATGCGATAAATGAACCCAGTACAATGAATGCATCTTTAAAAAATATGTGCGGGAACCAGCGGCGAAAATCGTGAAAAAAGTTCATGATCTCTTCATAAAACGCATATTTCCACAAACAAAACTCAACGACATTTACAATATTAACAAATATAAAGATGATAAAAGCAATCAAAAAGTAGTTGGCTACCTTGAGTTTAAATCCTTTTTTGTTTAAGAGCCGGTTGAAAAATTTTACAAAAGAGATAATAAAACACAAGTCTACCGACGCGATGACCAATGCTGAAAGTAAACTAATACGGATGCCGCTGATAAAGAACAAGATAAACAGAGCCAAATAGACTGCGTAATGTTCATGATGGCTAATCCAATACTCTTTCCACTGCTTTATTTTACAATCTTTCTCCTTTTTATCCATTTTCACTCTCTTGAGAATTTGCAAAGGTAACTAAAAAGCCACACAACATATCCTGTTTTTCTTGAATAAAAACCTATTTTCAACCCCAAAGAAATTGGATTGATTGAATTGGAATTGAACATTACGGTTTTTTATATTGTTTTATCGCCCGAGAACGTTATCGAATTTAAATTATATAAAAATAAAAGAGATGAGATAGTCGTTATGGCAAAATCATACCAAAGAGAATGATAAATTCAGCATGTTCTATCCGACATTAAAATATATCAAAATTAACACATGAAAAAGATGAAACACATTGTATTAAGCATTCTGTTATCGACTGCTTTGTTAGCGGGTTTTTCGCAATTTACCCTTGGTCCGAAAATAGGAGCAAACTTCACGAACATCATAGAGAAATCAAAATTTGATGCCGGATTTGACGCCGGTATTTTCCTGCACTTTGGAAATGCGTTTTACTTTCAGCCTGAAGTAGCTTACTCTTTCAGGAGCACTAATATAGAAGATATCTATGATGAAATTACGAATAACAAATATAAGACGCACAATATTGATATTCCGCTATTGCTCGGTTATAAGTTTATCAATAATGAAAACTTCAAATTCAGGCTTTTTATCGGACCACGGTTAGGAATCATCATTGACAACTCCGAGAAGACGCAAGACAAAAACCCCGTGAATGTGCTGCAATACGGAGGGCAAGTAGGTATCGGCATCGACTTTTGGAGATTCACTTTCGATATTAAATATGACTTCTCTGCTAATGAATACACCCCTGTCAATGCGCCCGAAAATACGGAATGGTTCAAGCAAAATATGATCGGAGCGGCAATAGGATTCAAAATCATCAAGCACTAATTAACATTTAAAAATTAACATGCCTTAAAGAGAAGTACATTCGGAGTTGCACTCCTCTTTAGAACAGGTAACAAGTAAACACAAGGAATGGAGTATGGTGTTTTCGTTGAATTGTTATCCTGTTTTGCTGAAAACATTATATAAATTGTTTTTTTAATTATTTTACTTTCTGTAAAATAGCTATTTTTGCCGCTCTATTTTTGAGACGGTAAGTTTTTGTGCCAAAAAATAATTTCCGCAAAATAGAGTTTAATAAACCTCAAAATTAAAAATAGATTATGAAGATAAAAACTATCCGATTATTAACCATCGTACTCATCACGCTATTGCTACAACCTCGCTCCGGCAATGCTCAAGCAACAGATAGTGTCGGGATTGATCTCAACAAGGCTATTGAGATGGCGCTTAGCGAGAACCCGACGATAAAGATCGCGAATCGAGATATTGAAGTGAAGAAAAATTACCGGAAAGAACAAATTGTGCCTTTTTTCCCCGATGTTTCCGGAAACGCCTCTTACAACCGTACTTTGCAAAAGCAAAAAATGGTTATGGAGATGGGCGGACAATCCATGGAGATTGGAGTAGGTAGCTGGAACAATTGGAGCTTAGGCGTTACCGGAAGCCTTCCTATAGTTGCACCCGCGATGTGGTATAATCTCCAATTGACGAAGTTGGATATCGAATTGGCTATGGAAAACGCCCGCTCCTCAAGGGTTTCATTAATTAATGAGGTGAAAAAAGCGTATTATAGCTATCTATTAGTGAAAGAGTCTTATGCCGTCCTTCAATTAACTTATAACAATTTGGTGGATAATTACGAAAATATATCCGAGAAATATGAGCAGGGGATGATCTCGGAGTTTGACAAGCTACGGGCGGAAGTGCAGATGAAAAACCAAATTCCTTCGGTAAAATCAACGGAAAAGCAGTTGGAATTGGCAACGATGATGTTGAAAGTTTTGATCGGCGTAAAGTTGGATGAACCTCTGATTTTTGGAGGCGCTTTGCAAAATTACGAAGAGGAGATGGAGGCGAAAGTGTTGCCCGATATTCGCAATCTCTCGTTAAATAACAATGCCGATGTTCATCAATTAGACATTGCAATCCGGCAATTGGAAACGGGGCTCAAAATTATTAAATCCTCCTCCGCTCCTACACTCGGGCTAAATATCGCTTGGAGTTATTCTGCTATGGATGACGCTTTTAAGTTCAAAGATTATCGATGGTTTCCTTACTCTTATGTAGCGGTAGGCTTAAATATTCCGATTGTGTCGTGGGCGGGCACAACGTATCAAATCAAATCGGCGAAGTTGAACATGGCTAACTTGCAAGATCAACGCAACTATCTGTTAGACAATTTGCAAGTCTCTGTCAGCAACTCTATCAGCCAAATATCGAATGCGGTGGAAGAGCTGAACTCCAATAAAGAGACCCTGTTACAAGCGGAAAAAGCTTACTCAATCGCTAAAAAGCAGTATGATATTGGAATGGGAACATGGTTAGACCTCAACTCCGCAGAATTGGCGTTGACCTCATCCCGATTGCTGTATTATCAATCTATCTATAACTATCTGTCTGCTTATGCCGACTTAGAAAAAACATTGGGAGAATAATTTTTAAATGAATCAATAATTTTATAACAAAATGAGATAGCCGATATGATAAAAATCACAGCAAGGGGAGATGATGATCTTGGCATATCCATTATAACTTTAAAAAATAAAAAATATAAATACATGAAAAAAAGAGTTAATTATCTGATTATTACTATTACAGCATTGCTATTAGCT
>QMCE01002444.1_pt1 | contig 10236 bp, 6 predicted proteins | sample 1821851 | NCBI WGS metagenome assembly QMCE01 (sample SAMN09453174, study PRJNA476694) | Termite gut metagenome, whole genome shotgun sequencing project. | isolation source: worker | host: Odontotermes sp. | place: South Africa:Pretoria | collected 2016-01-28
TTATCGTTGCTATGCAATGGCATAGTGTGAACACGAGCTAGTGTGAAGACTTACTCTAATGCTATTTCTCCTCCTCTTTTGCCTTGGTGCGGTTTTTGCGGCGGCGATCAATGTCTTCGTGGACCGGCACGGCTGGTTTTCGCGCTACCGCTCACCGTGGCGGCGTTTGCCCACGGATGAAGATTCGCACGAAATACAGATCGATAAAAAATGGTACGATTTCCTGCCCATTGTGGGCTGGCTTTCTTGGAAACGAGTGGCAACCTGTCTGGAAAAGATTCCAGAACAAAAACGCCCGCATGGACTGGGGAGCAAAAACTTTTGGATTCAACCGTTTTGCGTCGAACTTTTCGCCGCCGTGGGCACGCCGCTGCTTTACCATTGGGAGGTTCATCTGCAAATGCTGCTGCCGACGGGTGTGAGGCCGGAACCGTGGGAAACGCTCGTCACACGATTCTTCGTGCATCTTCTGCTGTTCGGCCTGCTGCTCGCGGCATCGCTGATCGATCTGGACGACATGATTATCCCGGACGTTTTGACGGTGACCGGAACCGTGCTGGGCTTGGCACTGGCCATTCTTTTGCCGCAAACCGCGTTGCCGTCAAAAGAAGTCGAGTATATGGTCATCTATGATGCAGACCCTGATTTAATCCGCTCCATCCCGGTCCCGGTCAAAACCGTACCTAATGCAGTGCCGCTAAATTCCGGCAGTCCGCATTCAGTGTTACACGCGTACGGTAATTTTGATCGAGGAGATAGAAGATTTTACGTCTTGTCCGCCCTCTGGATTTTCTGGTGCTTTGCCATGATGAATCGCGTGTGGTACACAAAACTGCCCGTAAAGAAGGCCGGGACGATATTCTTGCGTAAACTGTGGCGAACGCCGTCGACGAAATGGTATATTTTGGCCGCCGTGCTGTTGCCGTTGCTGCTTTCTACGCAGTATCACAGGAATTCCGTGCCTGCTTACCATGTTAGTTTATCCTCCGCCCTTGTCGGCATGGCTTGCGGCATGATTCTAATCTGGAGCGTGCGTTTGATTGGCCGATTCGTGCTAGGCCGGGAAGCGATGGGCTTTGGCGACGTGACCTTGATGGGCATGATCGGCGCGTTCGTCGGCTGGCAGTCGTGCATTCTGATCTTCTTTCTTGCCCCGTTTGCCGGTTTGGTGCTTGGCATTCTCAACGCCGTCGGCGGTCGTGGCCGCGAATTTCCCTACGGGCCGTTTCTCTGTTTGGCCACGGTGCTGCTCCTCGTTTTCTGGAGTCCGATTTGGGAATACGTTTCGCCCCTGTTTGAAGTGCCCGGCCTGATTTTGGCGGTCATGGCCCTCTGCGGCGTCCTACTGGGCGTGCTGCTCTGGGCCTGGTGCTGGGGTCGAGAACGACTCTTCAGTGGGAATGAGCGATCGAAATGAGTAGTTGCTCAACAGGGGGAACATAATTGCTTGAACACGATTCAATCTTTTGCTCTTTTTTAACGTTTTTAGCGATTTTTTCGCTTGTCCCGTATTGACAGTTGATAAGGATGATGGCAATATGATGAAATAGTGGAACGCGGCGTTATCTGCGTTTCGCCCCGTATATTCCGGCGTACAACGCCAACCGGCTTTCGGGCCGGTATGTTACACAAACAAAAAGCACTGGAGGAATCCCACATGGCCAAAGCCGAAAAAACGACCGAAAAGAAGCCGTTGACAAAGACCCAGATTATCACCGTGATCTCCGAAAAAACCCAGTTGGCAAAGAAGGACGTTGCCGCCGTGGTGGACGCGCTGGGCGAAGAAATCAAGAACAGCTTGGGCAAAAAAGGGGCCGGTTCCTTCACGCTGCCCGGCCTGCTGAAGGTGGAAAAACAACATGTCAAAGCCAAGCCCGCCCAGAAGAACGTGAAAAACGCGCTGACCGGCCAGGTTTACGACCGACCGGCCAAACCGGCACATTACCGCGTCAAAGTCAAGGCCCTCAAGGCCCTGAAAGAGATGGTCTGAAAAAAAACGGTGATGAACACGAGCTGCGGTCTGTGACCGCAGACCTGCACTGGCAGAGTGCGGCTCGTCCTAGAAAAGCACCATCTAAGAGAGTATCTTATGTCACGTTGGATTTCGCAGCGAGCCGGCACGTTTGAAGCGTCTGGCATTCGGAAAGTGTTTGATCTCGGCGCGTCGCTCCAAGACCCGATCAATTTGTCCATCGGTCAGCCGGATTTCGACGCTCCTCCGGAGGGCCGGCAGGCCATGATCGACGCCATCAACGGCCACAAAAGCGGCTACACGCCCACGCAGGGCCTGAAACTGCTGCGAGGCGAAATTCAAAAGCGTGTTGATGAGCATTATGGAAAACTCGGCCACCATGCAGACCGCAACGTGTTCATCGCCAGCGGCACGAGCGGCGCGCTTTCGTTGGCTCTGCTTGTGACCATTGACCCCGGCGACGAAGTGATCTTTTTCGATCCGTTTTTCGTCATGTACGACGCGATGGTGAAAATGGCGGGCGGCGTGCCGGTTCCGGTGAATACGTATCCGAATTTTGAGTACGACATCCAGAAACTCGCCGACGCCATCACGCCGAAAACGAAGACCATCATCCTGAACAGCCCTTGTAATCCGACGGGCAAAGTGGCCACTCGCGAAGAAGTGAAAGCGATTGCCGAGTTGGCAGCCAAGCACGATATTTTGCTGATCAGCGACGAAATTTATCGGACGTTCTGCTTTCAAGAATTCACCTCGCCGGCGGAATTCAATGACCGCACGCTGGTGCTGGACGGTTTTAGCAAATCGCACGGAATGCCGGGTTGGCGAGTGGGCTACGCTCACGGGCCGAAGGAATTGATCGAAGAAATGTTGAAATTTCAGCAGTACACCTTCGTTTGTTCGCCGCACGTCGGTCAGCTCGGTGCGTTCGCTTCGCTGGATGCGGATATGTCCGCCCAGATTGAAAGTTACCGAAAACGCCGCGATCTGTTGTATGACGCCTTGAAAGACGATTACGAAATCACGAAGCCGGAAGGCGCGTTCTATATGTTCCCAAAAGCGCCGTGGGGGACGGCCACGGAATTCGTCGAGAAAGCGATCACGAAATACTCAATGCTGATTATTCCCGGCGGCGTGTTCAGCACGCAGGACACGCATTTTCGGATTTCGTATTCCGCCACGGAAGAAACGATTCAGCGTGGCATTGAAGCGTTTCGGAAATTGGCAAAGGATCAACCGTAAACAAACTTCAAACCTGCTCCCTTTCCCTCTCCGTCATGCTTCCCATCGAAGAATACATTGAGCAGGCTTTTTTCTTCGAGACCTTTCGTGTCCGAGTCGAGGACGGCGTTTCTGCGCAAGAATTGCTGTCAACGATCCGTCACGAGTTGCTGGCCACGGCCCAGCTTCCCAAGGCCATTGATTTTTTGCTCACCGATCTGAAGCACAACGGCGTGCTGTCCGACGCCATGCGGCGAATTTCGCATTATTTCACGCCGTTTCAGACCTTTGTGGTTGCCGAAAGCGAGCGGGAAGACGGTCGATTCGATTTTCGCATCGCATTGGAAATTCTTGCCCGCGAAGCAAAATATCGCAGCGAGAGTCCGGCCATTCAAGGGCTGTTTTTTTACCAGTTTGAAACGATCTGCCATAATCGACTGGGTTACGATAAAGGTCTTGACGTGCTGATGCAGGATGACATGTACGACGAACACTGGACGGAATGGCTCAAAATTCTCCGCCGTCAAATCGGACTGGTCGACTTGGCCGAAATGATTTATTATCGTAGCGATTTTTATCAAACTCAAAGCCGACAGTATGAATCCGAGGTCGAGGTCGTGCCGCTTTTCGGAGAGCGCGAAGGCCGCATCGCCTGTGCTTCGCGAAAGCGAGACCCGATGTATCTTTTTGCGGCCCTGTCGCGGCATCTGGGTTATCCGAGCGTGCCCCGCGCGAAGCGGGCTGCGGAGGAAGAAAATATCGCGCCGCTTTTGCAGCGTCGCATCGAGCATCTGGAAAATCGCTTGCAACTTTTGGAGGAAGAAAGTCGCGGTCGGCTGGATTTGAATCGATTTATCGTTAAAGAACCGTAAATCAATCTTTTCCTCTCCCGGCTCCTTTTCTTGAATGAGCGGATTGTTGATCGATCTTTTGCAACATGAACCGACTTGGTCGGCGGCGTTGGCAAAATTGCGAGACGGCCTATCCTGTGACGGCACGGCCATTTCTGTGGACGGCGTGTTCGGCGGAGCTTGCGCGCTGGCCGCCGCGTCGATTGCCGAGTCGGCTCAAGAAACAGTGCTGCTCGTCGTTCCCGACGCGGATTCGCTGGAACGGGTGGCCGGCGATCTTGAAATTTTTACGACACACAATGTCGAGACCTTCCCGGCCCTCGAAAATGTTCCACTGGAATCTGTCACAGAAGAAGAAGCCGACGACGAAACTGCCGCGGTTTTCGCTCTGGCCGACGATCTTTTCGGTCAACGTCTCCGAACGCTCAAGTCGTTGGTCGGTGCGAAGACTTCCATTGTTGTCGCGTCTATTGCCGCTCTGTTACAGCAAGTTCCGCCCAAGAAACTGCTCGAAGAGCGGTCGCAATGTTTCTCCGTAGGCCAAAAAATCGATCTCGACCGCTTGCGAACATTTCTCGTCGAGGGCGGCTATCACGCGACCACGGCGGTCGATTTGCCCGGTGAATTCGCGCTGCGGGGTTACATCTTGGACATCTTCGCGCCTGACTGGCAAGTGCCGGTGCGGATCGAACTGTTCGACGACGAAATCGAATCGATTCGCCGCTTCGACGTGGCCACGCAGCGTTCGCTTTCGAATGAGCCTGTTTCGGAAATAATGTTGACCCGGCTTGTGCCCCGCGAATCGACGGGCGCGCTGCTGACGGACTATCTGCCGGACGACGCGGTTGTCGTGCTGCTGGAGCCGCGAATGTTGGAACAAAAAGGGCGGGATTGCGGCGTTTCGACCAGCTCTGTCTTCCGCGAATTATTGAAACATCCGACGGCCAGTTTCGCCCATCTTTCCGAAGGGCTTGAGGAAACGCATGTCCGCTTGCCGGTGGGGTCGGTCGAACGCTTTCAAGGCAATATCGAAACGGTAAAACGCGAACTGGATTTTTGCGACACGGAACAAATTTTTATTTTCTGTCCCACCGAAGCGGAGTCCCGGCGGCTGGCGGAGCTGTTTGCGGACTTGACTCCGACGAAAGAAGGACGGCTGCATTTTCCGGTGGGGCGGCTGTCGGGGGGATTTAGGTGGAGAGTGGAGAGTGGAGAGTGGAGAGTAGAGAACAAAAAAAAGTATTCAAAACTCTCAACTCTCAATTCTCAACTCTCAACTCAATTTCTCCTGCTTTCGGCAGGAGAAATTTTCGACCGTCACGAAGTCCACCGACCGAAACGCCGTCAACTGGGGCAAGTCATCGATTCCTTTCTCGATCTCACGCCGGGCGATTACGTCGTGCATGTTTCGCATGGCATCGCACGCTACCGAGGCATTGAAACGCTCACGAAGGGGCAGCAGGAAGAAGATCATTTGCACTTGGAATTCGCCGACTCGCAGGCGCTTTATGTTCCCATTTCGAAAATCGGTCTTGTACAAAAATACGTGGCCGGCGGAAAATACAGGCCGAAACTGGCCAAGATCGGCGGCTCGCTCTGGGCACGGCACAAAAAATCCGTACAAGAAGCCGTCTTCGACTTGGCCGAGGAAATGATCGAACTGCAAGCGCGGCGCGGCGCGATTCCCGGCACGGCCTTTCCGCCGGATTCCGCGTGGCAGAGCGAATTCGACGCCGCGTTTCCGTTTCGAGAAACCAACGATCAACTTTTGGCCATCCAAGCCGTCAAACAGGACATGGAACTGCCCCGGCCCATGGACCGGCTGCTCTGCGGTGACGTGGGCTTCGGGAAAACGGAAGTTGCGGTCCGCGCCGCGTTCAAGGCCGTCGACGCGGGATTTCAAGTGGCCGTGCTCGTGCCGACCACGATTCTGGCGGAACAACATGCCCGGACTTTTTCGGAACGCATGAAAAATTTCCCGATCACCGTGGCCGCCTTGTCGCGTTTTCAAACAAAATCGGAACAAAAAAAGATCGTCGAAGAACTGGCTCAAGGAAAAGTGGACATCGTCATCGGCACGCAGCGCATCGTGTCCGAGGATATTCGGTTTCACAATCTCGGTCTGGTGGTGATCGACGAGGAGCAGCGTTTCGGGGTGGGCCACAAGGAACGCCTGAAAACGCTGCGTGATTCCGTGGACGTGTTGACCATGACCGCGACGCCGATTCCACGCACGCTGCATTTTTCGTTACTCGGCATTCGGGAAATTTCCAATCTCGAAACGCCGCCCGAAAACCGCTTGGCCGTCCAAACCCGCTTAATTCGTTACAACGAGGACGTCATCCGTACCGGGGTGTTACGAGAATTGAATCGCGGCGGACAAATTTATTTCGTGCATAATCGCGTACAGGACATCGACGAATTCGCCGACCGCATTCAAGCCGTCGTGCCGGAATGCCGCATCGGGGTAGGGCACGCTCAGATGGAAGACGGCGAGTTGGAAAATGTCATGCGTGCGTTTGTGAACCATGAATTCGACATGCTGATTTCGACCACGATTGTCGAAAGCGGCCTCGACATTCCCAACGCCAATACCATGTTCATCGATGAAGCGAGCCGCTACGGTTTGGCCGACTTGCATCAGCTCCGGGGCCGGGTGGGCCGCAGCACGCACCAAGCGTACTGTTATCTCGTGCTGCCGCGAAATCAAATGCTCACTTCACAGGCCGCCAAACGGCTCCGTGCCATCGAGGAGTATGCCCATCTCGGCAGCGGCTTTCATTTGGCGATGCGAGACCTTGAAATTCGCGGAGCTGGCAACATTTTGGGCACGCAGCAGAGCGGCCACATCGCGGCCGTCGGTTACGAAATGTATTGCCAGTTTCTGGAAAATGCCGTTCGCACGCTGAAACAAATGCCGCCGAAAACGACGATTGACGTGGAACTCGATTTACCGGGCTTGGCGTTGATTCCCCACGATTACGTCACCGACCATCGCATGAAGATTGATTTGTACCGCCGCTTGACCCGCGTGGCCACGTTGGAAGAATGCGCTGATCTTGAAACGGAAATTTTGGATCGTTTTGGGCCTGCGCCGCCGGAAGTTCGACGGCTGCTCGTGCATTCCAAAATTCGCGTGCTGGCTCACGGTCATCGTATTCGCACGATTCGACTTGAGGACGGCATCGGCGTCGGCACTGGGAATGACAGTGGTTATGTCGTGCTGGAATACGTTTCGTTACAGAAAATTCGGCTCTTGGCGGATTACGTCAAAAGTCGGGGCATGACGCTGCGACTGACGGACGACAACCATGCTTACGTGCCGATGCCAGCACATACTTCACGCCCCAATTTTTCACGCGACGCAAATTCCGACGCTCTGCTGGCCTTGGTCGTCAAGATTCTTGGAGGCGATTGATCAGCCCTGATGGCCACACCTTACACAGCGTGCCGTGCATGGTATGATGAGTAAGTGTTTTTCTGAACCCACTTTTTTTGGAGAGTCTTGTATGTCCATCGCCCAGCCCATCAGCATTTCCAACATCGTTCAGAGACTTGAACCGTCCGCCACGCTGGCCATGTCCGCCAAGGCCAAGGAACTCAAGGCCCAGGGTAAGACCGTCTATGATTTGAGCCTCGGCGAGCCGGATTTCAACACGCCCAGCCACATCTGCGATGCCGCCGTGGCCGCCATGAAAGCCGGTCATACCAAGTACACGCTCGCCGGCGGTTTGCCCGACTTGAAAAAAGCCGTGGTCGATAAATACAAAGCAGACTACGGTCTGGAATACACGCCCGCCAACGTGGTCATCTCCAACGGGGCGAAGCACGCTCTCCACAACGTGTTTTTCACCACGCTCAATCCCGGCGATGAAGTCATTATTCCCGCCCCGTACTGGGTTTCCTACGCCGAACTGGTCAAACTTTCCGGGGCCGTGCCGGTGATCGTGGACACGACCGAAGAAAGCCATTTTAAGTTGACGGCGGCCCAGTTGGAACAAACCGTCACGCCGAAAACAAAAATTCTGCTCCTGTGCAGTCCGTCCAATCCGACCGGAACGATGTACTCCGCCGACGAACTCGGCACGCTGGCCGATGTGGTCGTGGCCAAGGATTTAACCGTGGTGGCCGACGAAATTTATGATAAGCTCGTGTATTCCAGCAAGCCCAGCCCGGGTAACATCTTTGTGAGCTTTCCCACGCTTCGTCCCGGTTTGCAGGATCGCACGGTGGTCATCAACGGCGTGAGCAAAACCTATGCCATGACCGGCTGGCGCATCGGCTGGTCGCTTTCGCCGGCTCACTTGGCCAAGAAAATGGGCGAACTGCAAAGTCAGGAAACCTCGAATGCCTGTAGTGTCAGTCAGTATGCGGCCTTGGCGGCCTTGACGTCGTCGCAGGACTGCGTGGCGGAAATGCTCAAGGCGTTCACGGAGCGGCGAGATTACGTGTCGAAACGCATTGCGGCGATAGACGGTTTGAGCTGTCCTGAAATGGGCGGCGCGTTTTACACCTTTTTCAACGTCAAAAAGCATCTGGGCAAAAAACTCGGCGACGTTCAGGTGGACAATTCCGAACAGTTCTGCTTGGCTTTGCTGGAGCAGAAGCAGGTTGCCACGGTCATGGGTTCCGCTTTCGGCTGCGAAGGTTACGTTCGTGCCTCGTTTGCGACCAGCATGGATGTTCTCAAGTCGGCCTTTGATCGCATTGAAGAGTTTCTCGCATCCTAACGAGTTGCAGGCTTTTCACAAGCCGCGGTCCGTGACCGCAGACCTGCATTCACAGAATGCAGCTCGTATCCCCCAATGCCATGAATCCACAACTCAGTCCACAAACACGCCGACAAATCTATACGCTGCTGATCGTCTTGGCCGCCGCGCTGATTTTTGGTCGCATCATGGCCGTCAGCAATGTGGACACCATCACACTGCAACGGTCGCGATTGAGCCAAGTACAGGCCCGGCTTGACGCCAAAGAAGCGGCGTTGCGGACGAAAAATGTGCCCGAAGAAAGCATGGCGGCGGAACTTGAAAAAACGAAACGGAATCTGCTGCGGGACGCCGTGTTTGAATCGCCCTTCCTCAGCGGCAATGACCGAAGCCGCTGGTGTACGATTCGAGTGCTTGTGGAACCGGACAAACGGATCACGGAAACCGTGGTCGCCGCCGATGGAACGGAACACACCAAGACCATCTGGTACGCCATCGACAAAGTCCAAACGCTCAAAGGCTGGGACACGATTGACATGGCCAAGCACAGCACGCCGGATGAGCCGGACGTAGAAGGCATGCTCGAAGACCCGAACCGGGGCCATCTCTATTCGACCAAGCCTCCACTTTTGCCCACCGTGATGGCCCTGCCCTACGCCGTGCTGTACGGGGCGTCAGGCGGCCAAATTTCGCTCGAAACGCATCCCTTTTTCGTGGTGCGCACTACCATCGTGTTGCTGCATCTGATTCCACTGGTGATCGGCTGGTGTCTTTTGGCCCGCCTGATCGAGCGTTTCGGCACGACGGACTGGGCCAAGATTTTTTGCGTTGCCTTTATCTGCTTCGGTACGTTTCTTTCCACGTTTGCCGTCACGCTCAACAACCATTTGCCGGCGGTCTTTTGCGTCACAGTGGCCTTGTACTGCGGCGTGCGCGTGTTTTTTGACGGCGAAAAACGCCGGCGTTATTTTTTCGGAGCAGGCTTGTGCGCCGCATTTTTAGTGGTTTGCGAATTACCGGGCCTGTCGTTCTTCTGCCTGCTGGGCTTGGCCATGCTGCTCAAATGCCCGAGGCAAACGCTGCTCGCTGGCGTGCCTGCCGCGTTGATCGTGCTGGCCGGTCACTGCGTGACGAATTATGCCGCCCACCAGACCGTGCTGCCGGCGTACAGTCAGCCGCAGTGGTATTTCTACAAATACGAGCGCGGCGGCGTGGTTCGGGACAGTTATTGGAAATCGCCCGTCGGCATTGATCGTGGCGAAACGAGCCGAGCCGTGTACGCTTTTCACGCCTCCTTCGGTCATCACGGCATTTTCCTGCTCACGCCGGTTTGGCTCCTCAGTTTTTGGGGAATCGCGCTGATGTGCCGAGGGCGATATGTCCCAGAGAGCACGTTGTCCGACGAAGAAATCACGAAACTGCGTTGGTCGGCACTGGCCATCCTCTTAATCACTGTGGTCGTGTTTACGTTTTACATGTTCGT
>QMCE01002445.1_pt1 | contig 10235 bp, 7 predicted proteins | sample 1821851 | NCBI WGS metagenome assembly QMCE01 (sample SAMN09453174, study PRJNA476694) | Termite gut metagenome, whole genome shotgun sequencing project. | isolation source: worker | host: Odontotermes sp. | place: South Africa:Pretoria | collected 2016-01-28
GCAACCAATTGTCGCCACCCTCCGGCTGCAAGGCCAGCAAGGCGCCGACGCGCAGCCAGTCGGCCGGCATGTCGCTGACCACGGCGCCGAAACCGCCGCGGCTGACGTTGTCCACCACCCAGCTTTCCATCTGCAGGCCGGCCGGCCGGCCGCCGAATTCGCTGGAAAAGGCGACGAAGGCATTGATCAAACCGTTCAGCACCGACATCCGGTGCTTGACGCGATGCCGGTCGTGCTGGCGTTGCGGCGGAATCGGCGCCAGATAGGCCACCAGATGGCGCAACACCGGAATCAGCGTACGCCCCTGATAGTGGCCGCCGAGGGGAAGATCGGCGGGCACCTGGCCGCCGTGCTCAAGATTGTGCAACAGCGCGCTCATTTCGGCATGGGCCGGACCCGGCCGATAGAAGCGCTGGCTCGGCCGTGCTTCGGTCGGCATACGCGCTAGGCGCTGGGGCGGCTGGGCAAGCTTGAGGTCCACCCAATACACACAGTCGTGGCTAGCCTCGGCGGTAAACACGAAACCGGACAAGAAATGCTCGATCAAACGCTCGGCCAGCTCGATTTCCAGCGGCGTCAAGCTGTCCGTCGAGGCTGCGTGGAAAATCATTATCTTCTGATATTCCCGCGTCGGCGAAGTGACGCCGCCACGTCCTATGGATACCGCGCGTATTGCCATGCCGGCCGTTTCGGCGGTCAGCAGGGCTTGGCCGAGACGCTGCCAGACGCCTTTGGCGGGCGGGCCGTAGCGGAAACGGTCCCACTTCAGGAGCGCGCCGAGCGCGGCGATCAGGCGAGCGCAAAGGGCCGGCAACGACGCCTTCAGATTTTCAGCCGGCCGGCCGCTGATAGCCAAACCGCGCAAGCAGCGCTCGTAGATCCCGGCGAGCAATTCCCAAAAGCCGTGACTGATCGACCACAGCCGCTCCTCCTCGGCGCGCGACAGGCGCGAGGTATGTAGGTAATCGCGGCATAGCCGGCCCATATGTACCTGCACCGCATCCTCAAGCTGCCACGCCATCTCGTACAGCCGATCGACACTCAATCCGCCGGCATTCTGCGTCGACCCGAGCCAGGCGACGACATCATCGATGGCCTTGAAGGTATTATCCTTCGGCAACTCGGCGATGACCCGCCGCAGCTCCTGCATATCGGCCAAAGGATGTATCGTCTTTCCACCGAACGCTCCACCCGGGCCCGTTACTTGACTCACAACACACCGTCCTCGCATGGCAATCTTCACGACTTACTAGTGTAGCGCCGATTCGCTCCGTCGCGCAGTCGGAGCGTCGGCGCGGAGGTAAAATCGTTCCTTTCGATCCGACGGCAAGCTTTCCATGCAGCAATACCTGGACCTCATGCGTCACGTGCTTGAGCACGGCCACGACAAATCCGACCGCACCGGCACCGGCACGCGCTCGGTATTCGGCTGGCAGATGCGCTTCGACCTCGGCCAGGGCTTTCCGGCGCTGACCACCAAGAAACTGCACCTGAAATCGATCATCCACGAGCTGCTGTGGTTTCTGCGGGGCGACACCAACATCGCCTATTTGAAGGAAAACGGCGTTCGCATCTGGGACGAATGGGCCGATGCCAACGGCGACCTCGGCCCGGTCTACGGCAAACAATGGCGCCGCTGGGAAACACCGGATGGCCGCGTCGTCGACCAGATCGCGCAACTGGTGCATGGCCTCAAGCACAATCCGGACTCGCGCCGACACATCGTCACGGCCTGGAATCCGGGCGACGTGGACAACATGGCCCTGCCGCCCTGTCACTGCCTGTTTCAGTTCCATGTCGCCAACGGAATATTGTCCTGCCAGCTTTACCAGCGCAGCGCCGACATCTTCCTCGGCGTGCCATTCAACATCGCCAGTTACGCGCTGCTGACACTGATGCTGGCCCAGGTCTGCAGCTACCGGCCGGGCGAGTTCGTGCACACCTTCGGCGACGCCCACCTCTACGCCAATCACTTCGACCAGGCCCGCCTGCAACTGACGCGCGAACCGCGCCCGCTGCCGACGATGTGGCTCAACCCGGAGGTCAAGGACATTTTCGCCTTCCGCTTCGAGGATTTCCGCCTCGATGGCTATGACCCACACCCGCACATTGCCGCGCCGGTAGCGGTTTAGATGGTGGTTATAATAACCACCATGAACAGCGCGGAGCTCATCAAAGTCTTGGAAAGCGCTGGTTGAGTTCTGCGGGGCGTCAAAGGCCCGCATCCTATTCATACCCACCCCGAGCGAGGCGGCCATGTGAGCGCAGCACCCCAAGAAAGACTTGGGCGCCGGGTTGCTGCACAAGCTGATGAAACAGGCCGGGTTGAAGTAAGGAGATCGTGATGAGATTTGTGATTGCCATCGAACCAGGAGACAACGAGCGCGCCTTCGGCGTTTCCGTGCCGGATTTGCCCGGCTGCTTTTCAGCCGGCGATACGCTGGATGAAGCCATCGACAATGCCAGGGAAGCGATTGATCTTTTCTGTGCGACCTTGATCGAGGATGGCGGCGACGTGCCGGCTCCGAAGTTGTTGTCCGAGCATCAGGCGGATCCCGATTTCGTGGGCTGGGTGTGGGCGGTGGTCGAGGTGCCGGTTGAGCGCTATTTCGGGCCGGCGGAGAAAATCAACATCACCTTGCCACGCCTGCTGCTGGCGAAAATCGACGAATATGCCCGTAGTCATGGCGAATCCCGTTCCGGCTTTTTGGCCGAAGCGGCGCGGGCCGCGATGCGCTGAGCCGCGCTATGAGTAAAATCGAAGCCGATCCCCTTTCTCGATCCGCTCCAGCGGAGTTTTGTCGAATAATAGCGCTAACCCAATCGTCCTTTTCTACACCACTATTGCAAGGAGTATTTCTTCATGGCGACACCTCAATTCATTCAGAAAGCTTACATCGCCTTCTTCAATCGTCCAGCGGATAAAGCGGGTTTCGACTTCTGGCAGGGAACCGATCTGCCCGATCAGGCTCTTCTCGATCAGTTTGCCCAATCCCCCGAATATCTGAGCGATTACGCCGGCAAGAGCAATAAACAGATCATTGAAATGGTCTACAAAAACCTGTTTGGCCGTGAGCCGGAGCAAGAGGGCTGGGATTATTGGGCCAAGCAGATGGATGACGGCTGGGTGACGGTTGGCAACGCGGCCTATGAAATCCTGGGCGGCGCCCAGGGGACGGACAAGACCATCATCAATAACAAAACGGCGGCGGCGCAGAGCTTTACCTCCGCGCTGAATAACGGGGTGAATGCGGATGCTTATGCCAAGGCCGGAGACAACGGAGTGGGAAATCTGGCGAAGGAATGGTTGTCAGAGGTGGATGCTGGCAGCACGCAGTTCAATCCCGCCGCTGTTTTGAGCGCTCTGGTGAGCGCCAACTCGACGTCCACACCCGGCCCAACACCTGACCCAGACAATGTGTATGACTTTGATTTTAGTTCTTTGGGCCTTAATACGTACCCCCTCTCCGTAGACGAAGGCGTTAGTGACATGATCAAATTTTCCGGGCCTGGGTATAACATGGAATTCGGGGGGGTCCTTGAAGTGGCCAATTTCGATACAAACGATGATTATCTCGATTTCAGCTCCTACGGCGCAAAGTGGATAGGTGCAGCAGAAGATATTGTGTATGTAAGTGGAACTGGTGAAATTCTTAATATACCAACTTACGATGATTGGATTGCGGGCTCCCCTTTTCCCAGAACCGGTTGGAATGAGGGCGACAAGTACATTACTTTGCTACCTATGTCGTATCCAGGAGTCTATCAAGGCGGCTTGTTGTATGGCATCGAACTGTGGACGGTCCAAGGCGACTATGCGGACGCCATTTATCCTCCAGATATCTACGATCCGACAGATCGCTTCGACATTATCGGTTATATTGATTTGAATGGTGAGATTGATAACGCCATCATGGCGCATATCGTTTTCTGAAGCCCGGGTGGGTTTTGACCCACCAATTCAAAATAAAATTGGATATTGGATCGCTATTTGGGTCAGCATTCCATGGCACTACCTTAATCCGGCTGCATTAGTGTCAATGGGTCAGCATCGCTTTAATCTTATGAACATAAAATGCCTGCCTCGATTTGACACACCGGAGGCAGTCTAAATGATGTTCCTCGGCGGTGATCTCGGCGGCACCAAGACCCTGCTGGCGCTGGCCGATGCCAATGGGCGTATCGTCCGCCAGCACCGCTACGCCAGCGCCGACTATCCCGATTTCGCCGACCTGCTGGCCGATTTTCTCGCCGGCGATAGCGGCATCGCCGCCGCCTGCTTCGGCATTGCCGGCCCGACCGATGGTCAAACCGCCAAGCTGACCTATTTGCCGTGGCGACTGTCGGCGGTTAGCCTCAGCCGCCGCTTCGCCATTCCACAGGTCATGCTGGTCAACGATTTCGCCGCCGCCGCCCACGGTTTACCGCACGTAGCGCCGGAACACCTCGTCACCTTGCAGACCGGTAAGCCCGATGCCGCCGCGCCGCGCTTGATCCTCGGCGCTGGCACCGGCCTCGGCGTCGCCGGACTGTTGCCGGAAAACGGCGGCTTCCGGGTTGTGCCGGGCGAGGGCGGCCATCTCGGCTTCGCGCCGCAAACGCCCGAACAGGGCGAGCTGTGGCGCTGGTTGCTGGCGCAGCATGGCCGGGTGACCACCGAGGACATCGTTTCAGGCCCTGGACTGGCCCGCGTGTACGCCTTTCTCGGCGGCCCGCCGGCGACGCCCGAGGCGATCGGCCAGGCCGCTATGCGTAACGATGGTGGCGGCGATACCCACGCCCACGCCGCGCTGCAATTGTGGCTGGCCTGCCTGGGCGCCTTCGCCGGCGACTTGGCGCTGCATTGGCTGGCCCGTGGCGGCGTCTATCTCGCCGGCGGCATTGCCGCCCGGCTGCTGCCGCGGGTCGACTGCGCCCCGTTGTTGGCCGCCTTCCGCGCCAAGCGCGAGCATGCTGGGCTGATGCCGGCCATGCCGCTGCACCTGGTCACCGACGCGGAAATCGGTCTGCGCGGCGCACTGGCCTTGGCCGCAGCCAGTTGCCGCTAACGGCCAGGTCCGGCTCCGGCCTTACGCCACCTGCAACACCACGGCCGCCAGCGGCGGCAAAGTGACGGCGAGACTGGCCGGCCACTCTCGCCAGTTTTCGGCGGCGGCTTCGAGCAGGCCGCCGTTGCCGAGGTTGCTGCCACCGTACCAGGCTGAATCGCTGTTGAGGATTTCGCGGTAGCGGCCGGCCTGCGGCACGCCGATGCGGTAGCCGTGACGCGGCACCGGCGTGAAGTTCAGGGCGGCGATGACGAAGCGTCCGTCGCGCGCCCGGCGCAGCCAGCAGAGTACCGATTGCTCGCTGTCGTGGCAGTCGATCCAGGTGAAGCCGGCGGCGCTGAAATCCTGCTCGTGCAGCGCCGGCAGGTCGCGGTAGAGGCGGTTGAGGTCGGCCGCCAGACGCCGCATGCCCTGGTGTGCCGGCTCGGCCAGCAGGTGCCAGTCGAGTTCGCGGGCTTCCGACCATTCGCGCCACTGGCCGAATTCGCCGCCCATGAACAGCAGTTTCTTACCCGGTGTCAGCGCTTGCCAAGCCAGCAGCAGGCGCAGGTTGGCCAGGCGCTGCCAGTTGTCGCCGGGCATTTTGTCGAGCAGCGCGCGCTTGCCGTGCACTACTTCATCATGCGACAGGGGCAGCACGAAATTCTCGCTGTAGGCGTACATCTGGCCGAAGGTCAGTTCGTCGTGGTGCCAGTGGCGGTGGACGGCGTCGCGGTTGAAGTAGCGCAGGCTGTCGTTCATCCAGCCCATGTTCCATTTCATCGAGAAGCCGAGGCCGCCGACCCAGGTCGGGCGCGAAACCTGCGGCCAGGCGGTGGATTCTTCGGCAATGGTCAGGGCGCCGGGGAATTCGCCGTGCACCATCGCATTGAGCGATTGCAAAAAGGCGATGGCATCGAGATTTTCGCGCCCGCCGTATTGGTTCGGCAGCCATTCGCCGTCCTGGCGCGAGTAGTCGAGATAGAGCATGGAGGCGACGGCGTCGACGCGCAGGCCGTCGAAATGAAATTCGGATAGCCACCAGTGGGCCGAGGAGAGCAGGAAGCTGCGCACTTCGTGGCGGCCGTAATTGAAGATATGCGTGCCCCACTCGGCATGCACGCCGAGGCGCGGATCTTCGTGCTCGTACAGCGCCGTGCCGTCGTAGCGAGCCAGCGCCCAGTCGTCCTGCGGGAAATGTCCGGGCACCCAGTCGAGCAGCACGCCGAGGCCGGCTTGGTGGCAGGCGTCGATGAAGTGGCGCAGGTCGTCCGGCGAGCCGTAGCGGGCGCTCGGGGCGAAATAGCCGGTGGTTTGGTAGCCCCAGGATTCGTCGAGCGGATGTTCGGTGATCGGCAGCAGTTCGAGGTGGGTGTAGCCCATCTCCAGCGCGTAGGGAATCAGCCGCTCGGCCAGTTCCCTCCACAGGTAGGGCCGGCCGTCGGCATGACGCAGCCAGGAGCCGGCGTGCACTTCGTAGATGTTGACCGGCGCGTGCAGCCAGTCCCACGCCGCGCGCCGGGCCAGCCATTCGCCATCGCCCCAGACGTGGGTCGAGGGCGGCACGACGTAGGCGGCCGAGCCGGGACGCAATTCGATGCCGCGGGCGTAGGGGTCGGATTTGATGAGCATGCCGCCGTCGCGGGCGCCGATGGCGAAGCGGTAGAGGTGATGCGCCGCCGCCTCGGGCACCAGGGCTTCCCAGATGCCGGAATCGCCGAGCGGCCGCAGGCCATGAACGCCAGGGCGCCAGTCGTTGAATTCGCCGACCACGCTGACCGTCGCGGCATTCGGCGCCCAGACGCGGAAGGTGGTCCCTTCCGGCCCGGGATGGGCGCCAAGCAAGCGATAAGCCTGGAAATTCCGCCCTTCGTTGAACAGATAAAGTGCTTTTGAATGCTGCATAGGCTCTCCCCTGCGCAGTATCATAGGGCAAAACAGTGGACAGGGAGGCCATCATGCCCATCAATACCCGTCGTTCCAACCTCCAGGGTCAGGCGCTGCACGAACACCACGAACACCACGAGCGCTTCATCAGCCAGGCGACACGCAACACCTTCGCCATTATCCTGGCCGGCGGCCGCGGCACCCGCCTCAGGCAGTTGACCGATTTCCGCTCCAAGCCGGCGGTCCCTTTCGCCGGCAAGTTCCGCATCATCGATTTCACGCTGTCGAATTGCGTCAATTCCGGCATCCGTAAGATCGGCGTCGCCACGCAGTACAAGGCGCACAGCCTGATCCGCCACATCCAGCGCGGCTGGAGTTTCCTCGACGGGCGCTTCGACGAGTTCATCCAGTTGCTGCCAGCGCAGCAGCAGATCGACGAGACGCAGTGGTATCAGGGCACGGCCGACGCCGTGTTCCAGAACCTGCACTTCCTCTGCCGCTACCGGCCGCAGTACGTGCTGATCGTCGCCGGCGACCACATTTACAAGATGGATTACGGCCGCATGCTGGCCAGCCATATCGAGCACCAGGCCGACATGAGCGTCGCCTGCATCGACGTGCCGCTGGCCGAGGCCCGCGAGTTCGGCGTGATGGGTATCGACGGCGACGACCGGGTCATCGACTTTGTCGAGAAGCCGGAGCACCCGCCGCCCATCCCCGGCCAGCCGGACCGGGCACTGGCCTCGATGGGCGTTTATATCTTCAATGCCCGGTTCCTGCTTGAGCAGCTTGAGCGCGATGCGGCGGCCCCCGGTTCGAGCCGCGATTTCGGCAAGGACATCATTCCTCACATCGTTCCCCGCCACCGCGTTTACGCCCACCGTTTCGCCGATTCCTGCGTCGGCGATGCGCAGAATCCCTACTGGCGCGATGTCGGGACCATCGACGCCTATTGGGAAGCGAACATGGAAATGACCAAGGTGACGCCGGAGCTCAATCTGTACGACCGCGACTGGCCGATCTGGACTTACCAGGAGCAATTGCCGCCAGCCAAGTTTGTTTTCGATGACGACGGCCGCCGCGGCCAGGCCATCGATTCGCTGATCTCCGGCGGCTGCATCATCTCCGGCGCCGAGGTCAAACGCTCGCTGCTGTTTTCCAGCGTCCACGTCCATAGCTGGGCCAGCGTCTCCGACGCGGTGCTTTTACCCGGCGTCGACGTCGGCAACCATGCCGTGCTGCGCCGCTGCGTCATCGACAAGAGCGCGCGGATTCCGGCTGGCATGCGGATCGGCATCGATCCGGAAGAAGACCGCCGGCGCTTTCACGTCAGCGCCGGGGGCATCGTCCTGGTAACCCCGGAAATGCTCGGCCAAGGGGCTGCCGCGCATGGCTGATCTCGCCTTTCTGTGGCACATGCACCAGCCGGACTACCGGCACCCGGACAGCGGGGAGTTCCTGCTGCCCTGGGTGCTGTTGCATGCCACCAAGGACTACACCGACATGGCGGCGCACCTGGAGCGCCATCCCGGCATCCGCTGCACGGTCAATTTCGTGCCGGTACTGCTCGACCAGATCGAGGATTACGCGGCGCAGTTCGCCAGCAGCCAGTGGCGCGACCCGCTGCTGCGCATCGCTGCCGCCCCGGATGATGCCGTGCCGACGGCCGCCGACCGCGCCTGGCTGCTCGACGTCGCCTTCCGCTGCCATGCGCCGACGATGCTCGAACCGTTCGCCCATTACCGCCGCCTGCGCGACCTGCTGACCTTCGTCCGCAACCAGGACGGGCACAGCCTGGATTATCTTTCCGCCACTTATTACGCCGATCTGGCTGTCTGGTACCTGCTGGCCTGGAGCGGCGAGAGTCTGCGCCGTGGCGGCCGGGTGATTCCGCAACTGATGGCCAAGGGCGGCAATTTCTCGGCGGCCGAGCGGCGGGCGCTGCTGGCCGAGCTGGGCGAAGCCGTCGGCGGGCTGATTCCGCGCTATCGGGCGCTGGCCGATAGCGGCCAGATCGAACTCAGTTGCACGCCGGCCAAGCATCCGCTGGCACCGCTCATGCTCGACTTCGCCGTTGCCCGCGAAGCGCTGCCCGACTGCCCCCTGCCGGCAGCGCCGGAATATCCCGGCGGCCGCTCCCGCATCACCGAACACTTGACCGATGCCCGCGCCAGCCATGAGCGCCGTTTCGGCCGGCCAGCCGAGGGGCTGTGGCCAGCCGAAGGCGCGCTGTCGGCCGAGTTCCTCAAGCAAGTCGCCGAGGCCGGTTTCCGATGGACAGCCAGCAGCCACGGTGTACTCCGCCACTCAGCCGGCGACGCGGCACGAACGACGACGCCGTGGCTGCCGCCCGAGGGCACGCCCGGCGACATCCTGCTGTTCTTTCGCGACGAGCGACTATCCGACCTGATCGGCTTCGAGTACGCCAAATGGCACGGGCGCGATGCCGCCCAGGATTTCATGGCCGAGATCGACGCCATCAGTCAGCACGAGCCGGATGCTTTGATTCCGGTTTTTCTCGACGGCGAGAACGCCTGGGAGTACTACCCCTACAACGCCTGGTACTTCTTCACCGACCTCTACGAGGCGTTGGAACAGGCGCCGAACATCCGCACCGTGACACTGGCCGAGGCCGCCGCCGCGCGCCGCGAACACAGCCCGCGCCTGCCGCGCCTGACCGCCGGCAGTTGGGTGTACGGCACCCTGTCGACCTGGATCGGCCACCCGAACAAGAACCGCGCCTGGGAACTGCTGTGCGATCTCAAGCTGGCCGCCGACTGGGCGCTGAACAGCGGGCGCTTCGCCGCCGCCGTCTGCGCTCAGATACGCCACCGCCTGGCCGTCTGCGAAAGTTCGGACTGGTTCTGGTGGCTGGGCGATGACAACCCGGCTGAATCGGTGGTCACCTTCGACCGCCTGTTCCGTCACAACCTGCGCTCCCTTTACCACCTGCTCGAACTGCCGCCGCCGGTCGCCCTCGACCATCCGCTGAGCAGCGGCGGCAACAGCGCCGCCGAAAGCGGCGGCACCATGCGCCGCGCCACCGAGACCTGATCATGCCTCTTCCACTTACCCTGCTCCTCGGCGTGCATGCCCACCAGCCGGTCGGCAACTTCCCGGAAGTCATCGAGGATGCCCACCAGCGCTGCTATAAGCCCTTCCTCGAAACCCTGCACGCTTATCCCGAATTCCGCTTCGCCGCGCATTTTTCCGGCTGGCTGCTCGACTGGCTGCGCGAGCGTTATCCGGACGACATGGAATTGCTGGCGGCGATGGTGCGGCGCGGGCAGGTGGAATTGTTCAGTTCCGGCGACACCGAGC
>QMCE01002446.1_pt1 | contig 10235 bp, 7 predicted proteins | sample 1821851 | NCBI WGS metagenome assembly QMCE01 (sample SAMN09453174, study PRJNA476694) | Termite gut metagenome, whole genome shotgun sequencing project. | isolation source: worker | host: Odontotermes sp. | place: South Africa:Pretoria | collected 2016-01-28
GCCAGGACGACCAGTTCAACACCATCATCGCGCAGAAGTTCGACGCCGCCATCTTCATCCCCATCGACTCCACCGCCGGCGGCGCGACGGTGAAGAAGTCGGTCGAGGCCGGCATCCCGGTCGTCGGCTCCAACGGTCCCGTCAGCTCCGACCTCATCGTCAGCTACATCGGCTCCGACGACGTCGAGGGCGGCTACATCGTGGCCAAGGCCATCATCGACAAAATCGGCGGCAAGGGCAGCGTCGTCATGCTCGAAGGCCCGGTCGGCCAGACCGGCCCCATGCAGCGCGGCGAAGGCATGATGAAGGCGCTCTCCGAGCACCCCGACGTCAAGCTGATCGAAACCAAGACCGCCAACTGGTCCCGGAACGAAGCGATGGACCTGATGCAGAACTGGCTGGTCGCGCACCGCGGCAAGATCGACGGCATCTTCGGCCAGAACGATGAAATGGCGCTGGGCGCCATCGCCTCGGTGAAGGCGGCCGGCATCGAGCCCCTCATTCCCGCCGGCGGCATCGACGGCATCTCCGACGCCATCCGCGCCGTGAGCCGCAACGAAATGGTCCTGTCGGTGCGCCAGGACGCGTTCACCCAGTCGCAGGGCGCGATGGACATCGCGCTCCGCCACCTCATCGGCCCCGAGTACAAGCCGCTGTCGAAGTGCTGGGAAATGTACCCCCAGATGCCCTGGGGCGACGGCACCTCCAAGCTGTACAGCGTGCCGTGGACGGTGGTGACGTCCGCGAACGCGGGAGAGTTCCTGGACGAGGAACGCTAGAAGTTCGCAAATACTCATTTCTTTCCCCGCCCTTGCGGAAAGGGCGGGGAAATTTGTATTCCGGGCGAGCGTCAACATTCTGAAATTTTGAAGGGAATTGCGCGGCGGTTGGCGCAATTCCCTTCCTAAAGGAGATCACATGGGTTTGATGGAAAAGCTGTCCCTGAAGGGACGGACGGGCATCGTCACCGGCGGCGGGCAGGGCCTGGGCCGGGCGTTTTGCCAGGGGTTCGCCGAGATGGGGGCGAACATCGTCGTGGCCGAGATAAACGAGGAGACGGGGGCGCAGGCGGCGAAGGAACTGGCGGCTCTGGGCGTTGAGACGCGGTTCATCCGGGTCGACGCGACGAAGCGGGCGGACCTGGACGCGGCGGTGCAGGCGGCGCTGGCGATCGGCGGGCGGGTCGACTTCATGATGAATAACGCCGGGATTACCCTGTGGCAGGAGGCGGAAAACGTGTCCGAGGCCGACTGGCGCAAGGTGATGGCGATCAATGTCGACGCGGTGATGTACGGCTGCCAGGCGGTGTTTCCGGTCATGAAGAAGCAGGGCAAGGGAAGCATCATCAACACGGCCAGCATGTCGGCGCACATCGTCAATGTGCCGCAGTACCAGGCGAGCTACAACACGTCGAAGGCGGCGGTGATGCATTTGACGAAATCGCTGGCGGTGGAGTGGGCGCAGTACGGGATTCGGGTGAATTCGATTTCGCCCGGCTATATGAACGGCCCGATGGCGGGCAAGTTTTTCGACGATCCGAAGATCGGGCCGGTGTGGCGGGGGATGACGCCGATGCGGAGGCCGGGGGAGCCGGAAGAGTTGTGCGGGGCGGCGGTGTTGCTGGCGTCGGACGCGTCGTCGTTCACGACGGGGTCGGATTATGTGATGGACGGCGGGTTCACGTGCGTGTGACGCGGTTTTGGTTTTGGTAAGGTGGCGGGGATCGGGGACAGGGGGTTGCGGGCATTTACGACTCCGGGGGCCATGCACTATCGTTCCCAAAACGCGGGGAACGATAGATCATGTCCCCCTCCGTCGCAAATGCCCGCAACCCCCTGTCCCCGATCCCCTCACGTTTTTCTTTCAATTTCTGCTCCCATAATCCTGTTTCGCCTTTTCATATCCTTGTTCCTGTTCACATCCTTGTTCCTGCCCTTGATGCCCAGTTATTTTGTAAATACCCTTGACTAAGGGTATAGATAACGGTATATTATTAAAGAACCTTTGATAAATAACTCACGCGACGTAAAACCCCGGCAACCCTTTCTGCACCATGCACACCGCTCCCGCAGCCGGCATCCCCAATTATATACGACGCCTCCCCTTCCCAAAAAAGGGAAAAGGCCGTACGCCCGAAAGAAGGCCATGAACGCATTCGGCACCCCCGAATCCATAGGCGAGACGAACAAGAAGCTCATCCTGAACCGCCTCAGGACGCAGGGCAACATGTCCCGGGCCGACCTCTCCCGCAGCATAGGCATGAGCTTCACCGCCATCGCCTCCAACGTCAAATACCTGCTGGACCGCGAGTACATCCAGGAAGTCGGCGCGGGGGACAACTCGCACGGCAGAAAGGCGACGCTCCTCTCCTTCAACGCCACGCGCGGCTATGTCGTCGGCGTCGACATCGGCCGCACGAAAATCCGCTGTATGCTGGCGGATCTCCTGGGCCGGGAGGTGGCGACGGCCGCGCGGAGCAGCCGCCGGGGCGGCGGCGGCCGCGGCATCATCGAGAGCGTCTGCGACGTCATCGGCGACGCGCTGGACGGCGGCGGCATCAGCGGCGCCCTGACGCTGTGCGTCTGCATCGGCATCCCGGGCATCGAGCGGGAGGGGAAGCTGCACCTGGCGCCGTACTTCGCCGAACTCTCCATCGCCCGACTCCGCGCCGCGCTGGCGCGCCGCTACACGGCCCGGGTGCTGGTGGAGAACGGCGTCAACCTCGGCGCCATCGGCGAACACCGTTACGGCCGCGGCGCGAAGTACGCCGACATGGCGTATATCAGCTACGGCGTCGGCCTCGGCGCCGCGCTGGTGCTGGGCGGCTCGCTCCACACCGGCTTCAACAAGGCGGCGGGGGAAATCGGCTTCATGCAGACCCGGCCGGACGCCGCCCGGACCCGGTTCAACGAGGCGGGCGATGTGGAAAGCGCCGTCGCCCCCGGCGCGGCCGGCCGCAAAACCCCGGGCCGCGCCTCGGCCCGGGACATCGAGCGGCTCCTCCGGGGCTCCCGCGCCGGAGACGACCGCGCGCTGGCGGCCCTTGGCGACATCGCGGCCGCCATCGGCCTTGTTCTCGTGAACGTCTCGGCCGTGGTCAATCCCCAGGCCATCATCCTCTCCGGCGGCATGGGGAAAAGCATGGGCGAGGTTTTTCTCCCGCAATGGCGCGAGCATCTGGCGAGATTTCTGCCGTTCCCGCCCGAATTGCATCTCTCCGATCTGGGCGAGCGCGAGACTATGCTGGGAGCGGTGGGGACGGCGGTGGATTATGTGGAGACTATGGACATGGTGAGAGCATGAGCGAACACGACGACGCGGCCATCGTCGCCTCCGGCATCAATATCGGCTTCAGCGGCGTGCAAATTCTCCGCGACGTGGATTTCACCCTGGCGCGGGGCGAAGTCCACGCCATCGTCGGCATGAACGGCGCGGGCAAATCCACCCTGGTGAAAATCCTGAACGGGTATTACCACAAAGATTCGGGGGAAATCCGCGTCTTCGGGGTGAAGCAAGACTACGACAGCCCGCAGGGCGCCAACGCCGCCGGCATCGCGATGGTCTACCAGGACCTCAGCCTCATCCCGTCCATGACCGTGGCGCAGAACATCTTTCTCATGCGCCCCTACCGTTCGGGCGTCCTCATCGACGACCGGAAAGCCCGCCAGGCGGCGCTCGACCTGTTTTCGCGCATGGGCATCGACCCCATCGACCCGGACGCCAACGTCGAGGACATCAGTCCCGGGCAAAGCCAGTTGGTCGAAATCGCCAAGGCCCTGTCGCTGGACGCGCGGATATTGATTCTGGACGAACCGACGGCGTCCTTGTCCAACGTCGAAATCAACATCCTCTTCGACACCGTCGCCCGGCTGAAGCAGAGCGGCATCTCCATCATCTACATCACCCATTACCTCAAGGACATCTTCCGCATCTGCGACCGCGCCACCATTCTCCGCGACGGCCGGCGCATCCTCACCAAGCCGGTCGCGGAAATGACCATGAACGAGATGATCGATCAGATGCTGGGCGGCGCCGCCCGCGAAGGCGCGGCCTGGGAGCGCCACCGCCCGCGGCCGGGCGACCAGCCGCTGCTGGAGGCGAGAAACATCGCCACCGACAAGGTCGAGAGCGCGTCCTTCAGCATTTACCCCGGGCAAATCGTCGGCCTCGCCGGCCTCCTCGGCTCGGGCCGGACCGAAATCACCCGGGCGCTGTTCGGGCTGGACCGGCTGAAATCGGGCGAGATCCTTCTCGCGGGGAACCCCGTCCGCCTCGCGGATTCCCGCGACGCTCTCGGGCACGGCATTTCGCTGGTGCCGGAAGATCGACGCCAGCAGGGATTGGTCCTCGACTTCTCCATCTTCGACAATATGGTCCTGCCCATCCTCCGCCGCCTCCGCGCCCGCGTCCTCATCGACAAAACGCGCAGCGCCCGGCTGGTGGATCATTACTTCACCCACCTCGGCGTCAAGGCCACCGGCCCCGGGCAGGAGGTGCGTATGCTCTCCGGCGGCAACCAGCAGAAGGTGGTGGTGGGGAAATTTCTCGCCTGCGAACCGCGCATTCTGCTGCTGGACGACCCCACCTTCGGCATCGACATCCACGCCAAGCGCGAGATCATGCGCATCGTCAAGGATTTCGCGGCGCAAGGGAACGGCGTCCTGTTCATCTCCTCCGAGCTGCACGAGATCGCCGCCTTCTGCGACGCGGTGCATGTCGTCCGCCGCCGCCGCCTCGGGGAAAAAGTGGAAAACAACGGACTGACCGAGGACGACCTCCTCGCGATGGTGCAATAGAGCGCTTTTCTGGAGAATCAATGAACGCACAGCACAAACCGGCCTGGCTCCGCCATTGGCGCGACAACGTGATCTACCTCGTCTTCGCCGGCATCTTCCTGTTCTTCGCCGTCTTCCTGCACGACCGGGGCTTTCTCTCCTCCGGCAACCTGATGAACATCGCCCGGCAGACGGCGATGATCGCCATCATGGCCGTCGGCATGACCTTCGTGCTGTCGGCGGCGGAGATCGATCTCTCCCTCGGCGGCGTGGTCGCCCTGTCGGCGCTGGTCGCGGCGTTGACGCTGCGCCATACCGGCCTGGTCCCGGTCGCCGCCGTCGCCGGCATCGCCGCCGGCGCGGTCGTGGGCGGGGTGAACGGCTTTTTCGTCGCCAGGGTGGGGATACCGTCCTTTCTCGTCACCCTCGGGATGACCGGCATCGTCACCGGCGTGGCGCGTTGGATCAGCGGCTTGCAGTCGGTGCCGGTGAACAGCGACGCCTTCACCTGGCTGTTCGGATCGGGGAACATCGGTCCCATCCCCATCCTGTTCGTGTGGACGCTGGCGGTGGCGGTCGTCGGCAGCCTGTGTCTACGGCGGACGCAGTTCGGCCGCGAGGTTCTCGCCAGCGGCGGCAACAAGGTGGCGGCCCTCTACTCCGGCGTCAAGGTGAACCGGATCAAGTTCCACGTCATGCTCCTGAACTCGTGCCTGGCCGGCCTCGCCGGCATCCTCTACGCCGGCCGCCTGCACGGCGCGCGCTACACCCTGGGCGAAAACGACGTCATGCTGGTGGTGGCGGCGGTGATCATCGGCGGCACCAGCCTGTTCGGCGGCAAGGGCACGGTCGTCGGCTCCATCGCCGGGGCGCTCATCATGGGCATGGTCAACAACGGCCTCATCCTCATGGGGCTGTCCGTCGACCAGCAGATGATTTTCCGGGGCGTGATCATCATTCTTTCGGTCACCCTGACAATGGGAAAGAAATAACATAGGAGAGAACCCATGTTCCTCGACACCCACATCAAGAGAAACGCCGCGTTCCTCAAAGCCGTCGTCTCGCTCCACCAACAGGGAAAACTCCCCGCCAACAGCTACGTCCTGGACACGGACGCCATCCGCGCCAACGCCTCCCGCCTCGCCGCGACCGGAGCGCAACACAACGTCAAGGTCTTCGGCATGACCAAACAGCTCGGCCGCTGCCCCGCCGCCGTGCGGGCGATGGTCGACGGCGGCGTGCGCCGCTTCGTCGCCGTCGACATGGACGACGCCCGCGCCCTCCACCGCCACGGCTTCCAGCTTGGCCACCTCGGCCATCTGGTGCAGATCCCCCGCGCCGAAGCCGACGCCGCCATCGCCATGCGCCCCGATTACCTGACCGTCTTCTCCCTGCGAAAAGCGGAAGAAGCGGCGGCGGCGGCGCGGGCGCGGGGGACGACGCAGCGCATCCTCATCCGCGTCCACGCCGACGGCGATCGTTTCTACAAAGGCCACGAAGGCGGTTTCCCGGCCGCCTCCGCCGTCGACGTCGCGAAAAAGATCGCCGCCATCGACGGGCTGACATTCGCCGGCATCACCACCTTCCCGGCCCTCCTCTTCTCGGAAGTGGAAAAGACCGTCGCCGGCACCCACAACCTCTCCACGCTGGAGCGCACCGCCGCCACGCTCCGCGCCGCCGGTTTCACCGCATTGGAAATCAACGCCCCCGGCACCACCTCCTCCGAAGTCATCGCCGCCCTGGCCGCCGCCGGCGCCACCCAGGTAGAGCCCGGCCACGCCCTGACCGGCACCACCCCGCTCCACGCCGTCCGCGATCTCCCGGAAGAGCCGGCGTTCGTCTATCTCAGCGAAATCGCCCACGTCCACAACGGCCTGCCCTACTGCTTCGGCGGCGGCCTGTATATCGATCCGGTCTTCCCCGACTATCCCGTCACCGCGCTGGTCGGTTCGGACCCGGAGGCGGCGCTGAAAAACCGCATCCAGGTCGAGTTCCCGCCCGCGACCGCCATCGACTACTACGGCATCCTGCACCCCGAGGGGAAGCCCGCCGCGCCCGGCGATTCGGTCGTCTTCGGCTTCCGCCCGCAGGCGTTCGTCACCCGCGCCTACGTGTCCGCCGTCTCCGGCGCGGCCGGAGGGAGTCCCAGGGTGGAAGGCGTGTGGACATCCGACGGTGCGCGTTCCGAGTGGCCGTTCTGATCGAGAGAGGATGCTGGATGCGGTCTGGAATTGTGAAAATGTGGGGAAGATCGTGTTACAGCACAGGCTTCACAACCTGGTCCCGGCTTTATTTCGTTCGGGGTGCTGCATACGCTTCACCGCCGGGATGACGATGGTGGGGTGTTTTTCCTGCAAATAACAGTACGGAGAGGAGCACTTTCATAAAAGCCCCTCACCATTCGTCATCCCGGCGGTGAAGCGTATGCAACACCCCGAACGAAGTAAAGCCGGGACCAAGTTGTGAAGCTTATGCTGTAGCACGATCACTACGTGCATTTTCACTATTTCAGATCGCGCTCTTAAAAAAAAGGATAATCGTGAGGGGTTCGGGGACAGGGGGTTGAGGGCATTTGTGACGGAGGGGGACATGGTCTATCGTTCCCGGCGTTTTGGGAACGATAGTGCATGTCCCCCGCAGTCACAAATGCCCGACGCCCCCTGTCCCCGAACCCCGGCTCCCAAGATAAACCCCAAGGAGATGACAATGAAGCAAATGAAAAAATGGATCCTCCCCGTCCTGCTGTTCGCGTTCCTTCTCAGCGCCGCGGCAACTGCGGCAACCGCCGCAGCCGACAAGCCGGTCATGAAAACCGTAGGTCCCCAGGGCGAAGACCCGGTCCCCTACACCGCCCTCGCCCCCACCGACGCGCAAATCGCCTCGGCCAAGGCGAAGAACCTCAAGGCCGTGCTGCTTCTGCACGAAACCACCGACTTCACCAACGCCCTGCAGGCCGGCGTCAAGGACGCCTTCGCCAAGGCCGGCGTCAACCTGATGGTCACCACCGACGCCGAAATGGACTCGAACAAGCAGCGCACCGACATCGAGACCTCCCTCGCCCTCTCGCCGGACATCCTGATCACCCTGATCCTCGACCCCGTCAGCGGCGCGGTGGCGCTGAAACAGGCCATCGACCAGGGCGTGCACGTCGCCCTCATCAGCAACCTTCCGGACGGTTTCGTGCATGGCCGCGACTACGCCGGCATCGTCACCGACGACCTCTTCGCGATGGGCGAGGCGGTGGCGGAAATGATGGCGGACAAGCTGGGCGGCAAGGGCAAGGTCGCGCTCCTCTACCACGACGCCAACTACTACGTCACCAACCAGCGCGACCGCGCCGTCCGGGCGGTGCTGAAGGAACGCCACCCCGGCATCGAAGTCGTGGTCGAGCGCGGCATCGCCAACCCCTCCGACGGCGAAACGCTGGCCGGCGCCATCCTCACCCAGTATCCTGACATCCAGGCGATATACGCCCCGTGGGACGTCATCGCCGAGGGCGTCGTCGCCGCCGCCCGCGCGGCCGAGCGGCCGGACCTCAAGGTCTTCACGATGGACATCGGCGCCAACAACGGCCTGGACCTCGCCAAGGGCGGCAATATCGCCGGCGTCGTCGCCGACCTGCCCTACGACTTGGGCGTCGCGGTCGCGAACATGGGCGTCCTGGCCGCGCTGGGCGAAAAGACCCCGCCCTTCGCCGTCGTCCCCGCCATCAAGATCGACAAGAACACGCTGATAGACGGCTGGAGAAAATCCCTGAACCAGGATCCGCCCAAGGAAATCATGGACATTCTGGGCAAGTGACGCGAAAGGACGCATCATGCCTGCGAAGAAAACTATGGCGAAGGCCGACCCGAAAACGGTCATGGCCATCGCTGCCCACCCGGACGACACCGAGTTCATGATGGCCGGCACCCTGCTGCTGCTGCAACAGGCGGGGTGGAAGGTGCATTGCCTCATCCTCTCCAACGGCGACTGCGGCACGCCGGACAAGACCAAGGCCGCCATCGTGGCCGAACGGCTGAATGAGGCGAAAGCCGCCTTCGGCCGCGCCGGGTTTGTTTTCCACAAGCCGTTTGTGGGCGATCTGGAGATCTTCTATGAGAAGAAGCTGCTGGAGCGCGTCATTTCCGAGGTGCGGCTGGCCCGGCCCTCCATCGTCCTCACCCAGTCCCTCGCCGACTACATGGAGGACCACGACGCCACCGCCCGCCTGGCCGCGATGGCCGTCTTCTGCCGCAGCATGAACAACATCCACTGCAAGCCGAAGCGCCCGCCCTTCGAGGGCGACTGCGCCCTCTACCATGCCCTGCCCCACGGCCTCATGGACAACATGCGCCGGCCGGTCGCGCCGGAGCTGTTCGTCGACGTCGCGACGGTGTTTGACGAAAAACGCGCGATGCTCACTTGCCACGCCAGCCAAAAGCTGTGGCTCGACGTCAGCCAGGGCATGGACGCCTATCTGAAGGTGCAGGAGGAAATGGCCGGGACGGTGGGGAAAATGTCCGGCACATTCAGACTGGCCGAGGGCTGGCGCCGCCACAACCACCTCGCCTTCACCCGGGGACCGGAGGCCGACCCGCTGTCGGAGGCGTTGGGCAAATACGTTTTGCGGAACAAGAAGTACAACCCATAGAACCGTTTCTTCTTTTGAAAGGACACGACATGGCAAGACGCGAAAGCAGGGTCGCCCCGGGCTGGTGGGATTTCACCACCCTGGACAAGGACATCCTCGACGCCGCCGCCGCCCTGACGGCGAAGGATCTGGAGAATCTCTCCCGCGACGGATTCAAGGTCAGCATCTACGAGACGCCCCAGGAGTTCTACAACGCCCAGGCCCTCGAATACATCGAAGCCTGGAAGGAAGCCACGCCCGACCGTCCGGCCGGCATCTGCGGCCCCATCGGCCCGATAGAGCAACTGCCGCTGGTGGCGCAGATCGTGAACACGGTCGGCCTCAACCTCAAGCACGCCCATTTCTGGGGCATGGACGAATGGGTGGTGGACGGGAAGACCGTCCCGGTCACGCACCCGCTCAGCTTCGAGCGCGCCGACATGGAGCTGTGCTTCGACCGCATCCGCCAGGAACTGCGTATGCCCCGGGAGAACCTGCATTTCCCCGGCGTCGACGTCAAGCCGTATGTCGACAGTTGGGACAAGGCGCGCTGCGTCATCATGCAGGGCGGGCAGGGCGAGGTGAAGCACTGGGCCTTCAACGATCCGCCGCGCCGCGACGGGGCGCACGTCGACAATCCGCCCTCGCCCGAGGAGTATCTCAAGCAAGGGACGCGGATGGTGACGCTGCATCCGCTGACGATGATCCAGAACGCCCGCTCCTCCGGCGGCGGCCGGGTGCAGGACGTGCCGTATCAGGCGATGACGGTGGGGCCGCGCGAGACGTGGAAGGCGGAGTGCGTGTCCATCTGGCAGCGGGCGATCGACGACAACCCGCTGGGCATCCGC
>QMCE01002447.1_pt1 | contig 10232 bp, 12 predicted proteins | sample 1821851 | NCBI WGS metagenome assembly QMCE01 (sample SAMN09453174, study PRJNA476694) | Termite gut metagenome, whole genome shotgun sequencing project. | isolation source: worker | host: Odontotermes sp. | place: South Africa:Pretoria | collected 2016-01-28
CGCAGAGACGCAGAGGTTTCACAGAGAACCACAAACTCTTTTCTTAGATAAAAAACCAAAAAAAGTGGTTGCGGTTCTCTGTGAAACCTCTGTGCCTCTGCGTCTCTGCGGTTCTGTAGTTTTGTAGTCCTGTGGTTCTGTAGTCCTGTGGTTCAAACTAAACAGTTCTTTTTTCCAGTTTCCAGCGAGGGACCCCCCATGCACACCATTCAGGAAGTCGCGCCCGGCATACTCTCCGTCGGCGCGGATGATCGCCGTCTCGCCCTTTTCGAAAACCTGTTCCCGCTCGAAAACGGCGTTACCTACAACGCCTTCCTCATCCTCGACGAAAAGACCGCGCTCGTGGACACGGTCGACGCGTCCGTGGCGCGGCAGTTTCTTGAAAATCTGGACGCCGCCCTCGCCGGGCGCGCGCTGGATTACCTTGTCGTGAACCACATGGAGCCGGATCACTGCGCGGGCATCGCGGACGTCGCCGCCCGCTGGCCGGCGGCGAAGATCGTCGGCAACAAAAAAACCTTCGCGATGATCCGCCAGTTCTTCCCCGAGGATCTCTCCTCCCGCTTCCACGAAGTGAAGGAGGGCGACACGCTGCCTCTGGGAAAGCGGACGCTGCAATTCGTGACGGCGCCGATGGTGCACTGGCCGGAAGCGATGCTGGCGCTGGAGACGAAGGAAGGCATCCTCTTCTCCGCCGACGCCTTCGGCACCTTCGGAGCCGGCAACGGGAACCTCTTCAGCGACGAAATGGATTACGAGGCGCTCTACCTCGACGAAGCGCGCCGCTACTACACGAACATCGTCGGCAAGTACGGCCAACAGGTTCTCGCCACCCTCGCGAAACTGGGGGACACCGTCCCCTCCCTCATCTGCCCCCTCCACGGCCCCGTGCTCCGGGGCAAGGCGATCCCGTTCCTGCTGGACAAATACAAACACTGGGCAGCCTACCGGCCGGAGAAGAAGGGCGTCCTCATCGCCTACGCCTCGATATACGGCCATACGGAAAGCGCGGTGCGCGCCTTCGCCGCGATGCTGGCGAAAAAAGGCGTGACCGACATGCGCGTCTTCGACGTGTCGAAAACCCACTGCTCGCACCTTATCGCGGAAGCGTTCAAATACAGCCACCTGGCGCTGGCCGCCCCCACCTACAACATGCACCTGTACAACGCGATGGACACGTTCCTCCGGGACATGGCGCACCTGAACCTCCAGAACCGGAAAGCGGCCATCATAGGCAACGGCACCTGGGCGCCGATGGCGCACAAGGCGATCGCCTCGATGCTGGGCGAGATGAAAAACATGGAGGTGGTGGGCGAGCCCCTGGTTCTCCTGTCGTCGATGAAGGCGTCGCAGGCCGGAGAGATGGAAGCGCTCGCCGACGCGCTGGCGGCGTCGCTGGCGTGCGAATAACGCGAAGGCAAAAAAAAACGCGAAGGCGTCGCCAAAAAGAACGACAAACACTACGGAGGGTCATGGAATGGCCGCGGCAGGTGCAGGAAGCGAGGAAATACTCTTGCATTTGCCCTTGGAGCATGTATACTAGTACGCACATGAAATATGAAGCATGCTTCCCGGGCTTCGCCATTGTGGCGAAACAATCCCGAGGGAAGCTTGAATCCGTCATACAGACGGCACGTAGAGAGTGGGCGGACAATCCCCGCGTTTGGCACACGCGGAATCCGGACTCCGTCCAAGCCAAGTCCTAAGGAGAAAGCCATGAGTACAGGAATGAGCACGAAGAGGAGTTTCGCGGTTGATTACTGCGCGCCGCGGAAGGAGACGTACCTGGGCGCGACGCACTACGCCCTTGCCGCCCTGGTTGCGGGCGTGCTGCTGCTGGTGATTGGCGCGCAGACGTCGATGGACATTCTGATGATTGTCGGTTTCTTTTTCGCGGCGAGCGCCGGCTTGGCGCTGAACGCGATGTTCTGGGGAAATTTTTACGCGAAGCACGGCGAACCGAAGTTTTCGATTCGAACCAGGACGTTTGAGTAACCGCGGCCGGCGTTTTTTGCACAGCCTTTCCCCTCCCCTCCCGCCCGCGGGAGGGGATTCTCAAGGAAAAAGAAGCGCAAAAACCGTTTGACATTTTTCAAAAAGCGCCTATAGTAGTCTCCCTATTGCTTCAGGAGTCAAGAAGAGAGCAATCGTCACAACAGCATTTCCCCAACAAACCGCGGGGTGGAGCAGTCTGGTAGCTCGTCGGGCTCATAACCCGGAGGCCGCAGGTTCAAATCCTGCCCCCGCTACCAAGTATACCAATGCGGAGAACCTTGCAGGACGGGGTTCTCCGCTTTTTCTTGCTCTCCCCGAAAAGAAACGCCCCCGCCGGATCGAAACAACAGGAGGAATACCCATGGCAACAGGCAACGTCATCATTTTCCTGGGCAGCCCCCGCAAACACGGCTACACCACCGCCCTCGCCCGCGAAGCCGGTCGCGGCGCGCAGGAAGCCGGGCTGGAAGTCAAGGAATACGACCTCAACGACAGCGGCATCCGGGGCTGTCAGGGCTGCTCCCGCTGCCGCGAGACCTACGGCTGCGCCACAAAGGATTCCCTCGCGCCGATGTATCAGGACATTGCCGGGGCGAGCGCGATCATCGTCGCGTCGCCCATCTACTTCTACCAGATCACGGGACAGGCCAAGATCTGGGTGGATCGCATGTTCCCGATGATTGACGGCAACTTCGCTCCCCGCCAGCCCGGCAAGAAGGCGATTACCCTTTTCTCCCAGGCTCAGGACAATCCGAACATGTTCAAGGCCGGCATGGACTGGCTGAACAACATCCTGAAAGACGGCTTCGGCTGGAACCTCACCGCCAGCATCGCCTGCTGCGGCGAACCGGAGGAAGGGTCGGCTGCGTACAAGGAGTTTTTGCGTCAGGCGCACGCGGCGGGCATCGCTCTCGGCAATGCCTGAGAGCCTGTCGGTACAGAAAGGTTTTCCATGTCGGGAACCGGCGCTTGTTTCGACTGCCGCCACGGCGATATGCGCCTTGCCGCCCTGTGCGACGTGTTTTTTGAAATGGACAAGGACCTGCTGATTGGCGCTTCGGCTGAAGCGATTGACAGATGCCTGCCCGGCGCATCGACGCCGGCATCCGGCACGGCGTACCTTGTGCGGCTGAACGATGCGACCGTTCTCGTTGACGCGGGCGCGGGCGAAACGTTCGACGGGCATGTGCGCGAGGCATTGGACAAGGCCGGCGCCGCTCCCGAACAGATCGATCATGTTCTTCTCACGCACCTGCACCTTGATCACGCCGGCGGACTCATCCGCGGCGGCGAACCGGTGTTTCCCCGTGCGACGGTATGGCTGACCGAAGCGGAACACGCATTCTGGCATGACGACGCGGCGACCGCCGAACTGGCGAAGCGCCTCGCGGCGAGTCTCGGGGAAGAGTTCATCCCCACGCATGTGAAGGTCGCCCGCGACGCTCTTGCCGCGTACAGCGGCAAGCTGAAGCTCTTCTCCGGGGAACGGGAAATACTCCCCGGCGTCACGGCTGTTCCCCTTGGCGGCCATACGCCCGGACACTGCGGGTATGTGTTTGGGGACGGGCGGGAGAGTTTTTTCATTTTCGGCGATACGGTGCATGTCGCCACGGTGCAGTTTGCCCTGCCCGAAGCGGGCATGATCTTCGATTGGGACGCGGAGTCGGCGGTGGCGTCGCGGAGACGGGCGTTTGCCCTGGCTGCCGACAGCGGCCATATCCTTGGCGGAATGCATCTGCCGTTTCCCGGAATAGGCACGCTGCGGCGCGACGGCGTGGACGGCGGTTTTCGCTTTGAACCAATCCCATTGCCTCCCCCCGAGTGAACAGGCTATTACCGGAGCGCTCCACGAGAGAAACCATGAACGCCTACGAAGAAGCCCTGCGCACGCTTGATCAGAAATTCAGCAACAAGGATCTACTGATAGCTCTCTCCACTGTCGCGTCGAAACCGGGCGCGGAGGGCGGAAACCGGCCTGTTGTCCGGCTTGTGGACGTCTGTTACGAGGATGGGGCGTTCTATATTGTGACGAACGGAATGTCGAACAAAATGCTGGAGATTGCGGAAAATCCGCTGGTCGCTCTATGCCTCGCCTCGCCGACGGAAAGAGGCGGAGACATAGAGAACTTCACTGCGGACGGCATTGGAGAAAATCTCGGCTGGGTGCGTGAGGAAGCGAATATCGCCGTCATGGAGAAGGTGCGCCGGGTCTTTGCCGCATGGTATCACATCGCCAACAACGACGACAACCGCAACACCTGCCTTCTCCGCATCCGTCTGACGCGCGGCCTCTGGTTCGACGCGCACAAGGGAGAGGGTGCCGAAATCAATTTTGCCGAGAAAACAATGCACGAAATCAAATGATTTTCGACCGCGACCTCCAAGCCATTAGAGGGCATGTCATACTCTAATCCCGGCGAATGGAACAGGGCCCATGGTCATCATACTCTATCTCGCGTACATCTTTCTTCCCATCGCCCTCCTCGTCGTCGGCTCCTTCGGCGACAGCTGGACAAACACGCTCCTCCCCTCCGGCGCGAGCGTCCGCTGGTACGAGCAGCTCTGGACGGATCCCTCCTTCACCCGGGCCTTCACCGTCAGCCTGCACGTCGCGCTCATCACCTGCCTCCTCGTCACCCTCATCGCCCTCCCGATGGCCTACGCCCTCACCCGGAACATGGGCCGCTTCGCCGCGCTCTTCTCCCGCCTCGTCACCAGCCTCCCCATCGCGGCGCCGCCGGTGGTGCTGGCGTTCGGCTACATCATCCTCTTCTCGCGGGACGAGCTGCCGTACCTGGGAACGACTCCGCTCCTCGTCGCCGCCCACGTGATCGCGACGCTCCCGTACATGTTCCAGACGCTCGTCGCCGACATCCGCCACCTCAAACTCGACGCGATCGAGCTCGCCGCGGAGTCGCTGGGCGCCTCGTTCGGCCGGCGCTTCCTCGACATCGTGCTGCCGAGCCTCCGGCACAGCATTCTCTCCGGCCTCGTCGTCGTCTCCGCCATCTCCATCGGCGAATTCCAGGTGACGAACCTCATCGCCGGCTTTCTCAACCGCACGTATCCCGTGGTGCTGCTCCAGGCGTTTTACGGGGCGACGGGCTTCGCGTGCGCAAGCACCGTGCTCCTCCTGCTTCTCGCGGGCCTGGCGGCGGTGATGGGGGCGCTCACCGCCCGGGCGGCTTCGCGGACAAAGGGCGGGCATTGAACAGGCTTCAAAGAGGAAAAGCATGAGCATCGAAATCAGCGACTGCACCTTCACCTATCCCGGATCCGACATCGGCGTGCACAATGTCTCCGTCACGGCCGGGGCGGGAGAGCTCATCGCCCTGATCGGCGCCTCGGGTTCGGGCAAGACCACCATGCTGAAGCTGGTCGCCGGCTTCGAGCAGCCCGCGAGCGGCGCCGTCTTCGTCTGCGGCAGGGACATGACCCGCGTCCCGGCGCGGAAGCGCGACATCGGCGTGGTGTTCCAGTCCTACGCCCTCTTCCCCCTCATGACCTGCGTGGACAATGTCGCGTACCCGCTGAAGATCCGCGGCCTGCCGCGCGGCGAACGCACCCGCCGCGCCCTCGACATGCTGGACAGGGTCGGGCTGTCGGAACAGGGGCTGCGCTACCCGGCGCGCCTCTCCGGCGGGCAGCAGCAGCGGGTCGCCCTCGCCCGCGCCCTGGTCTTCAATCCGAAGGTGCTGCTGCTGGACGAGCCGCTCTCCGCCCTCGACGCGGGGCTGCGGGTGGAACTGCGGAAGCAAATCCGCGCCCTCCAGCGGGAGCACGGCATAACCACCCTCCACGTCACCCACGATCAGGAGGAGGCGCTGTCGATGGCGGACAAGGTGGCGCTGATGGAGCGGGGGCGCATCGTCCAGTGCGGCACGCCCTACGAGATATACGACAGGCCCGTCAACCGCAGGGTGGCGGCGTTCGTGGGGCAGGCGAACCTGTGGGAGGCGGAGGTCGCGGGCGAGGGCAGGGTCAGGACGGCCTGGGGCGAACTCGCGTGCGAGACGGCCGGGTACGCGCCGGGGGACAGGGCGCTCGCGCTTGTCCGCCCGGAGAGCGTGGCGATGAATCCGCCGGCGGGGGCGCGGAACCGGTTCGAGGGGCGGGTCGGGCTGGACACGTTCCTGGGGGCGATACGCCGGTTCGAGTTTGCGCCGCGGGGCGGGGACGGGACGCAGATCATTCAGGGAGAGACGTCGAACAGGGGGGACATCACGGCGGTCGGCATCGATCCGGAGCGCATCCGGCTGCTTCCCCCGGACAACAGGTGAACGCGCCGGCGTGCGCGCGCTTGATAACCGAAGAGGCTCTTGTTTTCACTTTGCACAGGAGAAACCCATGAGGAAGTTTTTTATCGCAACCCTGGCGGCGCTGCTCGTGGCGGCGGGCGCCTTCGGCGGCCAGCTTGCCGGCCCCGAACTCTACGACGGCGAACAGGCTTTGTACGAGCAGGCGCTTGAGGAAGGCATGGCCGTCTCCTTCGACACCGGCCCCACCTGGGCGAACTGGGGCAACCTCTTCAAGGCGTTTGAAGCGCGCTATCCCGGCATCACCCTCGTCTACAACGATCTCGGATCCGGCGCCACCGTCGTCGCCCTCGACAAGTCGCGCCGCCGGCCGCAGGCGGACACCGCCTACTACTTCGCCCAGTCCGCCATCGACGCCAAGGCGAAGGGCGTTGTCGAATCCTGGGCGCCGATCAATTTCGAGAAGCTGCCGCCCGCCTTCCAGGACAGCGACAAGACCTGGTTCATCTGCCACCAGCTTGTCGTCGCCTTCCTCGTCAACAGGCAGCTTGTGAAGGAAATCCCCGCCTCCTGGGCCGACCTCAAGAAGCCCGGGTACAAGAACTCCATCGTCTATCTCGACCCCCGCTCGACCGGGCAGGGCCAGGTGCTGACCTTCGGCGCAGCCTACGGCAACGGCGGTTCCGTCGAGAACCCCATGCCCGGCGTCGAATACCTCGCCGAGCTCCACAGGCTCGGGAACATCCAGCGGGTCGAGGGGACGACGCCCTACGCCAAGTTCCTCAAGGGCGAGATTCCCGTCTGGATCGCCTACGAGGGGGACGGCCTGAAGGCGCAGCTGACAGACGGCATGGGCGACGACTGCGTGGTGGTCATCCCGACCGAGGCGTCCGTGTCCGCCCCCTACGCGATGAGCCTCGTGAAGAACGGCCCCAACCCGAACGCGGGGAAGCTGTGGCTCAACTTCGTCATGTCCACCGAGGGGCAGGGCCTGTTCGTGAACGGCTTCGTCCGGCCGTCCGTCCCCGGCACCGAGTTCCCCGCCGAAATGAAAAAGCGCATGCCGGACGCGCCGCAGGTGGTGCCGCTCGACATCATCAAATCGTCCGAGGTCAAGACGATGATTGACGAGGGCTGGACGCGCCTCGTTCTCGGCGGCAACTAATCCGCAACCGCAACCCGGCGGCGGGGCGGAATCCGTCCCCGCCGCCTTTTCCCGCGCTAAGGTGCCGTCATGGCGAAAAGAAAATGGTTCCGGGTGGCGCTCCTCGCGGCGCCGGGATTCCTGACCCTTCTGGCATTCTTCATCCTGCCCCTGCTCGGGGTGCTTGCGGAGCCGTTCCTCGACCGGGGGGAGGCGTTCGCGAAACTGCTGGGGGATCCGCTGTTCTGGCGCGGGTTCAGGGGAAGCCTCTTCCTCGCCGTCACCGCCGGCGCGCTCTCCGTCATCTGCGGCGTGCCCGTCGCGTTCAGCCTCGCCAAAATGCCGGAACGCCTCCGGACGCTCGTGATGTTCTGCATTTCGCTGCCGCTGACGTTCTCCGGCCTTATCGTGGCGTACGGCTTCATCCTCACCTTCGGCAGGGCCGGCTTCGTCACGCAGCTTCTCGCGTACGCGGGCGTGCCGCCCGAGTGGGTGGCGGACCTGACCTACAGCCCGGCCGGGCTCGCCATGGCGTACTGCTATTACCTGATTCCCCGGGTGGTGCTGCTGCTGCTGCCTGTCGTGAGCAACTTCGACAGGAACCTCCTGACGGCGGCGGATTCCCTGGGCGCGGGCAGGGCGCGGGCGTGGATCGACGTGGCGCTGCCGGAGCTGATGCCGACCATCGCGTTTTCCTTTTTCCTGGTGGCGGCGATTGCGTTCGGCGCGTACGGGACGGCGCTGGCGCTGGCGGGCACGCAGGTGAACATCCTGCCGCTCCTCCTGTACAGCCGCATTTCCGACACGGGGTCGGACTTCCCGCAGGCGGCGGCGATATCGCTCGTCCTGATGTTCGTGTGCAGCCTGATGATGGGCGTCGCGGAGCTGGTGGCTCTCCACCGCGAGCGCTTCAAAAACAACGCGTAATCGAAGGATTTCCATGTCGACAGAACGTTTTTTCTATGCGGACGCGGCCACGGTGCATGACGCGCGCGGCCGTTCCTTCCTCCCCGGCGAGATCCGCTTCGGCGACGAAACGCGGGCAATCGATCCGTCCTGGGACAAGCTTTCGCCCCGCGACGCGGTGAAGCGGCTCCAGTCCACCGCCGGCCGCATCCGCCCGCCCGTCGGCGTCATCGGCCCGCGCAGCGCGACGGAGAAGGAATACGGGGCCGCATGCGCTCTCGGGAGAGAGCTGGCGGATGCGGGGCTTTCCGTCATCTGCGGCGGCCGGCAGGGCGTCATGGAGGCGGTCTGCAAGGGCGTGGCGGAACGGGGCGGCGTCAGCATCGGCCTCCTTCCCGAAGGCGACTGGAAGACAGGCAACCCCCATGTGGGCGTCCCCGTCGCCACCGGCATCGGCATCGCCCGGAACGCGCTCATCGCCTGCTCGGCGCATGTCCTCGTGGCTGTGGGCGCGGGGCTGGGGACGATGTCGGAGATGGCGCTCGGGTTGCAGTTCGGAAAGCGGGTTTTCTGCCTCTTCGGCGGGGAAGTCGTGCCGGGCGTCGAAGCGTTCGACTCATGGGAGGAGATGGCGGACACGTTTTATTCCGCCGTCCTGAACGCCTGAGAACGGGAGCAGCACGCTTGACAAAGAGGGCGCAGGCGGTATAATAAAGAATGATACTTTAAGAAAAGTGTCTTCATAAAGCGGGCGCCCACTCTCGGAGGAATTCCCATGAAAGCCGTCGTTCTGGAAAAACAGGGGGAAATAACTGTCAGGGACATGCCGCTCACCCAATCCATGACGCCCGACTCCGTCCGCATCGCGGTGAAGAATGTCGGCATCTGCGGGAGCGACGTGCACTATTTCACGCACGGCCGCATCGGCCCGTATGTCGTGAAGGAACCGATGATTCTCGGCCACGAGGCGGCAGGCGTCGTCGTCGAGGCCGGCGCGAACGTCAAGCACCTGAAAGCCGGCGACAGGGTTTGCATGGAGCCGGGAATCCCCAACGCGAAATCCAGGGCGGCGAAGCTGGGACTGTACAACCTGGATCCGGACGTTTCCTTCTGGGCGACGCCGCCGGTGCACGGGTGCCTCATCGAGGAAGTGGTGCACCCGGCGGAGTACACCTTCCTCCTGCCGGAGAATGTGAGCCTGGCGGAAGGAGCGATGATTGAGCCGCTGGCCATCGGCCTGCAGGCGGCGAAGAAGGCGCGCATCGTCCCCGGGGACACGGCGGTCGTGATTGGGGCCGGCACCATCGGCATCATGTGCGCGCTTTCCCTCATGGCGGGGGGGTGTTCGCGGGTGTTCATCACGGACGCGAAGCAGGAGAAGCTGGATATCGCGGCGGGCTACCCGGGGCTGACGCCCGTCAACATCACCCGCGCGGATCCGCTGAAAACCGTCCGGGAGGCGACGCTCGGGTGGGGGGCGGAGGTTGTCGTGGAGGCGACGGGGGCGGCGCCGGTGTATCCGGGGTTTGTGGAGTATTCCTGCCCCGGCGGGAAGGTCGTGCTGGTGGGGATTCCGATCGATCCCGTGCCGTTCGACATTGCGGCGATTCAGGCGAAGGAGCTGGACATCGCGTCCGTCTTCCGGTACGCCAATATCTATCCCAGAGCCATCGACCTTGTCGCGTCCGGGAAAATCGACGTCAAAAAGCTGATCAGCAAAACGTATCCGCTGGCGAAGGCGGTCGAGGCGTTCAACGAGGCGGCGAAGCTGGAGCCGCATATTGTGAAGATCCAGATTGAACTTTGAGCGGCGCTTCAAATGGTTTTGATGAACCGGTCGATATGCAGCAGGGCCGCGCCCGCCGCCGACGCCTCCGTGCGCCGGCGGCAGAGCCGGACGTAGCTCCCGTCCGCCTCGAAGGAATTGAGCG
>QMCE01021517.1_pt1 | contig 10231 bp, 12 predicted proteins | sample 1821851 | NCBI WGS metagenome assembly QMCE01 (sample SAMN09453174, study PRJNA476694) | Termite gut metagenome, whole genome shotgun sequencing project. | isolation source: worker | host: Odontotermes sp. | place: South Africa:Pretoria | collected 2016-01-28
ATAATTGAAACAGGCGGAAAAGAAATACTTGCCGACCCAAATCCGAAAAATATACCGTCAATAAATGTATTGTTGAGCAATGGATTTATAAAAATAAAAGATGGGGATTATAGAAAAAAGGTATAAGGCATATACCAAAGAAAAAGGACTTGAAAATTATGACAACCGGAAATAAAATCAACTATTTTGAAAACAGAGAAGACTGGCGAAAGTGGCTGACTGACAACTTTGAGACTGCCAACGAAATTTGGTTTGTATTTCCCAATAAGTCTTCGGGCAAACAAGGTATTTTATACAATGATGCGGTGGAAGAAGCCCTTTGTTTCGATTGGATTGACAGTACGATAAAAGCACTTGACAAAGAGCATAAAATTCAGCGTTTCACGCCGAGAAATCCTAAAAGCACATACTCACAGGCAAATAAAGAAAGACTCCAATGGCTATTGGAAAACAAAATGATACATCCGAAATTTGAGGATAAAATACGAAATGTTTTATCCGAACCTTTTATTTTTCCCAATGATATAATTGGCAAATTGAAAGAAGACAAAATCGTATGGAACAACTATCAACATTTTTCCGACAGCTATAAGCGTATCCGAATTGCCTACATTGAAGCGGCGAGGATAAGAACGGAAGAATATGAAAAGAGATTAAATCACTTTATCAATAAAACGAAAGAGAATAAGATAATAACGGGATTTGGTGGAATTGAAAAATACTATTAAAAACAATATGTAAGGACAATATCTAAAAACAGGAATTGAATGTAATCAATGGAATTTTCATCAGGGAAGGTTCTTTTTTCATTCCGCCGGAAGCAGAAAATCCCTTCCATTAAAAAAATATATTCATACCTGCGTTATCCAAACAAGTTTTACCTGCAAAATATGTTTATCTTTGCAAAAAAACAATCTCAATAGGCTATAAATTATCAATATATAAGATGATAAAACGGGCTGTTTTTTTGTGATTTGTCACTCAGAGCCATCGTCCGAACAAAGAATTTTATGTAAGGTTATAAACGACTAAAGCAAAAGACATAGATATGTGTAGAATAAAGGTTAAAAATTTCGGCCCTATTAAACAAGGTATGATAGGTGACGAATGGATAGAAATAAAGAAAATAAAGAAAGTTACTTTTTTTATCGGTAATCAAGGTAGCGGTAAAAGTAGTATCGCAAAACTTATTTCAACCTTCTCGTGGATGGAAAAAGCATTGATTAGAGGTGATTTTCAAGAAAAACATTTTACTCTTTCTAGTAAATTCAGAAAAACATACTGTGCTTACCACAGGATAGAAGATTATTTCTTTAATGAGAAAGATGAAGATATTGCTGAAATTGAGTACGAAGGACAGGAGTATGCATTTACCTATCAGAACGGAAAACTTGCTATACGAAAACTTCCCAACATGCAAGGAGAACTCACACAAGTGATGTATATTCCGGCTGAACGCAATTTAGTGAGTAGTTCAAAGAATGCTAAGCAATTTAAAGACTTTTCTCCATCACTTATTGATTTTGTAGGAGAATTTGATATTGCAAAACAAGATGCGAAAGAGCCGGTAAAGCTACCGGTTAACAATGTATATGTTGAATATGATCGATTAAATGATACTGTAAACATTAAAGGTGACGGATATAAAGTGAAACTGACAGAGGCTTCAAGCGGGTTTCAGGCTATTGTTCCGCTATTTCTTGTATCAAAATACTACGCTAATTTGGTAAAACAACAATCAGAGTCGGGAAATGCACGCATGAGTCCTGATGAAAAGGAACGATTCAAGAAACAAGTTTCAGAAATATGGTCGGTAAACGAATTTTCAGAAGAGCAGAAGCGTGATGCGATTTCTTCAATTGCAAGAAAATTCAATAAAAGCGCTTTTATTAATATCATTGAAGAGCCTGAGCAGAATCTATTCCCGACTTCCCAAAAGGAAATTCTATATAACCTGCTGGAATTTAATAACTGTAATTTAGGAAACAAGTTGATTCTAACTACACACAGTCCATATCTGTTGGTTTATATTTCCTTATGTGTTGAAGCAAACAAGTTAAAACCAAAAGTAAATACAGACGAGTTGAAATCACGACTTAATGAAATTGTTCCTTTGAAATCAACCATTGGCGGAGATGACTTAGTAGTTTATCAATTAAATGAAATTGATGGAACGATAGAAAAATTAAAAGATTACAAAGGTTTGCCATCGGACGAAAACAAACTCAACGATGGCTTGGGAGAGGCTAATGAGATGTTTTCTAAACTATTAGATTCGAAGATTTATGCCAATAAACTTTTTCGCAATGCCGTGCAATAATCCTAAAGGAAATTGCAGTACAGAGTCAATTCAATGTTTACAGTCTATAAATATATCTTTTGGTATTAGTGATGTAAACGGAGGAAATGGCTTGCCGGCAAAAGTAAATGCTGTAAATCCTGATCCGGTAGCTGATTTTATAGTAAGCAACCATTCAAATACAGAAGTAATATTCAAAGCGGTGGACTGGTGTATCCCGATATACAGAACCGGAACTTATGATTTAGATAATGATTCAAGAAACTCTGTAGATTTTTCATCAAACAGCGAAGGTGATGATGCTGATTTGATAAAAAGGTGCGAAGGTTTTCTCCAATTTAAAGCATCTATTGTTTTTATTGAAATAAAAAATAGAAAAGGAGGAAGAGGAGGTTGGATAAAAGATGCGAGAGAAAAATTTGAGGAAACAATCCTAAGCTTTAGAGAACATCATCCGGATTTAGCCAATCAGATTGTTAAACCAAGATTGTGCAATCCGTCTTTTGGTAGTGTACATCAAAATGAGATAATACAGAAGAGAATACTAAAAGATAAAATCGGTCTGGAGTTTCTAAGAGAAAATAGCATAACGATCTAAATATAAACTGATTTAAACTTTTAACAAAATTAACGCAAATGCCAAAATAATACCAATTCATTGAAGCAGCATGGATAAGAACGGAAGAATTTGAAAAGCGGTTGAACTACTTTATCAATAAAACGAAGGAGAATAAGATAATAACAGGATTTGGCGGAATTGAAAAATACTATTAATCCGGATAACATGATGCTTTCCGGTTGTTGCCACCGTTGTAACAAAGTCATTTTTGATTATTATTTCTCTTGCCAACACTTTTTTCAACTGGCTTGATAGTCAATGTTATAAATTTTTTGTTTCTTTTCTAATTATTACTGCTTTTGTCTCTTCTTCTTACATAAGTATGTCTTCTTAATTAGTTTATATTTAGAAAAAAGATAGATGTTTCCCACAAAGACACAAAGTCCACAAAAAACTTAGTGTTCTTTGTGTCTTTAACTAATTTTGCAGAGGTACTTATTATAAAAATAAGGCGCACAAATACCAAGCCGAAGGCTATGAACCTTCAGTTTGGTGTTTGTGCCCTTAATCATATTCGGTCTGTGTGAGAAGCAACCGAACACGAAGTTGTTTTTTTGTTGCCCCACTTTTACAACTCCACTAACTCTACAATCCCTTTCACAATTGCACCGTTTTCGCCTTTCGCAAAAATATTTTCGAAGGCAGCTACGGTAGCGTCAGTAAGACTTCCCACACAGCCGTATTACCGGAGTCATCTGGAAATACTTCAAAGTTTTTACGAGTACCCATGTCGGCAAGCGTTGGAAATGCGCGCACTTGAACAACAAAATCACTGCCATACATAACAGCCTGTAAACTGTCCATTTGCAAGCCTTGCTGTTGCATCTGCTGTTTTGGTTTCATTCTGTGAATTACCGGAATTACACAACTTGAGTATTCGTTACCCATTCTGTCATACACTTTTTTGTTGATTCTGATTACTTGATTTTTCATTTTTTCTAATATTTAAAGATTACTAAATTTATTACTAAAATATTTTGATGTATGGAACATCAATTTGATTTGTATTCGGGAATGTCCGCGATATGGAACTGAGTATTGAATTCGGCTCGTAGTCCGTCCCTTGCACTACACTTTGGAACACTCCTGTGTTATTAACAAAATCCCCCGTCCCGGACAATTCGGTTCTAAAACGCTTTGCCATTAAATATCGGCTATCCGTGTGATTTATAAACATACACACATAATACATTGTATTTGCTTCCAAAACCACAGTTTCGTCAAAATCGGCGTAAATCTCTCCAATCGGAAAATCGCTAAAATTCCGGGCAACCGTTTGTGTTACGAGATTACGGTCGCTTGCTTTGTAAATAGCAAATTGAAATGAACCGCTTGTGTGATTTGTCTGCACAAAGGAGCATACACCTGCATCAATACTTCGTGCTCCCTCATTTGTTGAAAACGGAAAACTTTCAACGGTTACCGATTGCCGCACCGAAGCAGAACCACCCCCGCTAATATTTATTTCTTTAATATTGTCGCCTATTCTTGCTTTTGCCACCAACTCCTCGCCGCGCAGGAAAAAGCACATTTGTCCATTCCTTATACGCCCTTCAATATAACCGAACGGGTTATTTTCGTCTTCAATACCCGCTGCAAATATGAGCGGGTAATCGGTTTGTACATAACTGCTGTCGCCTTGCGCAAGGCGACTGTGTGCTTGCAGTAATATTCTACCGGAATAGTCTTTCATAACAAGCCCATTAGAACTATGAACCTGCAATATTTCGTTTGCTCCGTCAAAAAGACGCATTCCGCCGTTCTCCACTTGAAATACATCGGTGTCGGTGCCGGAAAACTTCAAATGTCTTGGAGTTACTTGTAAATAAGGATTACCGGCATCATTGAATAACTCAAAATAATTCTGTGAAACGTTAAAATACTGAATATAATCTCCATTTATCTCATCACGGTAAAATCCCTGCATATTGCCATTGTGGGCGGCAAATGTTACGTCATTATAGTTTGTGGTTGGGTTGTGATGATACACGGCAAATCTTCCATTATACACGTCCAAAACATTTGCCGAGCGTGAATTTACATCGTCCCAAAATTTGTATTCCATTCGCGCACTGTCGGTTGCAACGATCAAAGCCTCTGTGTGATTACTGCCGGGATTGGATTGCCGCAAAATCAATCCTCTGCTACCACCCGCCGCGTTATCGCTTGCCACGCAAAAATGGCGATAAGAATGACGGCTGTCGGTATTTGAAAAAGTGTTATCACGTATGTAATGTTCAATAATACTGTAATTAGCAGTAAAAACGTCTTCGGCGTAGTCTAACGTTGTATCAACAAGCCTCACATTGATACCGCCGACATAGGCATTTAAAAACGCCTTTTCTCCCGTTGGAGCTTTTACATATCCGCCTATATATCCACTATTGGCGGCAAAATATATTTGTCCATCTCCAAACGCCTGCAATCTGCCGTTATAGAAATCAAAGAGATTTTGAACGCTTTGATTATTTTCAAACCGCGCACTGAATTGCCCGTTCTGATACTCTAATTGCCGGTATGTTCCATAATTTTGAACCGAATTTTGAAGGTAAAAGATATTCATTGCCGGACTGATGCAAATTGCCTGATACGTGCTGCCGTCATCTGCAGCAGTGTATCCGCTCCAATCCGCAGGGCGAAACCTGTAATACAGAAAGCTATTGCCTGTTTGATTGTCTACGTATGCGGCATACGTCTCGCCATCAGAAACATCGAACAGCTGGAACGGGTATTTGAACGATACACCATTCACGTCTTTTACGCCGGTAGAAGACAAGTGGTTTTGCCTTGCCCACAGGGAATAGTAGTTTTGCGGATACTCCATTCCATTGTCATACACAATATAACTCGCTACAAATTCCTGTTGTGTTGAGCGTAGCAATTTGTATGGTGACGGTGATTGACTGGAATTGCGCACCAGAACATAACTGCCGTACTCGAAGGAATGTTCATTGGCTATTAAAATATCATACATGGTAAATGCGTGATAATTCTCAGATGAATCGTACTCAACAATTTTTTTGTAGCAAAATTCGCCTTGCGGATTAATACGCAGATATTCAACAGGGGCTATGTAGCCGGTATTCAAACCGTAGCGCACAGGGTGCATTGCTCGTATTCCCTTGTCATAACTATATGTGCTTATTTTCAATAAATCAAAACTTTGATAATAAGGGCTGTCATTAGGTAGCCCCAACACTGAAACTGTAAAATTCCCATTCTGATTTTCATAGTCGGAATTTACCGTAAGATACCTTGAATTAGTGGTATTAGTATCGGTTGATGCTATTGCTAAAAATTCAATGGTGCTCACGGATTGTTTTACAATGGGAAATAAGGAATTAAAACCGTTGTCCTTTCTCATTATATTGCTATGACCGTGTTCCGTACTGAAATCTATGTGATTGTGTTTATAAAAGATACTGTCCGGTTCCACTGCCAGAGCATCGTTGTTGGCTACTACGTGTCCGCTGCCGATTGGGAATTTTGCGTTAAGTGTATCTATTCGTCCATTAGCACCGGCAATGCCGGAAGCAAGTCCGTTTAGGTTCTCGCCAATGCCTCGAATGGTACCTGCGGTAGAGTTTTGAAACGTTGATAAATTCACGAGCATCTCATTGATTGCGCCGGCAACGGTTTTTTCTGTGGTTCCAAGCGCATCGTCCCGCTTATCCTGCTTTTCGGCAATCAAACCCTGCAACAAGGAAATGTTATCGCGTATCCATTTATCGACACTCTCAACCATATTACGGGCCACTGCGCCGTGTTCCGCTTTACGCACTTTACCAACCTTGTTGGTTATGTAATTGCTTATATCTTGCAGTAATTCTGCTTTTGATTTTGTTGCCATTGATTTTTCTGTTTATAGTTAAATTATGTAGGTGTAAGCGAAAGAAATTGTAATACCGGCACTATATGAAATTGGATGATGCCACCCTCGTATTTTTGCGCCTATATGTTCTACCATAAACACTCCAAAAGTATGGTCGCCGCTGGTTACTGCTAAATGTTTACTTTGATATGAATTTGTAAGAGGATTGCCAAATCCCGAAGGAACAGTGCAAATTTCCGCTCCCGGTGCTATCGTTCCGTTTTGCGGCATTGTCAAGTTTGCACAAACGCTCACAACATTCCCGCTTTTTCTAAAATAAACGTTGCCGCCGCCAAATAATGATACCACACTTGCCTGCTCAGTAGGTTTTTGCAAATTATTCTGCAAAATTTGATACATAGTGTTTATTATACGAACGCCGTTTGTTGTATTCGTTTTTGGTATAGGAAAATAATCAACATTTTCTATGCCTTCCGGATAAACATCGCCCCAATTGATTCGTAATTTATTTTCAGTATAGATTTGAAATGTTTCACTTGTTTGAAGTGTTGTTTTTGTTCCGCCAAATATTTCAAACCAAAAACGAGGTGGAATACCAACATAACTTGGTGCGGGTGCACTAAAATGATTACTAAATGCGTCCAAACCCATAGGCTCGCCATTTACCGATACAATCCCTTCCGAAATTTCAAGACTTAATCCTGAACTTCCCGAACCTCCCGACTGATAAAGATATTGGTGTGTACATCCGGAAATCACATACAACGGCGTTTGGTTTCCTATTGCCTTATTTACATTTTGCAAAGCCTCTTTTAATGCACCTTGCACAAACGTTAAATCGTCCCAGTCAAATCGCATACCGCCATTGAACGGATTACCCTGTATGTCTTGTGTTACTAAATTTTTCATATTATTAATTTTTTAAATCCATTCTATTGTATATGTTTTGTCAGCAAATAAATATTCACGCATCAATGCTTTCAGTTGAGTTTCGTTCGTTCCCTGCGGCGCACGCACAATCAAATCAACGCGGTCTTGTTCGTGCGAGTGATACACTATAAATTCGTTGTCTGCCGGAACGCTTTCTTCGGAGTGGTACGCAATTGGAGTAAGTTGTTCCTCGTTGGTGCGGTACACATATTCGGCATCAACTTCCATGCCGTCCACGATTTCAATATTCGTAGTACCAAAAAATCGGTTTAGATAGTTTTCCAACACCATTACTTGCGAATTTACCGTTGCTTTGTCGCGGTACTCGGCAGCGAAATTTTGAAAATCGTCGTGCGATTGTTGCAACGGCTCAATAGCGCACCATAACAAGTGCAGCACAATTTCTTTACGCAGCATTGTTGGCGTCAACAAAAAGGCCTGCTTATAAAAATCCACTACCATAGCTGCGTTTCATATTGGAATTGAATATTTGAATGTCAAGCAGCAACCAACCGGCGTATGATTTATACAGTCGCTCAATCGGTTGCGCATCGTAACTGCCGTATTGTGATTTGATTTCAATATTTGCTACATCGGTAACGCCACGCACGGCTTGAATTGCGTCAATCAATCGTTGTTTTACAAAAACGCCGTTAAATTCAATACCTTTTAAATATGAATTAATCGCATCGTGTTCCGCCGCCAATAATCAGTTCACCGTTATTATGAAAAAGTAATGGATTGAGAAAGATTTCGCAATTCAAAATAATTTTATCGGCAGGCGCACTTATAACCACCACATGTGTTCCGGCAGGTTTAATGCGATTGAAATAATGTTGCAATCTGTCAATATGTGGCTCATTTGCTGTATTTGGAATTACGGCAAGTTCACCGTTTTGTTCGCCCGCCACTTTCACAAGAATTGTTTCGCCCGGTTCGGTTGCCGAATATTTTACAATTTGCTTGGTTACATCAATTTCCGCATAACCGGGAAAGCCGTTGATAAGCACAAGTTCGTTGCCCGATTGAAATTCTCGTGCTTTGCTGTTGTACCATTCGGCAACGCCAAAATGGTTGTTTTCTACGATTGTTGTAATTTCCGATTGTACACTTTCTAATATTTGTTCAAACGTATTTATGCAATTTGCCACTTTGTAGAATAACAGGTTTTCAAGCGATACTGCCGAAAATTCTCTATTCCAATCTGCGTTAACTTCCAAACCGTATTTTTCCAACAACACATCGTCGGTCATAAATCGGTCGGTCATCATTTTTTTTATGTCCTCTATTGTTCTCATATTCTATTTTTATACATAATAATCAGCACTGTCGTAATCCTCATCGCTATAATCGCCTTGCGAAAATTCACTATAATTGGTTGCGCCGGTTGCCGGTTGCAATTTATTATTTGTGTAATGCTCTGCTACATTTTTATTTACTACCGGTGGCAGTCGTAGAATTTCGCCAACTTCTACATCATCAGTTATGTTTTTTCCGTTCAGTACGGCAATTGCAAATGCAGTGGACCACACTGTTGTATTGCAATGTCAAATACGCTTTGTCGGTCGAGTACGGTATAGTTCATTTTCAATCCTCCAATTCTATTTCAATCCCGGTTTCGTTTATATCTAATCGTTGTACTTTCAATCCTTCGCTTTGCAACTGACTTATGGTATTGCCACGCCAAAAAGGCGAAGGTATGCCGTTTAATTGCGCTTTCACATTACAACCGAGCATAGGTTTTTCTTTAAATTCGCCCGGATATGCTTGTAAAATTCTCTCAACTATATCGGAACGAACATCACCAATAACAAGTCCTCGCCGACATCGTCTGTCAATATTCCTTTTCTCATATTCAATTATGAATGAAGAATTTTTGTGTTTTCCATATCTTTGAATTGAAATGCTGATTTATAAGCACTCCAAGCATTTACCACACTGCCGATTCCGGTGGTTGTTTTGTCTGTTTTATTTGCGAGATTCTGCATAAAATTTTATTCCTTTTTAGTCGTTGCGCCTGCCGAAGCGTTTTAATTTTTTAGCAAAAATAGAGAGTGAAAACTACTAAAAAAAAGAAAGTTATAAGAGTTGGAACAAACATCCCAATCCTTGTAATTTTTCTTTTTGGGGAAGGCAAAGTGCAGTCGACTTTCTAACAGAAATTTGTTTTGAACATAAGCAACGCTATGGCAATCATCGTATTACAGCAGAGTTGTGTATAGAAGGAATTCCGGTTTTCAAAAGAACCGATGTGTAAAAAACGTGCAAATCAGAATTAATATATGGAGATAAGCTTGTATCAAAGGAGGTTATGAAATCATTACTCTTTGAATATGTAGAAATTTATTATAATTAAAAACGAAAACATTCGGTACTGGGAAATTTCACGATTAAAGAATACGAAGATTCTATTTTAAAATTTGCAGCATAAATAAAAGTTTACGTTTATCTTCGTAAGTATGTCTTCTTAATTAGTTTATATTTAGAAAAAAGATAGATGTTTCCCACAAAGACACAAAGTCCACAAAAAACTTAGTGTTCTTTGTGTCTT
>QMCE01002448.1_pt1 | contig 10230 bp, 9 predicted proteins | sample 1821851 | NCBI WGS metagenome assembly QMCE01 (sample SAMN09453174, study PRJNA476694) | Termite gut metagenome, whole genome shotgun sequencing project. | isolation source: worker | host: Odontotermes sp. | place: South Africa:Pretoria | collected 2016-01-28
TGGTAACACCACCCTACACCCTCACACGGTGTGAGAGTCAAGCACTTTCCAGCGGGATTTGAATTTCGGTGAGGTATTGGGCCGGGTCGCTTTCGTTCCAGGGGCCCCGGTGTACAATTTGGCGGCTGGTGGGGCCCATTTGCCGGCGCGGGTGCGCCGCCAGCCACCCGGCGAAGGACTGAAAGGCCCTGCCAATGCGCTGGAAGGGGCCCTGCACCATGGTGAAGGCCATTTGCGGCACGGCTTCGGTGTGGCGGTAGCAAAAATCGCCCTCTTCGGCGCCAATTTTTGTGGCGGGTGCGCACAGCTCCACATCCACGTCTTTTTCGCGGTAGTCTGTATCGTGATAAATGGAAAAGGTCTCACCGGTGAGGGATGCGCTGGTTTTTTGCGCGTAGGCGTATATTTCCTTCCACAGCGCACCCTCGTGCCAGTAATCGGGAATCACGCGGCGGCAGCACAGCGCCAGGCTGGACGGCACGCTTTTAATGCCGATGTCGCAGCGCAAGGCGGGGCCGCCCTGCGGCGGCAGAGACAGCTTTTCCAGCCTTTCCTCCTGCGCGCGGATAGCCCGGCGCACTTCCTCGCGCTTTTGGGCAAAGCGCCGGGCCAGCAGCTCGTCGTTCCAATTGTCCAGCAGCTGGGGCATTTCGGCAATGCCAAAGCCCGCGTCGCGCAAAAACAAAATGCGGTTCAGCCGCAAAAGCTGCCCGGCCGTATACAGCCGGTAGCCGGTAAAGCTGTCTGTCTCGGCAGGGCGCAAAAGACCGGTTTCGTCGTAGTAGCGCAGCATGCGCACCGACACCTGCCCAAGCTTGGAAAATTCGCCTATTTTGAACATGGATTATCTCCCACATTTATTTCCTTGATTTTAACACGTTTTGGTGCTATTATAACAATAATAATTAAAAAACATGGACGGAGAAGAGTAAGCCAGCCGCAAAAGCTTGGCAGCCTGCGCAGGTTGCCCCAGCGAGCCGGGGAGGGTGCAAGCCCGGCGCAAGTAGCACTGGCCCAAAATCGCTCCCGAGTTGCAGGCCGAACGCCGCTTTACACCCGGCCAGTAGGCCCTGCCGGCCGCCCCCCGTTAGCGGGGCCGCATATCGCATGCCCGGTATGCCGTAATGGGTGGTATAACGAGTTTCTCGTCCTGTTATGGGGCGGGTTTTTTGTTTTACGCCGCAGTGCAAGCCGCAAAAAAGGAGAGAGCCTTATGTACCAAAAAGTGAATCAAAACCAAAGCCTGCCCGAAAGGGAGAAAAAGGTGCTGGAATTTTGGAAGCAAAACCACATCTTTGAAAAAAGCCTGCGTGTAAACGATGGCGCCAAAAGCTATGTGTTTTACGACGGCCCCCCCACCGCAAACGGGCGGCCGCACATTGGGCACGTGCTTTCGCGCGTGTTTAAAGACACCGTGCCCCGCTACCACACCATGAAGGGCGAAAATGTGCCCCGCAAGGCCGGGTGGGACACCCACGGCCTGCCAGTGGAGCTGGAGGTGGAGCGCGAGCTGGGCCTGGACGGCAAGGAACAAATTGAAGAATACGGCATGGCCGACTTTATTGAAAAATGCAAGAAAAGCGTGTGGAAGTACATGGGCATGTGGGAGGAATTCTCCGACACCGTGGGCTTTTGGGCCGACATGGACAACCCCTATGTCACCTACCACAACAGCTTTATCGAGAGTGAGTGGTGGGCGCTTAAAACCATCTTTAACAAGGGCCTGCTTTACAAGGGCTACAAAACGGTGCCCTACTGCCCGCGCTGCGGCACGCCGCTTAGCAGCCACGAGGTTGCGCAGGGCTACAAGGACGTGAAGGAGCGCAGCGCCATTGTTCGTTTTAAAGTTAAGGGCGAGGAGAACACCTTTATTCTTGCCTGGACAACCACCCCCTGGACGCTGCCCAGTAACCTGGCGCTGGCCGTGAACCCCAAAGAAACCTATGCCAGAGTGGCGCGCGAGGGCGAGCATCTGATTATGGCAGAGGCCCTTTTGGATACCGTTTTGGGCGAGGGCAGCTATACGGTGGAGGAAACCTTCCCCGGCAAGGCGCTGGAATACCGCGAGTATGAGCCGCTATTCCACTTTGTGAACCCGGCAGAAAAGGTGTGGTATGTGGCTCTGGGGGATTTTGTTACCCTGACGGACGGCACGGGCGTGGTGCACATTGCGCCCGCCTTTGGCGAGGACGACAACAAGCTGGGCCGCCAATATGGCCTGCCCTTTGTGCAGCTTGTGGACGCCAAGGGCGAAATGAAGCCCGAAACCAGCTGGCCCGGCGTGTTTGTGAAGGACGCCGACCCCCTGATTTTGGAGGATTTGGCGGGGCGGGGTCTCTTGTTTTCCGCGCCCAGGTTCGAGCACAGCTACCCCTTCTGCTGGCGCTGCGACACTCCCCTCATCTACTACGCGCGCGAAAGCTGGTTCATCAAAATGTCGGCGGTGAAGGACGACCTCATTGCCAACAACAACACCATCAACTGGATACCCCCCAGCATGGGCACCGGCCGCTTTGGAGACTGGCTGGAAAATGTGCAGGACTGGGCCATTAGCCGGGACCGCTACTGGGGCACACCGCTGAACGTGTGGCAGTGCGAAAACGGCCACCTGCACGCCGTGGGCAGCATTGCCGAGCTGCGCGAGCTTGCCCCCGGCACCCCGGCAGACATTGAACTGCACCGCCCCTACATTGACGAAGTGGCCTTTGCCTGCCCGGTGTGCGGCAAAGAAATGAAGCGCACGCCCGAGGTGATTGACTGCTGGTTCGATTCCGGCGCCATGCCCTTTGCCCAGCACCATTATCCCTTCGAGAACAAAGAGCTGTTCGAGGCCCAGTTCCCCGCCGACTTCATCAGCGAGGCCGTGGACCAAACCCGCGGCTGGTTCTATTCGCTGCTGGCCATCTCCACGCTTCTGTTTAACAAGGCGCCCTTCAAAAACGTTATTGTGCTGGGCCACGTGCAAGACGAGAAGGGCCAGAAGATGTCCAAGTCCAAGGGCAATGCCATCAGCCCGGCCGAGGCGCTGGCCAAGTATGGCGCCGACCCCGTGCGCTGGTATTTTTTAACCAACAGCGCCCCCTGGCTGCCCAACAAGTTTTACGACAAGGCCGTTACCGACGGCCAGCGCCGCTTTTTGGGTACACTGTACAACAGCTATGCCTTCTATGTGCTGTATGCCGAAATTTACAAATTCGACCCCACAAAGCGCAAGCTTGCGCCGGAAACGCTTTCTGTAATGGACCGCTGGGTGCTCTCTAAGCTGAACAGCATGGTGCAGGCGGTGGACGGCAACTTGGCAAACTACCGCCTGCCCGAGGCCGCGCGCGCCGTGCAGGACTTTGTGGACGTGCTGAGCAACTGGTATGTGCGCCGCAGCCGAGAGCGTTTTTGGAAAGATGAGCAGGACGAAGACGCCGTGAACGCCTTTATGACGCTGTACACCTGCCTTGCAACGGTGGCCAAGGCCGCCGCGCCGATGATTCCCTTCATGACGGAAGAAATTTACCAGAATATTGTGCGCAGTGTGGACAAAACCGCCCCGGAAAGTGTGCACCTGGCGGCCTTCCCGGCGGCCAGCGCGGCGCTGGTTAACACGGAACTGGAGGCCGAGATGGACGAGGCCATGCAGGTGGTGTATTTGGGCCGCGCGGCCCGCAACGGCGCGGCCATTAAAAACCGCCAGCCGCTGGCCGTGCTGTATGTGCAAAGCGCCAGCCACCTGCCAGCCGCTTTCCAAAGCATCATTTTGGACGAGCTGAACGTGAAGCGGCTGGAATATGTGGACGACGCGGGCCGGTTTTTAAGCTATACCTTTAAGCCCCAGTTGAAGACGGTGGGGCCGAAATATGGCAAGCAGCTTGCGGAAATTCAAAAGGCGCTGGCCGGGCTAAACGGCGCCGCCGCCAAGGCGCAGCTGGACGAAACCGGCGTGCTGAAGCTGGATTTGCCGGGCGGCGCGGCAGAGCTTGCGCCGGAGGATTTGCTTGTTGGCACGGCGCAGCAGAAGGGCTATTACGCCGTGGCCGAGTATGGCCGCACCGTGGCGCTGGACACCACCATTACCGAAGAACTGCGCGAAGAGGGCTTTATGCGCGAGGTGGTGAGCAAGCTGCAAACCATGCGCAAGGACGCCGGCTGCGAAGTGACCGACCGCGTGAACGTGACTTACGAAGCCACCCCCTACGCAAACCAGGTGATGCAGAAAAACCGCGAAGCGATTATGGGCGAGGTGCTGGCGCTGCGGCTGGGCGCCGCAAAGCCCGAGGGCTATGTAAAAGAATGGGATGTGAACGGCGAAGTGGTGACGTTTGGGGTGGAAAAGGCGCAATGACGGAGGTGACGCCTTGCAGCGCGTTTTAATTGTGGAGGACGACGCCACTATTGCGCGGCTGGTGGCGCTTGAACTGGAAAAGTGGGGTTACGCGGCGGCCTGCGTGCGCAATTTTGCCGCTGTGCTGGACGAATTTTGCGCCTTTGAGCCGCATTTGGTGCTGATGGATTTGTCTCTGCCGCACCGCAGCGGCTTTTACTGGTGCGAGGAGATTCGCCGGCGTTCCACCGTGCCCATTGTGTTTTTGTCCTCCGCGGCCGACAACATGAATATGGTGACAGCCCTGCACCAGGGGGCAGACGATTTTGTGGCAAAGCCCTTCGACATGGCGTTGCTGGTGGCCAAGGTGCAGGCCATTTTGCGGCGCAGCTATGCCTATGCCGAGGACGGCCCCGCCCCCGAGGTGCGCGGCGCGGTGCTGAACACCGGCGAAATGAGCCTTGTGCTGGATGGCCAAAGCCTGCCGCTTACCCGCAACGAAGTGCGCATTTTGCAAATGCTGATGGAAAACGCGGGCCGGGTGGTAAGCCGCGACGCCATTATGCGCAAACTGTGGGACGACGAGAGCTTCATTGACGACAACACCCTGACGGTGAATGTGGCCCGCCTGCGCAAAAAACTGGAGGGCATGGGCCTTGCGGACTTCATCACCACCAAAAAGGGCGAGGGGTATTTGGTATCGTGCGAGGGCAAGTGATGAATAATACAAACGTCAAAAAGATGTTTTTGGGCTGGCTGCGCGCCCGGCGCATGGTGTTTTTGTATGCGCTGGTGCTGTTTGCCTGCTTTTTTGTGGTGTATGCGCTGTACGGCTATTTGTGGCGGGTGGCGGGCTATGCCGCCCTGCTGGCGCTGGCGGCGGGGCTGGGCCTTGCTGTGTGGGATTTTTCCCGCTTTGCCGCCCAATATTCCGCCCTTGCGCGGCTGGCGGGGCGCTTCCCCACCGGGGATTTGCCATCGGGCAATAATATACTGGAAGTAGAATATTTAGATATTATAGCAAAACTGGAGAGCGAGCGCGCTCGCCTTGCGCAAGAGGGCGAAGACGGGCGGCGCGACGCCGAGGAATATTACATGCTGTGGGCGCATCAAATAAAAACCCCCATTGCCGCCATGCAGCTTCTCTTGCAAAGCGGGGGCGAGGAAGGTCTCTCTGCCCACGAAACTGCCGCCGCGCGGCAGGAACTTTGGCGCATTGGCCAGTATGTGGGCATGGTGCTGCAATACCAGCGTTTGTCCAGCATGGAGGGCGATTTGCGGCTGGAAAAGCTGGAACTGGCCGCCCTGGTAAACGGGGCGGCTAAAAACTGCGCACCGCTGTTCATCCACAAGGGCCTGGGGCTGAGCACAGGCGAGGTGACCGGCAGCCTTGTAACCGACAAAAAGTGGTTTTGCTTTGTGCTGGAACAGCTTTTTACCAACGCGGCCAAATACACCCCCGGTGCCACCGCCGAAGCGCCCGCCGGGCAGGTGCGGGTGTATATGAAGGACGCCGAAACGCTGGCCGTGGCCGACACCGGCATTGGCATTGCGGCAGAGGATTTGCCCCGCGTGTTTGAGCGGGGCTTCACCGGCGCGGTGGGCCGCAGCGAGCGCAGCTCTACCGGCATTGGTTTGTATTTGTGCCGCCGCATTTTGGCGCGGCTGGGTTTTGGCATTTCAATAGAAAGCACCCCCGGCGCGGGCACAACGGTGCTGCTGCACCTGCGCCAGCAGGCGCTGGAAATGGAATGAAAATTTTGCGCTGGGTGAGAATGGATACCCTTACAAAAATGTAAGAATACGTAAGGCAAATCGATGGCAGGGCATTTCCTTTGGCGCTACAATAGGGTTATCGGAAGCCCTTAACTAACGACTACATGGAGGAACCCCATGCCTTTACTGGAAGTGAACCACCTGAAAAAGATTTATACCACCCGCTTTGGCGGCGCCAAGGTGCAGGCCCTGGCCGATGTATCCTTTGCCGTGGAGGAGGGCGACTTTGTTGCCATTATGGGCGAAAGCGGCAGCGGCAAAACCACGCTGCTGAACATCCTTGCCTCGCTGGACAAACCCACCGCAGGGCAGGTGCTGCTGCGCGGCGTGGCCATGTCGTCCATTAAGGAGGGCAAGCTGGCCGCCTTCCGCCGCCAGCACCTGGGTTTTGTGTTCCAAGACTTTAACCTGCTGGACACCTTCAGCGTGGAGGACAACATCTTTCTGCCGCTGGTGCTCTCGGGCTGCGGCTACGATGAAATGCGCGCCCGGCTGGAGCCGCTGGCTTATAAGCTGGCCATTGGCGATATTCTAAAAAAGTTCCCCTACGAAATTTCCGGCGGGCAAAAGCAGCGCGTGGCCGCGGCACGCGCGCTGGTTACAACACCCGACATCGTGCTGGCCGACGAGCCCACCGGCGCGCTGGACTCCAAAGCCTCGGGGGCGCTTTTGGGCCTGTTTGCCAGCGTGAACCGCGAGGGCCAAACCATTTTGATGGTTACCCACAGCGCCCGGGCGGCCAGCCGGGCTTCGCGGGTGCTGTTCATACGCGACGGCGAGGTGTTCCACCAAATTTACCGGGGCGGCGCCGGTGACGAAGAGATGTACCAAAAAATAGGCCATGCCCTTACGGTGAGCGCCGCCGGCGGCAAGGAGGCGGTGTAATTATGATGCACCGTGGCTTTTACCCTAAATTGGCCGCCGGGAATTTGTGGCGCAGCCGCCGCACCTATGCCCCCTACTTGCTGGCCTGCGTGGTGTCCATCTTCACGTTTTACACCATGGTCGCCATCAACATGAATGGCGCGCTGGACGGCATCCGCGCGGAGGCCATTGTAAAAAGCTTTACCCTGATTGGCACGGTCATATTGGCCATCTTTTGCAGCATTTTAATTTTTTACACCAACAGCTTCCTCATCAAGCGCCGCAAAAAGGAGCTTGGCCTCTACTCCATTTTGGGCCTGGAGAAAAAGAACATTGCCCTTGTGATGTTTTTTGAAACCCTGTTTGTGGCGGGCATTGCGCTTGTGCTGGGGCTTGGGCTGGGCATGCTGCTAAGCAAGCTGCTGTTTTGGGTGCTTTTGCACATGCTGCGCCTGCCCGTGATGATGGAAATGCCGATTAGCCCCAGCGGGCTTGTTATTACCGCCGCTTTTTTTGGGGTAATTTTCCTTTTGGCGCTGCTCACCAACCTGTGGCAGGTGCGCCTGGCCAACCCTGTGGACTTAATGGCCGGGGCAAAGCAGGGCGAACGCGAGCCCAAAAGCAGCCTGCTGCTAACGCTGGCGGGGCTGCTGCTTTTGGGCGGCGGCTACTTTATGGCGCTGTATTTTCAGTCTCCCACAGAGGCACTGCTTTTGTTTTTGGTGGCGGCGCTACTGGTCATCCTCGGCACCTACTGCCTGTTCACCTCGGGCAGCGTGGCCCTGTTAAAGTTGCTGCGCAAAAACAAAAAATATTACTATCAGCCGCAGCATTTCATCTCTGTTTCCGGCATGATTTACCGCATGAAGCAGAACGCCGCCGGGCTTGCCACCATCTGCGTATTATCCTGCATGGTGCTGGTTACGGTGTCCAGCACGGTGTCGCTGAACATGGGGGCCGAGGACTCGCTGAAAATGCAGTACCCCTATGAATACAGCATGGATTTTTTCGCGCCTGCCGACGGCGACGCCTTTTTGGCCGCCGCGGAGCAAACCGCGGAGAAAACCGGCGCGCGGCTTGCCACTTTGCAGGACTACCGCCAGGTGGGTTTTGGCGCGCGGGAAGAGGCCCCGGGCCAATTTGTGAACCAGGATTTTTCCTCCGACCCGAATTACAGTACCTTTGCCCTGCTAACACTGAAGGACTACAACCGCAACGAGGGTGCAAGCACCACCCTTGCCGAGGGCGAGGCCCTGCTTTTGGTGGCGGGTGGGGAATATAGCGGCGATACGCTGTTCGTGGACGGTGTTCTCTTCCAGGTGCGGCGGATAGAGCGGCTTGGCAACACGGTGCGCAATGGGCGCGAGTTGATGCGCCGCTTTGTGATGGTGCTGCCCACGCAGGCGGATATTGACGCTGTGCTGAACGCGCGTGTAATGACGGCCATCACCACGCGCACGCTGGCCTTTGATTTGGATGGCACGGAGGAAGAGATGGCGGCATTCCGCCAAGACTACGGCGAATTTGTGGAGAGCGTGACCAGCACGCAGAACCACTTCCAGTACCGCGCGCGGGAGGAAAACCGGCAGGACTGGTACGCCAGCAACGGTGGCTTCTTGTTCCTGGGTGTGTACTTCGGCATTCTGTTCATGCTGGCGGCGGCGCTCATCATCTACTACAAGCAAATGAGCGAGGGCTACGACGACGCCGGGCGCTTTGAGATTTTGCAAAAGGTGGGCATGAGCGAGGCCGAGGTGAAAAAGACTATCGACAAGCAAATTTTGGCGGTGTTTTTCCTGCCGCTTTTGGTTGCGGTTGTGCACATTGTGGTGGCGTTTTTCCCCGTTAGCCGGGTGATGATTGTGTTCGGCGTGGTGAACATTCCGCTTTTGGCGGCGTGCTGCGCCTTCACCGTGCTGGCCTATGCGCTTGTGTACTTGCTGGTGTTCCGCCGCACGGCCCGCACCTATTTTTCCATTGTGCGGCGGCAGGCGGCGTCTAGCTAAAGTTATAAGGGAGTTATCATGAACAGTAAAGCAGGGGAAACGGCCGCCATTGATTTACACGGCCACACGGTGGACGAGGCGGAGTTGCGGCTGATTGAATTTTTGGAAGCCCAGCCCAAAACAGTGCACACTGTGGAGGTTACCCACGGCTACAGCCACGGCACCGCGCTGAAACGCATGGTGAGAAATGACTTCTACCACTGGCGCGTGAAGGACAAACGCGTGGGCCTGAACGCCGGGGTAACGTTATTGATATTAAAATAACAAATTGTTGCATATACAACATCTTTTGCTGGGTTTTTGGTGTATACTATTCCTGTGCTATAGCAAAAGCCCCGGCAAAGGAGACCGATATTATGCAAAGCAGGAATAAAATTTTGTGGGTTACCCGCGCGGCGGTGTTCATTGCCTTTTTGGTGGTGATGCAAGCCGTTACCGTGCCGCTGGGGCAAATTGTCACCGGCTCGGTGGTCAATTTCACGCTCATCCTTTCGGTGATGCTGGGCGGGCTGTGGACGGGCGTTGCCGTGGCGGCGCTCAGCCCGCTGTTCGCCTTTTTGGTGGGCGTGGGGCCCGCCATGGCGCCCGTGCTGCCCTTTATGGTGCTTGGCAATTTATCTTTGGTGCTGGTGTGGCACCTGATTGCCGGGCGCACAAAGGCCAACCGCCTGCTGCCGCGCGGCGTGCTGGCGCTGGCGGCTGCTGCCGTAACCAAATGCCTGGTGCTGTACCTGGGCATTGTAAAGCTGGCGCTGCCGTTTGTTTTGAATTTGCCGGAAAAGCAGGCGGCGGTGCTCTCGGCAAGCTTCTCGCTGCCGCAGCTGGCCACTGCCGCCATTGGTGGCGCGCTGGCGTTGGCGGTGCTGCCGGCCTTGCGGAAAGTAATCAAGAAATAAGATAAGAGGTGCGCCTGCGGCGCACCCCTATCTTGTTTATAAGCTTTTATGGAAGGCTTTCAATTCCGCCTTCACCTCATCGGGCAGGTTGTGCCAGCGGACGCCCCGCACGGCCCCTTCCAGCCCGTACAGCATGGAGAGACAGGCGCCGGGGTCGCTGTGCATGCGCACGCGCACCAGTGCCTCGCGGCTGCCCAGGCGGCGCAGGTCTTCGGGTGTGTTAACGCCCGCCTGCCGCAGCTTTTGGGCGTTCACCGTGCTGATGTTGGGCAAATCCTTCAATTCCATGGCTTCCTCCTTGCCAGCTTTGTGGTGCGCTTTACCCCATTATACACCACAAGGCGGCAGGGGGAAAGGGGGAAAGCGGCGTCAGCCC
>QMCE01002449.1_pt1 | contig 10229 bp, 7 predicted proteins | sample 1821851 | NCBI WGS metagenome assembly QMCE01 (sample SAMN09453174, study PRJNA476694) | Termite gut metagenome, whole genome shotgun sequencing project. | isolation source: worker | host: Odontotermes sp. | place: South Africa:Pretoria | collected 2016-01-28
TGAGGCCGCCGAGATAACGGACGGAATCGGGAAATTCGCCCTTGCGGTCGATGATTTCCTTCATTTGCGCATCGAGATTTTTGAGCGAAATCTTACGGAGAGGAGCTTTCTCGCTCAGTTCCGCCGGAATCGGTTCCAGCAGCTTCGCCAATTCTTTTCCAATCGCCTCCATAGAGGAGCGTTCGGCCGTGGTGAGCACGCCGTTTGCGTCTATCGCCACACCGCCGACGACACTGTTGCCGAAACGGTCACCGCTAATGGTTTGTGCAGGGGCCGCCGGCACGCAAATCCATGCGAGAAACGCGAGACCAAGAACCACGCCACAGGAAAATTTCGATTGGAGCATCATCTGTCGCATCTTTATTCCTTGATTTTTTAGGGCACTTCCAAATGTTGATTGAAACCGGGACTCCGGGGCCTTGATTCCGGGACCCTGGCTCCGGGGCCTTACAGCTCCGGCTCGGTTTTTTCTTGACCATTCCACCCATAGACTACTACAATCGGGAATCTTGGGCAATACAATTTTCCCAAGAATCGTCCCTATTCGGAAAAAAATACCGAAAAATTTACCCGATTCTCGATTGCGACCCTTTGAGGAACTGGTAGAAGAACTCGGCGTTGGTATTGTATTTTCCCAACTGCGTGGTCAGTGTTTCCATCGCATCGACCGGACTGTGGGTGGCCAGAACGCGGCGAATCAGCGTGGCCGCTTTGAGAATTTCCGGCGGGAAAAGTTTTTCCTCACGCCGCGTCCCGGAAAGCCCGATGTCGATGGCCGGCCAAACGCGGCGTTCGGCCAATTTCCGGTCAAGCTGCAACTCCATGTTGCCTGTCCCCTTGAATTCCTGGAAAATCAACTCGTCCATGCGGCTGCCCGTGTCGATCAGAGCGGTGCCCACAATCGTCAGCGATCCGCCTTCTTCAAATGCCCGGGCCGTGGCGAACAATTTTTTGGGAATGTCCATCGCTTTGATGTCGACGCCGCCGGACATGGTTCTGCCGGTGTTGCCCACCCATTTGTTGAACGCGCGAGCCAAACGAGTGATGGAGTCCATGAGCAAAAAGACGTCTTTGCCCATTTCGGCCAAGCGGCGGCAGCGTTCGACGACCAGTTGCGTCAATCGGACATGGGATTCGATTTCGCGGTCAAGACTGCTGGCCACGACTTCGGCGTTGACGGCCCGGCGGAAATCGGTGACTTCTTCCGGCCTTTCGTCGATCAAGAGGACGATGACTTTGACTTCAGGGTGATTTTTGACGACGGCCTGACTGATGTGCTGGAGCAGGATCGTTTTTCCGCTACGGGGCGGGGCGACGATCAAGGCACGCTGGCCTTTTCCGAGCGGCGTCAAAATATCCATGACGCGGGTTGTCAGCGGCTGCGGGCCGGTTTCCAGACGGAGCCATTCTTCGGGATTGATCGGCGTGCGTTCGTCAAAAGGCTTGACGTTCCCATAATCGTCGGGCGAAATGCCGTCCACATCCTTGACTTCTCGAAGTCTCGGACCCTGCGTTTTCGTGCCCGGCTGAACCATGCCCGTGAGCAAAACGCCCTCACGGAAGCCGTATTTTTCGATCATGCTGCCCGGCACAAAGGGGTCGGTGATGATGCGTGTGTAATCGTTGTTGGGATCACGAAGAAAACCGTAGCCGTTGGGATGTAATTCCAAGGCCCCGGTGACTTCGTAATAAGTGCTCGGATCGCCCGGTTCGATGTTCGCGGAATTGTTACCGGAGCGTTTGGGCTGCCGGTTACTGTTTCTGTTGTTTCCGCCCGAATTTCCACCGGAATAGTTTCCGGGGACGCTACCGGGGATTGCTGGGCGAGGTTTTCCTCCTCCGCCGGTTCCTGTGCGATTGTTTCTGCCCCGTCGGGCACCGTTAGAACTCTTTTTTTGCATGTAAGACACCTGAAATGGTGATGTACAGGAGAACACCGCAAGGCATGGAATTGTGTTGCGGTAACATAGGATTAAACTTTTCGGTGCGCAACATTCTTCATTTTTGCCAGCACACAAAAGCGGTGAGAGAAAAACTTTGCCTTTCTTCCTGCAAATGTCGGAGCGAACACCACGATGCCAACATGCACAATGTCAACAGGCCGCAATGCGAAGATCAAAAAGCATCCAAGAAGATGTTCTGAATCTCAAAGGAAGAACGGAAAATGGAACGTGGGACGGCCAAAGAGCCAACCCAAGTTGCCAGCCATATCACATCATCGGCAGAATCGTATCGTTTTTGCCAATAAAATGCCATAAAGAATCAATGACCGACAGATGCCGGTAACCAACCCTCCGCGAAGCATAGCAAAATAATCAAACTCTGTCAAGGCGGGTTCACGAAAACTTGCCGGCGGCCTGAATCGTATGCCAACAGGGCAAATTCTTCCCTCCCATCCTCTTGTCAGAACGAGAAAAAGGTGTAGCATGGGACGGTCTTTTTGTTGCAAACATACTTAGTCTGGTTATCTATAAAGGAAAAGGTTATTGCCATGCAGAAGAACATTCACCCAAAGTACGTTGAAGCAAAAGTCCGCTGCGGTTGCGGCAACGAATTCGTCACCCGCGCCACGAGGCCGGAAATTAAAGTTGATATTTGCAACGCCTGCCACCCATTTTACACCGGCAAGCTGAAATTTGTCGACACCGCCGGTCGAATCGAGAAATTCAAGAGCAAATTCGCCAATGCCGGCTACGGCAAGAAGAAAGCGGAAAAAAGCGAAACCGCTGCAGAGTAGTAGAGGTAAGGAGCACCTTCCGGAGCAGACACTAGGTTGAGGTGGATCATGCCTCTCCGCGGATAAAATTTGACCCGTTGTTTGAACTTCCTCCGTCGTGTGCCGTGGCTTCCTGCGCTTCGCTCGGTCGCCGCTCCGGGCCAAAATTTTCTGGCAGGCCCGTAAACATGCGAGGCCCAACTATACTCGTTTCGGTTTGTCATTCCGGTGTTTTGCGGAGAACATAGACTACGTCTTCCGTTTGCGTGTCAACGTGGATGGGCAAGTCCAGATCAAAATGGTAATCAAAGGTGTCGAGCGTTTGGAATCGGCCAGAGCGGGCCAAGAGTCGGTGAAATCGGGTCGCCGACCACATTCGGAGCGGGAACCGGTCAATTACTTGGTAATGTCGTGTCGGCGTGGTGGCTTCCAGACGGAATTCGACGGTTTCAACCATTTTGCGTCGGTCAACGGCAATGCGACTCAACTGCGAACGGACGGCGAGATTGCCGTGCCGCACCGACCATTTTTCCTGCTCGCACCGCGTTTCGTCGTGTGGCGGACGGCGCGGCTGAAGATGCAAGCCCAACAGATAACAGCCGCCCGGTTTCAACACGTTGGCCACGGCGTTCAAGTGTTTTAGGGCCGCCGCATCGGTGGTCAAATGCAAGAAACTGCTCACAAAATTAAACGCCACGTCAAACGGCCTATCCTGCCGCAGATGCGTCAGCGAAAAGTCGGTCATGTCACCGATGATGGCCGATTCCGCCAGCCCATGCCGCCGCAAACGTTTGTTGCAAAACGCGATGGCCTTGGAATTGATGTCGAGCCCCACGACCTCGTGCCCGGCTTTTCCGAGCCGCCAGAGCAAGCGGCCCGTGCCGCAAGCAGGCTCGAAATATCGGTAATGATTTCCGTTCGTTGGCAATTCATAACGCTCTGGACAGGCGAGCAGCAATTCCAATTCCGGGCGGCAGTGCCCGGAGAACAGCACGTCGTACAACGTGGGATGATCGTAAATGCTTTCCGACATAAAAACGACGAGATGTTGGGAACGTCTTTCTTCAAAGGCGTACGTAGCCGGCAATACAAGGTTCGCGCAAAAAAACAAAAAACGGGAAAAACATCGCTAGAATTACACGACACAAATCAGTTTTAGGGCTTCTGGGCTGAAGAACCAGCCAAATATTTACCAGATGGTTGTGGGAAATGACAGAAGACGACCGAAACCGCCTTCAACGTTGGGATGTCCCAAGATGCAGTGGGCGCATTCTAACAGATGGCGGCGACTGTGTCAATTTTTGCGAGATGAAAACTTATCGCCACGCTTCCGCTTCCTGCCGCAGAGCGGTCGCCTGTTCGGAGCGGTCCAGCGTGTCCAGCGTTTTCGACGCTTCCCGAAGCGATTCCACGCAAAGCACGCGCTGATCGCCGAAAAGGATGGGTAGCCGCATCCAAGCAAGAACCGCGCTGTCGTACTCGCCGGCCTGCCGTGCCGCCAAACCGTAGAGGAAATACGGCCCCGCCCGGAGCGTTTCGGGCAGTCTGTCCAACGTCTTTTGGAGTGGAATCAAATCCTGTTTGCCACGAAGGAGCGGGATGCGTTGCTTCCACAAAAAAGCGGAGGCCAGCAGGGAAACGCAGCGCTGTTGTTCGGGCCGGGTGGAATTTTGGTCGGTTTTCTCCTCGGTTTGCTCCAGCGGCATGGATTCCAAATTCCTCAGCAGTGTCATGCCGCGTGACCGGCGGCCCGCATCGGTGCTGTTCGCGAGCACGGCGGCGGCCAGAAGCGTGGCGGCAGGGCCGGGCGACTTGAATTTCAGCGTGTCCAAGCGATCCAGCGCGGTTTTTTCGGGCGGTCGCATTCCCATCGGTAGGGATGCGGCGGGCGTGAACCACGGCAGCGGAATGCAATCAAGCGGCACGTTTTCCGGCGGAGTATTCGCGCACAGCAAAAAATATTCTTGGGCGGCCTGCTCTTGGTCGGTCAGTGCCGTGTGGCAGCGTACCACTTGAGCGGCATAAACAGCCCAGTCCGAACTTTTCGACTCTGAACTTTTCGACAGAGCCGCCGCATCGCGCAGGCGTGAATATAATTCCAGCGCGGTCTTGTACTCGTGGTGTGCAAACGCTTCGTCGGCTTCTTGCTGCGGTGTCTTCTGCGCAAGAGCAAAGGCGGCGTAGCAGAAAACCGAGAACGAAAAGAGAACGATCAATAAACGGGGGTATGGCATCAGGCTACTCTATTGGATTTTCCCCACTTTCAAATCATGCAAAATGCGAGCAATCCGGTTTTGCTGCCGGGCCAGTTCTTCGACACGGTTTCTGAGCACCGTGTCATCGATGTCTTTTTCATGGTGGAGCGGTGTTTTGGGGAGTGCTTGTAGTTCCGCTTCGTAACGCTGCGTGCGTTCGTTGACCCGCCGCTGCATGGAGCGAATCATTTTGAGTTCCGAAAGCATCTGGATCAGCGGTTCATCACCGGGGTTGCCGCCCTGTCCCGGTCCCGGCGGCGGATTGTCTTTCCGTTTTTCCGCCTCGTCGATGGCCCGTGCGACGGCGTGGAGCATTTCCTCCAAGGCTGCGATCACGGCGTCTTCCGTGGCCAGCGTCACCGCATCCAGTTTCGCCGCTTCCAGCCGCTGCCGAACGTCCTCCATGTCGAAGCGAGCTTGCAAGAGGGACTCCACCATTGCCCGGGCCGTTCCGTCTTCCCGCAGCAAAACCAGCGCGGCATCGGCGTCCTCAAGCACTGCCTGCTGATCCGCCGCAATCTGGCCGGCCTGAATGCGAACTGGCCGCGCCGTCGTTTCATCAGGCTCGTTTGCGGTCGCGCCGACCGTGGCCGTCTGCGAGCGAATCGATTTTTCCACACGCACCATGCGTTGGAGCCGCGCTTCGAGTTTTTCCAGCGTTTGCAGCAATTCTTCTTCACGCATTTGCCGTAGAATCTTTTCCAGTTCCGCTTTTGCTTTTTGCAACTCGGCAATCGCCTCTTCTTGGTCTTCCAACATGCCCTGCTTTTCCGCCTGTTGCATCTTCTCTTCCGCCCGCTGCATGCGTTCCTGGGCCTTTTGGAGTGCCTGCTGTGCCGGAGCTTGCTCCGTGGGTGGCGGTGCGTCTCCCGTTTCGGAAGAGGAATCCTCCGACATGCGATTCTCTAATGATTGCGTGCGCTGCCGGACAGCATGTTGTTCTTTTTCCAATGCCGACAGTTTCTCCCCCTCCACTTGCGATGTTCGCGTTTTCAGTGCCCTTTCCTGATGAAGCACTTCTTCGAGATCACGCAGCAATTCCTTGATTTTTTCTTTTTCCCGCTCGCGCCGCTGCTCGCGATTCTCGCTTTCCAGCAATTGGAGCAGTTCACGCAGATCGTGTTCGAGCGTCTCCTGACCGGCTGCGGCTTCGGTCAGGCTGCGACGCTGCAAAATCTCGACCAGACCGGCCAGACGCAGGGCCACGAGTTTGTCTTTGCCGGCCAAGAGCGTTTTTTTCAGCAATTCCGCGCGGCGAGGATTGGATGTCGCCGAAACTTCCGACATGCGAAGCAAAATTTGCTCCAACTGCTCAAAACGTTCCGCGACCTGGCGTTGCTGCTCCGGCAAGGAGGGCGGCTGGGCGGCGACCCAAGAGCCGAAGCTCGCGGCCAAGAACAAGAATAGGACGAGGAAAAATTTTGGAGTAGACAACATGACACAACTACCTGCTTTTTTTGACGACTCCAAGGCCCGGTCCGATTACTTCTGCATCGCCTTCAGCAGCATTTCCGCCTCGGCCCGTTTTGGGAAATTGTTCTTCGTTTCCAGGGCGGCCTGAAGAAAATGCCGTGCCTCATCCTTGCGATCCTGACGATAGAGCAGCACGGCCATGTAATACGCACCGGGCGAATTTAGCTCGCCCGCATCGAAATGACGACGCAAAATCTGTTCCGCCTCGTCCAACGCATCCGTTTTCATGAGCACCCAGGCCAGCGTGGTCTGGGCGTCCATCGAATTCGGATACAGGTCAACATTTCGTTTGGCCACCGAGAGAGCTTTACGCAGTTGCTTCGCATCACGCTGTTCACACAACGCCAAAGCCAAACCTGTCAGGGCGCGGCTCTCGTCGGGAATGGATGCCGTCACCAGCGTGAACCGCTCTTCCGCTTTTTCGTACCGGCCTGCGTAAAGATCAAGAATCCCCTGCAAAATGATGGGATCAATGGCATGGGGTTCAAGACGTTCCGCCTTTTCCGCCAGAGCAGCCGCTTGTTCCAGATGATCCCACTTTATTTCCAACTCGGCGGCGGCGCAAAGCACGCGAACATCTTTGGCCCCCGCTTTGAGTGCTGCTTCCAGATATTGTTGTGCTTCCGCCGTTTGGCCGGCATCCGCCGACAACCGGGCCAGCACGATGTTGGCCGGCAGCAATTTCGGGTCTTTCGTTTCCGCCGTCGTCAACATTTCGACGGCATTCTCTTTTTGTCCCAGTTGAAACAGCACCAAACCGAGTTTGTGGGCGTGATCCGCGTTTTCCGGGTCGAGTTCCCGCAATTTTTTGTACTGTGTTTCGGCTTCCGCCCAGCGTTGACGCCATTCCGCCAAGCTGGCCCGGATTTTCTCGCCGTAAATCAAAAGCGAGCGTTGCCGCGGAGCGTTGTTCAATGGCTCCGCCGCCTGCAAACCGCGTTCGACCAGCATGGAACATTCCAGTCCCCGGCGTTCAAAAAGCGCGATGTCGGCCAACAGAAAATACGCCTCGGGGTCATCGGGATAATGTTCCGCCGTCCGCTCAAGCCAGAAACGCATTTTGCCGTAAAACTGGGCGTCGAACTGGGAATCCGTAAACGCCATCGCCGCGTCAATTCCGCCGGGCCGACCACCGGGATTTTTGCTCCGCGCCGACGCAAAATGTTTGTCCGCAATCTCGTCGTCGCCGTGCAAGGCCGCCCGAACCCCTTCGACGACTTCCGGGTTGTCCGGCGCAACACCGGAAATCAAACGCGAATTCTGCGCAAACGCAGCATGGCCCCACGCTATCGTGAGAACAAGAAAAAAAACGGCAAAGAATTTTGTGCTCATGGAACGGCATTGTATACTTTATGCGGGACCAATTTCCGAATCCCCACCCTTCAACCCTGCGGCCAGTGTTTTGTCCAACGCTGAAGGGCCAATCAACATGACAAAAAGAGCATTTCCTAGCCCCCTTGTAGTATTACGACGGCAAGTCTTTCAGCACGGCCAGCGAAATTTCGACCCGGCCAAACGGGGCACTGACTTGCACGCCCGCCACACGGTGACGCACGGCGGCGATCATTTCGCGGGCAATGTCGATGCCGACCGCAAGCTGCGCTTCTTTCGATTCTTTGGACACCGCCTGCATTCGGGCCATCGTGGTGTCGGGCACGATCACGCCCGGCACTTCGTTTTGCATGAATTCCGCGTTTCTGTAACTCGCCAGCGGCCAAATGCCGGCAAGAATCGGAATCGGGATTTTTTGGAATGTTTTCTCGATATCGTCAAGAAACGCCATGAGGGCCTGCGGATCGAACACCGGCTGCGTGATCGCAAATTCCGCGCCCGAGGCAATTTTCAGGCGAAAGCGTTCCAATTCCTTCTTTCTGTCCAGCGCAGTCGGATCAAGCCCGACGCCGATGAACGCGCCGGTCGGCGTTCCAATCGATTGTCCGCCCAAATCCACGCCGCGGTTGAGGCGCTTCTGCACGCCGACCATGCCCACCGAATCCGTATCAAAAACGCCCGTCGCGTCTGGGTACATACCCAGTTTCGGCGGATCGCCCGTGATGAAAAGCATGTTACGAATTCCCAAGGCGGCACAGCCGAGCAAATCCGCTTGCATTCCGATCAAGTTTCGGTCACGGCAACAGAAATGCAAAATCGGCTCAATATGCGCTTCGGCAAGCACTTTTTGCGCGACCACCAGCGGCGACAACCTCGAACTGGCTCGTGGGCCGTCGGGAATATTGACGGCGTCAATGCCAGCGCGGTAAAGTTTGCGGCATTTTTCCAGCGTGTCGGCCAGCAAAAAACCGCGCGGCGGAACGAGTTCGACCGTCGTCACCCATGCTCGTTTCGCTAATTTTTGAGCAAAACGTGACCGATCTTCCTGCGGCATTTCCGGCTGCTCTTCGACTTCCGCTTGCATCGATTGGAGCACGGTCACGGTTTTGCGGCTTTTGGCCAGCGGCTTTATCATTCGGGCAATTTCCTGAATGTGCTCCGGCGTCATGCCGCAGCAGCCGCCGACCGCCGCCACGCCGAGATTGACCATACGCATGGCGTAAGTCGCGACGTATTCCGGCGACGAATAATAAAGCTGCCGGCCTTCAAAATGCTTAGGCACACCGGCATTGGGCTGCACGACGAGCGGGAGCGGCGCAATTGTGACGGCCTCTTCCGCCGCCGCCAAAAGTCCTTCGGGGCCGGAGCCGCAGTTCATTCCCAGCGCGACTGGCTGGGCAAAGTCTGCGGCAGGAAAAGGTGCTAAAAGCCGGGAAATCGGTTCTCCAGAAGCCGATTCCTTGCCGTCAATGACCGTGCAGGACACGATAAACGGCACGTCGGGCCGCTTGAGCATGACCCGGCAACAGCGTTCCATGGCCTCGCGAGACGGCTGCGTTTCAAAAATGATTAGATCGATGCCGCCCCCCGTAGCGCCGACAGCCGTATTGCCGCCGGCCCAGAGCGGATCGACCTGCTCCAAAATCATGGCTTCGAGTTCCGCTTCGGAATACGTTCCGGTTGGAATCGGCCCGATGGAACCGGCGACAAAAATTTTTCCCTCGCCGGTGTCGGCACGTTCGTCGGCAACACGGCGAGCGATCTCAGCCCCGGCCCGGTTGATGGCGTTCAGTTTCTCGGCCACGCCGTATTTTTCCAGATTATGCCGGTTCGCGCCAAAGGTGTTGGTCGTCAAAACATCGGCTCCGGCGTCACGGTAATTGGTCAGAATTTCCGCAATCAGCTTCGGGTCGTCCAAGTTGAGTTCATCGAAGCAGCGGTTCGTGAAAATGTGATGCCGGTAAAGCTCCGTGCCCATCGGGCCGTCGAAAACCAGTAGGCGGTCGTGCAGAGCCTCGGAAAAACGTGTCGCGGAAGGAGTGAATTGTGTCATGGATAAATATCAGTAACGGTTTCCCAATCACCACGTCATTTGATTTTAGGGAACAGGAAGCTCAATTCCACAGTAAAAACCTGTTCCCTGTCTTCTGTCCCTATTACATTACTCCGTAGAACGTTTCTATTGAAGTAGTTGCAACAACAACTGATGTTGTTGCGGAAACAGGAGGCTCGGGCGTGTGAACGCTTGTCGGTTTGTGAGGCTGCACTTCAACTGACGGTAGTACAGAGACCTCCGGAATCGTAACGACGGTTTGGCAATTGTTGCATTTTGCCTTTTTTCCTGCGAATTTTGCATCAACCTTAAGCGGGCGCCGGCAGTTCGGGTTCGGGCATGTAAAGACAATCGGCTGCTTTTCGCTATGCAAATCATTATGATCTGTACTACTACGGGC
>QMCE01002450.1_pt1 | contig 10229 bp, 10 predicted proteins | sample 1821851 | NCBI WGS metagenome assembly QMCE01 (sample SAMN09453174, study PRJNA476694) | Termite gut metagenome, whole genome shotgun sequencing project. | isolation source: worker | host: Odontotermes sp. | place: South Africa:Pretoria | collected 2016-01-28
AGCGCTCAAATTTAGAAAAAACGTGCCGATTTTATTGTTTACGGGGTACGGTTATAGTAAAAAAAATTAAGGTTTCTTAAAAATTGTTAATGCTATTGAATATTGTAACTTATTTATTTAGAGGAATATTATTTTGAAAAACCTGAAAAGTGACGATAAAAATGATAGGGCTATAAAAAAAGTACTATATTTGCACGCTAATTTTAAAACCAAAATATTATGGCAGAAATTAATGAAAGAGTTCGGGCAATCATTGCCGAGAAACTTAGTGTTGACATCGCTGATGTGACTCCGGAAAAAAGCTTTACAAATGATCTTGGTGCCGATTCATTAGACACCGTTGAGTTGATCATGGAATTTGAAAAAGAATTTGGAATTTCTATTCCGGACGAACAAGCAGAAAAGATTTCGACCGTTGGAGATGCTATTCAATATATTGAAAGCAATACTTAGTTGCACGCATTTCCATCATTCTTAAATGAATCTAAAAAGAGTTGTAGTTACAGGTTTAGGAGCCCTTACTCCTATTGGTAATACGGTTTCCGAATATTGGAAAGGTCTTATAACAGGAGTAAGCGGCGCCAACCCTATAACTCGTTTTAGCCCTGAAAAATTTAAAACAAAGTTTGCTTGTGAACTGAAAGGTTTTGATGTGCTTGATTTTCTTGATTTGAAAGAGTCTCGAAAGATAGATCCTTGCACTCAATATGCTTTAATAGCTTCTATGGAAGCTGTTAAGGATAGCGGTTTTTCTATGAGTTCCGTTGATCCCGAAAGGATTGGCGTTATACTTGGCACCGGAGCCGGCGGAATTACTACCGTGATAGATCCGCTTAAAGAGTTTTTCGGTTCCGATGGGATGCCTCGATTTAGTCCTTTCTTTATTCCTAAGGTATTAGCCAACATGATGTCGGGGGTTATCTCCATTCATTTCGGCTTTAAAGGACCTAATTATGTAACAACCTCAGCTTGCGCCTCTTCCGCTAACTCGATTATTGATGCTTACCATTTCATCCAATTAGGAGAGATGGATATTGCATTGACCGGTGGAGCAGAGTATTGCATCAGTGAACCGGTTATTGCCGGCTTTAATGCCATGCATGCGCTCTCTACCCGCAATGACGAATACAAAACAGCTTCTCGACCTTTTGATTTGGGGAGAGATGGTTTCGTAATGGGCGAAGGAGCCGCTATCCTTGTTTTGGAAGAGTATGAACACGCCGTAAAGAGAGGCGCTAAAATTTACGCCGAGATAGGCGGTTACGGACTCTCTGCCGATGCATATCATATTACTCTCCCTCAACCTGACGGATCCGGTCCTATGCGGTGTATGCAACTCGCCATTCAAAATGCCGGATTGCAAATTTCTAATATTGATTATATCAATGCACACGGTACTTCAACTCAGCCGGGCGATCTCACCGAAAGCAAAGCTATTCACGCTCTCTTTCAAGAACATGCTCCCAAGTTATTAGTATCTTCCATCAAATCCATGATAGGGCATCTCTTAGGCGGTGCGGCAGCAGCGGAAGCAATGGCTTCTATTTTAGCCATTCATCATGGTGTTATTCCGCCTACCATTAACCAATTTGAAAAAGATCCTGCGTTGCCCGACTTGGGTTATGTGAAAAATAGTGCTCTAAAAGCAGAGATTAAGACGGCAATTTCCAACTCTTTCGGTTTTGGTGGTCATAACGCTTCTATCCTTTTTAAAAAGTGTGAATAGTTGTGGGTAGCTTTTCTTCTATCTTTTCCCAAAAAAATAATACGAATAAGAAAATAGCAAAGTTTATTCGCAATGTTTTTGGTTTTAGACCAAGGAATATTGATATTTACAAAATCGCGATCACTCATCGCTCCTCTTCCGTGAAAGATGCCGTATGCGGTTCGCTTAACAACGAACGATTAGAGTATTTGGGTGATGCCGTTCTTAGCGCTGTTGTGGCCGATTTTCTTTTCAAAAAATTCCCGCTTTTCTCTGAGGGGCAGTTGACGGAAACTCGTTCAAAGATTGTTTGTCGCGATAGGCTTAACAGTTTGTCTCGCAAAATCGGTTTGAACAATCTCATTATTATGGATGACAACATCCGCGCGAAATGTGCACTTGGCGATGCTTTTGAAGCTTTGGTGGGAGCTATTTACCTTGATCAAGGGTATTTAAAAACCAAAAAAATCGTTCTACACAAAGTAATTCTCACTCATCTCGATCTTGATTCCATTGTTCAGGAAGACAATAATTATAAAAGTAAAGTGCTCTCTTGGTCTCAAAAGCTTCACAAGAAGGCTCTTTTTTCTCACCATGAGATGAGTAAAAGTTACGGGAAACGCCTTTTTAAAGTTCAACTCCATATTGATGACCAATTGATGGGAGAGGGTGTTGATTATACTATCAAAAAGGCGGAGCAACTTGCATCTGAAAAAGCATGGGAGAAGATTAACGGTTAGAGGAAATTTCCTTTCTTTATCTCTTTATATTTCAAAATCAGAATTTATGTAATTGTAAATTTTCCAAACAAAAGCATACGGATGGCACTATTTTTACAAGATTTTTACGGAGAATGAAAATGAAAAAATTGAATATCAGCAAATTGTAGTAAAGAGATGAGTGTTGCAACAAAAGATTATATTTGCAGTTTGAAATATGTTATCAAAAATTAATCTTTACTTCCTACTGGCTAATAAGCTTTCTCGTGATAAAGAGCACAATCTGTCGCGCCCGATTGTGAATATCTCGACTATCGGAGTGGCGTTGGGCGTAATGACTATCCTGATCGCAATGGCGATTACCAATGGTTACCAAACCATAATTCGGGAAAAGGTGGTGGGCATGGGTGCACATATCCGTATCTCTAATTATGACGACAACTATTCGTTTGATGCTACGCCTTTTGAAAGGGATCAGTTTTTCTTGAAAGATCTTTATCAAAATCCGGAAATCGATCATATCCGTTTTTTTGCCACTAAAGTCGGTATTATCAAAACCGATGATCAGGTGGAAGGTGTGGTGTTGAAAGGCGTTGATTCTACATTTCATTGGTCTCATTTCCAACAAAATATTATTGAGGGAGAGCCTATAAAACTCAATCCGGCACAGACAGGCAACGACATTCTGATCTCTTCCAGTCTTTCCAAGAAGTTACACCTCGTACCGGGCGATAAAGTGCGTACCTATTTTGTACAAGAACCTCTTATGCAGCGCAGCTTTACCGTGAGCGGCATCTTTGAAACGGGTTTGCCGGAATTTGATGAGAATTTTGCTTTAGTCGACCTTCGTCATGTGCAAAAATTGAACCACTGGGACAGCACTATGGTTGGTGGCATTGAGATTCTGATTAAAGATTACGACAAAATTGATGAGATGGGCAATTATATTAACGATCATGTGGGGTATCATCTAAAAGCCGAGACGATTAAAGAGATCTATCCGCAACTGTTTGACTGGATTGAGCTATTGGATACTAATGTTTTAGTATTAATGATCATTATCATTCTGGTTTGCGCCATAACCATTATCTCTACATTTTTTATTATTGTATTGGAACAGACACCGACTATCGGAATTTTGAAAACGCTGGGGCTAAAAAATAGCGGAATAATTCCTGTTTTTCTGATTCTTGCCTCCAAAATTCTACTAAAAGGACTTTTGATCGGAAATGCAGTTGCCGCTCTTTTGGTCATTTTTCAAAGTCGTTTCCATTTTATTAAGTTAGATGCCGCAATCTACTATGTTCCTTATATTCCCGTGGAGTTAAACTTTCTGCCGATTCTCGTTATCAACATCGCTATTTTGTTGATTTGCCTTGCCGTTTTAATGATTCCTTCTTATTATATTGCTAAAAAAATTACGCCTGTCAAGGCTATTAGATTTGATTAAGATGAATTTTGTTTTGGTACAATCCGACATCCTACCCGATCGTGTTTCAATAAACTTGGCATGTTACAAAACGATGTTGACACAGTTAAAGAGTAATCCTGACGTCATTGTCTTTCCGGAGATGTTCAACTGTGGTTTTTCTCCGAATTTGCCCAATTTAGCCGAATCTTTACAAGGCGACAGTTTTCATTTTCTGCAATCCGTAGCACACGCTTACCATTGCGATGTGGTGGCGAGCATGCCGATTGTAGCAGAAAACAAGATTTTCAATCGGCTCTACTGGATTAATAAAGAGGGTGTTGCGAGGCATTACGACAAACGGCATCTCTTTTTTGGAGAAGAGAAATTGTACTGTACCGCAGGCGTTGAAAAGGTGATCATCCAAAAAGAGGGTATTCGCTTCTTGCCTCTAATCTGTTACGATGTTCGATTTCCTGTTTGGTGCCGAAACGAATACACTCCTCGCATTGCAGATAATGAACAATTTCCGGAATCCGAATCCCCTCATTTTCTCTACGACTGCATTTTGATTATCGCTAACTTTCCTGCACAAAGAGCGAAAACACTGCGCCTGTTAGCTCAAGCACGAGCCATCGAAAATCTGGCGTATGTCATTGTTTGTAATCGGGTGGGCTTAGATGGCAATAACAATCCGCACAGTGGTAATAGTGTTTTAATCAATCCTTTAGGAAAGATTGTTGCAGAGGCAAAAAGCAACCAAGAAGAACTTCTTTCCGTCAACATTGACATGGTATTTTTAGAAAAACTCCGCCGAAAATTCACTGTTTATAAAGATTGGGATCACTTCTCTTATTCCGGTTTTTAATTGGTGATGTGTTCCGGGAAAGCACCCATCTGCGTCCTTTGTGTGCCCATAGTGACAGATTTTCTTGCACGCTGATGCCGCTGACTCTTTAAGATATTCACGGATTTAAGTTGCTGTCAACTTTTCAAGTTCCAAATTGCGTGAGCGAAGCGTAGGGCGGCGTAGCCGGTGCGAGCTTGCGAGCACGGGAGCGACAGCGTACCCCGAAGCCACCGCGACCCGAGCGTGCGCAGGAAAAAAAATTACGAATTGCGAATTACGGTGTGGGATATTGACGGTAAGGGAGATAAAAGTTTGTGGGCAGGCGGCGAGGGGCACGCCAAAAAAAACAAAAATTCAAAGATTCAATAATTTAAAAATTCAAAGATATTTGTGAATTTGTTGAGCAGAGTGGCTGTGATTTTAAACCTTGTTCTTCCGGACTATCCGAAGACATACATCCGTAGTGTCCGGAAAACTTTTTTCAGATTTCTATTAATTTCCGATGTGATTTTCCTAAATTCCGACATAAGTTTACTGCTTTTCTCTTTTTTGTGTAAACCTATTTTAGGACGAGACATGTTATTTAATTGTTTCGTACTTTTGCGTTTCATTAAAATTAAAAACAATGAAGAGCTATTTTTTTTCAGGAATCCAACAGATCGGGGTCGGAACAGAAAATTTTAAGAGATCATGGGATTGGTATATTGATCATTTTCAGGTTGATGTGCGTATTTTAGAAGATGATACGGTCGCCGAACTGATGCTTCCTTATACAGGCAATTCTCCGCAAAAAAGAAGGGCTTGCATTGCAGTCAATTTACAAGGTGGAGGCGGATTTGAAATTTGGAACTATTCGGAACGGAAACCCAAACCGGTGGAGTTTGATATTCAAATCGGAGAGTTGGGTATATTTGCGGCAAAGATCAAAAGTCGCGATGTGCAGGCTTTTCATCGAGAATTGTGTGCTAAATATGATAACGTGAGCCCTGTAGGAAAAACTCCGGATGGGAAGTTAACATTCTATCTATTAGATCCATTCGGAAACTTTTTTCAGATTATTGAAGATCCTTTTGTTTTTATTGATGAAAAACGATTAGCCGGTGGAACGGTAGGCGCTATGATTGGTGTGAGCGATATAGAAAAAGCGTTGCCTGTTTATCAAGATATTTTAGGATATGATCGGATTGTTTATGATCAAACCGACATTTTTGAAGATTGGCAATGGATGCGTGGTGGCGAGCAACGGTATCGCCGTGTGCTTTTAGCGCGTTCGGAATCTTTCCAAGGAGCATTTTCTCCGTTGTTCGGAAAAAGTACGATAGAGTTGGTGGTTGCTTTAGATCGTGTTCCCAAAAAGATCTATGAAGGTCGTTATTGGGGAGATCCCGGATTTATCCAAATTTGTATGGATGTGATCAATATGCAAGGTTTGAAGGCATATTGCACCGAAAAAGGTTTTCCTTTTACCGTTGATAGCTGTGCCGATCAATCCCATTTTGACATGGGGGATGCAAGCGGACATTTTACCTATATTGAAGACCCTGACGGCACTTTGATAGAGTTTGTGGAGACGCATAAAATTCCCATTGTGAAGAAATTGGGATGGAACATCAACTTGATGAAAAGAGATCGTAAAAAACCTCTTCCGAAAATACTTTTTAAGTTGATGGGGTTGAATAGAGTTAAAACTTCCAATTCAAAGAGTTGACCAGCTGCATTGCATCATCTCTAAGGTATTGAATAACGGGTTGTAAAGAGTCGTTATTGGGTGTAAAATTGAAATAGAGAGAGGCTCTTAAATAGTGATTTGCGCTATCGGTCAGCCAAAACTGCATCGGGGTAGCGGCATCTTTTCCGATGATATTGTAAATTCTACCGTACACCTTGTTTTGCGGATCATCAATGTAATAAAACTCAATATCGTCTACTTTTCCGTAGTCAATGTGCATGTTGAGAAACTTCTCCTCATTGGCAGCCAAGATTTGTAAGTCATTTTTTAGAGGAAAGACGGAGATATTAAATGCAGCATTCAGCGTAGGATAAGTGATATTAATCCAATATACTTGATCGTTTTTCTCTTCATAAGAACAATTTGCCCATTGAGAATACTCAAATTTGAACGGAAGAACGGAATCCCACTTTTGGTATTGATGTTCGGGAAGATCAATTCTGAAATAGCCTCGCGGTTTAGGAGTGTAATACTCCTCTTTTTGTCCGCAGGAGAAGAGAAAGAGCACTCCGAACATGAGATAGAGAGGCTGTCTGTTCATTCTATTAACTTTCAAGTCTGTTTTCTTTGATTCTCATACCGTAAAACGAGCGATAGACAAAGAGTAAGCCGATAACGAAAAAGAGTGCTCCGATATAGGGCGTATAGTCGAAACTTTTCGCGGTTTGAGCTACCAATTCGGGTTGGTCGCCGATATAATTGCCGGCACTGTCCAATAAGCCTTTCGCTTTCAATTTAATATGGATGGCAATCTCTACGGCTAACATTCCGAAAAGTGTAGAGAACTTGATGATTGGATTCATCGCCACGGAGCAGGTATCTTTGTAGGGATCGCCTACGGTATCGCCTACTACGGTTGCGGCGTGCAGTTCCGTATTTTTCTCTTTCAGATCTACTTCCACCACTTTCTTAGCATTATCCCATGCGCCGCCGGCATTAGCCATATACATCGCTTGGAACAATCCGAAAACGGCGATTGAAATGAGGTAAGAGACAAAGAAATTGGGATCAAAAAAGGCAAAAGCTAAAGTTAACGAGAAGATCACAATAAAGATATTCCACATGCCTTGTTGCGCATATTGCGTACATATTTTCACAACGGTTTTAGAATCATTATCATCTGCTTCATGCTTATCCAAATTCAAATGCGTTTTTATAAAACCGACCGCACGGAAAGCGCCGGTAGTAACGGCTTGCATAGAGGCGCCGCTAAACCAGTAAATAACTGCTCCTCCGGTAATTAATCCCAACAATACCGGTGCATCGGTCAGAGAGAGATGTAATAAACCAAAGTTCTTTAGCAGCAATATGATAGCAAAGATCATGGTTGTAGCACCCACTACGGCTGTCCCGATGAGTACGGGTTTGGCTGTAGCTTTAAAGGTATTTCCCGCGCCGTCGTTAGCCTCTAAATAATGTTTCCCGATTTCGAAATCGGGAGTAAAGCCAAAATCTTCCTCAACCTCTTTTTGAATCCCTGAGATTGATTCCATTTTCGAAAGTTCAAAAACCGATTGTGCGTTATCTGTCACGGGACCATAGCTATCCACGGCAATCGTCACGGGACCCATGCCCAAGAAACCGAAAGCCACCAATCCGAATGCGAAGATAGAGGCATATTCGCCGAAGATCGTCATGCCGTCCATAGAGAAGAAGAACGCAGAGAGCATCAATCCTACCATGACCAATCCTTTCCAGAAAGCGCTGAAGTTACCGGCTACCATACCCGACAAGATCGTTAAGCAAGCACCGCCTTGACGAGAGGCGGTTACGACCTCTTGCACATGTCTTGACCCGGAGCTGGTAAAGGCTTTGGTAAATTCGGGGATAATTGCGGCGGCAAGAGTTCCGATACTGATGATAGAGGCTAAGCGCCACCAAAGATCTTGTCCGTAAGCATTGGATACGGAGTTATAATTCAATAAGAAATAGCTGATAATGAAAGTAACCACCACAGAGATAATAGAGCTGATCCACACCAAAGAGGTCAACGGGGTTTCAAAATTGAAGAATTTTTTATTTTGAAATCTCATTTTGGAGATCCGATTGTTAATACCGTAAGATAATACGGATGTGAAGACCATCAATATTCTCATGGCGAAAATCCAAGCAATCAGAAGTGCTTGAACAACGCCCGGATTCTGTACACCGGTAAGATCTACTACCGCCAGCACGATGAACGAGATCAGGGCAACGCCGGTTACGCCGTAAGTTTCGAACCCATCAGCAGTAGGTCCGATGCTGTCGCCCGCATTATCGCCGGTACAGTCGGCAATTACGCCCGGATTCCTCGGATCATCTTCGCCGATGTTGAAGATCACTTTCATGAGATCGGAGCCGATATCTGCAATTTTTGTAAATATTCCTCCGGCAATTCTCAAAGCGCTTGCACCTAATGACTCTCCAATGGCAAATCCGATCAAACAAGCGCCTGCCAACTCGGAAGGAACCAATAAGAGGATTATTAGCATCATGATTAGCTCTATGGTGATGAGCAACAAACCCACGCTCATCCCTGATTGCAGCGGAATTGAGACTACTTCCCACGGTTTCCCGCGTAGTGAGGCGAAAGAGGTGCGGCAGTTGGCGTAAGTATTGATTCTCACACCAAACCAAGCTACGGCATAGGATCCCAAAATCCCCAACACTGTCCACAAGAGGATCATCAATACATCCGAGACCTTTTTATCGTTCAGGAAACCGAAATAGAAAATGACCACAACAGCAATGATGGCAAAAAGAATTAACAAAAACTTACCTTGCTGGAGAAGATAGGTTTTACAAGTTTCGTAAATCGTATTAGCCACACTCTTCATGGATTGATGCACAGGATATTTTTTGATTTTGACCACTTGATATAGTCCGAAAAACAGACCTGCAAAAACAAAAATTGATCCCCATATCAATAAGGACCAACCTGTTAAACCATTATTAAAGAACGTAATATCTCTAAATTCAGGTAATACTAAATCTGCTTCACTTGCAAATGTAAACAGTGGTGTTACGATCAATCCTAAAAGTATTGCTAATCTCTTCATATATATGTGTTTATGTTTATATTTAATGTTAAAAACAGAGATAAATTTCTCTTTTCCCTCTTCGGATTTCAAAAAAGGAGTGCAAAGTTACAAGAAAATTGCGGACAAGAAAACTAAGGAACACAAAAAGCGTTAAAAACGGTTATTTTTTAATTTTTTTTATGAAAAACAGTATTAAAGTAAAACTTAAAAGTCCGTTAAGTTACAAGACAAAATCATTAAAATTTCTATTATTCACTCCCTTCAATTCATCATCATCTGTGTGCAAAAGCCTATTACCATACGCACACAGTTAGGAGATACTTTCCTGAAAAGGATTAAGATTCAATCATTCAGAGATTTAAAAATTCAAAGATTCAAAAATTCAATGTTATTCGTTATTTGGGACACGGATGACGCAGATAGAACAGATTACACAAAGATATTACTTTCTTTGTGCAATCTTCTTTTTTTGCAGTAAAAAATAACTTTAGAGATAGTCTTTTCCCGCCCTACGCCTCGTTCACGGAAATCCGCCTTACCGCACCAAAACTTTAGCGCTTCTAATTTTGGTATAATCCGTAGAGTAGATTCTCAGGAAATATTGTCCCGGTGCTATGTGTGCAGGAAGGGAGATGCTCCTGTCGGATGTTGTGCTTTGCAGTACTTTTGCGCCTAATACCGAGTAGAGTTCTACCGTAATTTCGCCCTCTTCTTTCATCTCCTCATCTAAACCGATATTGAGAACCGAACCTCTATTCACGGGATTGGGATAGATGGTGAAAACGCCCTCCGAATCAA
>QMCE01006746.1_pt1 | contig 10229 bp, 10 predicted proteins | sample 1821851 | NCBI WGS metagenome assembly QMCE01 (sample SAMN09453174, study PRJNA476694) | Termite gut metagenome, whole genome shotgun sequencing project. | isolation source: worker | host: Odontotermes sp. | place: South Africa:Pretoria | collected 2016-01-28
TTTGGATTTATAAAAAATTATACTTACTTTTGCAAATAATATCAGAATTAATGTATCTATGAAATATTTTTCCACATGCGGACTGTTAGTTGCAACGCTTATCTTAAGCGTTGTCATGACAGGTACACATGGTTGGAAAAAAGACCTGACAATCAGGAATAATCAGTTTGTTTACGTAAGTCATGACGATTCTCCTTCCGGAAAGGATTGTTTTTTAATCACGCCTGATACGCCATCTGTTCCGGCAGGGCTGAATATGCTACCTCATTCAACATTGCCCGTAACCGTTGCCAAAACGGAAAACAACCCCTACGGCATGCAACATGCCTGCTTTTCCAGGCAAACAAACCGGCAACTGAATATAACAAAAATAAACTATACATCTCTCTATTCCCAAAAAGAAAAGGAAGGGTATTATATCTATGCCCTGCGAAAAATACGAATTTAATCACAGAACTTCCTTCTAAATAATCTATTTCCGGTATACCTTTTTCCCTCCATAAAATGTACCGGAAGAAGCATACAGGATATGCTGATATACAAAATATATTCATAAAAATAACACGGAAAGAACGACCTTTTTACATAAACAGGCCGGACGTCTTCCGTACACAAGAATAAATTAAATTCATTATGGAAAATAATATTTCTATTGAAGACATTTTCGACAATAAGGAAAAAGATGTTGTATATAAATCAAAACCCTCTGTAATGTTAAGTGTTATATTAATCGTAACAGGGATTCTGTTCATCGCGACAAATGGTTTGGTAACAACATCACCCGGCAGTATGATTCCTATGTTATTCATTAGTATAGGGATTATATTTCTGGCCTGGGGAATTACCTATGCATTTTTCAGCAAAACAAAGTATAAGCTAACCCTGGACAAGAAAAGTATCGCTTTTTCTGAGATCTTTTATGATGTAAAAGAGCGTGACAAACTTATCAGGATCATTGATAAAGGAGATATCCGGGAACTGGAGAAATTAAAAACGGCCACCATTGATACGCTTAAATTACGCATCGCCGCCACATCCGATGGCAACTTTTGTTATACCCAGGTAGCCACTTATGTTCCGTACGAATTTGTAAACATCAATGAAGCGCATAAACACTCACCGGAAGAAGCCAGGATAATCCTGAATATTCAGAAAAAACAGAAATAAGAAAAAACCGCCGGAGACCCGATTATCCTCCGAAAATCAGATGGGTAAATTTATTTTTATGGATTGGGTTCGATATTTCATCGGGCTCAATCCATCTCTTTTCAATTTAATTGGCTTATTATTATTATTTATATCGGATATCATCCAAATCAGATAAACCGCATATATGAGTAAGAGTAAGAATCTATTTGAAACAGGAAGCCGGTTTTTCACAATAAAAAAACTATATTTGTCAACCGGTAAAAATAATACTTTACAGATTAAAAAAATCGGAGAACATGTTCGGTAGACTATTCAAATCTTCAAAACAGAAAAAAGTCGGAATCGCGTTGGGCGGAGGAGGAGCGCTCGGTTTTGCACATATCGGCGTATTGAAAGCGCTGGAAAACCACCGTATTTATCCCGATATCATATCCGGAACCAGCATGGGAGCCATTGTCGGAACGCTCTATGCTTCCGGCATCTCTCCGGACGACATGCTCCAACTGATAAAAGACGACAAACTATATAAGATAACAAGCATCGTCAATATTCAGCCTTGGTATACAAAAACCGGGCTTTCCAGTCACCAAGCCATGCGAAACTTACTGAAAGAGGTTATCACCCACAATAGCTTCGATCAATTGAAAAAGCCGATGTATGTATGTACAAGTAATCTGACAAAAGGCTATGCCGAAATTAAATACCGGGGAGGCAATCTGGATTTTTGGGTGGCTGCTTCAGCCAGCATACCGGGCGTCTATGAAGTTATAACGTACAACGGCCAGTCATACATAGACGGAAGTTTACTGAAAAACCTGCCGGTCAGGTGCATCAAAAAACAATGTGATTATGTGATTGGCGTAGACGTACTTCCGTATCATTTGCCTGAACAACTCAAATCACCCAAAGATGTCCTGCTATCATCCATCAGACTGGTGCAATATCAAAATTCGCTTTCCGAAAAACGAGCCGCCGATTTCATCATCGAACCGCCCGGAATACGGAACTATCACGAATTCAGCTTTGATCATTACGAAGATATCTATCAGACCGGCATCGCTGCGACGGAATCATATATACATGAAAATCCGAAAATACTTCGTTTGGCAAAAAAATAAACATTCCGGATCAACCTTCTCTTTATAATAGTTACCGCCCGCGCTACAGGAAAAAAACGGGAGTCCGGTCAATGCGCCATTTCCTCAACCGGTTTTGCAACAGGGAAGCGGTTTTCATCCGGAAACCTGATATCGAAGCCTTTATCATTTTTGGCCACCTCTACAATATCCGAGCTTCTCGTACGGATTCTGCCTTCCACAAATTCCGGTATATTATACGATTTCATAAATTTATGATAGAACCCGGCGTCTTTCTGCGGCAACATAAAAGCCTTGGCGGCATTCCCGTTTTCGTCAATATATGCAAAATAAGGATGCGTGTACAAGCCATCCATCCGGCGGCTGCTGAATACGATCCAACGACTGTTGCTACTCCATGAATGATAACTTTCCGCAAAGCGGCTGTTTGCTTCGTGCAACGGACGATGTGTTCCCGACTCAAGATGAATCATATACAAATCAGCATCTTTATGCCAGATAAAAAAATTACCGTAAGAAGATAACGTATACAACAAAAATTTTCCGTCGGGAGATACGCGCGGCAACGACACACTCCTATTCATCTCCCGGGCATTATACAGGGTATCCACGGACTCTCCGAACATTTTCTTTTCCGGATCAAACGATACGGAGCATAAACTGTATTTTACTTTCTCAAAATCGCCGGGCATCTCCCGTACATCAGCCGTACAGAAATACAATGTGCGGCCATCCGGCGAAAAGGTCGGATATGTTTCGTAACACTGTTTTGAAAAAAGATGAGGTACGGTGATCAACTCTTTTTTTTCTACGTCATACACAACTACATCCGAAGCCATGTCAAATACCTCGATCCGGTTTGGATCATGCATATGAAAAGCCTGCTTAGTATCGTTGACGGTGAATGCCACATATTTACCGGAAGGATGCCATGAAGGATAAACCAATGCCGAGATCGTACGATCCGTCTTTGTATTCAATTTTTCGACTGATTCGCCGTCGGCCATATACGTACCGGCATACGATTTACGCATGTGAAACAGCATCTTATCCGGATCGCGGTTACAAAAAGAATGGCAGTTCATACAATTATTTCCGGTCATCTTATTTTCTATTACGGCAGACTGGTCATAATCCTCAAGACGTCTCTGATAGATTCCCATCTCGTGCCACAGGGTATATCCCGGTTCAATCAACCGGTATGCAATATACGGATCTACCGGCTCACCGTCCACATGCCAGCTAAAAGGCTTAAAACCGACCCATTGTCCTTCTTTTTTCACACAGACCCGGACTTGTATATCCTTTCCCGCCGAAACTTCCAGCAATTCCTTCCATTCACGGACAGGAATACGGAAAAAGCCGTTCCGCCCTTTTACTTTTATCTCTTTATCTTCACTTGTTATCAAAAGGAAAGAAGCCGGATAATCCTTTTTTTCGAGTTTGAAATTAAGCGGAGCAATGTTCGCCGGAATAGTGACATCCGTATAATCGGGAAAAATAGCAGGAACCTCGTTTATTTCACCCGTAATCGCTACATTGCCGGAACATCCCGCAAAGATCAGCAAACTTAACAATAAACAGCATTTACCTCTCACAATCTATAACTATTGTTTAAACATAAAATAATACCAATAGGTGTCTCCATACGATTTTTTTACGAAATCGGCCAGGCGCGGTTTGTTCTTGTTCTCAAGTATAAACTTTTTATACTGTTCAAAGCGCGTTATAACAGGTTGGGAAACTCCTTTTTCCCGCCACGAACCGGAATCATTTTCATTCAGGATAATGACGGCTTCCTGAAAAGACAAAGGCAGGACGGGCAAAACCTCCGTACCGCGATATTTATCAACCAGTTCTTTGAAAAGATCTAAATTTTTCATCAAAAGATACATCGCTCCTGCATATGCTATCGGCGTACGGTTTTCCGGATTACTCACCGACAAACTTATCAGTTCCTTGTCCTGAAGTTGGGCGGAAAACAGAAAATCTTCTTTCGGCAACGATTTTCTCCGTTTCTCAAATGCCGGATTCCGGCCTACCTCTTCGTCATCGTACAGATACCGGCGCATTCCTCCGGCCCAATCGCGGTAATAAAATATACTTTTCCGCCACAGCATATTCGCCATAGATGAGATTGGTCTCTATAAGGCGCTGCAACATACGCCCCGTCCGGTGCCCCGGCGAACCGATATTCGCTTCAAAGGCCATATTCATAGCCGCACCGGTATGTCCGATCGTATAATAAATATCACACAGCAACATGGATGACATGTGGGAATTACTCATCGGTATAAACAGGGATTGCGGACCTTTCTGGTCAAAGGTAAACATCCTGTCGGCCAATTCGCCTTTTTCCGCCAGCGAAAGGTTCAAAAAACAGAGATACAAATAATTGGAGACATCCCCTTTATTCATTTCAATGATCTTATCGAACTGCTTGTTCCGGCAATAATACTCCATTTCTTTAAATCTTATGGAGCGCTGGTCACCATACATTTTTACACCGTAAAAAAACGCGAATCCGGCCAGTATCACCTGCATCACGATACCTGCATATCTTTTCTTTCCCGACCCTGTTTTTTTTGAACGTAAAAGATAGGTTGCTATCATACCCAACGGAAGTAATATCCACGACGAATACAACAGCAAACCGGAAGGTATCAACGATTTCTGATAATACATATCCGGAAGCACAGCAAAACGGTATTCACCTATAAAAGCATACCTGACACTCAAACAGGCTAACAGCAATACTTCTGCGCAGGGAATAAGAAACAGGTAACTTCGCGAAGGACCCGAACATAATTCTTTGACAAATATGGATATAACAAACAAAACGGCCACCGAACCGCCCCACCAGAAAAGAAAGAATGCCGCCAAAACAGCATATCCCAGCCGCCAGCGGATATTTCCGAGTTTCCAATACGCATAAAGCAATAGCAGCGCCATCAGGTAGGCGATCGTACCCTGCATAAAATAATTGAAATCCAGTTGTATAAAAAGCAGGCTGAACACCGGCAACAACGACCAGAGATATACAAATGTCGAATCTTTATCTATACGTCTCAATATGATATGGATCAGGAAGCCCGTAACCGTCAACAATGTGGACGTAATAAGCGCTCCGGCGTATGGATAAATAAAAAACTGAGCCAGGAACTCATAGAGAAGCAAGCTCAGCCCGCCTGTTTTTTTCAATGTGGAAAAGACGTAATCGTTGTCAAATAAAAATAACTGATATTGTTCGATATGGTAAAAATGAAATTTGTATACCGATTGTAGAAAAACCGATAATATGAGCCACAGCAAGATGAAAAACAAGATATTTTTATTCCTTACACGCACAATCTGTTGTTTTACGGATAATCTGCAAATATAATGCAAGCCGGGTGAAAAGACACCATAAGTTTTGTTTTATTTTCACTTTTCCGGAAAGACACTTGTGTGCCGGACCGGCAAGAAACAACGTAGACCGTCTCTCCGGGAGACGGCCTACGGCATATTTTCAACGATTTAATTCGCTTTTCCCTGCGGGGGTTACCCTTCGATAGCAGCCTGTGCCGCCGCAAGGCGTGCAATAGGTACACGATAAGGTGAACAACTCACATAATTAAGTCCTACCCTGTGGCAGAATTTTACCGACGAAGGTTCGCCGCCATGTTCACCACAGATACCGCATTTGAGGTCAGGACGGACAGAACGCCCTTTTTCAGTTGCCATACGAACTAACTGCCCGACTCCATTCTGGTCAAGCACCTGGAACGGATCGTTCGGCAATATTTTCATATCCAGATAGGCGGGAAGAAACGAAGCGATATCATCCCGGCTGTAACCGAACGTCATTTGCGTAAGGTCGTTTGTACCAAACGAAAAGAATTCCGCCTTACTGGCGATACGGTTAGCCGTAAGCGCCGCACGTGGTATTTCTATCATCGTACCCACCTTGAAATCCACACTATCGCCACGCTCTTCGAACAGCTTTGCAGCCGTTGCACGTATGACTTTTTCCTGAGCGACAAATTCGTACAATATACCCGTCAGAGGCACCATGATCTCCGGATACGTTTCCACCCCTTCCGCTTTCAGGTCAAGAGCGGCGCCAAGGATAGCGCGCGTCTGCATCTCCGTGATCTCCGGATATGTATTACCTAACCGGCATCCGCGATGACCGAGCATCGGATTCGCTTCATGAAGCGATTCTACCCTTTCCCTGATGTAATCGTATGTAACCTCCATTATTTCAGCCAACTCACGTTGCTCTTTCTCATAATGGGGTACAAACTCATGAAGAGGCGGATCAAGCAGGCGAACAGTCACCGGACAACCTGCCATCGCCCTGAATATTCCTTTGAAATCATCCTGCTGATAAGGCAATATCTTCGTCAAGGCACGACGTCTTCCTTCTACAGTTTCCGCCAAAATCATCTCACGCATGGCACGTATCTTTTCTCCTTCAAAAAACATGTGCTCCGTGCGGCAAAGCCCGATACCCACAGCGCCAAATTCCCTGGCAACTCCCGCATCATACGGTGTATCCGCATTTGTACGGACTACCAGTTTCGTATATTTATCACACAGACCCATCAGTTCCGAAAAGTCCGCATCAAGTTCAGCCTCTTTAGTAGCCACAGCTCCCAGGTAAACATCTCCGGTAGATCCGTTCAGTGAAATAAAATCACCTTCTTCCAGTATGATCGTACCGACCCTAAGGCGTTTAGCCGCGTAATCAATAACCAATTCGCCTGCTCCGGAAACACAGCATTTACCCATACCGCGCGCCACAACAGCCGCATGAGAGGTCATACCGCCGCGCGCGGTCAGGATCCCTTCTGCAGCGGCCATACCGGCCAAGTCTTCCGGCGACGTTTCCACACGCACCATGATCACGCGCTCTCCTTTACTGGCCCAGACAGATGCGTCGTCCGCACTAAAGACAATCTTACCGCACGCTGCGCCCGGCGATGCCGCCAAACCTTTTGTCAGTACTTTTGCCTCCTTAAGCGCCGCCTTATCAAATATCGGGTGAAGAAGTTCATCCAGTTTATTCGGTTCAACACGCATAATAGCCGTTTTTTCATCTATCACGCCCTGACGCAACAAGTCCATGGCAATCTTTACCATGGCCGCGCCGGTACGCTTACCGCTTCGTGTCTGAAGAAACCATAGTTTACCTTCCTGAACGGTAAACTCCATATCTTGCATATCTCTGTAATGATTTTCCAGTTTTTGCTGTAATGCATCCAATTGTTTGTAAATCTCAGGCATAGCTTCTTCCATCGAAGGATATTTGCTGCGGCGTTCTTCTTCCGGAACACCGGCCAACTTGGCCCATCGTTCAGATCCGGTCTTTGTGATCTGCTGCGGCGTACGGATACCGGCTACCACGTCTTCACCCTGCGCGTTGATCAGGTACTCGCCGACAAACTGGTCTTCGCCCGTAGCCGCGTCACGGCTAAACGCCACACCCGTAGCAGATGTATCGCCCATATTTCCGAACACCATAGCCTGCACATTGACAGCCGTACCCCATTCGGCAGGTATGCCTTCCATTTTGCGATAGAGAATCGCACGGTCGTTCATCCAGCTATCGAATACGGCACAAACGGCTCCCCACAATTGTTCGTAGGCATCTTCCGGAAAATCTTTACCGGTCTGATTTTTCACAGCTTCCTTAAATCGTGCAACCAACTCTTTCAGGTCTTCGACATTAAGTTCCGTATCCAACTTGACCCCTTTCATTTCTTTTACATGATCTATGATAGCTTCAAACGGATCCTCTTCATTTCTTTCAAAAGGCTTCATCCCTAATACCACATCACCATACATCTGCACAAAACGGCGATAGGAGTCCCATACGAAACGCGGATTGCCTGTTTTGTTCACCAAGCCTTCCACAACCCTGTCATTCAACCCCAGATTCAGGATCGTATCCATCATACCCGGCATCGAAGCGCGCGCTCCGGAGCGAACAGAAACGAGCAACGGATTATTGATGTCTCCAAACGTTGAATTCATCAATTTTTCCACATTTGCCAACGCATGCTCCACTTCGTCTTTCAACAAAGCGATAACCGCCTCCTTCCCCTTTTCATAGTATTCATTACAAACATCCGTAGTAATCGTAAAACCGGGAGGTACGGGCACCCCGATAAGATTCATTTCAGCAAGATTAGCACCCTTTCCTCCGAGCAGATTTTTCATATCCGCTTTACCTTCGGCTTCACCATTTCCGAAAGTGTAAACTCTCTTCTTGTCCATAGATTGTGATTTTTATATAATTGTTAATATATTTGCAAAGTCAAGTTTGCAAATATACGGTTTTTTCATCAAATTGTATCCGGTTGCGTCATAAATAACATGCGTTCGATATAAAAAACATGTAAACAATGGCATAACACCCTATCAATGACCATATTTATGGCACTGCATTACAAATAATCAATCAAATAAAGAGCACTATACCAAGTATCGGTGAAGTTAGTAAAATTCTCTATTCATGTGATGAATTTTCTAAAGATATAGCTTCTTACCTGAAAAATCACCTATAGTAACGAGTTAGTAACCGTGCGTATTTCAGCGTTTTGCGGTGTTATACCGTCAAATAACCCGGGTGTAAAGTCAGGCAATTTCTTCGGAATCTCAGGTATTATTACATTTAAAGCTCCGCTCTTTTCGTGATGGAATAGCATTCGTGATCGAGAATCGTTCCATCAAAGCGTTTTTCTCCTAAACGGAGTCTTCCTTCATACTCAAATCCACAATTAATAAGTACTTTTTTAGACTTTTCATTGTATGGGAAACAATAGGCAGAGATGAGTTCTAAATTCAGGTCTTCAAACCCATAGCGAAGCAATGCTTTTACCGCCTCCGTGGCATATCCTTTGCCCCAATAATCCTCGCTAATTGCGTATCCAATCATTCGGGTTTTATCATATTGTCGCTTCGGATCAGGAATCATCCCAATGGAGCCAAAAAGTTTTCCTGTCTCTTTTAGCACCATACCATATACATTTTCCTGGTCTAAAAAAACGAGCTTCATAATCTCTCTTGTTTCTTCTATGCTATCATGCGGTTTCCATCCTGCATTTATGCCTATATTGGGGTTCTTACAGTACTCAAATAGGTCTTCGGCATCGCTTTCCACGATTGGACGGAGAATCAAGCGTTCTGTTTCTATTGTTTCCATAGTTATCCCCTTCTTGTTCTCTCGCAAAATTACTGCTTTTTTATGACACTGTTTGCATTATCTCTTAATTAATTTTGAATAAACCGTTTCTTTTTTAAGATTACCAAAGTAGTCATATTCATATAAATACAATGTATACATCTCCGGAGAATGTACTACAGATTTAATTTTTTTTCCCATAAATACTACTAAACTGTCTATACTGGAATTATCCCGGATGATTTGGATATAATTCTCATCGTCAACCAGAATTTTCTTTTCATACCTGTCTAAAACATACTCCGGAAGATCATAAGAGTAGATCTCCTCAATTGTTTCATCCCCGTCAGCACCCTTCGTTGTTATTGATTTTTTCACGGAAATTAAATCGCCATTCAAAAAGCAGTGTTGAATCAGGGTATCTTCTGACATTTCATAATTGTATTGTAAAGTACTGAGTTCATTATTTTCATAATCAATAATTTTCCCCTGTATTAACCTGTTTTGGTCATCATATACGTAATCAAAATATTCTTTATCCATTATGGATGAATATTTGGTTTTGAAACGGATTAAATTCCCTGTATCGTTATAGGTATATTGATCCACATATAGTGTATCTCCATCTTCTATTTCAATTTTTTTTTCTACTTTGTTTCCAAGTTCTTTACTATAAGTAAGTGTCATTGAGTCGTTTTCATTAAGAAAATGTGTTTCCTTAAATAGGGTTCACTGAATAATTAAAAACTCGCGAGCTTCAAAACTCGTTTTTGCAAGGCGCGAACTTGCTTGCTGCAAAAAATATTCCTTATCGG
>QMCE01002451.1_pt1 | contig 10228 bp, 5 predicted proteins | sample 1821851 | NCBI WGS metagenome assembly QMCE01 (sample SAMN09453174, study PRJNA476694) | Termite gut metagenome, whole genome shotgun sequencing project. | isolation source: worker | host: Odontotermes sp. | place: South Africa:Pretoria | collected 2016-01-28
GGATGCCGCGCAGGGTCTTGTGGGTTGTGGTGGTGACGATATCCGCGTAGGGGACCGGCGACATGTGCAGCCCCGCCGCCACTAGCCCCGCGATATGGGCCATATCCACCAGCAGGTACGCGCCGCATTCCCTGGCTATCTCGCCGAAGCGCTTGAAGTCTATCTCGCGGGGGTAGGCGCTGGCCCCCGCTATGATCATCTTAGGCCTGTGCTCCATTGCCAGCGCGCGCACCTGATCGTAATCGATGCGCTCGTCCGCGCCGAGGCCGTAGGCGATTATCTCGTAGTTTCTGCCGGAGAAGTTCACGGGTGAGCCATGCGTTAAATGCCCGCCCTGCGCGAGGCTCATTCCCAGCACCTTATCTCCCACGTTCACCAGCGCGGCGTAGGCGGCCTCGTTGGCCTGCGCCCCCGAGTGGGGCTGCACGTTGGCAAAGCCCGCGCCGAATATTTTTTTGGCCCGCTCTATGGCGATGCGCTCCACAACATCCACCGCTTCGCAGCCGCCGTAATATCGCTTGCCGGGGTATCCCTCGGCGTATTTGTTGGTAAGCACACTGCCCGCTGCCGCCATGACGGCCGGCGATACAATATTTTCGCTGGCGATAAGCTCGAGGTTGCGGCGCTGCCGATGTAATTCCTCTTGAATGCCGCTTGCCACCTCGGCGTCATATTCCCTGAGAAAACCGACGGTATCGATAATATTCGCGAACATGCCGTACCCTCCCGTTGTGTTTTTGCCATACGCCATCATTATAGTACAAACACCCGGGAAGGGCAAGGGGGAAAGCGTAATTTTGGAAATTGAGTTCCTCAAAATGCGTACCCTTTCCCGCTTTCGGCGGAGAAAGGGCACACGTTTTGAGGTATCCTTTCTGTCTCAGACAGAATAGCACTACTCTTCGGTCAAAATTCGCCTGTCACTTATGTTTGCGCTTCTGCGCCTTACCATTTCTTATCAATTGCCGCCCAAATCGCGTTTTACCTGCACGCTCACTGTCTCGTCGTAGCATGAGAAACAACTATCCACAGCCGCTTTGCCGGGCGCGGGGGTAAACACGCTGACGACCGGAACAATAACAAGACCGGCCAGCATTGTGAACGCGCCGGCATTGATGGGCGATTGCAGTATTACCGGAAAGCTGGGCCGGAAGAAGATATTGAGGGTCATCAGCACGGTGCTGAACAGGAAGCAGCACCACACCGAAGCCTTTGTCACGCGCTTCCAATAGAGCCCGAAGAGGAAGGGGGCAAGGAAGGAGCCGGCCAGCGCCCCCCACGAAACACCCATGAGCTGCGCGATAAAGCTGATGCTCCCACGATACTGTACAACGGCGATAACGGCGGATATGATGATAAACACCACGACCAGCGCACGGATGATGAACAATTGCCGCTTTTCATCCATCTTTTTGATGATATGGCCCTTGAGGAAATCCAGCGTGAGCGTCGACGACGACGTCATGACAAGAGAGGAAAGGGTGGACATAGACGCCGACAGCACCAGCAGCACGACGATACCGATGAGAAAATCGGGCAGTTGCGCGATGATATTGGGAATGATCGAGTCGTAGACAATGCCGCCCGGCCCCTCTTCGACAACACCGGCGTAAAGCCGGCCGAAGCTGCCGAGAAAATAGCAGCCCCCCGCGACGACGACGGCAAAGAAGGTGGAGATGATCGTCCCCTTTGAGATGGCTTTTTCCGACTTGATGGCGTAGAACTTCGACACCATCTGCGGCAGCCCCCACGTTCCGAGCGAGGTAAGGATGATAACGCCCAGCAGCCCTACCGGGTCAGGCCCGAAGAAAGATGTATACGCACCGGGCGAAACGCCGGCATCCTCAACACGCGCCATAGTATCGATAGCCGCCGTAAAGCCGCCGTTGCCGTTTAGTACAGCGCCGATAACGGCAATAATACCGATAAGCATAATAATACCCTGAAAGAAATCGTTCACCGCCGTAGCGAAGTACCCCCCCACCACAACATAGACGCCGGTAAGAATGGCCATGCCGACAATGCAGTAAACAAAATCGATGCCGAACGCGATGGAAAAGAGGCGCGAAAGCCCGTTATACAGCGACGCGGTGTAAGGAATGAGAAAAATGAATACGAGAATAGCCGCGCCGATTTTAAGCGGTGTGGAGCCAAAGCGCTCGCCGAAGAATTCGGGCATGGTGGCGCTGTGCAGATGGTTGGTCATCACACGGGTGCGCCTGCCCAGCACCACCCATGGCAGCAGCGAGCCCAAAAAGGCATTGCCGAGGCCGATCCACGTGGCCGCCGTGCCAAACCGCCAGCCGAATTGCCCGGCGTAACCGACAAACACTACGGCGGAAAAATACGAGGTACCGTAAGCAAAGGCGGTGAGCCACGGCCCTACCGATCGCCCGGCCAACACAAATCCGCTCACGCTCGAGGCGCGCGAGCGAAAATAGAAGCCGATGAAGATTGTTACGGCAAAGAATACGAGCAGCAGCAGAATCTTTGTGACCATTGATATCATCCTTTCGTGGATAAAATGAAAAACGCCCCCGGACTTAATGTCCGAGGGCGATTAGGCAACATTGCAGGCAAACGGAGCAACCAGCTCGCGTATGCACACTTGCGCTGCCGCTTATCGCGGTACCACCTCAGTTTCGCGAAGCCTCGCGGCACCGCGCTCAACGGGTACATACATACCCCTTTGCGGTAACGGGCATTCCCGTCGCAGCCTACTGGGCACACAGATGCTACCGTGCCGTTTGGTGCGCAGCTCCCGGGATGTATTCGCCGCCCGTTTCCCTGCCGGCTTGCACCAACCGCCGGCTCTCTGCGAGGGAACACTTGGGGGCTACTTCTTCCCAATCATCGCTTTATGCCGCTTATTATGAGGGACGCGCGCGGTTTTGTCAATAGAAAGAAAAGAAGCGTCGTGCAATTTGCCGATTTGCATATATTCCGCTCTCTTTTTTGTTATTATTTGTTCGTTAAATATACAGATCGCGACGCGATACGATCAAAGGCAGATTCTCCTCTTATTGTTCATAAATTCTTACTTCCAGCGCGCGGTGCTCGCCGCCCGAAAGCGCTTTTTCGTAAAACACATTAACGTTCACGCCGTTTTGCAGCTTATCGCGTTCAAGATAAAAGTTGGTGGCACTGTCGCAGCGAAAGGTCATGCTCTCGCCGCCATCCGGCGCTCTGAGCGTAAGAAGGGGCTCGTCGCCTTCATCCCGCCAGTCTGTCACCGTGCCGTTAAAGACACAGTCTTCCGGTGCGGGCAGACGGTTGAGGGCTTCGATGACCGGAGGAAGCCCTCCGGTGCGGTCGGTGAAATAAACCTCGAGGTAATCCCCCACAGCCAGCTCGGAGAGCGGTGTGGCGGACTGGATCTCTTCGCTTGTGTGCATCGTCATCGTAGAGTAGCCAAAGCTGCTGCCCCGTACCTGCTCGAGCCGCAGCTCGTAGATGCTATCCGTCTCAACAATAGAAGTGATAACGCCGCGGTAAAGAGGAAGCCCCAAAAGGACAAGGCGACCGTCTTCCGGCTCGATATCCTCGCCGGCAGGCTGTTTGGGCGGTGGCTCAGAGGCCGGAGGCATTCCCGGCGCGCCCGGCGTTTCTATCGAACCCTCGGCGCGAATTTGCTCGTTGTCTGGCTTCGTATCGCCCGGCGCACGCGCGCCGCAACCCGACGTTATTATCAGCAGGCCCATCAGCAAGCCGATTAAGCGCGTCTTCATCTCGATTACCCCCGATGAACAGATTCGTATACTCCTTAACGGGCAAAAAGCGAACGGCTTCGCGGGCCTTATGCCCGCGAAGGAGTATGGCAATAGCCGCGGCCGGCGCAAAATCAACAAACCCCGGTTTCTTCCCGGTTTCGTTTCAATGCGGCTCCGACACACTGCGCCGTCATCCGCAGCAAGCAAAAGCAATGGATTCTCTTCCCTACTTTCGCAATTTACAGTATTGTTCTCACAACAGTTGGTGATTATGCGCGCAATCGGCATCGCCACCACGCCCGTCAGCCTGCATGGCGCCATTCCCGTTCTTCCCCTTACAAAGACGCCCTTGGGCAATGCCGGCGGAAAAAAGAGAAATTCCCCGATGCCCGGTCAGGCATCGGGGTACTGTCACTATCCAAAAAAGCAGTATTATTCCTGCTGCGCAATACCATCTGGCAAATCACCGCGATAGCGCCTCTCTGTTACCGGGCCCTCTTCGCTCTTCAGGTGCGAATCCATCCAGTCCGCAATCTCTTCCATGCGGCGGATGCGCTGAGCGGGCCGCCCGCCGCGCGAAAGCTCGTGATTTTCGCCTTTGAACACGACCATCCGGGCGGGAACTCCGTGGTATTTGAGGGCGGTGAACATCTGGAAGGCTTCGGGAAGCCAGCAGCGGTAATCCTGGTCGGAGTGGATAAACAGGGTGGGGGTGCTTACCCTGTCCGCGTATTTCAGCGGGGATTGCTCCCACATTCTTTCAACGCCGTTCCACGGGGTCGCGCCCAATTGGTCGCCGGCAAAGAAATAGCCGATATCGGTAGTGCCGAACATGCTCACCCAGTTGGATATGCCGCGCTGGGCGGCGGCGCAGCGAAAGCGGTTGGTGTGGCCGATAATCCAGTTAGTCATAAAACCGCCGTAGGAACCTCCGGTCACCCCCATTCTGTCCTTGTCGATTTGGGGATACTTTTCGAGGCAAACGTCGCAGAAGGTCATCAGGTCGCCATAGTCAACGGTGCCGTACCGGCCGCGAATGTCGGCAAACCTGTTCCCCTTGCCGTCGCTGCCGCGGGGATTGCAGAACAGGACATAATAGCCCATGCCGGCCCATACCTGCATCTCGTGGTAATACGCCGCGCCAAAAGCCATCTTGGGCCCGCCGTGGATATGCAGGATAGCGGGGTAGCTTTTGCCCTCTTCGCAGCCCGGCGGCTTCATGACATAGCCGTCCAGCTTCACGCCGCCATTCTCAAAAAGAAAGTGCTCCGGCCGCGAAAGAACCTTTCCCGCGTTAATCTCCCCGTTGATTTGGGAAAGACAGGTTTCCTTCTTCCCGTGCAGAACATACAGCTCCTGCAGGCAAAGCTCCCGCATCCCCACAAAGGCTATACTGTCTGCCGCCACATCAAAACAATCCACCGAGCCTTCCGCGGCAGTTAGTATCTCCGCCGTGCCGTCGGACGAGAGGGCACACAGAACAGAGGCGGTTCCCCGCGTCGAAATGTAATAGAGCTTCCCACCGGCTATCTTGCAACTGCGCCCGTCGCCGTAGCGGCTGTCGGAGGCAATGGAACCGGGATAACCAAAATCGTCGCTGCAAAGCAGGCGGGGGCCGTCCGGCTCCAGCACATAGAAGTCGGCGTTCTGGAATTCGCCGAAGCGCTTTTGATCGGTCATTTTCGTTACGATCTTACTATCCATATACCCCGCCAGATCTATGCGCCAACTCCCCTCCTCCAAAACCGTTTTGGTTTCTCCGCTGGCGATGCGGTATTCGTAGAGGCCGTCGGTGCGGGGAAGCTTATCGGCATACGTTTTGGCGAGATACAGGATTTTTCCCCCGCCGGACGAAAAGAACGCAACCTCTTGCAGCGGTGTGCTCACCGCATTTGCCTTGCCGGTTTTGCGGTCGAAGAGATAGAGGCGGTTGCGCTGTTTGTTGATATAGCCCTTGCCGTTGGCGATAAAAGGAATTTCGTCCGTCACCTCGTACTCTTTTTCCTCAAGAAGTCTCGCTGCGGCAGCGGCCGAGGCTTCTTGCGGGCGGGCGCCGCCGTTGTGATATATTGCGGTGAAAAGGAAGGTATCTCTGTCGATAACCTCAAGCTCGGTGACAGCGAGAGGTACACGCATATACGCAACGGCCTCGCCTCCGCGGATATCGATAGCGGAGTACTCTGTCCACTCCTCACCCGCCTCCCGTTCTTTTTTAAGAACGTCCCCATGGGTATTGGGGAAGAGAACCGTTTTATTGTCCAGCCACGCAATGCCCTTTTCCGCATTCATTGCGGTCAGACAGCGGACATTTCCCGTTTGTATATCCGCCACCCAAATGCCGGAGTGGTACCCGTTGGACGACAGATCCGCCCGGTGCACAACAAAGCCCGCCGTTCTTCCGTCGGGAGAAAGCGCAAGACCCGAAAGAAAATGATAGTCCAAAAAATCTTTAATCTTGATTGGCTCCATTTCGCGATATCCTCCCAAGCGTTCGCGGGTCGTGGATGCGCTGTTTTACGGCAGCAAAGGGCCGGCGCGGTTGTTTTATATTACTATACATTTCGTCGGCATGCAATATCTATTTGCGGCGGCTGGTCGGCAAAATCATTTCATGCCTGATTTTACGGTTATTTGCGCGGCGGGCTGTTCTTATGTCCGATTCCATGCTATGATGAAAGTAATAAATAGAAACAGGGGGATACCAACTGTGAAAACAGATAAATTCCTCTTCCCATACTAACCGCCAAGGAGGTCGCTTGCCATTTCTGTCAGAATTAAAATCCTGATCATCGTGCTGGGCTTTTTTACGCTGATCACAGCGGCGTTCGGCGTTTACTCGGTGATGGTAACCGAAAACTACCGGCAGCTTCGCACCGATGAGGTGACCAAAACCGTCGCCTTTGAGAGCGAACAGGTGGGCAAGGTCATTGCCGAAATGGAGCGCAACGTCATCGACCTCGCACTGGCGGGGCAGCACTATTACTTCGCGAATGAACATCCGGCCGAGGTTGGCGCAGCCATTTCGGTTGAGAATTTCACGTCGTTCCCCGCCGCGGTGGGCGGCGGTATCTGGTACGAGCCTTTCGCGCTGGATTCCGCCAGGCAAAGAATATGCTACTACGCCTTTTACGACCCGGCAATAAACGCTGTGCGCCACGACCCGGATTTTGAAACGGAGGAGTACGATTACCACACACAGATGTGGTATCATACTATCTTTGCCGGGCTCGACGGAAGATACGGCACGGTATGGACGCCTCCTTATTACGACGATACCGGAACAAACGCTCTTATGACCACCGTCGGCGCGGGAATTTATGACACGGAAGGCCGGTTTGTAGGTATGTCCACTGTGGACTGGGCTATCCAGAGTGTAGTCGACAGGCTTTCGGCAATCAAGCCCACGCCGGGCAGCTTTGTTTTGCTTGCCTCGCCCAAGGACGATTACATCATATCCAATACCCGCGCGAGCGGTACGGGACAGACCGGCGCCTCGCTGCAAAAGCTTCCGTGGTACGGCGCGCTGCGTTTTGCCGGCAATACGGTCGAAACCGGTTACTTTACCCACGAGGGTGTGGATTACATAGCTTTTTCCCGCTTATTCAATAACGGCTGGCTGTTTTCTATCCAAATACCCACAGACGAAATCTACGCCGAAATCGAAACGCGCAACAACCAGTTTACCGTGATCATCGCCGGCGCGTTTACGGGTCTGCTTCTGTTGACGGCAGCGCTGCTCTCCCGACTGATCAACCGACCGTTGCGCAAGCTCACTCTTGGCGTGGCAGAGCTGGGCGGCGGTGATTTGAACAAAAAAATCGAGATACAAACAAAGGATGAATTCGGCTCGCTGGCTGCCGCTTTTAATAAGATGACGATTGACCTCGCCGCCTCTATTGAACAAAACGCACATGAGCGCGCGGAAAAGGAACGCATCGGCGCGGAACTGAGCGTAGCCACGCAGATACAGGCCAGTATGCTTCCCTGCATCTTCCCCGCCTTTCCCGAACGCAACGAGTTTGATATCTACGCCAGTATGCAGCCCGCAAAGGAAGTGGGCGGCGATTTTTACGACTTCTTTTTGGTGGACGACAACACCCTCGCCGTCGTAATGGCCGACGTATCGGGCAAGGGCGTGCCGGCCGCGCTCTTTATGGTCATCGCTAAAACGCTGATTCAGAACACCGCGCTTTCCGGCAAAAGACCGGAGGTCGTGTTTGGCATCGTTAATAAAATGCTTTGCGAAAATAACGAGGCCGGTATGTTTGTCACAGCATTTTTGGGGTACCTCAACCTTACCGACGGCAGCTTTACCTTTGTTAACGCGGGTCACAATCCGCCGCTGCTGCGAAAAGCGGGCGGATCTTATGAATGGATGAAGACGCGGGCCGGCTTTGTACTGGCCGGCGATGAAGACACGTTTTACAGGCAGCGGGAAATCACCCTTTGCCCGGGCGACGAGCTTTTTCTGTATACAGACGGCGTTACCGAGGCGGTAAATAACCAAAACGAGCTGCTGGGCGACCCCCGCCTGCTTGAAACGGTAAACAATTGCCTTGATCTGCCGCTCAAAGAGTTTACCGAGGCAATCAAGCGGGAAATAGACAGCTTCGCCGAAGGCGCGGAACAGGCCGACGATATCACCGTGCTCGCGCTGCGGTACAAGGGGATAGAAGGTCGGGCGTAATACTATTCTGCAATGGAAAGACGAGCACCTTTGCGCCGGGTCGGCGCGATAAAACTTGGACAGGGGCGGGCATTGGCAGGGTCAATGCCCGCCCCTGTCCGCTTATCTGCGCCGACCCGGCGCAAAAGCGCAACCATAAATGATAGGAGGATTTTGATAGAAGAATTGTATAATTCTGTTGCCGCCATTATAGCCACAACAAAAGGCCGGGAAAATTCCCCGGCCTTTGCAGTTTATCCAACAACTTTCGGATCATCCGTCAACGCCGTTTTCGGGGCGGGCCGCTATCTATTTTACCGCCGACCACGTTACCCCCTGCGGCGTACCCTCCAGCTTGATACCCTTGGCCGCCAGCATGTCGCGAATTTCGTCGGCGCGCGCAAAGTTTTTAGCCTTGCGCGCTTCCTGCCGCTCGGCGATGAGCCGCTCGATTTCGGCATCCAGAGAGGCCGGACGGGCGCGGTTGTAGAGAATGCCAAGCACCGCGCAAAGCTCGTCGAACAGCGCGGCTGCAGCCTGCGCCGTTCCCTGTGCGCGCGGTCGCGCGAAGTGGGTATTACAGTCGCGCGTCAGTTCAAACAGCGCGGCAAGACCGTCGGCGGTGTTGAGATCGTCGTCCATAGCCGCCACAAATTGCAGGCGGCGGTTTTCAAGCAACTGATAAAAATCAGGCTCGCTGCCGTCGGTAGGGCCGTGATTTTTGATAGCGAAATCCAAGCTGTCGCGGCAGACATACAGCCGTTCCAATGCGGCCTTGCACTGCTCGATGACCTCATAGCTGTAGTTTACCGGGCTGCGGTAATGGGCTTGCAGGTAGAAGAACTTGATGGGCTCGTAGCCGAATTTTTCGGCTACATCGCGTATTGTGAAGAAGTTGCCCACCGATTTGGACATCTTGCGGTTGTCGACATTAATGTACCCATTGTGCAGCCAATAGCGAACGTAAGGGCGCCCGGTGAGGGCCTCGCTCTGCGCAATTTCGTTTTCGTGATGCGGAAAAACTAAATCCTGCCCGCCGCAGTGGATATCAATGGTTTCTCCCAGATGCTTGCGTACCATAGCCGAACATTCGATATGCCAGCCCGGCCGTCCGTCACCCCACGGCGAGGGCCAGCTGGGCTCGCCCGGCTTTGCCGCCTTCCAGATAGCAAAATCCAGCGCGTCCTCCTTCACGTCGCCTACCTCGACACGCGCGCCCGCCTCCAGCTCCTCTAAAGGCTGGCGCGACAGTTTGCCGTATCCTTCAAAGCGCCGCGCCCGAAAATAGACGTCACCGTTTGCCTCATACGCATAGCCTTTTTCGATAAGGCAGCGCACCGCGTCGACTATTTCGGGCATTGTCTCAGTGGCCTTTGGGTGTACAGTGGCCTCGCGTATGCCAAGGCCCTTCGCGTCAAGCCAATACTCGGCAACAAAGCGCTCGGCCACGTCGGCGGCGGAAACGCCTTCCTCCGCCGCTTTTTTAATGATTTTATCGTCGATATCGGTAAAGTTTTGCACGTAGGTGACCATGTAGCCCTTGTATTCCAAATAACGGCGCAGAACATCAAACACGCTGATAGGCCGCCCGTTGCCGATGTGGATGTAGTTGTAAACGGTGGGCCCGCAGGCATAAAGCTTCACGCGGCCCTCCTCCAGCGGTACGAACTCCTCTTTTTGCCGGGTTAAGGTGTTGTAGAACCTCATCTTCCTATTTCTCCTTTGAGTTCTGGTTATTTCATCGCCGATTACCCATTCAGTCGCTTTCTATCCGCAGGCGTGGCGATTTTGAACCCGTACTGTTCAGCCAGCCGTTTCCCCAACTCGTTGCTTCTCTTAGTTCGCTCTTCGT
>QMCE01002452.1_pt1 | contig 10228 bp, 7 predicted proteins | sample 1821851 | NCBI WGS metagenome assembly QMCE01 (sample SAMN09453174, study PRJNA476694) | Termite gut metagenome, whole genome shotgun sequencing project. | isolation source: worker | host: Odontotermes sp. | place: South Africa:Pretoria | collected 2016-01-28
TCGTGCCGGAGGAATTCATCATTGGAGTTGCACGACGCATCGCCTGGTCCCGTGACCGCACTGCCGGTAGATTCCGATGGGACAGGTTGTGGCGTAAGATAGATAAGGATTTATAGATCACGGATCGTAGAGAACCAATGTAGTATATTGTAAAATAGGCTATTGTGCGTGAAATCCGTTATATATCAAAGACGGTCTATGAAAACACAAACTTAATCCCAACAACCTCTTCCATACAGGAATCCCGCCCGTCTTGATATTAAAAAAAATACTACCTTTGCCTTATTGCGTATTTTGTGAGTAAGGAAGCCTTGGTTATGAGGGAAAACGACGGTGTAAATGTAACTTTGGCGGACGGACTGTCTGCGGAAAATATTCGGCGTATCAGGGAGATAATCCCTTCCGAGGAGGTAATAACAACCGAGACTCTGATCCGCCTTCGAGACGGGGATCACGAGAGTTTCAAGACGGTTTATCTCCACTGGCGGCAACCGATCCTGAGGCTGGTGGCCAATCTGACCGGCTCCGGACAGGAGGCAGACGACATCACACAGGATATCTTCGCCACTCTGTGGCTCAATAAAGAGAAGATCGACCCCGAGAGAAACGTCCGTTCCCTCCTTTTTCTGATGGCCCGCCGGACGGCCTACAAAAGCAACCGTTCACAACAGATACGCGACCGTTACGCAGGCTCTCTGTGGCCCGACGAGAGTGACGATCTCACGTCCCACGATATTGTCGTGGAGAAGGAGGCGCTGCTACTCAAAGAGGCCGTTCTGCGAAGTGTTTCCAGCCAGCAGAGGCGCATCTTCGAAATGAGATACAACGAAGGGCTCTCCCCCGACGAGATCGCCCGCATGCTCGGCATCAAGCGGGAGACGGTTTACAACCAACTCTCGATCGTCAAGAGCAAGATCACCGACGCAATTCTCACTCTTGCGGTCACATTTATGGGCACCGCATCCGACGATTCGATCCGGCAACTTGTCGAATCATTGATCGAGTAGATCGCAGGTAACCTCCCCCCTCCCCCCAAAAAATCCCCCAAACTACCAAAACTTTTATTTGGTTGACTATCAGTGTGTTTATTACTAAACACACAAAAAGGGCATAAATCTCATGTGAGATCGTGCCCTCTTGTGGCAATACATATATGGAGGGATTCGAGTTGGTCCCGGCCTACAAATATTTATAAACACAGCAAATGGGGAGTTGGAAAAACAGTGAACACATTGCCTCGGAGTTGATCGCCATGTTGCAGGACGACGCGGTGCATCACAAGACCAAAGAGATGATCCGCGCGTGGTTCTGGAGCAATGTCAGCAGGGATGCCAAGGAGGCGGCGTTGATAGAGCAATTTCAAAAGATGGCCTCCAATCCGGTGCCTACCGCCGAGGATCGCCGCAGGTTCGCGGAGTTGGCCGCCAGGCTCGATATCGCGGGCGCGGAGATTGTGCGTGTTCCGCGTCGACGCAGGACATTCTCCCGCTTCCTTACCCGGCCTGCCGGGATCGCCGCGTCGCTGTTACTGCTGCTCGGCATATCGGGAGCCGTCTGGCTCTGGGTCGATAATTACGGCGGCAGTATCGAACGGCAACTCGCGGTCCGCCAGGTGACGGTAACGGGCGAGTATCCCGAACATGCCGTCTCGCTGCCCGACGGCTCCGTCGTGACCCTGGGGCAGGACGCGACGATCAGCTACGGGGCCGACTTCGAGGGAGACCGGGTGGTGACTCTCACGGGACAGGCGATATTCGATGTCGCCAAGGCCATGGACGAGGCGGGGATGCAGCGGCCGTTTTCGGTTCAGACCGACAATCTCGAAGTCCTCGTCCGGGGAACTGTGTTCAACGTGGATGCGTCGGCGAACTCTCCCGTCTCCCGTATCGCCCTGTACGAGGGTGCGGTACACATCCACTCGGGAGAGATCACCACGGAGCTGCGGCCGGGAGAGGTGCTCTCGCACGATAATCACACAAAATCCAACACCCTTTCTCTCGTACCGGCAGAGGAGATGATACGGCACGGGTTCAAACCGTTACTGCGATTCGACAGTTCCAACCTTGCCGAGGTGATGCTGTCGCTGGAAGCCAACTTCGGAGTGCGGTTCGTCTTGCCCCGCGGCATCGACGTCGGGCAAGAGGCCATTTCGGCCGACTTCGAAGGGCTGTCGCTTCATGATATAGTCCGGGCGCTCTCGATCACGGATAAACAACATTCCTACAACCTGAGTGGAGACACGATCACGATAACAAACAAAAAAACAATACTCGATGAATAAAACAATCATTACGGCTCTCGCGGTGGTCTGCCTCGCGGCTTGTGCCCTGACCGCCCGGGCGCAAAGCGGCAAGGTCACGGTCATGGAACCGACCACCACGCTCAAACAGGCGCTGGACGAGATCGGCCGCCAGACGAATTACAGGGTGACGGTGAACTGGAACTATCTCGACCCCGGCAAAAGGATCACCCTGCCGACGGGAGAGATGGAGATCACCGGCCTGCTGACCCGCGCACTCGACGGAACCGACCACACATGGGAAATGTTGGGCGGCAATATGATCGCCATCAAATACGTGGCCGTGCCTGGCAACGGCGCCAATGCCCGCAGCGCGATGGTGCGCGACGACTTCTCGTCGTCGCAGATGACCTTCATACCCGACCCGTGGAGCCGGACACAGAAGCCGTTCGACAATATGGTGGGCACGCGCATCGCACGGATGAGTGCCGACCCCGGCGGACGCGACTCTATGGGCATGGCGGTGGTCAACTTCCGTGTCAACTCCTCGGTGGTCGAGCAGAATTACATGAATAACACCCGTGCGCTGGAGATGCTTAACCGCACCTTTCAGCGGCGCGACATCCTGTCGGGGATCGACTACATTGTGATCACGGCGGGTGCGTCGCCTGAGGGGAGCGCGTCGGGGAACGAGCGCCTCGCCGCCAACCGTGCGATGGCCGTCAAATCGTACATCATGTGGCGCTTCCCATTCCTCGACCGCGACATGATATACACATTTTCGATCGGCGAGGACTGGTCGGGATTGCGGCAGCTTGTCGTCGAGGATCACTACACGCCCTATCGCGACGAGGTGCTCTACCTGCTCGACTCCTATCGCACCAACGAATCCAAGAAAGCGGCGCTCCGTGCCATAGGCGGCGGCAGGGCGTACAGCTACATCGCGCAAAACATGCTGCCCAAACTTCGCGGAGGCGCCGCCCTGACCCTGCACTACAAAGCCTCCCCGACGCCGGAAGTGGTCGTCGAGGAGAAGGTGGTGGAAAAGGTGGTGGAGACTGTGCGGACGGATACGGTTTTCGTGGACAGGACGATCGAGATCCCCCTGCCCGAGCCCCCCTCGAAGTCCTACTATCTGGCGCTGAAGAACAACCTGCTCTACGACGCGATACTGCTCCCAAACCTTGCCGTGGAGTTCTCCCTGCCACGACGCTGGAGCATCGAGTTGGAAGGCATGTGGTCGTGGTGGGGCCCCTCCGGAAGTAAACACCTCTACCATCGCATCCAGGCAGGAGGGGTCGAAGTTCGCAAATGGCTCGGAAACCGCGACCGCACCCCGCTTACGGGCCACTTCCTGGGAGCGTACGGTTACTTCGGCAACTACGACATCCGGCTGAACGGCACGGGATTTCAGGGCCCGAAAGGGAGTGTGTCGGCAGGTCTCACCTACGGCTACTCGACGCCCCTCGCCCGGCGGCTCAATCTCGAATTCACGTTGGGCGTCGGCTATGTGGCTGGCGAATACTACAAATATTCCTACGACGAGGCCAACAACCGATACCCGTGGAGAAGCACCGAGAGACTGCGTTGGTTCGGCCCGACAAAGGCGAAGATATCGCTGGCGTGGCTGATCGGAAGCGGAAAGAACGAGAAATAATAATCAGGATGACAATCGAGGAATAAAGAGATATAAGTTATGATAAAAAAAGCATTGATTTTCACCGCCGCCCTCGCGGCTCTTGCCGCCACCTCATGCCAGCACCATCCTCTGTGGTGGGGCGACGATCAGGACGACCCCATCAACGTGGCGATTCACTGGGAGGGCGAAATGGCTGGAAAAGAGCCGGCGAAAGGTATGCGCGTTCACCTTTTTTCACTGAGCGAACACCCACATTACGGCAAGGCCGACCATCCCGCCACCGGCGGCCCGGTTCACCTGTCCCACGGCAGCAGTCACTTCACCGTCGTCTACCACTACCACGCCTCCAACATCTATTTCCGCAACGACACGGACATGGACAACTTCGAAGCATACTTCGCGCCGATGACCCGTGCGACCTATTCGCGTGCGTTTCCCGAGCAGTACACCGTGACTGCGGCCTCCGACGACTTTTTTGTGGGCGTCAACGAACAGTACACCGTGGCCGGTCACGATGAGGACTCGAACGGCGACATACACGTCTGGCCCGAAAGCGTTCTGGTGACATACGACTTCATTGTAAAGGGCGTGCGGAACGCAAAAGATATCTCCGAGGCACGCGGGGCGATCACCGGCATGTCCGGAACCTACCTGCTGACCCAACAGCGAGCGGGGACATCGAGTTCCACGCTGCTTTTCGGGGCCTCGAAAGACGAACAGAACAACTGTATCACGGGTTCGTTCCGAACTTTCGGCAGGCTCGACGGCCGCAAGGATTTCACCATCGAGATCATTTACCCTTCCGCCACAGGCACGGGCTATATCACCAAAACGTGGGATGTTTCGGATCAGGTGGACATAGACACTCCCGTCGACAACGACCCCACCACTTATGAGATAATCATCGAGGATGCCGACATCGACATACCCCGCGCCGGAACCGCCGGCGGCTCGGGATTCGACATCGACGTGAACGACTGGCCCGACCAACCCGTGGCCGTACCGCTGTAACAACACTTTTTTACATCTAACTCAATATTATTAATCCTAACAAAAAAATGAAAAAAACTTTGTTTTTCGCGGCACTCGCCGCAGTCGCAGTCCTCTCCGGCTGCCAGAAAGAGCAGGCCGGCAACGGCGAAACGGGAAACGGTAAAGCGATCGGTTTCCGCACGCTGACCGAAAAAACCAGAGCCTCCGTTGTCGACGGCAACAACATCGGCAGCTTCAAGGTGTCGGCCATTGCAGGTACCGAGATCTACATGGATGGCATCAATGTGACCCGTGAACCCAACGGATCGGCCACCTGGACTTACAACCCCATCAAGTATTGGCCTGCAAGCGGCACCGTGGATTTCTACGCCTACAGTCCCGCAGGTTCGGTCAACGTAAATTCGATCACCACTACCGCCACCTCTTCGACGATCGCCTACACGGTACCCGAACTGACTCCTCCGGCGGGCAAAATAGCCGAGGATTTTCTGGTGGCTGTAAACAAGGGCGCATCGGGCCCTGGCGCGGTGGCCCTTACATTCGAGCACGCACTGTCGAATATCGAATATGCGGCCAGAAACATCAGCGAGGGCGCCACCTATCACATCACATCCCTCGCTCTGATCAACATTGCCAATGAAGGTACGATCGACCTGACCGTTTCTCCCCTGACATGGAACACCACCGGAACCAAAGACAGGGTGTGCATCTACGCCCCCGTCGCCGGTGGGGGTATAAGCGTTCTTCCCAAGGGTCCGTCGGCTGCTTATGTCAATTTGTACCAACCCGGGGAGGGCATAATGGTCTTGCCCCAGACGATCACCCCGGGTTCGGGCATCGACGCCAACAACGACGGCACTCCCGAAGACTCCGCGACCGCCGGCAAAGGCTATGTCCGAATCGGCTACAGCGTCACCGATCAGGTGGGCGATGTGATCCGTCCCTCCATGATCGCCTACTACCCGCTCGACATCACATTCGAACCGACGAAGAGGTATCAGTTCCAATTCACTTTGGGCAACACTTCCGGCCCGGCAGGACTAAACCCGATCACGTTCACCGTATCCACCGTGAATGGATGGGCTGCGGGAGACCCACAACAGTTTTAGGGTGTGTTAGCACAGGCCGGGCGGGGTTGAACGCCCCTCCCGGTCACGAATAAATAACAACTTAAAATGACGACGATAAAGATGAAACATTTGTCCAAAACAACACCGGGTATGGCGATTGCGGCGCTCGCACTCGCGCTGGCCTCCTGCATCAGGGATCACGGGATAGATCCCGATAACGGATCGGGATTCAAGGCGGGTCGCGGCGACGGGCGCATAGAGTTCGGGATAATCCACGACGCACAGAGCGGGGCCGGGGAGACAAGGACAAGGGCAACACCCACACCCGGCATCACACCGCTCTACTCCGAGGATATGGTTCTGACGACCCTCGTCGGATCGGCGCCCCCGGACGATCCTCACGGCCCGACCACAAGGGCGGCTGTCACCGACATCGCTTCCATACGCAAGATAGGGGTTTTCGGCTATTCCCACACGGCGGCCACGGGATGGTCGGCAGCCGCCCGGCCCGACTACTTTTTCAACAGGGCTGTGGTGCTCGACGCCTCGAACGAGTGGGTCTACGACGGAGTGCTCAAATACTGGCCCGAGGAGGTGCGCTCGCTTTCGTTTTTCGCCTACGCTCCCCACAGCGACATTCAGGATCCGTCGTATGTCGTGACCCCCGGATCGGCATCGGCACAGGGCGCCCCGCAGATAACCTACACCGTGCCGCCGTTCATCGGCGACCAGCGCGACATCCTCTGGAGCAGCAAGCCCAACATGACCTACGCCACCTCCAACGCCGGCAGGGTGCCGTTCACTTTCGACCACGCGCTGATGATGGTCGGCTTCGAGGCGCGGCTCGACGAGGCCGACAGGGGCAGGGGCTACACGGTCGATCTGGATGAGATAACTCTTTCTGGCATCCTCGGCAAGGGTACTTTCGACCTCGAAACCGGAACATGGAGCAGCCTCGAAGGCGCCACCTCGTACAGTCTGCGCAACGTCAAAGACTTTCCCAAGGGCGGCCTCACCCTGCCGACCCTCGACACCGACTCGGCGGGCGCCACCGATTTCACATTCCGGTCGGCCACCTCGACGGGCGACTGGCTGATGCTGTTGCCGCAGACCCTCGGCGCGGGGGCGAAACTGAAAGTGGTCTACACGCTGACCGACACTTATGCGAAAACCACGGAGACCAAAACGGCCGAATTCCCCCTCACCGGCACGCCCGACTGGACGGCGGGCCGGCACATCAGCTACCAGCTGACACTCTCGACGCATCATATACCGGGGCCGCTGGCCGCGCCGGGCGTGATAGGCTACATCCGCGGCACGAACATCCTCACGATCCGCGGTTCGAAGGAGTACGCGGGCACGGCGGTCGCGCCCGACGGCATAGGCTTGGCGACAGGCCAGCCGGTCGAGGATCAAACGGTCTATGTGGCTTACTTCAAATGGGGCTCGCTCGTTGCTCTCGGCAGCGAGGGCGGCAACGGCGATGAGTTCGACCGCAACGACGTCATCACAGGTCCCACCGAATCGGGCTACGATCTCGACAATCTCCGCAACAACATCATCGGCACCCAAACAGGCGTCGATGCTTGGGGTACCGATGATGCTAAGACCGTTCCCTATCGTCATGGCTCCGATACCAACAACGGTTGGAAAGCCGACTACGCAAACGGCCTCGGCGACCCGTGCGACTACTGGTTCGGCGACCGCAACGGCACCGATTGGCGGTTGCCGACGGGCAATCCGTGGTACAGCGAAGGTGCGAGTCCGTTCGGGACATTGAACACGAACTGGCCCAATACAGGAGGCAAAAGCTCCGGCTCGGAGTGGATAGATCAGGCGGAGGCGCTCTCTTTCAATCTTCCCGTACAGGGAGCGGTGGGAGGCGACGGCAGCGGAGGTAAGGACTGGTCGATGTTCCTTGGCGCCACCGGATACCGCAATCCTACCACAGGCGAAGACACAAGACCCACAGACGTCGGATACTATTGGTCGTCGACTCCCGGCACCAGCTCGGGCGGCCGCCGTTTAGGGCTAAGCATCACCCTTGTCGATGCAACCAACTACGCTGCGACGAGTTTCGCTTTCGCGGCCCGCTGCGTGCGTCAGGAGCCGGGGCCGCTGGCCGCTCCGGGTGTGATAGGCTACATCAAGGGCACGAACACGCTCACCATTCGCGGCTCGAAGGAGTACAAGGATACACCCGTGGTGGGCCCTAACGGCAACGCCCTCGCCACGGGCCTGCCCTTGGAAGACCAGACCGTCTACACCGCCTATTTCAAATGGGGTTCGCTCATCGCTCTGGGCAGCGAGGGCGGCGACGGCGATATTTTCACGCGCCACGACGTCATCCGTGGCCCGGCGGAGTACAACCTCGACAATCTCAAAAACAACATCATCGGCAACAAGATCGGTGCCGAAGCGTGGGGCTATCCCTCCATCCCGTACCGTGACGGTGCCGACGGTCTCAGAGGTTGGATCGCCGACCCGGCAAACGGACTCGGCGACCCGTGCGACTACTATTTCGGCGACGGCGACGGAAACGAACTCACCGGCGTGAGTTGGAAACTGCCACGCAGCGGCGGCGTCACCCGAGGCATCGGATGGTATCCCGAAGGTGGAAGCCCGTTCGGAACGGTGAACGCCGAGGCAGTACTGACCACTGGCCCCGGCGCGGGGGCCAGGGTGGTAGACAAAACTTCCGTCACCCCAAACTTACCCGACCTCGGCATAGTGGGCGGCAAGAACGGGGTCGAGGACTGGTCTATGTTCGTAACCGCTGTGGGAATTCGGCATAGTACCGATGGCAGCAATATCCTACAGCACTTAAACAGCTATTATTGGTCATCCACGTCGTACGCTTATTATGATGGAACCACCAGAGTACCCGCCCTTGCAGTGAGTGCTGACATGATCGGTGGCGACCATTATACATTTAGGTTAAGTTATGGTGGCCCTGTCCGCTGCGTGCGCAAGCCGCCGGGAGTGAAGGCTCCCAAGGGGGTGATAGGTTACTTCGCCACCGGGCCCAACAGAAACAGTCTCACCCTCGACGGCGACAAAGACCTGGGCGGAACAACGGGCGAGACGGTCTATGTGGCCTACTTCAAATGGGGATCGCTTGTCGCCCTCAGCAGCCAGGACACCGGCCCCTTCAACTCGGGCGACATTGTCAATGCCTACGGCTTTCAGGGCGGCGGCACCAACGAGATCCGCGCCCATGTAAACGCCGCGGGCATCACCGCCGAGGCGAAGTGGAGAGCCATTCCCTACGGCGACCTCGACGGCCCCGACGTCTCGACCTCGACCCCCGTGTGGCCTGCCAACACTCCCGCCAACATCGCCGCAGGCCGAGGCGACCCCTGCCGCCACCACTTCGGCGGCACATGGCACACCCCGACACACGCCCAGAATGTGGCTTTCTTCGCACCTCCTTACAGTTGGGCGCCCAATAGCGGAACCGCAACCGACCCCGGCGTCGGCACTTTCGCGAACGGCGTCAAACTGCCCGCCTCCGGGAACCGACACAACGCCAACATTGCTTACACCACAGGCCGTTTCTGGTCGAGTACGCCGTCCAGCGGAACCAACGGCAATAGTTCTGCTTTCAACGCTGTCTTGACCTCGAACAACAACAACCCTTACGATTGGGCCATGGCCATCCGCTGCGTACAATAACAGAGCGTAAAAATCCCTCGGGCGCGATTCCCCTCCTATACTTTTCGCGCCCGACCCTCCCTGCGGCGGCCTGACCGCCCCGCAGGGAACAATCTCCCCGCCGTCCCTTCGGCCGGAGTTAATTATTTGTTTGGGGGGCGTTTCGTGGTTGCTACTTTGCCGTGGCGAACAGGACGGCGTAATTATAGTATTTATATACAACGTCGATGCCCGTGAAGCCACACTCGGCGAGCATGTTCAGGTGGGTGCCGAGGCAGGCCGGACGGAACTTATCCTGAATATGCTTGCTGAAGCCTCGACAAAGGATATTTCCAAGATCGAAGAGCCGCAAACCCTCGAACACAGCATAAGAAAACCGCAATCGCCGATTATCAACGAATTGCGGTTTTTCTTGTACCCGGAGCCGTGTTTGAAATATGCAATTTCGTGGTTTTGGTAACTATCTGAAAAACACGGTAAAACATAGCTATGCGCAATTATATCAACGTTTTAGCGAAATAACTATTATTGCGTATTTTTGCATTTTCTTTCGTTTTGTGGTGCAAGTGTGGTGCAAATTTATTATATTTGCACCACCAACATATATAAGCTATGGCATCAGTTACAGCGTTC
>QMCE01003016.1_pt1 | contig 10220 bp, 7 predicted proteins | sample 1821851 | NCBI WGS metagenome assembly QMCE01 (sample SAMN09453174, study PRJNA476694) | Termite gut metagenome, whole genome shotgun sequencing project. | isolation source: worker | host: Odontotermes sp. | place: South Africa:Pretoria | collected 2016-01-28
AAAATGCCGCATAAATCCGGTCCGGCGATGCTGCCTCCCCCCTGAGGTAACGGGTGCCTGCAAAAAATACTGTCTAATGCATTATTGGTGTTGGATTATCCACAGGGCGGACAAAACATAACGGTCTTCTCGATGTCGCGGTGGGTGAAAAAAACATCGGGTACGACGCCGCTCTTTAGGAACCTGCCCAATGATATCTTGCTTTTTTCCGTTGGCCGCCAAATATAATTTTTACATTTTCAAACGTGAAATACCGTTTCAGAAAATACGGCGCGTACGATGTTGCGCATGGCTTCTTCACGCCTTGGTGACCAGCAGAAACAATGTGCCGAAATAAAGAGGGATGGGTTATTATACGAAGCGATATCCGGGTACGGTTTATTACCGTTTTTTATATCTCCGGCGCTTGTCACAAGTGCCGTAAATTGTTGGGCTATTCATGTTCGGTTTTTTAGGGAAATATTTTTCAAGTGATCTGGCCATCGATCTGGGCACAGCCAACACCTTGGTGTACATGCGCGGTAAAGGCGTGGTATTGGACGAACCTTCGGTGGTCTCCATACGCCATGAAGGCGGCCCGCAAGGGAAAACAGCGATTCAGGCAGTCGGGCTTGCCGCCAAACAGATGTTGGGCAGAACGCCCGGCAATATTCAGGCCGTGCGTCCAATGAAAGACGGGGTTATTGCCGATTTCCGCGTCACCGAGCGGATGCTCAAAGAATTCATCAAAAAAGCATTGCAATCGCGCTTTCAATTTGTTCCCAACTTGCGCATCATTGTCTGCGTACCCTGCGGTTCGACCCAGGTCGAGCGTCGCGCTATCAAGGAATCGGCGCTGGAGGCGGGTGCCTCCAAGGTGTTTCTGATCGAGGAGCCGATGGCTGCGGCAATCGGCGCTAACCTGCCCATTTCGGAAGCGACCGGTTCCATGGTTGTCGATATCGGCGGCGGCACTACCGAAGTCGGTGTCATTTCGCTTGGCGGTATGGTGTATGCCGGAAGTGTGCGCGTCGGCGGTGATCGCTTCGACGAAGCCATCGTTAATTATATCCGTCGTAACTATGGCATGCTGATAGGCGAGATGACGGCGGAGCAGGTCAAGAAAACCATTGGATCGGCCTTTCCGGGTTCGGAAGTCCGCGAAATGGAAATCAAAGGGCGTAATCTCGGTTTTACTGTTTCATCCAATGAAATCCTCGAAGCGTTGACCGATCCGCTCAACAGCATTGTCTCCGCGGTAAAAAGCGGGCTGGAGCGAGTCCCGCCGGAGTTAGGCGCAGACATTGCTGACCACGGCATGGTTCTGACCGGCGGCGGCGCGCTGCTTCGCGATCTTGACCGCTTGCTGATGGAAGAAACCGGCCTACCCGTTATCATTGCCGAAGACCCGCTGACTTGTGTGGTCCGCGGTTGTGGTCGCGCCATTGAGGAGATCGATCGTCTAACCACCATCTTCACTTCTGATTAGTATGGTATCGATATTGTGATGTTTCCGATCCTTTCTTGGTAAGGAGCTTTTCTTTTTTTAATTGACGCGCCAATATATGTACCACGGAGAACCTCCACCGTTTTTATACCACGGCCCTTCGATTCTGGCGCGTTTTGTGTTCTTTGGGTTACTGGCGCTGGCGCTGATCTTCGTTGATTCCCGCTATCGTTATCTGGAAACGGTACGTGACGGCCTGACTATCGTGCTTTACCCGTTGCAAAACATCGCTCACTGGCCGGCACAGACTTTTCATGAGATTTCCGTTTATTTTCGCAGCAAAAATACGCTTGCTAAAGACAATGAAAATTTGAAACAACGTCTGCTCGGTTACGAATACACCGAGCAAACCAATCTGAGCATTCGCCGCGAAAACGAACAATTGCGTGCATTGCTTGATGTTCGCGCCGTCGCACAGCGTCATGTCGTCCCTGTTGAAGTGTTCCACGGCGTCCGTGACCCTTTCGTGCAAAAATTGACCATCAATAAAGGCAAGCACCATGAAATCAAGGAAGGTGCTGCCGTTCTCGATGCGCACGGAATCGCCGGGCAAGTCACGCGTACCTTCCCATTCATGGCCGAAGTAACGCTGCTGATTGAAAAAGACTTCATTACACCAGTGCAAAATGCCCGTACCGGGGTACGCAATGTTTTATACGGCACCGGCGCCGGAACACCCATGGAGCTGCGTTTTGTCACACCGGACAGCGATATTCGCGAAGGCGACTTACTGGTAACTTCGGGGCTGGAAAATATCTATCCGGAAGGATTATCGGTCGCTACGATTCGTACCATTGAACATAACCCCGAAGAAATCTTCCTGAACGTCGTCGCCGACCCGGTTGCAGACGCCAGCAACAGCCGTTATCTGCTGGTGGTGGAGCCGCTCCCGCCATTGCACGAGCCGGTAGAAAAGCAGGCTCATGAGTAAAACAACAATAAACGAGCGCCCCGTTTCGGCCCTGCCGCCCGAACCGATCAATCCGCATCTATTATTACGTCCGCCCAAACTGTCGTTCATTATCATTTCGCTGTTATTTTCCCTGTTAATGAATCTGCTCCCGCTGTCGGAAAAAATTTACCTTTGGCGTCCGGACTTTGTCGCGCTGGTACTTTTTTTCTGGTGTACCTGGTCGCCGCGCTATGTCGGTATTGGCGTCGGTTTCTTTTTCGGCTTGCTGATGGATGTCGCTGACGCCACGGTGCTTGGGCAACACGCGTTGTTCTATACGGCTCTCGCTTTTGGCGCGGATACTTTTCGGCGGCGGATGTTGAGTTTTCCGCTGTGGCAGCAAAGTATTTACGTTGCCGCGCTTCTGGCCATATGTGCGGCATTGGTGTTCGTCGTGCGCATGATGAGCGGCGGCGAGCCCCCTTCATGGACGTTTTTCGTTGTGCCGCCGTTGAGCGCCATCTTATGGCCGGTAATACGGTTTATATTGCAATGGCCGCAACGCAAAGAATCGGCCGCCTATTAGTTTATGCTGTCTGGATCGCGTCGCCATTACTATTCTTCCGCGGTAAAAAATACACCGCAGGAAATAGCCGGATTCAAACGACGGCTGTGGCTTGCCGGGTTATGTATGCTGCTCGGCTTTGTGGTGCTGACAGCGCGCTTTTATTATCTTCAGATCGTTTCGCATCAAAAATATCAGACGCAAGCAGAAAATAACCGGATCGCCATCCTGCCGATTGCGCCTACACGCGGCATAATCACGGATCGCAACGGTACGGCATTAGTGCAGAATTTTTCTGCATACACATTGGAAATTTCACCGGCGCAAGTCGAAGACCTGGAAAAAACCATTCACGAACTTCAGGAAATCCTTGAAATCACACCGCGCGATATTCGCCGCTTTCATCGCATGCGCGAAGAATCGCGCAACTTTGATACGCTACCGCTACGCACCAGGCTTACCGATGAAGAAGTCGCGCGTTTTGCGGTTTATAAGTATCGTTTTCCCGGAGTCGACATTCAGGCACGTCTGTATCGAAACTACCCATACCAGGAATCAGCATCGCATATTCTCGGCTATATCGGGCGCATTAATGATCGCGATATTGAGCGTCTGACCGAAAACAACAATATTCTTAATTATCGCGGCACCGATCATATCGGGAAAACAGGTGTTGAACTTTCATACGAATCGAGTCTGCACGGTCTTATCGGTTTTGAGGAAGTTGAGGTCGATGCGCTTGGGCGTGCCGTACGTATTTTATCAAGAGTACCGCCGGTCGTCGGCGACAGCCTGCGTTTGACCATTGATCTACCTCTGCAGCAGCTCGCCGAAAAAATGCTTGACGGACATAAAGGCGCCGTCGTGGCGATTGAGCCAACAACCGGCGAAATTTTGGCAATGGCTTCTTTACCCGGCTTTGACCCCGGGCTATTCGTTGACGGCATCGACACCGCCAACTGGGGTCGGCTTAATAACTCGGAAGACAAGCCGCTGTTAAATCGCGCTATTCGCGGGCTTTATCCGCCCGGCTCAACGATCAAACCCTTTTTATCGCTTGGTTCGCTCGTTTCCGGCAAACGCACGGCGACACAGGCCATCGACGATATCGGTTACTTCGAAATCACGAGCCCCGGCGGGAAAAAATACCGGTTCCGTGACGATAAAATCGGCGGCCATGGCCGCGTCGACATGCATAAAGCCATTGTCGAATCATGTGACACCTATTATTACCTTTTAGCAAATGAAACCGATATCGACGATACAGCCCGTTTTCTGGCACAGTTCGGTTTTGGAAAAAAAACCGGCATCGATCTCGAAAATGAAAGCCGCGGGGTCTTGCCGTCACGAGCATGGAAGCGCGAACGTTTCTCCGGGCCACGTTATCGTGAAGAGCATCGGCGCTGGTATCTGGGCGACTCCATTTCTGCCGGAATTGGCCAAGGCTACAATAGCTTTACACCGCTGCAATTGGCGTACGCCACCACAATTCTAGCCAACAACGGCAAAGCGTTCCGACCACATCTTGTCAAAAGCATTATTGACGGCGCCAGCGGAGAAACGCGCGATACCGAGCCCGAAGAAACCGTTTCATTGTCCTTTCCTAAAAACCATCTTGATGCAATACGCAACGCAATGGTCGATGTCAACCTGAAAGGCACCGGTATGCGTATTTTCAAAGATGCGCCTTATACCAGCGCCGGCAAAACCGGTACCTCGCAAGTATTTTCATTGCGCGGAGACCGCTACCATGAGTCTCTTGTGAAGAAACATCTACGCGATCATGCGCTGTTTACCGTGTACGCGCCTGTTGAAAAGCCTAAAATTGCCATTGCCGTTCTGGTGGAAAACGGCGGTTTCGGCGCACGCGCGGCCGCGCCAATCGCCCGCAAACTTCTGGACTATTATCTTTTAGGCAAAATGCCTGTTGACAATGATGCGTTAAACACCATGATTCGTGATGATGAAAACGGTTGGGATGAATAACCATGCAAGCGCTCCAAGATAAAGGCCCCTTTCTTTGGAATCGCATCACTCGTCACATCGACGCGCCGTTGATGGCGATTGTTCTGCTGATTTTAGCGGTCGGTTGTGTTACGCTTTTTTCCGCACTGGCGCCGGAGACTTACCGTTTTCTCCGACAAGCAAAAAATATCGGACTGGCACTGGTGATTATCTGGATCGTCGCCAATATTCCCCCGCAACGCATCGCTCAAGCCGCTGTTCCTTTGTATCTGATTGGGATGGTTTTGCTGGTCGCGGTTGAATTTTTTGGCATTACCGTTAATGGTTCGCAACGCTGGCTTGGTGTTGGCGGCTTTCGCTTTCAGCCTTCCGAATTGATTAAACTGGCCGTGCCGTTGATGCTTGCCTGGTATTTTCAACGCTTTGAAGGTCGTATTCACTGGTTCAATTTTCTGGTAGCAATGATACTTATATTTTTACCGGCGTATCTGATCCGGCGTCAACCGGATTTGGGTACGGCGCTGTTGGTTACTGTTTCCGGCTGCTGTGTGCTTTATTTGGCGCGACTGCCATGGAAAGTGATTTTGCTGGCCATAATTACTACTGTTCCACTAATCTGGTTTTTTGCGCACGACTACCAAAAGCAGCGCGTCTTTGCCTTTCTCAACCCCGATGCGGATCCTTTGGCATCCGGCTACCACACCCTGCAAGCTTCCATTGCCATTGGCTCCGGCGGGCTGTATGGAAAAGGATGGTTAAGCGGTACGCAAACGCATCTGGACTTTCTGCCCGAACACCACACTGATTTTATTTTTGCGGTATATGGTGAAGAGTTTGGTTTCGTCGGCAATATGGTTTTATTATTTTTATATTTTGTTTTATTGCTGCGTGCTTTAATCATCGCCAATAACGCGCCTTCTCTCTTTTCGCGTCTGCTTGCGGGCGCGGTCGCCATGATGTTATTCACTTATACGCTGGTCAATATGGGTATGGTCAGCGGTATTTTACCGGTGGTCGGTGTTCCGCTTCCTTTTATTTCCTATGGCGGCACCGCGCTCATTTCATTGTCGATCTGCATCGGTATCCTGATGAGCATTCAAACGCACAAAAAACTAGTCTCGGAATAAGAAGTATCCGTTACAACATGACATGACACCGACCGATTGCCGACATACCTGCGCACTGGTCGCGACCTCTCGTTTATTTTAATCATCATCAGTGCATTAACGCGGCTTTCTGGTTTTAATAAATTCGTATGCCAACACCAGGCATCGCCGTCATCCGCCTGCATGAATCGAAACTCACAGAAAGCCAACGGGAACCAATCAAATGTCGGCAAAAATTAAAATTAATATCTGACCGCTACCAATGCTTAATAAACGTTTACGTGATAAATATCATGTATTCTTGAAAGGCGCCAAATGAAATAGCGCTCAGTAAGTCTTATATTTGGTATTCGTGATGTTGGCGTCCACAACAAATCTTCTTGTCGCAATTTTGCGCTTCTCTTAGAAAGCCCGCAGAGAAGCGCAAAATATTGTTCATTACATACCGTCTTTTTTAGCCGGTTCTTTTTTTTCTTCTTCCTTCTTTACTTCTTCTTTCGCTGCGTCGCCTTTAGCCGTATCGTTTTTCACTTCTTCTTGAACTACGCCTTCTTTTACATCGGCTTTTTTCACGTCATCGGCGGAAAAAACAATTCCAGAAAAACCTAACGCCAGTGAAGCAGCAATCATCATCCAAACTTTTTTCATTTTGTTTCCTTTGTATAAAAATAAGTTAAACGAGAGCGTCCGACAGTTCGCTCTTTTTAAAACTGGTAGTCGTCTCATATTGCCTTTCTCTTATAACGAACTCCAGAATATTTACTCTACACCATATTTATCTTAATTGTATCGATGGTCAAAAAATTTTTATGCCTCACTTTGTCTCCAAAAATAGACTTTATTGACAACCCGGCACAACCCCATTGATGCAATAAGGGCAATTCGCTTCGCTCTTTTTCATACTGTAGCGATCCGCAAATCAGCAATAACATGTTTATTTAAACGGAACGCTCGCCTCAATCTTCCGGCAGCCCAAGAATCCGCCGATCCCGAGAAATTGAGGCATACGCCGCTATATCAGAAACAATGTTGCCAGCCCAAGAAAAATAAAGAAACCGCCGGAATCGGTCACCGCGGTAATTAATACCGAAGAACCAAGCGCCGGATCCCGCCCCAAACGCGCCATAATCAACGGAATCAATACCCCCATTAACGCGGCAAGCAGCAAGGTCAACGCCATGGCAATCATCATGACGACACCAAGCGCCGCATCCTGGTAAAGCAGATACGCTATAAGCCCCATGACGCTTCCCCAGACAACGCCGTTAATCAGATTGACCGATAACTCTTTTCGTAATAGTTGCCGGGCATTTGCCGATGAGATTTGACCCAGTGCCATGGAACGCACGATCATGGTAATAGTTTGGTTTCCAGAATTGCCGCCAATGCCGGCAACAATCGGCATCAATGCCGCCAACGCCACCAATTGCACGATGGTATGCTCAAACAACCCAATGACGCGCGACGCAACAAATGCCGTCATCAAATTAACCGCCAACCAAGCCCAGCGATTTTGAAATGATTTCCATACCGGCGCAAAAACATCTTCTTCTTCACGTAAACCCGCCTGCGCCAACACTTCTTCTTCGGCGCGTTCTTTGATGAAGTCAAGAATTTCATCCACCGTTACCCGCCCGACCAATTTTCCGTTGGTATCAACTACCGGCGCCGAAACCAGGTCGTAGCGTTCAAACGCGTTTGCGGCATCGCGGGCATTTTCGTGCTGCCGCAAAATAATAGGTGGCGGCTGCATGACATCACCGACCCGCTTATTCTCGTCGTTCACCAACAACACATGAATCGGTAAAACGCCGAGCAATGCCTCCTCACGATCAACCACGAAAAGCTGGTCTGTTTGCGTGGGCAACGCGTCGAAACGGCGAAGATAACGGAATACCGTTTCCAACGATACATCGCCACGAATCTGGATATCCTCGAAATCCATGAGCGCGCCGACCATATCCTCGTCGAAAGACATCGCCGTACGCAACTCTTCGCGTTCTTCCATCGGCAGCCCTTGAAAGAGGTCGTCAATAACCTCCTGTGGCAAATCAGGCGCTAACGCCGCGATTTCATCAGTCGGCAGAGATTCCGTCGCCGCCACCAGCTCCTCGGTGTCCATCGTCGAAATCAGCGATTCGCGAACAGCGTCCGATACCTCGACAAGAATTTCACCATCCTGATCGCTATGTACCAGATCCCAAAGATAAAGACGCTCATCGATCGGCAGCGCTTCAAGGATGTACGCGATATCCGCCGAATGCAAACGATTCAGATAGTTATGTAAATTATTCAGTCCTTGCTCAATCGTGGCGCTTTTCAGCAATGACGACTGTTGTTCGGTCAGCCCCTCTTCCTCGAGCTGCTCTCGCGCCAGCCCTTCAACCAGGCGCTGGCGACGCAACAGCGACGTCACTTCCACTAGAGCGTCATGGATCCGCTCCGGTGTTTCCGTTTTTTTTACTGTGTTTTGCTCGGTCGTGTTTGTCATCGGGCGAGTATAACTTTATTGTTTGGAGAGACCAAAATTTTTACTGCTTTGATAATAAACAGGAAACGTTTGCCCAATCGAGCGGTTATTGATAATGCACCTTCAAAAAACTAAATGAGCCACGAAGCCAGCCAGAATAGCCCCGCCGACAACGCCATGGAAACAGGCAGCGTCAATACCCACGCAAGCAAAATGCCAAAAACCGTACCGCGTTGCAATCCGCTGCCATTTGCCATCATCGTTCCGGCAACCCCGGAAGACAATACATGCGTTGTCGAAACAGGCAGGCTGAAAATATTTGCAACGCCAATAGCGGCAGTCGCCGTAATCTGGGCGCTCATTCCTTGGGCATAGGTCATGCCTTGCTTACCGATTTTTTCGCCAACCGTAAACACCACCCGCCGCCAGCCAACCATCGTACCAATCCCTAACGCCAGCGCCACCGCAACAATGACCCATAACGGCGCGTATTCTGTCGTTGCCGTCAGGTCACGACGCAGCCGATTTAAATCCGATTTTTCTCCTGCCGATAATGCCGCCAGTTTGGCAACTTTTTTCGTCGTATCGTCCAGGCAAAGTATGTGGCGGCGTGCCTGAATGCGTTTTTCCCCGGCCAAATCGCCGTAATACGTCACGCTGCCCAAGTTTTTCTGTAAGGTTTTGATAATCGACCTGGTCTGCCGGGGATCACAGCGAAGCCGTTGCGGTTCACCCTGCCGGCTTTCCCCGGATACAAGCATCCCGTCAAGAAGCTCGTCGTGTTGTTGATAAAACCGATCAAGCTGCGCGACAGCACTTCGCGTACGCTCGATCTGATAAGCTGTACTGTCCAGATCGACGACAAATTTGGCCGGCACAATACTGATTAAAACCAGCATGATCAAGCCAATACCCTTTTGCCCATCGTTGGAGCCATGCACAAAGCTTACCGTCATCGCGGATAAAACCAAAACCAAGCGATTCCAAAACGGCGGATGTTTTTTTTCATCCAGTTCGCGACGCGTTTCCGGCGTTTTATGCATTTTCGACAACGGCCACACTTTTTTCAGCGCCAACAATATTAAAGCCGCAACCAGAAAACCGGCGATTGGCGAAAAGACCAGCGACAACGCAATATCGATCGCTTTCTGCCAGTTAACCCCTTGTTTCAGCGATACATCTGTCAACAGCGCGTTGGCGATGCCCACACCGAGGATAGAGCCGATCAGTGTATGAGAGCTTGAGGCCGGCAAACCGAGATACCAAGTGCTAAGATTCCAGATGATCGCCGCAGCCAATAACGAAAACACCATCACCAGCCCATGGCTGGTGCTCACGTTCATCAATAACTCTACCGGTAACAAATGAACGATAGCGTAAGCAACACCGACCCCGCCAAGCAGAACACCCAAAAAATTGAAAATGCCGGAGAGCATCACCGCCTGATAAGGAGACATGGCCTTGGTGTAAATAACCGTGGCAACGGCGTTAGCGGTATCGTGAAAGCCATTGATGAATTCAAAGGCAAGAACGAAAGTCAGCGCCAGTATCAAGCCAGCACCAACCCAAACATCAAGGCCGCTAAAAAGCTCAAACATACAACAAACCGCGGAATGCGGCGCGGAAGAAAGGAACGGAGAATTGTACTTGATTCCACTCATCCCCGCTGTTTTAATTAAATGTCTTTTTGGGAGGCAGAAAAACGTTTCTGTTTCTGTTACCCCCTTCGAGAAGAT
>QMCE01002456.1_pt1 | contig 10218 bp, 8 predicted proteins | sample 1821851 | NCBI WGS metagenome assembly QMCE01 (sample SAMN09453174, study PRJNA476694) | Termite gut metagenome, whole genome shotgun sequencing project. | isolation source: worker | host: Odontotermes sp. | place: South Africa:Pretoria | collected 2016-01-28
CCCCACTACTTCCTCATTTCACGGCGTGTCATAAAGTCGCTCACCCACTGCCATGCGAGCATGGCGTGGATTCGGACTTTTGACACTGTAACCATAATGATATGACTATAACGCTTCGCACAAGAAAAGGCAAGTGCAAATTCTGAGAAAAAATTGATTTTTAGCTCGCCACATGGTATAATTACGTTCATGCGGTACATGCACCTTTATGAGAACGCTACGAGTTACAGGTTATCCAATACCTTGTACGAAGGGGTTAAGAATGAAAGATTATTTATACACATGTGTGGCTGGATACGGATGGTCCGGCTCAGGCGCCGTTGTAGACTTACTCAAAGAGTTTCACGGTTTATGGGCGCCTCCGAAGGAATTTGAACTAATCAAGGCGCCTCATGGCATTATGGATTTGGAATATCGATTAACGGAAAGAGGGGGTACCGTTAATAGTGACGTTGCCATTAAGGAATTTCTTTTACTTGTTCAGCACTTATATCGAACGCCGACCGCATTTTCCAAAGCGGGTTTGGGTTATGGAGAAATATTCGGCGATAACTTTATTAGGTTGTCACATGAATTTGTACAGAGGATTACAAGGTATCGATACCAAAGCCACTGGTGGTATCTTGATTTCATGAAATCTTTTAGTGCCTATGCCTTGAGGGAAGCTTTTGTGAACATGAAATGGGCGTCCCGTAATGAGAACTTGTTTTTTACCGACATTACCGAGGAGAGATTTCGCTATGAGGTGGGGAGGTATCTGAACGCTTTATTTTTAGGGGCGTGCGGAAAGGACAAAGTACAGGGCGTCATACTGGACCAATCAATCCCGGTGCGGTATCCAGAAAAAATGTTTGATTATTTTAGTCGGGCAAAAATGATTATAGTGGACAGGGATCCAAGGGATATTTATGTTGACTTGATAGAATCAAACGTCCTGCTGGGAATCGATTTGGCAAAAACACATGATGCAAGGAAGTATGTTAGGTGGCACAAGGCAAAACGAACGAACGACCCGTGCGAGCATAAGAATTTACTGCGCCTACGGTTTGAAGATATTGTCCTTAACTATGAGGACACCGTCCAAAAAGTAATTGCCTTCATCGGCGATGGTGGAATAGAAATGAAACACCTCAAAAAGAACCGTTATTTCAAACCGCAACGTTCAAAGGGGAATATAGGAAAATACAAGAAATTTCCTTATCAGAATGAAATTAAACTGCTTGAAAAAAAGCTGCCAATGTATTTGTATGATCGCATATAGCGGTATTAACCGAAAACCTTGTATAACAGAACCAAAAAACGAATTTTTAATCTCATTACAATCATTCTAACCCTGACTGAGATTGATGAATCGTCGTCCATAAGAAACTCAAGTACTTCAAAATCTCTGCTCAGCAACTGTACGTTTATTATCTCCTCTTCACCCACGACGGGTTTACTTTTAAAACGGTTTATTTTATGGTGCAGCTCAATCTCAAACAACTCTTCCAAACGGGCGCGCCACAAATCTGGATTATTACTCACCTCGCCCTCTGCAGTCACAAAACTTTCTCTTCCCCTGATACATCTATTAATGGCCTTTATCATTTTTGGAATGGATTCATACCGCTCCATCTTCAGGTCATCGCCCGTTCGTCCAATTGGATCAATTCGAAAGCAGGGCACCCCATTTTTCTTTGCCTCATTGGCTCCCGCCGCATTCATTGGAAAACTAACCACATACGCATCTGCTATCTTCATCCATCTACTGATTTCCTTTCTTGGTTGATAGCCAATCGCCATCGCCCTTCCATCCGTATCGGCCTTCATCCTCCTCCATCTATGCGCTTCCGGGTCTGCCCCAATGATATAGAAGAATGTGTTTTCAGGCAAAACCTTCATCAACCTCTTTACAAAACCAATAAAATCATACTTTTCAGTCTTCGTATATTTATAGTCAGCCCCAACGGATATGATGATCTTGCTATCTTGATTAAATCCATATTTCTTGCCCAAATAACCCCTGACGTCCTCGGGTACCTCATCGTCTTGATCTTCCTGAATCACTTTTTGTGGGAACGGGAGCAACTCTGACCGAGACGCACCTCTATAGGCAAGGGAACGTTCTTGATCATATTTCTTTATGTTTAAAACCATGTCGCTAATTGACATTCCTACTGAAAACAAAAAATTGGCATGGTTGCAATAATAAATCGGCCTCGTCCACCCTTTGTTGGAAAAAGCCATCACGGGAACCATGTCATACATATGGATGTGTAGGATGATTTTCTCAAAATTTTGTGCGATATCCAGCAGTCCTCCTGCTTTTTCCACGTCTCGCCCCTTACTTAAGTAAAACAACTTCCCCCCTGACTCCGTTACACTGTTTCGTAAGAACAGGGGGACGTCGCACTTTTTGCAATCCGTAAATACAATCGAATACTTCCTTCTCTCGTCAAACGTAATCCAGTTGTTCACCAGCACTGTATGCCCGCCGGTTACGCTCGCTTTTGTCATTACCATCAGCGCAGTGTCTTTTACATACGTTTCTCCTTCTGAAAACGAAATATCCTCTCCGTATTTGCTTATTTGACGCTCAATCCAATCGTCACTGTAATACCCTGTAATATAATCCTTGCAAAAATGCAAAAAATGTTCAATCAACAAGAGCTTCTTGTCCTTGTCTTCCTCATGAGCAATCATATGCTTGATTTTCTTCATCGTCCTTCTGCTATATCGGATTATCTTTTGCGCATTAGTGTCACTAATTCCTTGCTCCGACAATATTTCGAAGAAGCCAGACACAGACTTCACCTCCATCACAGTTCAAACACTACGTCTTCCAGCGATATAATTGGGCAATTTATCTTCTCACTCAACGTTTTTTGTACTTCTTCAAAATCAGATACGGGCGTTACCACTATGACGTCGACCAATTCCAATTCATTATCAGGCAGTAAGATGCGCAAATCGCCCTCATACAAATAGCCCGATTTCTTGTCAACGGCATACTTGACTTCAACTTTATCGGAACCCCTGAGTTCTTCATACAAACGGTTGCCCAATTCACCCATCCCATAGATCGCCATTGTCTTGTATCCGTTGTTGGAAAAATAATTCTCCACACCCTTTCCCGCATTCTTGAGCATGAGCCACTGATTCGTCGTATCATAATACAACCTAAACTTATTCTTCTTAACTCCGACCACCTTCATCTTCTTAACCGTTACCACACTGCCTGCAACAGCAGCCGACGCCAATCCAACCACCATCATTAATACCTTCCCATTTTCCCCATAATCACGCCCTCCTATGGCCATCGTCATCATTGTTAGTCAAGACCCGTCACATGCTGTCTGCCTCTTGTATTGCAGGCAAACATGTGTTATATTATGAAGTAATTACTCGCATTTTAACACGATTTCTTCTTCCATGCAAGAGGAATTGGACAAAAAAGAGAGGGGAAGTTTGGAAATGATTAATAACGAAGTGTTATTGAACGATATAGGGGTTTTTTTTGACAAAAAATCGTCCTTTATGGAGCTGAAGGGAGGAGTGAATTATTTTTTTTCCAATTAAAAGTGTTTGGTTTAGATGTGACGGCGTTCGTTGATCGAGATAAACGCAAGCAACAGACAGGTTTGTACGGTCGAAGGGTATTATCTATAGATGAATTGAAGAACATGGATGACGAAGCAAATATTGCCATTGTAATAACCGCCTTCTCCATGGAGGAGATTAGCAAGGATTTGGACACCCTCGGCATAGGCGCCGGCCATACATTTACAACGACGGGATTCCTTACTTCATTTTTATCACACGACAATGTAAGGAAGTTGAGGGAGTTTGCCGAGGCCCACGGTGGCGACATTTATTTAGAGGCCCTCTTACGGAAGGCTTGATACGATGTTTCCAATTTGTCTTACAAGAAACTGTTGGGGATATTGTTGCACGATGACCCCGTCTTAGTTTTTCAAGTAGGGAAAGTTGGTTCTGCAAGCATTGTCAACTCTCTTACGAAAGCGGGTATATACGCCCTTCACGTACATTCAATCGAGAGTTTTCTGCAATTCAACTACAAGAGTTCTCTCCCCCCTTTCCGATTCACGGAAGATGAGGATCGATACATAAGGGATAAGTTTGCGAAGATGAAGAAGCTAAGGATCATAACTGCAGTAAGGGAGCCGATTGCAAGGGATTTGTCACAGTTCTTTCAAAAGTTCGGCGAATTAAGCGAAATGTTTCGCACATACAACATGATTGGCGACGAAGACCTCTATGATACATGTTTGAAATATTTAGATACAAGTATTTCCTCCATATATGAGCCAGGCACGCAAGAAATCCTTCCAAAATATAAGGGACTTTTTCGGAATGGCGGGAGTTTTCGCAGTCATGTCCTCTCTGGTATACAACATGGAAAGCTATTTGACTGGTTTGATTTGGAGCTGAAATCCGTGTTTGGGGTGGACGTGTATGACTATCCCTTTGACAAGGAAAAAGGGTATGTGATCATTGAAAATGAAAACGTGGACGTGTTAGTGTACCGGTTGGAGAATCTTAACGATTTAGAGGGCGTAATCGGGGATTTTGTCGGTTGCGGTACTGATTTTCGCTTGGAATCCCGCAACATTTCCTCTGAACGGGTGTATGGGGATTTTTATAATGAATTCAGGAATAGGCTTCGCTTGCCCCAAGAATATATTGATTTCTACTATAAGGGGAATCCTCGAATGGATCATTTCTATTCGGAAGATGAAAAACAACAATTCCTTTCTAAATGGACTCGATGATTTTACATTTGATGACTTCTTTTATGCTACGCAAGTAGGGAACCGCCCTTCACTTGGCCAAGGATTCTTATCCCGGTTTCGTTTAAGAATTCAGCCAAGCGTGGGCAGTTTTTTGTACAGAATCAACTTTCTAGGTTGGTTTGCTTACTTCACGCGAACGGCATGGCTTACTGTTTTCTTCGTACCGTTGCGGAAAGTGATGCGAGCCTTGATCATAGCCCCTTTTCGCCTCTTTACACCTTTCACAATGCATTTTCCCTTCTTCGCCTTAACAATGGAGACTGCCTTTTTGTCGGATGTCGTCCACTTTACGGACTTGATTTTGGCACCTCCTCCTTTTGCCGTCAATTTTAATTTCCTTCCCTTCTTAACTGACGATTTTTCCACTACTATCCGCACGCCATCTTCTTCGCCGGGTGAAGCGACATATGTGGCAAGTCCGGCATCCGTGCCTGCCGAGGCAAGCGGCGCACTGGCAATCGTCTGGCTGCTGTTTTGTGGTAGGCCCATTGCCAGGATTTCTAAAAGTGAATCCCAAAACGCGGCGGTCAATCCAGTCGGAGTGTTGACAACCGTAACGTTATTGACATTGTCATTATAATTATTGTTATTTGCCGTCAAACTACAGCACCTCATCCCTTCCGTTGCCAACATGTCACGGCATGATGGGCAGGCAGGGGTCGATGGCGGAGTTGTACTGCATTTACATCCATTCTCATTGGGGATTGATGGCGGAACCTCACCACACTTGCAACAACCTTCATTCGGTTTCGTCGATGGTGCCGATGTCGGTTCACTGGTTGGAGGGACTGGTGATGGGGATGCGGTTGGCTCCTCCGTAGGTGGAATTGGCGATGGGGTCGGTTCTACTTCTTCCCACTCTAATATGTGTACCCGATTATCAAACTCATCTTCAAATAACATTCCAAGAATGTATATTGTATCATCCACCATAACAAAGGGTACCTGCACCCATAAGTGTTCTTGGACCGGAGTCGCGTCAATCCATTCATCAGCATCCGGATCATAAGTATAGATCATCGTATCACAGACTAAGTATATCTTGTCATTTTTTAAATATGCCAAGTCATGGCAAACATCACTCGGCGGTGCGGCTAGCTCTTGCCATGTGTCTTCTGCAATATTGTACTTTTGAAAACCATTCCCATAAGGGTCCGTAGAAGATTTTCTGACTATATTCCCAAAATAAAACAGTTCTCCATTGTAATGCACCATGTCATCCGCATCTTGGGCCGAGGCGGCTATCGCCATATTTTCCTTTTGAGTCCACGTATTTGCCTCGGGATCATATACATAAGTCAAGTAATTTGAATTACCATCCCCCCTTATTCCTCCTGTAACATATATAACCCCATCTACAACCGCCAAACCTACCATCCGACCAGCCCATGGCATATTTGTCTTCTGGTTCCAAGTATCTGTGACAATGTCATATTCATAAACCACATCTGATACACTCCAATTATTCCCTGAAATCCCTCCGAATAAATATATCTTTCCATTCCAATAGGTGGCGGATGCGTCGTGGATTGGTACGGGAGTACTCGCTTTCCTCTCCCATCCATTCGTGCTTATGTCATATGCTATTACATCATCTGTGAAAACTGTTTGACTGCTCCCTTTCCGGCCCCCTATCTGATAAATCTTCCCCTCTGCTACTACTCCCTCTGAAACTGCTCGATATTCAGGAAGGATTGAGTCAGAACCTTCAATCGGAACAAAGGTGGCGACAAATTCCTCCGAACCAATTGATACAACGGGAATAATGTTTGCTGCCAACAAGACCAGCAACATAAGCACTGCCATTTTCTTCTTCATTTTACTTCCTCCTTCTGTGGCTTTGAGCCTGGCAAACCGCTATTGATTGGCCAAGCATTCCTCACAATCCTATAATGGATTGCCATTGTCGAGTTACCATGCCAGATTGGCACCTTGATTGATTCTACATGATAAGAAAAAAACACCACTTTACAACTTTCTCGCAAAAAGAGATGCCGCATGGGACACTTTTATTGTATAGAAAGAGTGATCTCATACGTCAAACTTATTATACAATAACAAGAACGTAATTGGTAGACTTTATCGATATTTTTCCGTTTATTTTGAAACTTTCTCCGCACCGACTGCCAAGACGTTGTTTTACTGGTGTTGTCCATGCTGACTATGGAGTCCACATTATCAATTCCTACAAAATAAGTCAAGAATTAATTGCACATATCACAAAACAAACCGCATATATTGAAACAGGATACTCCCTGCAATTCAAAATAACGTGATGGATGAAAAGTCAGGGTAGAAGTTGTACTAGATTCTTATGGAGGTTCCTATGAAAGTTAGAATTGTCTTATATGGAATGGGTTCAAAGATGCGAAGAGCTCTTTCTTGGTACAAGGAACATTATGAAGTTGTGGCTTTTTCGGATTCTAATCCTGATAAGGCTGACGACAATCCGTGCCCAGAGATTCCCTACGTCAAACCAGATGACATTGACAAACTCGCATTTGACTATGTGGTCGTATGTAGCACATATGCCGAGGACATTTTGCAACAATTGGCTTCAAGCGATTACATTGATAATGATAAGGTTTTAACCGATTATGAATTATTTTTCAAACATCTCACACGCACCCAAAAATCCTATGGCGATAAAAACCCAGACAAAGTCATTGCCATTATGAGCATTGGTAAAAATAATTCGGGTCTGTTTCGTTACTACAATTTATTTATTAACTTCATTTGCGAACTTGTTAAAGAAGGAATCTATCCAGTCATTGATTTAAAAAATCACGAGAATAGCTATCTGGAAAAAGGCGAATTGGGACGAGTGAATGCATGGGAGTACTATTTCAAACAACCTACCGAAATCACTCTAGACGAGGCTTACGAAAGTGCCAACGTGATTCAAATGCATAACGAGAACATCTACATCATTAACGGTAATTATTCCCTTATGTACAATGATAAAAATTTTCGCAATAAATTTCACGAAATTGCAGCGAAGTACCTTCAACTAAATGACGAAATGAAAACGAAAGCAGAATTAGAATGGACGGGTTTAAAAGAAAAACATAAAATGGCCAACCATAAGATACTTGGAACTTTGTATCGAGGGACGGACTACATTCAATTGAAACCTCCCCACCACAGAATACAACCAACGATTGACCAATTTGTTGAAAAAGTAGTGGCATTAATGGAGGAATGGGATTACGAATACGTTTACACGGCCTCTGACGATGAGGACGCCATTGTGCGGATGCGGGAAATATTTGGCGAGCGCTTCTTGTGTTATGAAAGAGTACGATTCGCAGACACGGACGGCCAGTTTCTTGGTAACATTCCATTTCACAGGGAAAGGGACAAATACATAAAAGGAGTTGACTATCTAATGGAAATCGTACTGCTGTCCCGTTGCGACGCTCTAGTAGCGGGAATGACGGCAGGCACGGAGGCTGCCCTTGTCATGAATGGCTCTCAATATGAGCACGATTATTTTTTTGATTTAGGGATGTACCGCTAATAACGAATTGAAACAGAATACATGGTTGGAACAAGGGAGGATCAATGAAGAAGCTTTTAATATGGGGAACTGGAAGTACTTGCACGTCTATGTTACGTTTTTTTGATTCAGAGAAAGAGGATGCACAAATTATTGCTTTTATAGACAATGACCCCAGAAGACAGGGAGATGTTTTTGAGGGCAAGCCCGTAATTGCGCCTAGTCAAATCAATCAATTTCAATATGACGAAATACTAATTTGTAGTGTATATTCCGATGAGATTTATCAACAATTAAAAAACGACTTGCACATAGCAGAAGATAAGAAGATTGTTTTGGTCAACCAGTTTTACTATGCACGCAAAGTCATGCTGCGAAAATACAGTGACTACTATAATGGTAATACTGTTATAGCAGACGAGGAATTAAGGGAAGTTTTGGATTATCTCCGTCACAATCCTATTGTGGATACATTTTGCTATGATTTTTCTAAAACTCATGATGAACATGTTTCTGATATCCCTGTCTATCTGGATAAAACCGCCAAGTTGCTCTACGTCATTGAAAACGGCAAACGTTTATATTTTTCAAAAAAATTTGACACGGAACGAAAGGTTGCCCAATATTATAACAGTATCTTAAAAGAACAAGACAAACGTTCTCCACATAGATATGAATATGATGGTTTTACCATTAACAATGGGGATATCGCCATTGATGCCGGCGTGGCCGAAGGCAATTTTGCTTTGTCCGTTATAGACAAGGTGTCAAAAATTTACTTATTTGAGGTGGATGACAATTGGTTGGAAGCTTTACATTACACATTTCGACCCTATAACGACAAGGTAGTCATTGTTAAAGGATATTTGAGTGACAATGATTTGGAGGAATGTATCACACTAGATAACGTGGTCTTGGACGAAAAAGTGGATTTCATTAAAATGGACATAGAAGGGGATGAACTAAAGGCATTGATGGGTGCGAAAAGACTATTGGCCATGTCGGAAATAAAGATTGTCGCTTGTGTGTACCATAAAGCGGACGACAATCGGAATATAGGGGATTTTTTGGGTGGATTTGGGTTTAAAACCAAAAATTCATATGGCTACATGCTCTTTATTTATGATTCGATGGCTCAACATGATTTGCTAGACTTTAGACGAGGATTGATTTTTGCCCAACGCTAATTCAAATGGACTGTCCAGTAATTGGGACAGATATGATTAAACAATCCTCCGCAAAAAATGCTTTGTGTGAATCTAAAGTGCAATTCTAATGTTTATTTTGCATGTAGAAATTTTTTGAGATACCGGTTAATAATATTTTAATAACGAGAGGGGAAATGTATGAATAGCGATTATATTGGTTTCATGCAACATTTATTACGAGTTAAGAACAAAGGTATTAGGCTTTCTGACATAATTAAGAGCAAAGGCATTAATAGTGTTTGTATATACGGGTTGGGCACAATTGGAGAAATATTGTTTGAAGAGATAGAGAACTCAGACCTTAATGTCGTTTGCTTTATTGACACGGCCGCCAAAAAGTTTAATGGTGACTATCACGGAATTCCAGTTGTCCTTCCTGAAGATACGGCCAATTTAAATATTGATTCAATCATCATCACTCCATATAAACAATTTTATCAAATAAGAAGTTATCTAAAACACTTTACCCCTTGTGCAACTTTATCAGCAAGAGACATCTTATCAGAAGCAATGTCGGAACAGGAATTTATTGATTTATCAGATTATCTAACCAAAGTCGGTACACGATTGTACTTGTTCAACAGACCATCCATTGATATGATTGACAACCTATCATTTTTGGAGCAATCATTACTATACCAACTTCCCATGAGATACACAATAAAAAGAAAAGAATTTTATGAAGAATTGTATAAAGACTCTGGCATTCTTGATATAG
>QMCE01002457.1_pt1 | contig 10217 bp, 10 predicted proteins | sample 1821851 | NCBI WGS metagenome assembly QMCE01 (sample SAMN09453174, study PRJNA476694) | Termite gut metagenome, whole genome shotgun sequencing project. | isolation source: worker | host: Odontotermes sp. | place: South Africa:Pretoria | collected 2016-01-28
CAGGTGATTCGACATGCTAACCGCCCAACTGACAATTTCGTCCGAGAACGTCATTTCGCCCGTCGATCCGCGTCTGTACGGCTCGTTCATCGAGCACATGGGCCGCGCGGTATATACGGGGATATACGAGCCGGGGCATCCGTCGGCGGACGCAAACGGCTTCCGCAAGGACGTCGCGGAGCTGATACGCCCGCTGAATGTGCCGCTAATCCGCTATCCGGGCGGCAACTTCGTTTCGGGCTACCGCTGGGAGGACGGCGTGGGGCCGAAGGAAGCGCGCCCCGTGCGCGCGGAATTGGCGTGGCAGGCGCTCGAGCCGAATCAGATCGGCACGAACGAGTTCATGGACTTTCTGGCGCTGCTGGGCGATACGCAGCCCATGCTCGCCGTGAACCTCGGTACGGGCAGCCCGCAGGACGCGGCCAATCTCGTCGAATACTGCAATTTTCCGGCAGGAACATATTACAGCGACCTGCGCATAGCGCACGGCTATAAAGCGCCGCACGATATAAAGCTCTGGTGCCTGGGCAACGAGATGGACGGCCCCTGGCAGATCTGCGCGAAGACCGCCGAAGAATACGGCCGCGCGGCCTGTGAAGCGGCGAAGATGATGAAATGGCTCGACCCCGGCATCGAGCTGGTCGCCTGCGGGAGCTCGTACCGCGAAATGCCGACGTTCGGCGAGTGGGAGCGCACGGTACTCAGGCATACCTACGAGCACGTGGACTATCTCTCGCTGCACACCTACTACACCAACGACGACGGCGATATAGCGGCGTTTTTAGCGAATAACGCCCGTATGGACGCCTTTATCAAGGAGGTCGGCGCGATCTGCGGCGAGATTAAGGCCGAGAAGGGTTCGAGTAAGGACATTAAGCTCTCGTTCGACGAGTGGAACGTCTGGTATCATTTCAAAAAGAGCGGCGCGGAACCGCCGAAATGGACCGTGGCGCGGCCAATTGAAGAGGAGCTGTACGATTTCGCCGACGCGCTGCTCGTGGGCAGTATGCTGATTACGCTGCTCAATAACGCCGACCGCGTCAAGATCGCGTGCCTGGCGCAATTGGTCAATACGCTCGCGCCCATTATGACGGAGCCCGGCGGCCCCGCGTGGGTGCAGACGACGTATTTCCCGTTCCTATATACCTCAATAAACGGGCGCGGCACGGCGCTGGCGGTCGAAGCGGACGCGCCGCGCTATACGTGCGCCACGGTGAAGGACGCGTCCTACATAGACTGCGCCGCCGTACAAAACGGCGATGCGCTTACGCTGTTTCTCGTAAACAAGCATCTTGAAGAGGATATCCGCTGCGAGGCCGCGCTGGGCGGCGCGTATGAGGTATTGGAATGGGTCGCTTTGCAGGATAGTGAGTTCGGCGGCGTGAATACAAAGGATGAAGCTAAAGTGCGGCCCATTGTACGCCCGCGCGAGGACGCTGAAGCAAGCGCTTCCGGTGTGAGCTTTACGCTGAAAAAGGCTTCGTGGAATATGATAAAGCTGCGCCTTCGCTCTAAAGCATGATTATACTGCTAGTTCTCGCGATAGTGCTCGACGCGGCCTTTGGCGACCCGCCAAAGCTGCCGCATCCCGTTGCGCTTATCGGCAGGCTGATAGCCGCGCTGGAAAAGCGCTTGCGGTCATTCCCTACGAGCCGTTCATTGCGCATGGCGGGCGTATGGCTGTGCGTAATCGTCGTTTTTGCGTCGGGCGCGGCCGCGTTTCTGATTTCGCTCGTACATCCCGTCTTCATGGCGTATCTGCTGTACGCGGCGCTGGCGGCGCGTTGCCTTTCGGACGAGGCGGCGGGCGTGCAAAGGGCGCTCGGAGAGAGCTTAGACGCCGCTAGGCGGCGCGTCGCGCGGCTCGTGGGGCGCGAGACGGACAGGCTCTCGCGGGAGCAGGTCGTCATGGCGGCGGTCGAGACCGTTGCGGAGAATACGGCGGACGGCGCTGTTTCGCCGCTGCTTTACATGCTCCTGGGCGCGCTGCCCGCGCTGCTGGCGGGCTTCGCGCTTTTGCCCGCTGAGTTGCTGCGGCCCTTTGCCGCGCTTTCCATCGCGCACGGCTGGCTATTCGGGCTGCCCGCGGCGCTCGCGTGGGCGTTTAAGGCGGCCTCGACGCTGGATTCGATGGTCGGCTACAAGAACGAGCGCTATATTGATCTCGGGCGCTGCTCCGCGAAGCTCGACGACGTGCTCAACTTCATTCCCGCGCGGCTTACAGGCGTCTTGATGTGCGTGTGCGCTCCGGTTTTTGGCATGGATGGAAAAAATGCATTTCGGATTATGCGGCGGGATCACGCAAAGCACCCCAGCCCCAATTCCGCGTGGAGCGAAGCTGCCGCCGCGGGCGCGCTTAATATTCAGCTCGGCGGCGGCGCGTATTACAGCGGCGTCTTTATGGAAAAGGAAGCATTGGGCGACGCGCTGCGAAAGCCGGAGCCGGAGGATATAAAGCGCGCGCGGCTGCTGCTGTGGGGCGCGTACGGTCTCGCGGCGGCGATTGGATTGGCGCTGGCGGGGGCGTGCGGTTTTGTTTGCGTATACGCCCCGCTTATGTCATAATAGCCATAAAACGAGCATCGGAGGACGAGCAGTGTCGGAAGAGAGGCGCAATGAAAACGCCGAGACGGCGATAGAGCGTCAAGGCGAAGAGGTTGCTTCAAACGCAAGCCAAACGGAGGCGCAGCCGGAGAAAGAGGCCGGCGGTAATCCGATTTGGAACGAGGCCAGCGCCGAGGAGGACGATTTGGAGCGCATCGCCCGCGAGATGGATACGCCCGCGAAGAAATTCGCGCGCTGGGATACGAAAAAGCGGCTTTGGTTTGAAAGGATTTCGGGCCTGCTGCTCGGCGCTCTGAGCGGCCTGGCGCTGTCGCTTATTCCGAGCGACGGCAGCAGCTTTTTCAGCCTGAACGTCGTTGTGCCGCTGCTGCTGGTACTGGTCGTGCCGCGCATCGCGGAAAATAAGCTCCAGACGCAGCTGCGGGAGCTGAAGAAGTTCATGATCATCGCGCTGGGCGTCTACATCGCCGTCACCGCGGTTATTGCGCTAACGGGAAACGCGCCGATGTAGGGGACGATGGCAATCGTCCCGGGACCTATCTGCGGGCGGATTGCCATCCGCCTCTACAGGGAGATCAATGCAATTTAAGAATCTTAATACGCGTTTATGAAGAACCGCGCGGCCTGCGCTACGCTTTGGTCGGAGTCGTTCTTGTATAGAAATGTGAGCGTCGCGGAGCCGTACTGCGTGGCGATGAAGCGCCATTCCCGCACGCCGTGCGTTACGTTCGGCTGTACGAGCGTCGTATAGCGCTGATCGCTTTCGAGCCAGGGCGCGGCGTCGCCCTCCGTTGAATACGCCCACTCGTAGCCGTCGCCCTGCGTGTAGTCGAGCCGGATTACAAACGCGCCGCCAACGCGTACGTCGGCAGTAACGCCCGGCGAGAGCGTTATGGCGGTTGTTTGCGTCTGTGTGGGCGTAAGCGTCCACGGATTTTGGTGGGAATAAATACTCAGCGATGACATCGGGTACGGATAGACGCCGGCGAGCTGCGCTGTCATGGTGAACTTGCCGGAGCTTTCTATTTCGGCGGTGAGCTGGAGCGGAAAGTTATTCAGCGTTTCCGAAACGCTTGCGCCCTTATCCGTCTGCGCCGTAGGATACGCGTAGCTGTAGCCGGGATAGTAGAGATAGCCGTAGTATTGGCCTAAAGCCGCGCCGGTGATGTTGGTATCGATGGGCATTGAAAGCGTGGAGAGCACTCTGGAGGCTTCGGCGCGCGTGACGCCCGTGACGAGCGATTCCAGCGCGATGAGCGCCGCCGACGTCCATTCCTGGCGGTACGCCGCCGACGAGGCGTACTCGCGCTCCAGCGGCGTCGCCGTTATGGTGAAGCTGGTGATCCGGCGGCTGTCGTGTTCGCCGGTGAGCGTGAGCTTCATCGTATCGGAATAGGCGTACGCGAGATCGTCCGGCCCGCGCAGCCTGAACGCGCTGCTGTTGCTTACGTAATTTACACGCGTGAAATATAAGCTGCTGTAGCGGAAGCCCAGCGCCTGAGCCTTGGCGTTGAAGATGTTGGCGAAGTCCGCGACCATGTTGGGCATGACGACGTATTCCGTGTTCGCGGCGCTTGCGCCGCCGAGCTGGGCGAGCAAAAGCGCGGCGGCAATAACGGCGAGGAGCCGCTTTTTCATAGCGTTCACCTCCAGGACGCGCATGATTTCCATCCGATTTGATTATACCATATTTGTTATGCGCTGATTTATGAATAATGTGTGAATTGCGTTTGATAGGATGGGTGTGCGTTTTGGCCGCGGGCGATTCGTGAATCGCCCCTACAGATAATTGTCGGAATTGCGAAGGGGCGAAGCCCCTTTGCAATTCAAAAAATAATACCGTTCTTCCGGCTGTGCCGGAAGAACGGTATTAACAGAACGGCGCGCCGGGGGCGTCACGCCCTACAGTTTGGACCGGTTTTTGGGTCGAGGGCAGACAAAAGGTCTGCACCTACAATTGTGTGGTTGCGGGTTTCCGTATCCATAACGTATAATATCAAAGGTCAATAGATTTTAAAGGCGGTTTTTATATGCAACTAGGCGTAATCGGCCTGCCCAACGTCGGCAAGAGCACGCTGTTCAACGCACTCACGCAAGCGGACGCGCAGGCGGCGAACTATCCGTTCTGCACGATCGAGCCGAACGTGGGCGTCGTGCCCGTGCCCGACGCGCGGCTGGACGTTTTGACGAAGATGTACGCGCCGGAAAAGACCACGCCCGCGACGGTCGAATTCGTAGATATCGCGGGGCTGGTGCGCGGCGCGTCGAAGGGGGAGGGGCTGGGGAATAAGTTCCTCTCGCATATCCGGGAGGTGGACGCGGTCGTACACGTCGCGCGGTGCTTCGACGACGACAACATCGTGCACGTGGACGGCAGCGTCGATCCCGTGCGCGACGCGAAGACCGTCGAGCTGGAGCTGATACTCGCGGATGCCGAATCCGTCGAGAAGCGCATTGAGCGCACGAAGAAGATGCTCAAAACCGGCGACAAGCGCTATGCCTTCGAGGTGGAAACGCTGGAAAAGGTGCTGAAGACGCTCTATGAAGAAAAGCCCGCGCGCTTGTGCGAGCTGGACGAAGCGGGCCGCGCGTTTATCAAGCAGTGCTTTTTATTGACGGACAAGCCCGTGCTCTACGTCGCGAACGTCGCCGAGGGCAGCGCCGACGCCCTGCCGGAGAGCGCGAAGGCTCTGATGCAATACGCGCGGGAGCACGATACCTACGCCCTGCCGATCTGCGCGCGCGTCGAGGAAGAGCTTTCGGAGCTGACGCCCGAGGAGCGCGCCGAATATTTGAGCGAGCTGGGGCTGTCGCAGTCGGGCCTGGAGCGGCTGATAACGGCGAGCTATGCGCTGCTCGGCCTCATCAGCTATCTGACGGCGGGGCCGAAGGAGGTGCGCGCCTGGACGATTGAAAAGGGCACGAAGGCCCCGCAGGCCGCAGGAAAGATACATACGGACTTCGAGCGCGGCTTCATCCGCGCAGAGGTCGTCGCGTACGATCAGCTGATTGAGGCGGGTTCCAACGCCGCCGCGAAGGAGCGCGGCTGGGTGCGCTCGGAGGGGAAGGAGTATGTGATCGTTGACGGGGATGTTGTGCTGTTTAGGTTTAATGTATAGTGTTTTAGTGCTTAGGGTTACTTTGCTATGTACATGTTACAGCAGCGAAAGCAAACCGTTGACTATATTCCCGCATTCGTTTTGGAAGCTCTCAAGCTTATCACGGTATTGTTGTGTGTTTAATCTATAACATGGCTTAGCCAGAATTTGGCTAGTGATGCCGATTACTGGGATTTTTTCCTGTTCGGAAATCAACGCTAGTTGATTGTAATCCGGAATATTTGCAATTCGATACGGAGTAGAGCTTACAAACGTTCGATTGAACTCAGGCTTAGTCAACGCCATTCCAAAGCCACTTAAGTCCGTTGCCAGTTCAATAGCACGATTATTGAGGTCGTTCATTATAACCCCAAACCTACTAGCAGACTGAGTATCTATTTCATCTTGCCTTGAATAGGGCCTATAATTCTGACATACGATTCCTAGCAGCTTGGGTAAAGACTTGAGTTTTTTGGCAAATACTTCAAATGAAGAAATAGTCCTATTCCACATCCTAAATATTTCCCCGAGATTTTTTAATGCTTGGCGGCTAAATATGCTTGGATTAACGGGGATGATGAAATAGTCGGAGAGCATTAAGAACAACTGATTCGTTGCAGAGAGGGCAGGAGACAAATCTATGATAACGAAATCATAATTGCTTCCCAGAGCTTTTAATGCGTTGTACATATTGTCTGGTATATCTGACATTGCCTGGATTCCAGCGACAGACAAAGCTATAGGACTTTCTAATTCGGCCAAGCTTAAAGAACCAGCCAATAATTTTAAGTTATCGCTTTTTTTAAAAACTTCAGCAGGAACTATTTTTTGTCCGGGTTTCGGCTGTACATATTGAATAAAATACTCATATACATTGTTTTTTGTTTCATACGATTCTAAAATTGATTCATCGTTATTGACGGTTATCTCCGTAAGATTACATTGAGCATCACAATCTAGCATTAGAACTTGTTTGCCTGCGGAAGCTAATCCCCAAGCAACATTATAAGCAAGCGTTGTTTTTCCTACTCCGCCTTTATGATTAAAAAAAGCAAGTATCTTAGCCATATTAACACCGCCCTCCTAATCTATGTTAACTAAAGTATAACACACGGTAAGGATATTGTTTAGCACTAAATCGGTTAAATATTTATCCAACACATTTAAGCCGCTTTTTTGCGTTATACAGATCAAATACGCTTAGCCGCTTCTTTCCTTACCGAATCCAGCTCTTCCTTACCTTCAAGTATCGTCACCGCAAGCTTAAACGTCTTGCGCTCAAACGGGGCGAGCGTCGGCAGGCCCTCCTCCTTTTGCGCCAGCCGACCGCGCACGTTCGCGTTCGCCGGTTCCAGCCCGAGGGCGTAATCGCCCGATGCCATGCTCTTCCATTCGTAGAAGCGCGGCAGGGCGGCCTTATCGAAATCAAGCCGCACGCCCAGGCCCAATTCATCGTTTACAATCGCGGCGAAGGTTTGGTTGTTATCGTCCGCCGCGAGCGTATGGAAGTACACCTGCTCGGGGAGGTTGTCCGCAGGCTCGCATATTTGCCGCCAATCGTCGGGAGCGTTCGTAGGCTCGCGGAGCTCTGCGCTCGTTGACGGCAGCACGACCTCCGCCCCCGGCGCTAGCAGCGGATACCCGAAATTGAAATGGTATAAAAGCATGAGCGGCTCGGCGCGGAACGCCTGATTCTCTACCGTATCCTCGATCGTGATGCGCTTCTCGCCGTATATCGTCTTAATGCTGCGGCGCAGGAGGATGTTTTCGCCGAAAAGCTGCGCCTCGCGCGCCTCGCCGCTGAGTTGTAGCGTATACGCGCCGTTTTCCCAGAGCGCGCTCGAACAGACGTGCTCGGCGGGCGTCGCGCGCATACGGCCGTGCATCGGGTATTCCTCGCCATCGTCTAAGCAGGGCGGGCCGAAGTTTTCGCAGCCGCAGGTAAAGAGCAGGCCGCCCATGATGCCGCGCCGCGCTTCGCCGCCGGTATTGCCGGCCAGCCCGGGCTTGGAGAGAAAGCTCAGGTTGACGCCCTTATAGCTGCACTCTGCGATATCCATGCACTTATCCGCCGCCACCGTGAAGCTTAGAGGTCCGTTTTTCACCTCATAGGCGAGCATACCGCCCGCGCGGCCCTGCTGATAGCGCACGGGGCGCGCGTACGCCACCTGCTGGAGGCTGCCTGTGAGACGATGTAACCGCTGCTGATCCATGTTGTCGCTCCTTTACGCATTTTCCCTAGATGTAGGGGCAGACCTTGTGTCTGCCCTTGTATGTAACCGAAGACATTATTTTGCGGGCGGGGATGGAACCCCGCCACTACACGATGCTGGTTTATTCTTCGGGCAACGGAACATCGTCGCCGCCCGCGCCGGGTTTTTCCGTTCCTTCGCCCGGCCCGAGCGCGCGCAGCTGCTCCTCGAGCTTTTGCGCGGCCTCGGGGTTGTCCTTCAGGAATTGGCGCGCGTTTTCGCGGCCCTGGCCGATGCGCATCTCGCCGTACGTATACCAGGAGCCGGATTTAGTTATAAGCTTCTTTTCGACGGCGAGATCCAGGATGCTGCCCTCCCTGGAGATGCCTTCGCCGTAAAGTATGTCGAACTGAGCGATCTTGAACGGAGGGGCGACCTTATTCTTCACGACCTTGACCTTCGTGCGGTTGCCGACGGCGTCGTTGCCGGACTTGAGCGTCTCGATGCGCCGCACATCCATGCGGATCGTCGCGTAGAATTTCAGCGCCTTGCCGCCCGTGGTCGTCTCGGGGCTGCCGTACGAGACGCCGACCTTGTCGCGCAGCTGGTTGATGAAGATCGTGGCGGTATTGGATTTGCTGATGATGCCCGCGAGCTTGCGCAGCGCCTGCGACATCAGGCGCGCCTGCAGCCCGACGTGCGTATCGCCCATGTCGCCGTCGATTTCGGCCTTGGGCACGAGCGCCGCGACGGAGTCGATGACGATAACGTCCACCGCGCCCGAGCGCACGAGCGCGTCCGCGATTTCGAGCGCCTGCTCGCCGTTGTCCGGCTGCGAGACGTAGAGATCGTCGATATTCACGCCCAGCGCGCGCGCGTAGATCGGGTCGAGCGCGTGCTCCGCGTCCACGAACGCGGCGGTGCCGCCGAGCTTTTGGGCCTGCGCGATGACGTGCAGCGCCAGCGTCGTCTTGCCGGAGGATTCGGGGCCGTAGATTTCCACGATGCGCCCGCGCGGAATGCCGCCTACGCCCAGCGCGAGGTCCAGCTCGATGCAGCCCGTCGGTATGACGGGGATGCTCTGGGCGGTCTTCGAACCCAATTTCATGATCGCGCCCTTGCCGAACTGCTTTTCGATATGCGCGAGCGCCATTTCCAGCGCCTTAGACTTATCGTCCGTATTGGGCCCTGCGCCGGGCAGCGTTTTTTTGGTCGGGGTCGTGGCCATATGTATTCCTCCTTACATCCAATACAGGGTTTATCGCTGTACTGATTCGCATGGGGCGAAGCCCCATGCGAATGAGAAAGCTAGACATAATGCGAATCTATCCCGCGATTGACATTAAAGGCGGCAAATGCGTACGCCTTTTGCAGGGCCGCGCGGCGGACGAAACCGTATACGGCGACGATCCGGCGGCGATGGCGGCGGCATTTGAAAGCGCCGGGGCGAGGTTTATACACGTCGTCGATTTGGACGGCGCGTTTTCCGGCGACGCGAAGAACCTAGATGCCGTAAGGCGAATCGTGCAGGCCGTGAGCATACCCATACAATTGGGCGGCGGCGTGCGCTCGATGGAAGCCGTTGAGGAGCGCCTTGAAATGGGCGTTAACCGCGTTATACTGGGCACGGCGGCGCTTACCGACGCCGCGTTTGCCGAAGAGGCCGCGAAACGCTATCCTAAACGCATCGTCGCGGGGATCGACGCTTCAAACGGCTTTGTCGCCGTTAAGGGCTGGACGGAGATTTCCGGCGAAACGGCGCTGTCGCTGGCCAAAAAGTTGCGCGCGCTCGGGCTGGATACGGTCATCTATACCGATATCGCCCGCGACGGGACGCTTTCGGGGCCGAACCTTCCCGCGACGCGCGAGATGGCCGACAGCGGCATGAAAATCATCGCTTCGGGCGGCGTCGGGAAGCTGGACGACCTTTTTGCGCTTGAAAAGCTCGGCGTTTCGGGCGCTATCGTCGGCAAGGCCATTTACGACGGGCGGGTGGATTTGCGAGAGGCGCTGGCCGCGTTTAGCGATTGAACATGTAGGGGCGGCGTGCTGCCGCCCGCAAAATAACAAAACGTGATTTGAAACCGCGGGCGGGAAGACCCCGCCCCTACAACATAATAAGCTATAGTAATGGAGTATACGTACATGAAACGCATCATACCCTGCCTGGACATGGCGGACGGGCGCGTCGTCAAGGGCGTGAAGTTCGAGGGGCTTGTGGACGCGGGCGACCCGGCGGAAGCCGCCGCGCGCTATGAAAAAGAGGGCGCGGATGAACTCGTCATGCTGGACATCAACGCCACGCACGAGGGAAGAGGCACGCTTGTTGACGTAGTCAAGCGCGTTTGCGCCGCGACGAAGC
>QMCE01002458.1_pt1 | contig 10216 bp, 1 predicted proteins | sample 1821851 | NCBI WGS metagenome assembly QMCE01 (sample SAMN09453174, study PRJNA476694) | Termite gut metagenome, whole genome shotgun sequencing project. | isolation source: worker | host: Odontotermes sp. | place: South Africa:Pretoria | collected 2016-01-28
AAAATATGAACACAATATATACTGTAAGAAAACAAACCTCTCAACCTATAATGGGCAAGCCGGAATCAACAAGAGACCGGATTAAACCAAGAGGATTGATGCGATGCAGTATGAAGGGACGAATTCATTACGATGAAAACGCGGATATTTTTAATCTATGGTTGTGAAAAAAATATTTATTAGATACGAATATTTTGATTTAGGCATCAACCGGTAACGATCGGTTGAATAGTAACACCGAAAAGACATTGAATATTTTCAGCATCCATACTACTGTTAACAGGGGGAGACGTTGCCGAAAATTGTAATGTTGCGGAATTTAGAAAAGATAGAGATTAATTTGGAGAAGGCTGTTTCCTGTTTTCGATGATTTCAGTTTTTAACTCTTCCTATTGATGTTTATCATGTAGAAGAACTTGAAAAACCGGATACTTAGACAATCAGCTGGAAACCTTATCTTGACCCTTTCGACCGGATGTTTATAACACAGTCGACAACTGAAAAGCTAACTATTATCAGTGCAGACGCAAAATTTCTTTTTATCGGGCATACGGATTAAAATTATTGATAAATTTTTGAATCAGGAGATGCCACAGAGAAAAAAAGACACCCAAGACGACAAATTCAATCTTGTCAATCTTGGAAATTTTGTTAAAACCATGGTTCGGACAATAAAAATTAAAATTAGAAACAACAATTTAATACAAGTCATTATGAAAACAAAAAATATATTTAACAGGAAAGAAAATCCTGACATCTCCAAGAGAAGCGGATTTTCGAATATCTTCCGGTGGAAGATTTTGATGGTGCTCGCCTGCTTGTTTTTCGGGCTGAGCGGTGTAAGCGCAAGAGTAATAACGATTACTAAGGGTAATAATGCCGAAATATCTACAACCTCAATAGAGATTGGAAGTGGTTCCTGTGGAAGCTTTGATGTAACTTTTGCTCAACATCAAAATTATACTGAATTAACTTTAGATGTAGCACAGGCAGATTTTTCAGGATTTACCTCTACTGGCTATGCCAGTAATTATCAGATAAATGCGTATTCAGCTGAGAATAATACAAAACAAAAAGTACAAGTAAATAATGGAAATTCAGGTGCAATGACTACTATTTGGATAAAAGTGGATAGTGATAATAAAGTTTCTATTCACCCAACTAATACGTGTATTTCCTCCACCCCAACCATCAATATTACTTGTCCATCCCCTACATCGTTCAGTACAACTGCGGGTACGGTTGGTTCAAATCAATCTTTTACGGTTACCGGTTCAAATCTCACCGATAACGTTAGTATAACAACGAATCGTCAAGATCTTTTTGAATTAAGTGCAAACGGAGGGTCGACATGGAATTCCACGGTTACTCTAACGCAAAGCGGAGGTTCCGTTACCGGTACAAACAATGTGCAAATACGTCTAAAAAGCGGTCTTAATGCGCTAAGTTCTACGTCTGTTACTCTCACTGTTTCGTCTACCGGCGCAACATCGCAGACATGTTCGCTTACAGCTACTGTAACAGCACCTTCTGCATCTATCACTCGCACTTGTCCTGCATCTTCGGCATTCAGTACGACTACGAATGCAGCCAGTGCAAGTCAATCTTTTACGGTCTCCGGTTCAAATCTTACTAATGATCTTATCGTAAGTACGAATAACACGAACCTTTTTGAAGTAAGCAAGGATAACTCGGCATGGTCTAACTCGGTGTCTTATACGCCAAGTGGAGGTTCGGTTTCCACTACTACTGTATATGTGCGCTTGAAGAACGGACTTAGCGTTCAGAGCAATACGTCTGTAACTCTCACTGTTTCGTCCACCAACGCCACATCGCAGACGTGTTCGCTTACGGCTACTGTAACAAGTTCGGGCGGTTCGAATATTACGGTTGCTTCCACTGGATCAACGGCAACTTCTGTTGATTGTGGAGGAAGGAACGTTTGGAAATTAAGCCGTACCGGAAGTTCAAACATAACGATAGATATAACAAACGCAGGAATTGCAAACACAGGTGCATGGAAGTTAACATCTTCTTTTAGTGGCGACTTCGGAACTGATAAGGTTAATAATGTTAGTCATCCCGGTGGTGATATTTATATTGAAATAATAACCTCTACCTCTCCCAAAGAGGTTATAATAAACTCAGAACCTGGCTGTTCCGGTTGCACCTCAACCGCTCCTTCCCTTGATTTTTCCTCTCTTTGTGTGGGCGAGGTCAGGACATTGCCTACTGGCGATGGCGGAACTTGGAGTATTAAATCAGGAGCACTTCTTACAGTATCAGGTAATGCCGGCAACCAGTCGGTAACAGCTAATGCTGTCGGCTCTGCGGCATTGATTTATACAAAAGCCGGGTGCACTGCTTCGTCCGATGTAAATATTACCGTCAACCCCAACCCATCGCAACCTGTCATACAGGAAAAAACATTCGTCTGTGGTACGAACATCGAGAATTTCTTGCAAAACTACCAGAATATGAAGTTGTATTCGGGAAGCTGTAAAAATGGCACGCCTTTAACTGCCGGTAGTTTTACCTCTAACACCAACTACTATGTTACTCAAACAGACGCAAACGGTTGCGAAAGTTCGTGTATTGAGCTTGAAGTAAGTGTAGAACAATTCAAACCTGTTTTTAAAAGAAACACTAAAACAGTTGAGCCCGGAACAAAAGTAAGCATCTTAAACGAATTGGTAAATAACAAAGTTGACGGCGCTACGATTAAATGGTATAAAGGCACAAACTGCACAGGTACGCTGATAGACGATCCTGCTAATACGATTTTGGAAAACGGAGCAACCTACTACGCCACTCAAACCGTATCCGGCTGTGAAGTGAGCGCGTGTAGTGATGGAGCGATTACAGTAACTGTGAATCCGGTTTGCGAAAGTAATTATTCGATTAAGATTTGGGGTACACAAGTTACTATTAATGGCGTTCAAAGAGAATCTTCAGAATCCACGAGACCTGTTGTTTCATTATGTGCGATAAGAGACTGTCCTGAAATTTATGAATTTACCCTGACTTCTTCCGGAGACGATAGTAATTTTAGTATTTATACAGGGGATTCTAACAACGAACAAAATAGAGTAATCTTTTACTCTGGTAATGAAACTACTCATGAAGGCACCAGACCTACAATTAATGCTAACGGTAAGCCTATCGGTTTGTCATATAACCGATGCGGGGATGCTGAAGCTCTACCCGGTAATCCGGCTGGTGAAGATTCCAATGTCGGTTGTCTCATATACACTCCAAGTAGTGTTACAAATACAAAAAACTATTTTTTAGTTGTAGATGGAAATAATCGTTATGTTACTGATGACACTACTAACATTTCTTGCTCTGACTGTCCGCCATTCGAAGGAACAAATACCACACAACTCTGTATGGGTGTTGAAAAACAATTGTCTCCGGCTACCGGCTGGACACTCGTTTCCGGTAATGCTACATTAAACACAGAGACCGGTATCGTAATCACGGATGCCAATGCTGCGGGAGGTAATACCATTTCGTTACAACACTGCTCCGGTGAGTCATTGAACCTAACCGTTTATTCCATGCCAACTATTGACGAAAATGGTCATCCGTCAACAGCTGAAATACCAGCAAAATGTAAAAATTCCGAAACCTTCGGAGAGTTGACACTTGCCTTTGCATCCGGAGCTTCTACTAATCGGAGCTATCAATGGTACATAATAAGCGGATCTGCTATTCCGGGCAATCCGGGTACAGGCGGTACACCAATTGCCAATGCAACCAGCCAAAACTATACTCCGGACATCAGCCAGTTGGCTGTAGGCACCTATTATTTTTACTGTGTTATAAAAAATAACCAAAATGCTAATGCTAATGTTTGTGAGGTAACCAGTAATATTTCTGCGGCTCATACGGTGACGGATTGCAATACGCCTGATCCCGGTATCGAATGTCCTGCATTAGCGATTTCCATTTGTCAAGGGATAAATCCAGGATCAATTAGTTCTATAAACCCATGTGGAAATTATTGTGTATTTTCGTTTATTGTAGCCTCTTATAATACACCCGGTCTTGAAATAAGGGAAGGCGGATCAAGAATTACAAGTGAAACTTGGAGTATCGATAATTTGTCAAATTTGACGTTTGGGTATGCAACCCGGTGTGGATTCCTTAATGTTACTACAACTGATGATGCAATTCTCGGACAATCCAATGTAACTGTTTATGCAAAAATAGAGACATCACCAACAAAGAAAATTACATTCTCTCTTGAACCGTTCTGTGTATGTCCGAATGAGCCGACAATCAATCATAACGCATCCAGCGGAACAGCATCCCCAACCGTTTGTATCACCGACGGAACACTCGAAGATATTGTGTATGACCTGACTTATGCTGCCGGAGCGACTATCAAATTTACAGATAAGAGTAATCAAGCAACTGTTTCAGAATCTTCGATAGGTCTCTCTTTCAATGCAAACGCTTCAACGGCGACTATCATTCAAATAGGAGCGCTTGTTGCCGGGGAGTATGAATACGTAATTACAACCACGCAAGAGGATGAGGCATGTCCATCGGCAACTGCTAAGGGTACCATCACCATCAATGCCGCCATCACCGCGGGTTCCATTCAAACCAATACCATAACTGTGTGTGAAAATGAAACTGTTACATTCTCCAACTTAACATCCCCTTCGGGTGGCACCGGTAGATATACCTACACATGGGAATATAACGATGGTGAAGGTTGGAAACCTGTCTCTAATCCGGTTAACATTCAAGGATACAACTCATTGCCATTGACAAAAACGACCGACTTCCGCCGTTTGGTGAACGATGACCTGTGTACCGGCGCTGCTGTGCCAACCGAAGCGATTACCATTACAGTGAACCCTGCGCTTGCCCCGGGAAGCATTATTCCTGCCTCACAAACTGTTTGTCATAATGCAATGGCTACAATCAATACTGAAGTTCCTACTGAACTGGTTTTGAGTACGCAGGAAAATATTACCTATCAGTGGCAACGCAAAGTTGGTGAAGTGTGGACAGATATTGTCGGTGCAACTAACGGTGCAACTTTTACCTCAGATGCACTTACCACAACCATGCAGTTCCGCCGCAAGGCTGCATATTCCTCTACCGGTACTTGTGCGGTTTATACCGACCCGGTAACAGTAACTGTTATTCCACAACTCGTAGCTGGAATGATTTCGGCTCCTGAGGCTATCTGCGAGGAAGAGAATGCCACATTTACCTCGACCGCTACTGCTTCGGGCGGTACTGGAAGCTATCAGTATCAATGGCAAAGTAAAACAGGTGCCGGCGCATGGACTTCTTTAGGAGAATGGAACAGTGAAGCCACCACATACATCGCCACCAGCTTGAATAGCACTACCAGCTTCCGCCGATCAGTAAGAAATTCAGACGGAACCTGCGATACCGTGTGCAGCAATGTGATAACCATTTCTGTATACCAGACACCGGTAGCCGGTACAATTACTCCTGTGGCTGACGTCTGCGAAGGTGGAATACCTGCATTGTTTGTATCCGTCAATCATCCGACAGAGGGTACAGGCTCTTTCAACTACCAATGGTATAGCAAAGCTGAGAGCGCAGGCGAGTGGACTGAAATTATAAATGGAACAGGTCAAACCTACCAACCGGAAGCTCTGAGTGAAACCACCATGTTCAAACTTGTAGCGAGTAACTCAAATGGTAGCTGTGCTGCAGTGGAAGCTACAACCGAGGTTGAGGTACATGAACGTCCGGCGCTTGCCGTATCAACGACACCGACTGAAAACTGTGAAGGTCCCAATGCATCCGCAGAGGTGAGTGTAGATGGTTCCCGATTGGTCGGAACGCAATACCACCGTTGGTATACTTCTTTGGAAGATACGACTCCGATTAAAATAGGAGGAAACGAAAATATCGGAAACAACTATTCTAATCCGGGAGCTCCAGTCTTAACGGACGGATTTAGCGAAACCTATTATGTCGAAATCTTTGATCCGGCTACTGGCTGTTTCTCGGCTACACGTACTCCTGCTACCGTAACAGTTCAAGGACGCACGTTTAACGTAGTTCCAACAACTATCGTGAATGACGAGATTATTCTTGGAACCCCATTGACACTGCACGATTTCTGCGGTTCCGAAACCGAGAATTTTGCATTTGGTACCGGGTCGGATATGTTGAAGAATTTCACCATTACCGGTTCTTGTCTGGCAGATGACGTCACGTTTACTGTAAAAGATAATTATCAAGTGCAAGTTTTATTTGAAGGAAATACTCCTGTAGGAGGAAGTCTTGTGTCAAATGGAACAATCAGGTTAGAGAACAGCGTTTTAAATGAAGGAAAAGAATATCTAATCAGCGTAAGTTCCGGTGGTATTTACTCTGAATTTACATTCGATTTTACTCCTGACGCAACTATCCAGGAAAATAAACAAACCCAGAAACTCTGTGTCGCAGGTCGTCCGGACGAGCCGAATATCGACATTCTTGTAAGTGAAATTGCCGGATTAGGCTATTTTGTTGGTGAAGAAATTAAAGAAAGACGCTTTACTGTTGTAGTAACCAACTTGGGCACCGGTAACGGAAACGGAGGATTTTATCAATTTACCGGAAATACAGATGCTTTTCAATTTTCAGTGGGAACATCTACGGCTCCTGAAGAGTGGAAAAGCGGTGCTGCTGCGAATACTCCGATTGAACTTCAAAATGGTAGAAATTACCTTTGGGTGAGAGCAGTGGCAGGTTTGACTGTAAATCAAAATTATGAGGCAGTGCTTACACTCATCAACAAAGCTGGAGATACGCCGGATTATATAGTGGATGACGAATTGGTGTTTAAGGCTTCGATTTATCCGGAAAAGACGGGAGATTATTGTGATGAGAGAGATGCTAAGGTTGGTAGTGGCATACACCAGTACAGTACGCCTGATTATACGTTAATGGACTCAATCGGTAGAATCAGGACAACTTCTTCTAGTGCATCAATGAATGCAAATACTAATCATTATCTATATTTAGATAAACCAACGGGAACTGACCAAATCGGTATTTCTTCCGGTGGTACCGGTTCAATTTATGTAGTTGTTCAAGGTCCGGTTCCGGATAGTTATACAATTAATTTAGGAAATGTGAACGGACCGATACATATCATGACATACGATGTGGATTCTATGAATGTTGTTATGAATGGTAATAATGGAGCAGGTAGGAATTATGTGATATTAGACGGTCATACAAGGTATCATTTTAGTCAAGCTCAAAATCAGCCAAGTTATATAATAATTCAGGAAAAAGCAATTGTGACTGCCAGTGTCGATCTTCAGATTGGTAATAATTCATATTTTTTGAATAAAGGAATGTTTACTGTTGGTACCGGAACAAAGTTTGGAAACGGTTTTGTGGGAGATGGTAATAGTGGAGTATCTTCCAATACCGGATTTTCGTTCAATGGATCCGTGTTTATTAATGAAGGAACCATGAATATAAAGGGAAGTTTTGCTCCGGCAAATAATGATGGAAGTATGTTTGTGAATAAAGGAGTGGTTTTTGCTACCGGGCACCTTGTCTTCAATGGAGGGTCTGTTTGTCTTGCCGAGGGGGCATGTTTTACAGTAGATAAGGGTGTTGGAGCTACTTCTGCTTTTAAAGGAAGCGTGAGAGGTCGAGGAGGTTTTCATTTCAAAGAGCATGCTATTTCATATAATGCTGCTAATTCCTCCCCTTATTTTGGCGCAACGATTGTTGGTGCCAATCAAAGTATATCTATTTCTTGGACGTCGGATTCTCACATTGCTGGTGATGCAGGATGGGGAACTAATGGTACTTATGGTCCGATAAACGAATCAAAAACTCCTGGGGATATTACAGACTGGGGAGCTTCGGCAATAACGCAAGAAGATAACGCGGGAGGTTGTCAAGTCTGTCACACTTTCGCCAATACAAAATTTGAAGCTGTCTGCGCCGTTCCGGGCAGAGTGATTTGTATTGATTTTCTCGGAATGGATATGGCAGATATGCCTAATTATATCTGGCATGTCAGTAATGGAGGTAACTTTGAACTTTTAGAAGACGAGATGGGCGAACGTGATGACAGCGTTGCCGTTACGTGGCCTCCTACATTTAATGGCGAGAGTGTAGTAACTATCTCTTATGACTACGGAGATCTGCTTTGTAATCAAAAACTCTCTATTCCGGTCAAAGGTTCCGCTCCGCTCTTGTGGAAAGGTACAGAAGCTGAAACCAGAGCTGAAGGAGACGCTTACCGACAGATAAATCCTAAGGGAATGCATACATTTGGCGTATGGAATAATCCTGACAACTGGGATGTTGCTGTTATCGGAGTAAGTGGCAAGCGCGACATTGAGAGTGTAGCAAAAGGTGAAAATACTTTCCGCATTCTTCCTTCCGGATGTACCGATGTCTATCTGCGGGCATTCTCTGATACCAGTCATTATTATCCTATCCTCCAACAAGACGTAAAAGTTAAGGATATCTATTTCGGAGCTGGCGCCTCTGTCGGTAGAATCCATCACTTGATTTATCAGAAAGCGTATGTGGATATGACGATACCGGCGTGGTCGACAGTTAATTCTAACTGGCACATGGTGTCTCCGCCGCTCAAAGAGATGCACTCCGGAGATTATACGTATTCTGCCGCTGATGCTCAGAAAGATGGAGCAGACTATCGAATTGCTTCCTACATTCGCTATTTTGCGATAAAAGAAACAGATGAAGGCTACAGAGGAGACTGGACTAAATCCATAGCAAGTACTACCGAAGATTTGAATTTGGGTATGGGTTACGCATTGCGTTATTCTACAAATAAAACAACACCGGGCGGTCATATTTTTAAATTCCCGAAAAATGCGAAAGAATCGGATACGATTGCACATCGTTTTATAGCCGAAGAGTTGAATGAATCGGCTAATACGGTTAAGGGCAGGATTGATTCGGATTTTAATGTTCCGATTGATATTAATAGAGGGAATTGGGCAATCGTTGAAGGAGGTAGCGGTATGAAGAATCACGGTGCCTATTTGATTATCGGTAATCCGTTTATGTCGCACTTAGACTTGCATGCCTTCTTCCACGATAATCAGAAGTATATTAATCCGGCAATAAGCCGGTTTGTTACTAATTTCGATGACTTTGGATTTCACATGAATGACCCGGAAAATGATTTGAAAATTGCCTGTGAAGGAGGTATATCAAATATGCCGGGAGAAAATGCCGTAGACGATACGCATTGCTTGAGATACGTTCCGCCAATGCAAGCTTTCTTTGTTAGCTTAACAGATAACGCGATAGACTTGGAGAATTTCACATTGAAATTCACCTTGGATCATACCGTCTCCTCAACATCGGAAAATGCTAAGCTTAGAAGTACAGCAATCAATACCGGAGACAGACTTCGCCTGCAAGTAACACAAGACGAACGCTCATCTCTCCTGGCATTCGTTAGTGCAAGACGCGGTGCAAGCAACGACTACTTCAGTATGGAAGATGCTCAGAAGCTCTTCTCAAACGACGCGCCGCTCCAGGTTTATACCTTTGCCGGAGACGTGCCGAGCGATATGAATACGATCAACGCCGACTCGCTTTCTGGATTGATTATCCCGATAGAGATCCGGACTAAAACTGCCGGAAAGGTAACTCTCTCTATCAGCGGAATTACTTCGTTTACGGCAGCCGACAACATCTGGTTAATTGATAGCAAGGAAGGTACGCGCACCTCGCTCTTCGATCGCGAAACGTTTGAGTTTGACCTCGCTGCCGGCGCTACCGGAGATCGTTTCTACCTCGACTTTGAACAGGAACCGAAAGATGATGATGATCCGGGAGAAAAAACGGAAGTAACCGATACCGAAGCGCTTGCCGACCACATTTACGCAGCTACAAACGGCAATATGCTCAACGTACTTTCCAAAGGCGAGCCGATTGAAGCAATCGTCATACATGATCTTTCGTCGCGCATCGTCTATCAAACTGCGGGATTAAGTACCGACTATTTCTCCTACCGCTTGCCTGATGTGGTGGCTGTCTATTTAGTTAAAGTGATAACAGGCTCGCAAACCATTACCAAGAAAGTAATTGTAAAATAGTTTTTAGTTGTTATCTTCTGGTTTTCAGCGGAATTATAGTTGTAAAAATTGACTATGATCCGCTGAAAACTGAAGGTAAACAGTCGAAAATTAAAAAAATATTATACCTTTGCAAGGTATTT
>QMCE01002459.1_pt1 | contig 10213 bp, 8 predicted proteins | sample 1821851 | NCBI WGS metagenome assembly QMCE01 (sample SAMN09453174, study PRJNA476694) | Termite gut metagenome, whole genome shotgun sequencing project. | isolation source: worker | host: Odontotermes sp. | place: South Africa:Pretoria | collected 2016-01-28
AGCAAATTGGCTGGTTGAGGAGTTTATGTTGTTGGCCAACAAACATGTTGCCGAATTTGTCGGACGTCATAAAGAACGTCTTTCGCAATCGGGCAAATCCGCCAAAGCCAAGACATTCGTGTATCGTGTGCATGCCGAACCCAACTCCGAAAAATTAGCCACGTTCGTGCAATTCGTTGCCAAACTCGGTTATAAAATGAAAACCGGAAATCGTTCGGAATTGGCTTCTTCATTCAATAATTTGTTCAAAAATGTGGCGGGAAAAGGCGAAGAAAACATGATTGAAACGATTGCCGTCCGAACCATGAGTAAAGCCTATTATTCTACCGAAAATATTGGGCATTACGGCTTGGCATTCCCATTTTATTCGCACTTCACATCGCCCATTCGGCGCTATCCTGATGTGATGACACACCGTTTGCTGGAGCGTTATCTGGAAGGTAAAGACTCCGCAAATGCGCAAGAATACGAGGAATATTGCGAACATTGTTCTAAAATGGAAAAGAAAGCTGCCGATGCCGAACGTTTGTCGATTAAATACAAACAGGCGGAATTTATGAAAGACCATATTGGCGAGGTTTTTGATGGTGTTATTTCAGGGGTGAGCAAATACGGCATCTTCGTCGAAATCGAAGGCAACAAATGCGAAGGTATGGTGTCGTTACAAACGTTGCACGATGATATTTATTATTTAGATGAAGATAATTACCAAGTCATCGGTCGTCGCTATGGCCAGCAATACAAGCTTGGCGACAAAGTCAAAATCAAAGTGCAAACCGTTGATATGGCTAAAAAACGAATGGACTTCTTGTTAATGGAGAATTGAGAATTGAAAATGAAAATGTTTGAACAATTAAAAAAAATAAATTGGAGAACGTTGTTTCTGCTCCTGTTGGCGGGCTGGTTGAGCATTAATATTTTGCAAGCCATTTTTACCGAAATCATCAATGATGAAGCGTATTATGCGTTTTGGGGCGAACGGCTTGCGTGGGGTTACTATGACCATCCGCCGCTTGTTGCCCTGATGACGCATGTTTCCGAATGGTTGTTCGATGGTAATTTGGGAGTAAGATTTATGACTGTTTTGATTCAAATCTTCACCCTTTGTTTGATTTGGAAATTACTGGAAGAACAAACACCATCAGCAAAAAAAGTCGTGTGGTTTTTCATTTTTCCGGCGTCCATGATTATGTTTTCGGCGTATGGATTTATTACAACGGCAGATGCGCCGCTATTGCTTTTTACGGCGTTGTTCTTGTGGATTTATCAACGTTTTTTGAAAGAAGAATCGTGGACTAATACGGTTTTGCTTGGTTTTAGTATGGCAGGAATGGTTTATAGCAAATATCATGCTGTACTCGTTGTTGGCTTGATTGTGCTGTCAAACCTGCGATTGCTGTGGCGTTACAAATTTTGGTTAGCGGGAATATTGACTGCTGTTTTACTCGTTCCGCATTTGCTTTGGCAGATTTCATTGGGTTTTCCGAGTTTTCAGTATCATTTGAGTGCAAGAAGTAGCAGTTTTGAATGGAGGTATTTATTTGAATATTTGCCCAATCAATTAGTCGTCTTTAATCCGTTGGCCGTTGGCGCTGTCATTTACATTTTGTTCAAATATAAACCTCGCGACACGTTTGAAAGAGGACTGTATAGTTTGATTATCGGATTTCTCGTTTTCTTTTGGTTGATGGCTTTGCGAGGACACGTTGAACCGCATTGGACGGTGGTTTGCACCATTCCGATGATTATTTTGTTGTATCGTCGCAGTCTTCAAAATCAAGCACTGTTTCGTTTTGTCAAATACGGCATTACGCCTTTCGTGATTTTGGTTTTTGTTGCACGAATTTTATTAACAACGACCATTCCGCCCAAGCATTTGGGGTTTCATGGGAAAGTGCCAAAATACAAAGCCTTGGAAAAAATTGCCGGAGATTGTCCTGTGGTTTTTTCCGGTTCGTTTCAAAATCCGTCTCTTTATCATTTTTTCACAAATAAAGAAACGACCACATTAAGCGCCATACACAGTCGACAAACGCAATTTGATATTTGGCAAAACGAACTTGCATGGCAAGGTCAAACGGTTTTTATTTGTGGTGAAGTACCCGGATTGTCGCAAGATTTTACGGCTGACACGTATGAATATCGTGGTTTTTTCTGTGAAAATTTCCAATCAATTAATCGGTTGAAAATAACTTATACGTTTGCTGAAACAACTTATTTTACAGGTGATACCTTAAATGTGGATTTTGAAATTTTCAATCCGCAACCTGTGGCCATAGATTTTCATCATGCTCAACTTCCGGTTACGCTTAAAGCCGTATATTTTAACAAAGAAACCATGACTTTCGGCGATTGTGAATGGCTTGTTCCAACTGAAAAATTAGCGCCTCAAACAAGTATAAAAGGACATTTGAAAACCCTGATTCCTGCTTTGCAAGGAGATTATAAATTTGGTCTAACGCTTGATAACAGGCTTTGTGCGCCGGTAAACAGTTCGTTTGTCAAACTCAAAATAAGACCCAAAACATGATTGATAAACTTTTCGTCATTAAGCTTTTCAAATTCTGTATCGTCGGATTTTCCGGTGTGATTGTGGATTTTGGCACAACTTGGTTTTTGAAAGAAAAAGTCAAACTCAACAAATATATTGCCAACTCAACAGGTTTTATTTTAGCCGCAACATCGAATTATTTTCTCAATCGGATTTGGACATTTGAAAGCCAAAACAAGGCTATTGGTACAGAATACGCATCATTCCTGACGATTTCATTAATCGGACTTGCTTTGAATAATTTTATTATTTGGATATTGACCGATAAACTAAAATGGAATTTTTATCTGTCGAAATTGATTGCGATAGGTGTTGTTACGCTATGGAATTTCGGCATGAATTTTGCTTTTACGTTCAAATAAAACGTCGTCATGATGAAAAAAAATACAATTATGACTTTAAAAACATTACTTTCGACAATAGCACTATTTCTCACAACAAGCGGAATAGCGCAAACCACAAGCATTGCATTATTAAAATACAACGGCGGTGGCGATTGGTATGCCAATCCGACGTCGTTGACGAATTTAATCAAATTCTGCAATCAACATCTCAACACGTCCTTAAAGCCCGATTATGCTACGGTTGAAGTTGGTTCGGCGGATTTGTTCAACTATCCTTTTGTTCATTTGACCGGACATGGCAATATTGTTTTTTCCGAAAAGGAAGTATCGAACTTGCGCAATTACTTGATTGGCGGTGGTTTTTTGCATGTAGATGATAATTACGGATTAGACCCGTTCATTCGTCGAGAAATGCAAAAAGTTTTTCCCGAAATCAAGCCTGTTGAGTTGCCGGCTTCGCATCCGATTTACAATCAAACGTATCGTTTTCCGAACGGATTGCCAAAAATTCACGAGCACGACAACAAGCGTCCACAGGGTTTTGCGTGGATTTACAACGGTCGTATGGTTTGTTTTTATACCTACGAATGCGATTTAGGCGATGGTTGGGAAGACCGGGAAGTGCATACCAACAGCGAACCTACACGCCAAAAAGCCTTGCAAATGGGCGCGAATATTATGCAGTTTGCGTTTACGCAATGAAATTAATTGTACACAAACAAATAAAAAATTTACCACAAAGAACACAAATGAACAATAAAGAAAACAAAAAAATGAAAAATTTATCTTTTTTCAAATAATTCTCAATTCTCAATTCTCCATTTTCAATTTTTTTCGTATCTTTGCAAATTAGAATTATCGTATTATGCAAATCCGAACTGAAAACATCGTAAAAAAATACGGCAAACGTACCGTTGTCGATCATGTGAATATCTCCGTTGAACAGGGCGAAATTGTTGGGCTTTTAGGGCCTAACGGCGCCGGAAAAACCACTTCGTTTTACATGATTGTGGGCTTGATTCGTCCGCTGGAAGGTCGAATTTTCTTGGATAATCTGGACATTACGTCTATGCCTATGTACAAGCGCGCGCAAAACGGCATCGGCTATTTACCGCAAGAAGCCTCGGTATTCCGTCATCTTTCCGTTGAAGATAATATTGCTGCCGTTCTTGAATTTACAAACCTTTCCAAAACCGAACAACAAGCCAAATTGGAAGAATTGTTAGATGAGTTCGGTTTGCAAAATGTACGGAAAAGTTTGGGCATTCAGCTTTCCGGTGGCGAACGCCGTCGTACGGAAATTGCACGCACACTTGCTATGGATCCGAAATTTATCTTGCTCGACGAACCTTTTGCAGGCGTTGATCCTATTGCTGTGGAAGACATTCAGAAGATTGTGGCTAAATTGAAAGATAAAAATATCGGCGTTTTAATTACCGACCACAACGTTCACGAAACACTTTCTATTACCGACCGTGCGTATATGTTGTTCGACGGTAAAATCTTCGTTTCCGGCACTGCAAACGAATTAGCCAATGATCCAACCGTTCGTGCCAAATATTTGGGTGCGAATTTTGAATTACGATAACGAATAATTCTGCGGATATTTGGCCTTATGGCCACGTAAAAGATTTTGTATCTCAGCAAAATCCTTATCGAAATCACCCGTTATTTCAAATTTGGTAATAACACCTATTTCCTTTTTTTGATAATCGATAAATCCGACGTATAATGGAACGTTGGCCTGACAAGCAATGTGGTAAAACCCGCGTTTCCATTTGGTCGTGTATTTGCGAGTGCCTTCGGGCGTAATCGTCAATGCTAATTTTTCTTTGGTATTAAACAAATCCACACAATATTTCACCATGTTTTTGGCTTGCTTGCGATTCACAGGAATACCGCCTAATCCAAGCAATAACCGCTTTATCGGAAAAACGAAAAATTCCTTTTTGATCAGAAAATTTGCAGAAATTCCAAAGGTTTGGTAACTTAAAAAACCCCAAATAAAATCCCAAAAACTTGTGTGTGGCGCTACAATACACACAAATTTTTGTTCGGACGGAACAATGCCAACCATTTTCCAACCGAATAATCTCAAAATTCCTATCGCCAATTTTTTCTTCATCGTCGTTTTATTAAAATGGATATCCAATTCCAAAATTCAACACAATATCTCTTAACCGCGTATCTGAAACAACCCATTTTTTGTTGTCCGGGTTTGCCGGATTTCGTAGGGGCAGAGCGGCATCCAAGCGTATAATAAAGTAATTCAAATCCCAACGAAGTCCGATTCCACCGGCAACCGCCAAATCGTTTGGAATATTTTTCCATGCAAATTCGCCTTTTGGATATGCACTTTCGTTGCGCAACCAAATGTTTCCGGCATCAACAAACAAAGCACCCTTAAACGCACCAAAAATAGGAAATCGATATTCTAAATTGAGAATACCGGCGATATCACCGATGCGTTCGATGTCAATTCTGGTCGAATCGTAATAACTGCCCGGTCCCAACTGCCCCATCGGCCATCCTCGGATATTATTGTTTCCACCCGCATAAAAGCCTTTTTCGTAAGGCAAAACCGTTGAATTTCCATAAGCAAATCCGCTTCCAACCAACAGTCGTGCAACAAAAACTTTTTCTTCGGAGAAATACCAATACCGTTTCATTTCCACTTCCGGACGAATGTATTGGGAATAAGCCAACCTGAAAACTTGATACTGATTGTCCGTATTTTTAGATGCACCGGTCAAATGGCTCAACAGATAAAGCAAATTTCCCGACGATTCTAAAGAAAATCGAAAGGCATTAAAACTACGCGAACGAGCTGTTTGTTGCTCTGTGTATGAAAAGCTATATCGTGCTGCAAAAATAAAGTGGTCTGCGTATTGATACCTCAAACGTGTGTTATTTTTCGAAAGAACGTCTATTTTTTCTGCAAAATCCGGCCTCAAATCAATTTCAACCACATTGATATCAATGGGAAACAACGTGTGCGAAACCCGCGGCTGACGCCAAGAATAACCAAACGAAGTATTGAGCACTCGTCGATTATAATAGCTTGGTCTGAATTGGTAACCATAACCGACATTCAACAAGGTGCGTGGCCGGTATTGCATGGTACGACGCAAATTAAACGGCGCAATAAACCTCGGAAAATCGATACTTGCATCCACTTTCAAATCAAAATTATTTATAAAATTATCTCTTTCTTTGTCAAAAAGATATTGAACTTCGACCAATCCGCGTAAGCGCAAACTAAAAATCTCCGCACCGCCAAACAAATTCCGGTTTTGAATGGCTGTATTGGCCATTGCGCCTTGTAAACCGGACGTTGTGGTTAAATCGAAATTAGTTTCGGTTGCCCACGTTGGCGCTTGTCGCACCTCGATAGTTGTGTTCAGCAGATAGTTTGGATTCACTGAATCCACCGGTTTCGGCTGAATAGAAACATTCGTCGAGCGATACACACGCAAATCCAACAAATTTTCATACGTTCGATCCACATTATTCAAACTGTACGTTTTGCCGGGTTCTATCAACAATTTCGACGCAATAATGCTCGGACGAATTTGCAACGGTTCGGTGTGAACAAAATGAAACGTCTGCATCGTCGTATCCCGTTTGGATTTGGGCATACTGAAACTCGTTGTATCAAACGGTTTTCCGCCGGATTGATTCGGTCTTTGGTCAGGAAAAATATACACATCTGAATACGTGTATTTCTCGTTATGCTTGCCGGGCTCAGGCGGTTTAACAACGGCTTTAACATCCATTAAATAAGCATTCAACGCACTGTCTATGACAAATTCAATATTATCTTTATTGAAAAAATAATAGCCTTGATTTTGCAAACGCTGCGTTATTCTAAGCCGTTCGGCATCCAAAATTTCAACATCGTATGGCTCTCCGGTTTTCAGAAACGTTCGCAACTTCCAATCACGAAACAAATTCGTTAAACTATCATCTTGTATTTCTAAATCCACATTTCGATAATGATAGCCCTCCCCGGCGTGAATATAATAAACAACTTTCATCGACTTCTTTCCCAAAACGCTGCAAACATAATGCACCGATGAATTAAAATGTCCTTTATTGACCAAATATTGTTTCATTTGTTCAACCGTTTGATCGGCGTACAAACTATCAAAAATCACAGGTGGTTGTCCGGATTTTTGCATAAATCTCGACCACCAATTTTTTTTCTCAATGTTGACCGAACTGTACATTTTCAACTTCAACGGATAGCTGAACAATCGGTCGTTCGACCGCTGTTTCTGCAAATTCACAAAGTCGCTTTTCGAAAGATGAATGTCGGAATTACGAAATTTCACACGGGTTCGTTTGAGCCAATAACGATTCTCCGGCACATAACGTGTGCTCGAACAACTGCTCAATATCATCAGACCAATTGCAAAGAAAAGTATATTATATCGTAATTTCATACGAATCCCAATCGGCGCCAACAGAAAATTTTTGTCGAAATTCGTCTAATGTCGATTTTTTGATTTGAATAGAAATCACTTGCTCTTCATTAGGATTAGCCATCGCCAACACTGTTCCTTTCGCATCAACAATCATCGAATCACCCCGATACGTATATCCATCACCATCTTTGCCCACACGATTTGCTCCAATACTGTACGCCAAATTTTCGATAGCCCGTGCTTGCAGCAACGACCGCCAAACATGCGCCCGGCTATCGTCCCAAGAAGCGATATTCATGTAAACATCATAATCATAACGCCCATCTTTAAGCGTGTTTTTATTCCATATCGGAAATCGCAAATCATAGCAAATACTCAATCTCAAACGCCATCCTGCATAGTCAACCGTTACTATTTCGGCTCCCGGAGTGATGTATTTCGGTTCATCACTCAAACAAAACAGATGACGTTTATCATACTGCTGAATATCTCCGTTTGGAAAAACAAACATTCCTCGATTGTATGATTTTCCATTTTCAGCAATCAAGGCGCTTCCATAAATTGCAGAATTTAGAGATTGCGCCATACGTTTCATCCATTGCACGGTTTTGCCGTCCATGGATTCGGCGAGATGACTTCTGAATTTGAATCCGGTAGAAAACATTTCGGGCAAAACAATCAGTTGGGGCACATCGGCAGCGCCCCTACTGATTAAAGTTTCCAATTTCTTTAATGTTGCGTCAATATCCCCCCATTCAGGAGAAAATTGAACAACCTGAATATCTAAACAGTCTGATTGCATAATTTTTATTTTACTCGTTCTAAATCGCACGTAAAATGGCGCATAATCGGCAGTTCTTTCACAATTTTAAATCCTTTGGTAATGGTGTGACGGCGGTCGTAAACATTTTTCAACGCCGCAGCAATCACGTCTATATGATTATTGGTATAAACTCGACGTGGAATAGCCAAGCGCAGCAATTCCAAATCCGGAAACCGGTTTTCGCGCGTAACAGGGTCTCTATCGGCAAGAATAGCGCCGATTTCCACACCACGCACGCCGGCTTCCAAATATAATTCCACGCCCAAAGTTTGCGCAGGAAATTGGTCACGAGGTAATTGATCGAGAACTTTTTTCGCATCCACAAAAATCGCATGTCCACCGGCAGGACGTTGATACGGAATACCGTACTCGTCCAATTTCGCACCCAAATATTCCACTTGTTTGATACGTGTTTCCAAATATTCAAACTCGGTACCTTCGTCCAAACCTACGGCGAGGGCGTTCATATCACGTCCCGACATACCGCCGTAAGTGATATAGCCTTCAAACATGATGTTGTACATAGATGCTTTTTCAAATAAATCTTGTTGTTTCATCGCCACAAATCCACCCATATTCACAATCGCATCTTTTTTCGAACTCATCGTCATCGCATCAGCGTAAGAATACATCTCTTTTACAATTTCTTTGATAGTTTTGTTTTCGTAACCTTTCTCACGAATCTTAATAAAATAGGCATTTTCAGCGAACCGTGCCGAGTCGAACACAACCGGTTTTTTGTATTTATCAGCAATGGCACGAACGCCTTTGATACATTCCATCGAAACAGGTTGTCCGCCGGCCGTATTGTTTGTTACCGTAATCAAGATAAACGGCACTTTATCATGATGTTTGGCCATCGCATCTTCCAGCTTTTTCAAGTCGTGATTGCCTTTGAACGGCAACTCAATTTGCGTGTCTTTAGCCTCATCAATCGTTACATCTAATGCAATCGCTTTGCGAAATTCGATGTGTCCTTTCGTGGTATCAAAATGCGAATTTCCGGGAATAATATCCCCTTCTTTCACAAGCACCGAAAACAGGACGTTTTCAGCAGCACGTCCTTGGTGTGTCGGCAAAAAATACTCAAAGCCCAAAATATTTTTGATAGCATCTTTCATGTTGTAATACGAGCGAGCGCCGGCATAACTTTCGTCGCCAATCATCAACGCCGACCACTGTTTATCGCTCATAGCGCCTGTTCCCGAGTCGGTCAACAAATCAATAAATACATGATCGGATTTAAGTTTGAATAAATTATAGTTGGCTTGTTTCATCCATGTTTCGCGTTCTTCGCGTGTACTGCGGCGGATAGGTTCCACCATTTTAATTTTAAATGATTCTGCAAATGGTAAGTTCATATTGTTAATGGTTAAATTATTAATGATTAATGGTTAATTAGAAGAGACTATTCGTAAAATTTCATATCATCACGGCGTTTGACATTCATGCGAACATGCTGATAAATTGGTTTAATATTTGTTTTTTTATGCATTGTATAAACTATAATCTTGCAAATATACGAAAAAATATTGAATTACGACATGTAAATTTTTATTTTTAGAATTTTTTTTGTAATTTTGTTCAATGGAATCCTGCTGGCACGTGGTACATGTTTCGTCTCGAACGGAAAAAAAAGTTTCTGAAAGGCTTGAAAAGAAAGGGCTTTCTATTTATCTGCCCATGCAAAAACAACTGCGCCAATGGAGTGACCGTAAAAAATGGGTGGACGTGATTTTGGTGTCGGGTTATGTTTTTGTGAAAACAAACGAACAGCAACAGATTCAGGTCTTGGAAACCCCCGGTGTATCTCGCTTTTTGAAACATGCCAACAAACCGGTAATCATTTCTGAAACGGAAATGACCAATTTTCAAAATTTCATTGAAAAAGCCGAAGATCGTCCTGTTGAATTTATCTCCGGACAATTTCCCGTTGGAACTCCAATCACCATTCAATATGGCCATTTCAAAGGCCTTTCAGGAGAGATTGTTCAATGCAAAGGCCGGCGTAAATTCACGGTCAAACTCGCCGATTTCGGATATGCTCTGATTGATGTTTCACCACAAG
>QMCE01002460.1_pt1 | contig 10212 bp, 10 predicted proteins | sample 1821851 | NCBI WGS metagenome assembly QMCE01 (sample SAMN09453174, study PRJNA476694) | Termite gut metagenome, whole genome shotgun sequencing project. | isolation source: worker | host: Odontotermes sp. | place: South Africa:Pretoria | collected 2016-01-28
TAAATATTCAGTTACAATCTCGCTAATTGTTTTTGCAATATAACTCATAGTGATATTTTAATAGTTTAAAGTTGTTGTTATTGTTTTGCAAATTAGTATTTTGTTTATTGTTATTTGTCAATTATTTATCAAAGGCTTTCGCCCGTCAAAATTTGCGTGATTTTTTTTGGAATATCAGTATTGAGCTGTATTCCGCGAAACATATCCGAATAGGGACCATAAGCGAATACGAGTACCGGAGAGGGGGTATGGCTGGCACTTTCGCCCTCTTTGAATACAAAATTACCCTGTGGCAAACCTTCTTCACTCAGACGTTGGGTTAAAGTTAGACCTCCCGTTTCGTGGTCGGCGGTGATGATAACTAACGTATGTTTATCCTTCTCGGCAAAGCGAATGGCTGCTTCGACGGCAAGGTCGAAATCGAGTACTTCAGAAACAACATAGGGAAAGTCGTGGTCGTGTCCGCCCCAATCTATTTGAGCTCCCTCGACCATCATAAAGAATCCGCGTCCGCCGAGTGAATTTAGAAAATCGAATGCAAATGCCGCAGTTCGAGGCAGAAAATCGCCGCGTCCTAAATGCTTTTCTTTCAATTCCGTATCACGAGCAATTATAGCGAGCCGTTTGTCTTGGGATGATGACATCTTGCAATCTGTAACGACCTTAAATCCAGCATCTACCAACTCTATGAGAAGTTCAGGACGATGCTTTGCAATATGTTGAACAGAACCTCCGCCGAAAAATGACAAGACACTTTGGGGTAGGTCGCCGAGAATTGCAGCAGACATTTTACGATTTTTCTGGTGGGCATAAAACGCCGAAGGAGTTGCGCCGTCAAGATTGTCGGTAGTCAGAATTCCTGTTTTCCAGCCCAAAGGAGCAAGATATTCCGATATATTGCGCAGAGGAAGAGAGTCTATTCCAACTCCGATAGCATTGTTGTAGGTGCGTTTCCCTGTCGAGTAGGCTGTTCCCGCAGCTGCCGAGTCGGTCGTAAAGTCGCTTGCCGATTGCGTAAGCACCAACCCGATGTTTTTCAGGTTGGTAATTGTGAGAGCCTCGTTATTTGAGTATAGTGCGGCTGCAACTTGTGATAATCCCATTCCGTCGCCGATAAGTAGGATAACGTTACGGACTTCGCCTCGTGAGCCGTCGATTGTGAAATCGGGTGTATAGGCTTCGTGAACTTGTGCCGTAGCGACTAATGTGCCCAGCAACAATACGATAGTGGTAAATAGTTTTTTCATTTGGTTACAAAGGTAGTGCAAGGTGAGCGACAAGCCAAATTTATTTGAGCTTGTCCGAACCGCAGCCTATCTTCATCAAGCGAAGCGCAGATAAAGGTAGTGCAAGCCGAACGCAATGGAAAATTTATTTGAATGTTCTCGTGCAACAAAAAAGTTATTTATTGCATCTAATATACAACAAATAAATTATACAACACAATAAATTGACCTTATGAGACGTATTATTACTATCATTCTTGCCGTGTTGATGATTGCAGGTGTTGCAACGTCCTGTGGAGGCGAGAAGGAGAAGAAAGATTTGATTATCGGTACGTGGAGCCTTGAATCGGTAACAACCCTTGATGGTGAAATAGTTACGGACGCAGAAGATTTAGAGGGTGCACCCAATTTTCAATTTACGAAAGACGGGAAATTGAATATTGTTGTTGTCGTTCCGATGAATATTACGGTGTATGTCGGCACCTATTCGGTAAAGGGAGATGTGCTGAAAATCACTCTTGATGAGACTCAGTTGAATAATTTGATGTTCTATTTGGGAGAGGATAACCCTGAACTTTTGGCAGGATTGATAATGATATTTGGGAGCGGGATTCCGATTAAAAAGCTGACAGAGACACGACTACAGCTACAACCTGTTGCCCCCGAAGAATTAGAAGTAGAAGAGAATGAAATGGTTTTGATTAATTTCAAAAAGATATAACCTTGTAACAACCATCTATTTAACCCCCTATACAAGGCGCAGAGAACTCCATTTGGAGTTCTCTGTTTTTTTGATTTAGAATTCAAAGTTTAGAATTTTCAAAAATATTCCTGTCGCAATGGATAGTCGTTGCGCATTATCTCAAACTGCTCGGGGTGCTGTTTTAGGGCATCGGTCAGTTGTTGCAGGTCGATATAATTTTTTATGCTCTCTTTTAACTTCTGCCAACTGATATTGTGCCTTTCGATGGGTATGACCTGTGGGGGATACCAGTTGAGTGAGTTGGGCGTATGCAATACGCTCCTACTGCCAATCTTAAATTTGTCGTAAATAGCATTTACGACAATCGCCGTTGCATTCGCCTTCCCCTGTGCCGAGTAGCCCGCAATATGGGGTGTTGCGATGAGGGCTTGTCGGAGTAAGGAGTGGTTTATGTCGGGTTCGCCGCACCATACATCGGCGCAGTATCGGGTCGAGTGGGCAATAAGTGCCTCTTCGTCTGCAATTTCGCCACGTGACGAGTTTATAATCGTAGCTCGGCAAGTAGCAATCCGAGAGTCGATTATTCGATGGGTTGAGCAGTAGAGGGGGACGTGAAATGTGATAATATCTGCCCTTTCGGCGAGTGTTTCAAGAGGAGTATTTTCGGGAATTGGGCGTATATCGTTGCACAAAACTTTGAATCCCCACTGGTCTGCATATCGAGCCACGAGTGACCCGACATTACCTACTCCGACCACTCCGAGTGTGTAATCTTCGGGATTACCTTCGCCGACCAACTCTACCAACGTTGCGGCGACCCACTGCAATACAGCGGCGGCGTTACACCCCGTTGCCGAAACTACCTCAATACCATTTCGGCGACACCAATCGAGGTCAATATGGTCTGTGCCGATGGTTGCCGTAGCGACCATCTTTACACGAGAGCCTTTAAGTAGCTTTGCATCGCATCGTGTCCTCGTTCTGACGATAAGGGCATCTGCATCACGTACCAAGTCGGCACTTATTGACTGCCCATCGACATAAAGAACCTCTGCCGAAGGTTCGAAAATCCCTTTGATGTAAGGAATAGCACTATCAATGATGAGTTTCAAAGTTTAGTAGGGGCGTCTGCAACACGCCCAATTTTATATTCAGAATACACAAAATTACAAATTAAATACGTAATTTTGGTGTCTAAATATATATTTTGCAATTAATATGAAAAAATCTTTAAGCAAAATTGGAATTTTAATTACAAATTGCTACTTTTGTGGACTATAAAGTAACGAAATTATTATGGAAGAGAAAAAGGTGCGCTCATTGGCTGATTTGAAAGCAATGCGCGAAAAATTGACATCGGATTTGAATATCCGTGAGGGAGGCAACAATGTTGATAGCCTTCCCCAGATAAAGGTCTCGATGGGTACTTGTGGAATCGCCGCAGGAGCAAAAGAGGTTATGACCGCATTTATCAATACTCTGCGAGAGAAGGGCATCAATGCTGTCGTTACTCAGACGGGCTGTATGGGTTACTGCAATGCCGAACCGACTAGCGAGATTAAGCTCCCCAAGACGGAGGCGGTAGTCTATGGCTATGTAACTCCTGAGAGAGTTGGCGATATTGTGGATAAGTACATTGTCGGCGGCGAACTTGTCGAGGGTATCATACCGACACGTCATCAGATATAGCCACATAACTGCTAATTGTTAATTCTACTTATGGCTAACTATAATTATTATGTTTTGGTGTGCGGCGGAACGGGTTGCCGTGCATCGCGCGGTGCCGAGATAATCACGGCGCTCGAAGATGCGGTTCGTGAACAGGGGTTGAATGAGTCGGTGCAGGTTATCCGCACGGGTTGTTTCGGCTTCTGCGAACAGGGACCGATTGTTAAAATCATTCCCGATAATACGTTTTATGTAGGAGTTACTCCCGAAGATGCCCCTGAGATTATTGCCGAGCACCTTTTGAAAGGTCGTCGTGTTGAGCGTCTGCTGTTTACAGCTCCCGATACGGGTAAGCATATCGAGGACTCGAAACATATGGAGTTCTATAAGACACAGATTCGTATAGCTCTGCGCAACTGCGGTTTCATTGACCCCGAGAATATCGACGAATATATCGCTCGCGATGGTTACGGAGCTTTGGCGAAGGTGCTGGAAATGGACCCAGATGCAGTTATCGACGAGATAATCAAGAGCGGATTGAGAGGTCGTGGCGGCGGTGGCTTCCCGACAGGTTTGAAGTGGAAACTTACGCGCCCCAATCAAGCAGACCAAAAATATGTAGTCTGCAACGCCGATGAGGGCGACCCTGGTGCATTTATGGACCGCTCTATTTTGGAGGGCGACCCCCACTCGATATTGGAGGCGATGGCTATCAATGGCTACTGCACGGGTGCAACGAAGGGACTTATCTATATTCGCGCCGAATATCCGTTGGCAGTAGAGCGTTTGAAAATAGCTCTGAAACAGGCAAGAGAGTATGGATTGCTGGGCGAAGATATACTTGGCTCGGGATTTTCGTTCGATATAGAGATTCGTTACGGCGCTGGCGCATTTGTTTGCGGCGAGGAGACGGCGTTGATTCACTCGATGGAGGGTCATCGCGGTGAAGCAACCGTTAAGCCGCCATTCCCCTCAGAGTGTGGATATCTTGGTAAGCCGACAAACGTAAATAACGTCGAAACGTATGCTAACATTCCGCCTATTATTTTGAGAGGCTCGGAGTGGTTCTCGTCTATCGGAACAGAGAAGAGCAAAGGTACGAAGGTATTTGCATTGGCGGGTAAGGTAAATAATGTCGGTCTGATAGAGGTTCCGATGGGTACTACCCTTAGGGAGGTTATCTTCAATATCGGTGGCGGTATTAAGGACGGCAAGAAATTTAAGGCTGTTCAGACGGGCGGACCTTCGGGTGGCTGCTTGACTGAAAAGCATTTGGATATTCCGATTGACTATGACAATCTGTTGGCTTCTGGCTCGATGATGGGTTCGGGCGGTATGATTGTTATGGACGAGGACGATTGTATGGTCTCTGTGGCTAAATTCTATTTGGAGTTTACGGTTGAGGAGAGCTGCGGAAAGTGTACCCCTTGTAGAGTAGGAAACAGACGCCTTTTGGAGATTTTGGAGAGAATAACAAAGGGTAAAGGTACGGAAGAGGACTTGGCGGAATTGCGCAATTTGGGTAGTGTGATTAAGGACACTGCTCTGTGTGGCTTGGGACAGACATCGCCGAACCCTGTGCTTTCGACATTAGATAATTTCTGGGACGAGTACGAGGCTCACGTTAAAGAGCATCGTTGCCCGGCGCATCAATGTGCCGACCTTATGGAATATTCCATTTTGCAGGATAAGTGTATAGGCTGTACGGCTTGTGCGAGAGCGTGTCCTGTGAATTGCATATCGGGCGAATTGAAGAAGCCTCACACGATTGACCAATCGAAGTGTATCAAGTGCGGAACGTGTGTTACAAAGTGTAAGTTTAACGCTATTTTGGTGGAGTAATGAATACGATTAATATAAAGATAGACGGTCGCGATGTTCAGGTTGAGAAAGGTGCGACTATACTTCAGGCGGCACGCGAGCTGGGAATAAAGATACCGACTCTGTGTCATATGAACCTTCACGAGTTGGATTATGAGAACAATCCTGGGGCTTGCCGTATTTGTGTGGTTGAGGTTGGCGGACGTAAGAACCTTGCCCCAGCCTGCAAGACGGAGTGTACCGACGGAATGAGCGTTCAGACCCACTCGGCGAGAGTTATCAACGCTCGTCAGACGGTTATGGAGCTTTTGCTTTCGAACCACCCGAATGATTGCTTGCGTTGCGTGAGAAATCAGAATTGCGAATTGCAGAAGATTGCTGCCGATTTGGGAGTACGCGAAATTCGCTACGAAGGGTATCAGAACCACTTTGATATTGACGAATCGTCGATGTCAATCGTGAGGGATAGGAATAAATGTATTATGTGTCGCCGTTGTGAGGCTGCCTGTCATCAAATTCAGTCGGTAGATGTGTTGTCGGCTGTGGATAGGGGCTTCCCTGCTGTTGTCAGCACGGCATTCAATCTGCCTATCAATGAGACGACTTGCGTAAATTGCGGTCAGTGTGTTGCTGTCTGCCCGACGGGAGCGCTGTCAGAGAAGAGCTCGACAAAAGAGCTTTTGAAGGCTTTGGGCGACCCGACAAAGACGGTTATCGTGCAGACTGCACCGGCGGTGCGCGTAGGTCTCGGTAAAGATTTCGGTTATGAGGGTCAGTCGGTAACGGGCAAAATGGTTGCTGCTCTGCGCCAGTTGGGCTTTGACTATGTATTTGATACCGATTTTGCTGCCGATATGACGATTTTGGAGGAGGGCACAGAGCTTTTGAGCCGTTTGGGTGAATATCTAAAAGGCAACACAGAGGTTAAGATTCCTTTGATGACTTCGTGCTGTCCGGGCTGGGTAACATTTATGGAAAAACACTATCCCGAATTGTTGCCACATCTTTCGACTGCTAAATCGCCAATGTCGATGTTCGGTGCGGTAGCTAAGAACTACTTTGCTCCAAAGATTGGAGTTGAGAGAAAAGATTTCATAACGGTTGCCGTAATGCCTTGCGTTGCTAAGAAATATGAGCGTTCACGCGAAGAACTTGGCGATGGAAATAATACGGATACTGATATTGTTATCACGACTCGCGAATTGGCGGCTCTTATCCGCTTTGCCAATATTGAGTTTGATAAGTTGGAGGATTCGGACTTTGACCACCCGATGGGCGAAAGTACGGGTGCGGCGGTTATTTTCGGTAATACGGGCGGTGTAATCGAGGCTGCAACAAGAACGGCTTACGAGTTACATACGGGTAAGGCGTTGCCGAAGATAGATTTCCAAGAGTTGAGAGGCTTTGACGGCATACGTTCGGCAGAGATAGATTTCGACGGCGTAAAGGTCAATATCGGCATTGCGCACGGATTGGCTCACGCTCGCGAAATGGTCGAGGAGCTGAAAGCAGGCAAATCGCCATACCACGCAATAGAGGTTATGGCTTGCCCGGGCGGCTGTATCGGTGGTGGTGGACAACCTTACCACAGAGGCGATATAGCACTGCTTCGTCAGCGTCAGATGTCTATCTATAATGAGGATGCAGGTAAGAGCAAACGTAAATCGCACGAAAATGAGGCTCTTCGCGAACTCTACGGCGAATTTTTGGGAGCTCCTTGCGGACATATCTCTCATAAATTGTTGCATACGCACTATACAAACCGCAAAAAATAATTCTAAATTTTGAATTCTAAATTTTGAATTATTTGGTTAGTTTGAAATTTAGAATTTAGAATTTGTAACTTAGAATTTAATATTATGTGTTGTCAAGAAAAAAAATATGATGTTGTGCGCGAAATTTGTGCGCGCTTTGAAAACAAACCGGGTGAGTTGATAAATGTTCTGCACCAGACACAGGGTGCGCTTGGGTATCTTCCCCAAGATGTACAGGAGGTTATTGCTAAGGAGTTGGGAATTACTTCGGCAGAGGTTTACGGCGTAGTATCGTTTTACTCTTTCTTTACGATGACCCCGAAGGGCAAGCATCCGATTTCGATATGTCTCGGTACGGCTTGTTATGTTCGCGGTGCGGAGAAGGTGTTGGACGAATTCAAGAAGGAACTCGGTATCGGAGTTGGCGAAACGACTGCGGACGGAATGTTCTCGTTGGATAGTTTGCGTTGTGTGGGGGCGTGCGGACTTGCACCTGTCGCTATGGTTGGTGAGAAGGTTTACGGACGCCTTACGACAGACAGCGTGAAGGGAATTATTAAGGAGTATAAATAGTGAAACGATGTTTTTTAGCGGCGGCAGTGTTCTTAGGGACACTGCTCGCCGTCTCCTGTAATAGCAACAGGGCACAAATACGAGGCACGATAGAGGGCGCCGAAGGCGAGACGGCATATTTGGTGGACCTGTCTTCGGGTGTAGCGGTAGATAGTATTGTGGTTGCTCAAAATGGGGAGTTCGATTTTCGAGTTGAGTTGCCCGAAGGGGAGAGTGTGCTCTATAATGTAAAGGTGGGAGATAATGGATACACTATTTTCCCGTCTGCGGGGGAGAGAGTTCGACTTTCAGCTATCTTCGGCGAGCGTGAATATGAGGTTTCGGGTAGTCGAGAGAGCGAACTTGTACACGAGGTAAACTGCATTATGCAGGGCGGAATTGCGAGAATGGACGCTATTGCGAAGGAGATGCGGGAAGAGACAACAGACCAGATTGCGCAAAGGGCATACGTTGCCGAATATCTGACGACTAAACGCTCTCAAATTCGCTTTATCGTTGAGAATTGCCATTCGTTGGCGGCGATTTATGCGCTCTATCAGCGTCTTCCGGGCGATGCAACCCTCTTTAATGGGGAGAACGATGTGGTCTATTATCGTATGGTTGCCGATTCGGTTGCGCTTGCCTATCCGACTTCGCCCTATTTGAAGACATTGAGAAATATCGTTTCAGAGGTGGATAGTCGCTATGATATGATTAGCAAACTTGAAGAGAGTTATGCAAATCCGGTGTCGCACCCCGATATAGAGCTGAAAGATATGTACGGCAGGACTCAGACATTGGACGGAAATATGGGACGGGCAACGTTGTTGGTATTTACGGCGATGTTGGCAGAGGGCTCGTCGGTATTCAATGCCGAACTCAAACGACTCTATGAGGAGTATTCGACGTTGGGGTTGTCGATTTATCAAGTTAGCCTCGACGGGGACCGAACACTTTGGTTGAATGCTGTTCAGGAGCAACGTTTGCCGTGGACTTCGGTGATAGATATTCGGGGAGCGGAAGCACCTGCGGCAAAACTTTATAACGTAACGGCATTGCCGACAATGTATCTGCTCGATAGAGACGGAGAGATTGTTGGACACAACTTATCAGGAGAAGAACTTGTACGAAAACTAAATGATATTTTATAATTCAAATTTAAAGGTTCAAAGTTCAAAGTAATTTATTTTGAACCACCTTGAACCTTGAACCTTGAACCTTGAACCTTGAACGATGTACTACTTTGTATCGGACATACACCTTGGATTAGGCTCGAAGGAGGATAACAGACGGCGCGAGGAGTTGTTGGTCGGCTGGTTGCGTGAGGTAGCGAAGGATGCAAAGGCGATATTTTTGGTTGGCGATATTTTTGATTTCTGGTTCGAATACAAGAGAGTTGTGCCGAAAGGTTTTGTGAGATTGCTGGCGACACTGGCTGAATTGACAGAGAGGGGGATAGAGGTACATTTTTTCGGTGGCAACCACGATATGTGGATGCGGGATTATCTTAGCGTGGAGTGTGGCGTAACACTACATGATAAATATGGAGTTTTTAACATTGCCGATAAACAGGTTTTTATATCGCACGGAGACGATATAACGGCACACCGACAAGGAATATTTGTTAGGATTATGAATGCCATTTTTCGTTCGCGTGTGTTGAGGTATCTTTTTAGATGGCTGATACACCCCGATACGGCGATGTGGTTTGGTTCGGCGTGGTCGCGCTCGAATCGCAAAGAGAAGGCTACGGCGCACATTTTTCGTGGCGAAGCAGATGCGATGGTAAAGTTTGCGCATAAATACTCTGCGAACCACCCCGAAATAGACTATTTCGTGTTCGGACATAACCATTGCGCCGAAATACACCCCATTTCAGAGAGGGTAGAGTGTGTCTTTTTGGGCGAATGGATTAAAAAACCGACTTTCGCCCGAATGAACAGCGATGGCAAAATAGAGTTGCAATTCCTAATCACTAATTTTTAATTCCTAATTATTTTTTACCTTTGTGGTGTATTTTGAGTGATAGACAATGTCGGCGGCAGGAGCAATAGATACTTTGAAGGCGAAAGTGGGGAGACTTATTGCTCGTTGCGATGATTTAAGCAGAAATCTTAATGATAGTTTTCAGAGAGAACAGAAGCTTAAAAAAGATAATCAGCTACTCAGTGGGCAGATAAAAAATTTGGAACATAGAGTAAAAGAGTTAGAGGCGAACCTCGATAAGGAGTTATTGAAGAAGAGTTTTGGGAGTGCATCACAGATTTCGAATCTTATGCGGGAGATTGATCGATGCATCGACCTTGTGAACTATAAATAATTAATGGAAGATACGAAGCGAGATATATTGTCGATAACACTTGGCATAAAGAGTATCGGTAAAAAGTATCCGTTTGACATTAGGCGGGGCGATGAGCAGGAGGAGATTATTCATCGTCAGGCGGAGAAGATGGTAAACGAATGGGTATCTTTTTGGGCACCCCGGCCT
>QMCE01002461.1_pt1 | contig 10212 bp, 9 predicted proteins | sample 1821851 | NCBI WGS metagenome assembly QMCE01 (sample SAMN09453174, study PRJNA476694) | Termite gut metagenome, whole genome shotgun sequencing project. | isolation source: worker | host: Odontotermes sp. | place: South Africa:Pretoria | collected 2016-01-28
ATAAAATGATTAATTTTGCATTTGTAAAATAAAGATAAACAAAGTCATGACAACTCCTATTTTTAATTTAGAAAAATCATTGCAGGTTGTTTTGTATGTTTCTAATCGATTACAAAGGAAAGATTTCCATAAGATATTCAAAATTATTTACTTTGCGGACAGAGGGCATCTGTCTAAATACGGAAGGGCTATAACGGGTGATACATATATTGCCATGAAGGACGGTCCCGTTCCTTCAAAAATTGATGACATTTTCAAAGCTGTTCGAGGGGATAGCTATTTTGCGAACAGTGAGGAGATTGTTAGATTTTCAAAATTGTTCACAGTTCACGATTGGTTTTTTATTGATCCGAAGCAGGAACCTAATCTCGACTATCTTTCACCGACAGATATAGAAGAATTGGATGAATCTCTTTCTAAGTACGGATCTCTTTCTTGGGATGAAATTAGGGAAAAATCGCACGATTACGCATGGAGAGCTACTGTTGCCAATAAACAAATTTCTATAGAAAATATCATGCTGGAAAATGGGAGTGATGGGGATTTTATCTCTTTCGTTGTTGATGATATTTGCGATTATAAATCTATGCTATAGAAATGCTAAAAAGAGGTGATATTCTTCATCGTTGGTTTAACGATACAACCCCTCCCAAAAACAAGTTTTTTGTAGTAATGGGGGAAGATGAAAATAATATCATAGGTTTCTTTTTTATAAACAGCGATATAAACAATTACATAAAACGCAATCAAACACTGCTTGACATGCAAATGTCTATCAAAAAAGTTGATTATCCTTTCTTAACAAATAGCTTTTCATACATTTGTGCTCATGAGATAAAACCAATAAATAAGGCTATTTTACACGATGAATTAGAATCGGGAACAACAGAGCGAAAAGGACACCTTCGCGATGAAGATCTTAGTTTACTTCTTGATGCCGTCAGAGATTCTAAGTTATTTTCTAAAATAGAAAAAGAGACTTATTTTTCGTAATTATCTCAAAATGTCTATTGGATAATTATACATTTATTGACAATTGCGGCTAATGGACATTTGGGAGTATTAACATGAAATAATCATTATAATAAAATCTTACACAAGAAAAGTGATTATTTCGATCTATTCTATCTTTAAAATCTGAAAATATAGACAGAGAAAAGTAAGAATAAAAGACTATTTTTGTGCAAAATTTATAGTGTTGTTAGGATAAATTGAAAAGAAGAAGTGGGTGTAACTTGAAGAGATAAAACGAATATTGATAGGTTGAGTTATGATGAGTAATGATATAGTTAATTTTTTGAGTATCGGGAATTTACCTTTGGGAGAAGGATTCCCTGTGAGATTGCAAAGTATGTGCAATACCTCCACTACCGATGTTGCGGCGACGGTAGCACAAGTGATACGAATTATTGAAGCGGGAGCAGATATGGTGCGTATTACCGTGCCTTCCATGGTTGAGGTGGAGGCGTTGCGAAAGATCAAACAGGAGCTTCGGGCGGCAGGTTTTGCCCAACCACTCATTGCGGATGTCCATTTTAATCCGGAGGTGGCAATCGCTTGCGCCGCTATTGTAGAGAAAGTGCGCATTAATCCCGGAAATTTTACGGATCGGAAACGATTCTCGGATCAAGAGTTGAGCAATGATGACTACCAAGCTTCGCTCGAAAAGATGTCCGAGCGCGCTAAACCGCTCTTTGATGTCTGTAAAACGCATGGTACGGTATTGAGGGTAGGGGTCAATCACGGCTCCCTTTGCGACAGAGTCGTGAATCGTTACGGCAATGGTCCGTTAGGTATGGCTATGTCTGCGATGGAGTGGATTGATTTGGCAAATGTTCACGGTTTTCATAATATGCTCTTTTCGATGAAGTCGAGTAATGTGTTAACTATGATGGAGGCAACTTCTCTCTTCGCTCAAAAAATGCGTGATGCCGGTACTATTTATCCGTTGCATCTTGGTGTTACGGAAGCAGGCGAAGGGCTTGACGGACGAGTGAAGTCTGCCGTAGGAATCGGCGGGCTGCTTCTGCATGGATTAGGTAACACCATCAGAGTATCTTTAACAGAACCTCCCGAAAATGAAATACCCTTCTCTAAAGCGCTGTTGATAGCTATTCGGCAGAACTCCCCAACGGATTATCAATTGGGAGATGATGGCGTTTTACACTATTCTCGTTTGGAAAATAATAGAGATCAGTGGATTGCAGGAGTAGCTGCTGTTGCCGGCTATATCTATTTGCAGCGGAAATTGAAAAATCTGATTATTGAGAATGCCTGTTTTTCGCAAGAGGAGTGTAGGCAGTTGGAAGAGTCTGTTTTACAAGCCTGTCGCATTACAATGAGTAAGACAGAAATTATCTCTTGCCCTACTTGCGGTCGTACACAATATGACATAATCTCTGTTTTACAAGATGTTAAAGGAAAATTCGGACATTATCCGGGACTTAAAATTGCGGTAATGGGTTGTATTGTGAATGGACCGGGTGAGATGGCTGATGCCGATTACGGCGTTGTAGGCGCTTCAAACAGGAAGATGATCGTTTACAAAGGCAAACGGAAAATGTCGGAACTGCTTACTCAAGAAGATGCCTTGTTGCTTTTAAAAATGTTGATTGATAGTGAAATAGAGAAAGGGTAGGGGAGTAATGATTGTACTTTCCTTTTTTGTACTTTTGCATTATGATGCTAAAGAACAAAGATGCGCGCTTTAAAGAATTGAGGGAGAAATATCCTCATTTTATTTATCATAGATTTCATTATCAATGGAATGAAAAGAGAGAATTGAGTATATCCTTTGATTTTTCTATCGGTGATGCTTACCATTTTACTCCTTCCATGTTGTTAAAACCGGGTCGTCAATTTGCCGCATTTCCGAGTCAAGAACATTTGGACGGTCTTGTTTTTCATATTGGAATGATTGAGCTAATTAGTTATTGGAAAGCTGCTTGCCCTTCCGAAATCTATGTCAAACCTTACAAATTGAATAAAAGCCAACAGGAGTGGTGGGCTAAGTTGTATCGCAAAGGGTTGGGTGAGTTTTTTTATCAAAACGGAATAGAGCTGCAAGAGCCTGTTTTTCGATTTGTTTTTGATGATAATACCGCTCCGGTTTCGGATTTGCATTATCAAAAAATAGAAAATGAGAGACGAACTCTTGTGCCGATTGGCGGTGGAAAGGATTCTGTGGTGACTTTAGAAAAACTGCGTAAAGAGCAGGATATTATACCTTTCATTATTAATCCGCGAGGTGCTACTTTAGATTGCGCACGCATTGCAGGCTTTGGAAGCGAGGAGGATATTGTAATTTTGGAAAGAGCTATTGATCCGCAACTTTTAGAACTTAATGAGATCGGCTTTCTGAATGGGCACACCCCTTTTTCCGCTATGCTCGCATTTTACACATTGTTAGTCGCATCTGTAACCGATACCCGAAACATCGCTCTTTCCAACGAAGCCAGCGCTAACGAAGCTACGGTTTTGCATAGCGATGTTAATCATCAATATTCAAAATCATTAGAGTTTGAAGAGGATTTTAGATGCTATGTTTCTGATAATATGAATAATGTAGCGCATTATTACAGCTATTTGCGATCGTATAGCGAATTGGAAATAGCGGAGATGTTTGCGCGGTATTCTCAATATTTTCCTTGGTTTCGCAGTTGTAACGCAGGAAGTAAACAGAATAAATGGTGTTGTAACTGTGCCAAATGTCTTTTTGCTTTTATCATCCTTGCGCCGTTTATCGGCAAGGATCAGATGATTGATATTTTTGGAGAAAATCTATTAAATAAAGCCTCTTTACAGCGTGATTTTGATGAACTTACAGGAAAATCGGAAACAAAACCGTTTGAATGTGTAGGTACTGTCGAAGAGGTTCGTCAGGCTTTGGAGATGATTAAGGAGGAGTATAAAGGGAGTGCACTATTACTTCAATATAGTTGACATAACTCCTCAAAATAATTATTACTTTTGTATCGTAAAAAAGTTTACATGTACGAAGGAAAGAAATCTGCGGAAATGAAGAAGGGGTTAGGAGCCGGACCGGTTTTCCTTACCGCTATCTCTTCTATTTTAGGTGCAATTCTTTTCCTTAGAATGGGATGGGCTACAGGTACATTAGGATTTTACGGAGTGTTGGGAATTATCATTTTAGGGCATCTTATCACCGTTCCTACCGCTTTGGCAATTTCGGAATTGGCAACGAATACAAGGGTTGAGGGTGGGGGAGAGTACTTCATTATCTCGCGATCTTTCGGGCTTAAGTTGGGAACAACTATCGGCATTACACTCTTCCTTTCGCAAACGATCAGTATTGCGTTCTATACGATTGCCTTTGCAGAAGCCTTTCAACCACTGTTTCTTTGGTGTCAGGCAACTTGGGGAATTACGTTACCCAAACAACTCGTTAGCGTTCCGACATTATTGATTTTAGCTTGGATAATGCTCAAAAAAGGGACAGGTTCCAGTATCAAATTGCTCTACATTGTTAATGGAATACTCTTGATTGTACTATTGCTATTCTTTTTCGGTAAACCGCTTGAAAATGTGGATTTTGCTTTGAATAGAGGCGGCAATTTCGGATTTTTCAATAAAGAGCAATTTTTTATCCTTTTCGCTATCTGTTTTCCCGCTTTTACCGGAATGACGGCGGGTGTAGGCTTGAGCGGAGATCTGAAAGATCCGGGAAAATCTATTCCGATAGGGACAATGCTCGCTACATTGACAGGGTTTGTAGTCTATATCGCCGTAATTTGGAAATTTTCAATCTCTGCTTCTCAGATAGATTTGATTGGAGATGAGTTGATTATGTCACGAATAGCCTTTTTTGGGCAGGTTGTTATTCCGATTGGGTTAGCAGCCAGCACCTCTTCGTCTGCGATAGGTTCTATGATGGTAGCTCCCAGAACTTTACAAGCAATCTCAATGGATAAGACCATTCCGTTTCGTCGTTTGAACCTCTTTTTTGCTCGTGGAAAAGGTGAAAACAGAGAGCCTTACAATGCCTCTCTCTTCGCCTTTGCTATCGCTTTAGCTTTTGTGATTATGGGTGATGTGAATACCGTTGCAGGGATAATTTCCATGTTTTTCTTGATTACTTACGGAACACTTTGCCTAAGCTCTTTCCTTAATCATTTTGGATCCCCGCCATCGTACCGTCCACGATTCCGGTCAAAATGGTATATCTCTTTGATAGGCTTCCTCTTATCTGTTTGGGTAATGTTTATGATTAGTCCGCTCTATACGATTTTAGCCTATATTTTAATTGTTCTCATCTATATTTTTATAGAATATCATAATAAAGATAAGAAAGGAGTAGTCAATATTTTTAAAGGAGCTATTTTTCAGTTAAATAGACGGTTACAAGTCTATATGCAACGTAATCAAAGTACTTTGGATCAAGAGGAGTGGCGACCGGCAGCAGTTTGTATATCGCATCACTCCTTAGATCGTGAAAAAGTCCTTGATTTGATGCGTTGGATTAGCTATCAACATGGTTTCGGTACCTATTTCCATTTTATTGAAGGCTATTATACCCACGAATCCTACGAACGTTCTCGAACTATTTTAGAACAATTGGTTTATGATAACAGAAAACATAAAAGTGCGCTCTATATTGATACCATAATTTCTCCGTCTTATACTTCCGCGATAGCTCAAATTATTCAAACTCCTTCTATTTCGGGAATGGAAAACAATATGATCGTTTTTGAATACGGCTTACAAAAGCTGCATGAATTGAAAAGGATTCTCAGTAATTTTGAGTTAGTGAAAGCCGGCAACTTTGATGTAGCCATTTTCGCGGTAAGCGATCATGTTATAAAGTATAGACAGGGGATTCATGTTTGGGTGAACGATGCCGATGACATGAATAGTAATTTTATGATTTTGCTGGGCTATATTATTATGGCACACCCCGATTGGCGAAAGAGTCACATCAGAATATTTATTACAAGTCCTACAGGTGATCGCGATGAGGTGCGGGAAAAGATTAAAGAACGCATTGCCGCAGGGAGAATCCCGATTACTTTTACCAATATTGAAATGGTAGCAATTTCGGAGAATCAGACGCTGAATGAAGTTGTTGAAGAGCGATCGAAAGAGGCGGCATTAGTGATAATCGGCTTTACGGATGATGTGTTGGAAGATGAAAACTTAGAGTTTTTTACAGGTTATCAAGATATTGGCGATGTACTGTTTGTCAACTCCTCTTCGCCGAAAGAGATAAAATAGCTCGCTATTGCACAAGAAAGTATTGCAAAGCCTCTTTCCATTCATTTTCGGAAACTTCAGTCATGGAATTAACATTTCCTATCTCTTTCAATAGCGGAATCAGAATATTTTTTTTCTCTCTCTTTTTATCGTTACAAAGATATGTTAATAATTGATCTGTTTCTGTTGCCGTAAATTGAGGTTTTGTGAAAAAATGAAAGACCGTTTCTTGAATATCTTGTACTATAGCAATATTAATAAATCCCTTGATATAAGAGATATACGTTTCCCCAATAAATCCGAGAGCAACGGCATGACCGTGGGCAATAGGTTCATTTTTGGCAAGTTGTAAAGTCTCAAGCGCATGCCCGATCGTGTGCCCGAAATTGAGTAAGTAACGTTGGTCGCGTTCAAACGGGTCTTGCTTTACGATCTTCTCTTTAAAATCTATCGCGAAATCTATCCATTCCTTTTTAAGATCTTCACCATTGAGATGTTTTACCTTTTTCAACTCTTCCCACATTTCGGCATTGCCGAGCAGTGCGTATTTTAACAGTTCGCCGAGACCGTTTTTCCATTCTAAAGGTGGAAGCGTCTGTAAAAAAGCGGTCTCTCTGATGATTTTTTCCGGAAAATGGAAAGTGCCGATGCTATTTTTGATATGATTCAGATTAATACCGTTTTTTCCGCCAATGGTAGCATCAATCATTGCGAGAAGTGTTGTCGGGATATTGACAAAACGGACTCCTCTTTTATAGTTGGCAGCCACAAATCCGCCCAAATCGCTAATTATGCCGCCGCCTAAATTGAGAAGCAGCGTCTTTTTATCTAGCTGATTTTCGAGCATATACTCCCAAATGTGTGTAGCTACAGACAAACTTTTATGGCTCTCTGTAGCCTTTAATACAAAAATGTAAGAAGGTATTTCGGTAGTTATATTTATAAGATACTCGGCATGATACTGTTTTACATGCTCATCCACTAAAAAAAGAAGCGCCGAAGGAGACGCTTCTTCTATCAAATTTTGCAAATGTGCAATGGATAAATATTTCATTATCTATTCTATTTCAGCCATATATTTCATAAACTGTATTCTGAAATAGACCGCAGGGTCATCAATTCTCGTGTAATTCATTTTAGCTTTAAAGTCATTCACATTTTCGTAGCCGTTTTGATCCATCCAATCATGAAGCCCTTTCACCATTTCAGCACCGTACTCCACACCTTTATTATAAAAAACGGAAGCTGCCTGCACGCTATCCGCACCTGCCAAAATCAGTTTAATCAGTGCTTCCGGCGTGTGACAACCTGTTGTAGCCGAAAGGTCGCATCTCAAATGCTCGCTCAAAATGCCTGTCCAGCGTAATGTATTCGATAGCTCTGCAGGAGTGCTCAAATTATTGGTCGAGAAAAATTCCATTTTCTCTAAATTGATATCAGGAGTATGAAAACGGTTAAAAAGTACTAAGGCTTCAATTCCCGTATAGGAAAGTTTTTGCATAAAATTCGCCATATCAGTAAAATAAGATGACGTTTTCAATGCAATAGGTATTGAGAGAACATTTTTCAACTCTTGCACCAATTGTAAATAGGAGTTACTGTAGCTTTCGGCATCTTTATTAAAATCGACGGGCAATACAAAATAGTTCACTTCCAAAGCGTCAGCTCCTGCCTCTTCGATTGCCTTCGCATATTGTATCCATCTGTCTGATGAAAAACAGTGTACGCTGGCAATAACCGGAATTGAAAGCCTATTTTTTGCCTCTCTCACAAAGTTCAAATATTTATCGAAAGATGCCTGCCCTTGGTACTGCATGATATAATCATAAGCTTGAGAATGAATGACTTCTTCTTCTCGTAGAGTTTTCATCACCTCTTGGCAAATCTGTTCTTCAAAGATCGATTTTAGCACTACTGCCCCAAATCCGGATTGTTCAGCCAATATTAGATTTTTGATCCGATTTGTCAATCCGCAACTGCCTAAGATTAAGGGAGAAGGGAGATTGAGCCCCATGTATTTTACAGATAGATTAGCCATAATTATGCTTTTTTATGGAATGAGAAATCAAAAACGGATTCGGGAGTAATCTCAATTTCCGGTTGTTCGTGACGCATAATGCGAAGGTTGCGTTTACCTTTCAGCGTAATTGTTCCATCCTCTACCCATAACGCCGATGCTTCGCGAAGTCCGGCTACGGTAATTTCCGGATTTACGGAGAGGAACTCATTAATTCGATCCTGTCGAGTTTCGCCGCCGTGCCTAATGGCATCATTTACCTCTTTCGGATAGGGATCAAGATAGTGAGGATTGATCTGGAAAGGCACAAAGTCAAAGCAGTCGAAACTTTCCGGCATTACAATCGGCATATCGTTGGTGGTGCGCAATGTGGGACACGCTACGTTCGATCCTGCACTCCAGCCTAAAAACGGAGTTCCTTCCATCACTTTGCGTCTTACCGGTTCAATCAACTTATTCCTGTGTATCTCTGCCACCAAGTTGAAAGTATTTCCGCCGCCGACCATGATTACATCGGCTTTATTGACTGCCTCAACAGGACATTTCGCTTGATGAACGGAAGTAACGTTAAAGCCTCGCTCCGTGAAGATTCCTTTTACTCTTTCCAGATAAGCATCATAACTCTCCGGAAAATTCTTTCCACCGATTTTCACACCTGCATAAGGGAAAAAGAGAATGTTTCTTTTCTCATTTTTTAAAAATTCTTCGATTAAGGGCAAACACCAACTCAGATAAGGTTCGTTGTAGTTGGTTGAATTACTGATTAGTAGTAGTCTCATACTGTTTCTATTTTTAATAATTAACTTTTTTTAATTCGTATATTGTTCCTTGAAGATTAGCCGTACCCGAAATTGATTGCCAATTTTTTATCAAGATTTGATCTTCTGAAGCACTCAATATCAGCCAACAACGATAGTTGTGACTATAGGGCAAAGTCGGATCCGATTCAAAATTGAGAGAGAGGAGCTCCCCGTTCAGAAAATAGTCGGCTGTCATGTCCGATTTAACCCACTCACTACCCGAGAGGTTATAAATATCCAAATTTTGATTGGCATAAAACAGATATTTTGCGAAAACAAGTGTATCGGAAGAACTTTGGGATACTTTTCTAACTTCCCAAGAACCAACTATTTCAGAAGTGAAATCTTTTGTAATTTTAGAGAAATGAAAAGTTCTGTTTTTTCCGACATCCGTTCCCTGAACTTTGCAATAATTCTCTTTGCCAACCATTTTACCGGAGGACAATTGTTCAATGGTAAAAGAGGCATCAACGGCTTCTCCCGAATTGTTCTTCCCGGTGATTAATAAGTTTTTATCTTCCATGATATAGGAGAAATCGGCATTTTCCATCCAAGCATCACCGGCATCATCCGAAAGCACACAGCCTTTGGAAAGCACCAATTTTGCCTCATTTGTAAATTGTAATGTAAATGCTTCGTCTGTCGGAATTACTAAAATGGATCCCCCATCTTGAGCAACCTCTTGACAAAACCATCTCCCTTGAATATTTTCCGCGTAATCAATTTTCGGTTTACAAGCAGCGCACAGTAACAATAATAGTCCTAACAATATCCCTGTTTTTTTCATCCGTATCTATCTTTTATTTTTAATGTCAGATGGGAATATCATCGCTTTTAGTGTGATTTTTATCATAATGATGATTTCATTTGACATCTATATTTAACGAATGCAAATATAAGTAAAACCATTGAAATACGGAAGCACTTAAAATTAAGTAATTGGTATAAATATTCTATTTTGTAGCGGTCAAATTGACGAACAATTAGTCTTCCGACTCCTCTTCCATAAACTCTTTATAGGCATTTAGGACTTTTGCTTTGGACAGAAAACCAATATAATGACGATCTTCCGTAATAACAGGCATATTGAAATGGTTGGTAGTCCGAAATTTTCTGATTACCTCTTTTCCCAAGTCATTTTCATAAATAAATAATTCAGGTTCAAACATCAACTCTTTCACCGTG
>QMCE01002463.1_pt1 | contig 10208 bp, 6 predicted proteins | sample 1821851 | NCBI WGS metagenome assembly QMCE01 (sample SAMN09453174, study PRJNA476694) | Termite gut metagenome, whole genome shotgun sequencing project. | isolation source: worker | host: Odontotermes sp. | place: South Africa:Pretoria | collected 2016-01-28
ACAGAATGTAACGGGATGACAAGGGTGTCCACCTCGCCCAAAATCGGTATCAGAGAGCGGAAAGGGGTGTCTCTCATGCGACGTGTAATTCTAACATTTTAGATGCAACAAAACTACTCGATCGAACTCGAAACAGCGCTACGCAAAACGTTGTATATCAGCGAATAAAACCCCGATTAGGTGTCTTTTTTTCGGCGCCCTAAAAAAGCCACCGAATTAGCAACTGACGGGATGCCCCAAACCGCATTTTTTCGCCACCCGGAAAAATGAAAAACCCCGAATAACGCGCGTTATTCGGGGTTTTTCGATTTTTTGTGTCTAATTTCGTGGTACCACTCGGAATCGAACCGGTCGATTAAGTGGCTTATTTTCAGGAATGTAAGTGTTGTCGAAAAGATGATAGTCTCGCAAAAGTCACCAAAAAAATGCACCGTTTTGCATTGGTCTGCCTTGGGCTATTCCTTTGATTACAAAGATAATACTATTTTTGGAATTTACTACTACCCCAACACGGGAAATTGCCTGTAAAACTTCAGCAGGGTAATGGTCTCGGTTCGGAGGCGCGTGCGGACGAATTTCTTCATATCCTCGTCCATCAATTCGCCGAGGCCGTTGAGCATACCCCGGTCGGTCATTCCTTCGAGCGTGTCGATGCACTTGCCGAGATAGTCGGCAAGCGGCATCTCCATTCGCGCCTCGACAATCGCGGCGTTAACGGGCGTCTTGCGCTCCATGAAAAACCAGCAATCGAAGATGTCGCGGTTGGTGATGGCCGTGCGGTCGAGCATCGCGCAGAGTTTGTGCGCGAACATATCCGGGGCTACCATCACCTGCATATTGACGCCGAGCAGGTTTCGCACTTCGTACCGGTCGCCGAAGTTGCGATTGGAAATCTCGACCTTCAATTTGCGCTCGCCCACCCCGTAATCGAGAACAGACACGATGCCGAAGAATTTCTTAGCCTCGTCGTGGATCACCCCGTGTTTGAGCAGGATACGGCGGACTTTTTCGTAGACCATATCCCCCCGGTCGGCGGTACTGTCGGCGTTCAACAAATTGAAGTCCAAATGTAATAAAAGTCTTTGGAATATCAAGGTTCATTTCCGGGTTTGTCTGCCGATTTTTTACGAATAGCGCCAATAAAGCCTTTCCGGAGTCCAAACTCTATGCATTTTTCTATATTTATGCATAAATAAAAACCAATACAAAGGAAATCGTCATGGATTTTAAAGTGAAAGATTTGAGCCTCGCCGCCTGGGGGAGAAAAGAACTGGATTTGGCGGAAACCGAGATGCCCGGTTTGATGGCGCTGCGCAAGGAATATGCCGGAAAATTCCCGCTGAAAGGGGCACGCATTATGGGCAGCCTCCACATGACGATACAGACGGCGGTGCTCATTGAAACACTTACCGAACTCGGGGCGGCCGTGCGCTGGGTTTCCTGTAATATTTTCAGCACTCAGGATCATGCGGCGGCAGCCGTGGTGGTCGGGAAATCGGGAACTCCGGAAAATCCGCAGGGCGTTTCCGTTTTTGCATGGAAAGGCGAAACGCTGGAAGAATACTGGGACTGCACCGAACGTGCCCTCGCATTCCCGAACGGGGAACTTCCGAATTTGATTCTCGATGACGGCGGCGATGCGACCATGCTCGTGGTGCGCGGGGCCGAATTTGAAGATGCCGGAAAAATTCCCGAATTCGACTCGGCCGCGGACTCCGAAGAATGGGGTGTGTTCCTCGAAACCTGCCGCCGCATCGCGGCGGTGGATCCGAAACGCTGGACGCGCACCCGCGCTTCCGTGAAAGGCGTTTCGGAAGAAACCACCACCGGCGTACACCGCCTTTATGAAATGTCGAAACAGGGGCGGCTCCCGTTCCCGGCGATCAACGTCAATGATTCGGTGACTAAGTCCAAATTTGATAATTTATATGGTTGCCGCCACTCGCTGATCGACGGCATCAACCGCGCGACCGATGTGATGATGGCCGGAAAAATCGCCGTGGTTTGCGGCTACGGCGATGTGGGTAAAGGCTGCGCCCAATCGCTCCGCGGACAGGGTGCCCGCGTGATCATCACGGAAATCGACCCGATTTGCGCGCTCCAGGCGGCGATGGAAGGTTATGAAGTGAAAACCCTCGACGATGTGGTTTCCTTCGCCGATATTTTTGTAACGACTACCGGAAACAAAGACATTATTTCTGCCGGGGCCATGGGAAAAATGAAACACCGTGCGGTGGTGGGAAACATCGGGCATTTCGATAACGAAATCGACATGGCGGGTTTAAAGAATATAGCCGGTATTCGCCGGAATGAAATTAAGCCGCAGTATGACGAATGGATTTTCCCGGACGGACACAGCGTGCTGATTCTCGCGGAAGGCCGCCTGCTGAATCTCGGCTGTGCGACAGGACACCCGAGTTTTGTGATGAGCGCGAGTTTCACCAACCAGGTGATCGCACAAATCGACCTTTGGTTCAACGCCGAAAGCAAACCGACTGTTTCCGGAACTCGTTACGAAGACGGAAAAGTTTATACGCTCCCGAAAATTCTGGATGAAAAAGTGGCGCGCCTTCATTTGGAAAAACTCGGCGTGCGCTTAACCGCACTCACCCGGTCTCAAGCCGATTACATCGGCGTTCCGGTGGAAGGGCCTTACAAAACGGAATTTTACCGGTATTAAGGCAATTTGCGTGCCCCGCGCGTTGCGCGGGGCGGCGTGTCTCCGGGCTACCCTCCGGTCGGTGCCGGGTATTCCGGTTCCTGAGGTGTGGAAATTTTGGCTTTGGCGTTTAGAGAAGAATGCGAATATGAGGTTCAATTACGAATTACGACACAACCTCTGGTATTGCATGTAATTACGAATTACGAAATAAAAGCGTTACCGTAATTCGTAATCGCGTTCAATGCTGAAAATCACCCCGTAATTTGCGATTAAAAGGCGCCGCCTTTCCGTAATGGGGGCTGTTTCATTCCGGTGTTTTCCAAACCCAAAACCCTGCACCCAAAATTTCATGCCCAATGAACATATCCGGAACATCCGGCACCGGCTTCGCCGCCCTCCGCCTGCTGGATTCCGTATTTACACCGCATTTTCCATAAAGTATTGCTGGCTCGATTTTCCGGGTTCCTTGAGCCTGATGTATTTGCCGGATGCCGTAAGGTAACTTGCCTTCTCGTTATCGGCGAGCATAATTTCCAGCATTTTGTTTATTTTTTCCCGAATTTGCGGACTATGAACGGGAGCGGCAATTTCGACACGTTTGGAAACATTCCTTGTCATCAAATCGGCGCTGGAAATATAAATTTCCGGATTCTCAATACCGAAACGGTAAATGCGGCTGTGTTCCAAAAAACGCCCTATGATGCTTTTCACCATAATATTTTCGGTCTTTCCCGGAATGCCCGGCAACAGGCAGCAAATTCCTCTCACGATCAACCGGACTTTTACGCCGGCCACAGAAGCGTTGATGAATTCTTTGATAAAATCCATATCGGTCAGGCTATTCATTTTACATACGATTCCGGCCGGTTTTCCCGATTTGGCGAGCGCGATTTGCTCTCTTATTTTCTGCAAGAGACCCTCTTTTAAGGTGATCGGAGCGAGCAGAAGCTGAGAACAATTTACATTCACTTCACCCATGGAAAGAGCGCGAAAAAAATGAGCCGCATCGGTACCTATTTTGGGATCTGCCGTAATCACATTCAAATCGGTGTATAAACGGGATGTTCCCTCGTTGTAATTTCCCGTGCCGAGATGCGTAATGTAAGATATTTTCTCTTCATTTTTGAAAACGATGAGGGCTATTTTAGAATGCACTTTGTAATTCCCCACGCCATAAACTACAGTGCTGCCGGCATCTTTTAAAATTTCAGCAAAGTGTAAATTATTTTCTTCATCAAAGCGGGCGGCAAGTTCAATAATCGCGGTGACATCTTTACCGTTGCGGCTGGCGCGGCGCAGGGCTTCTACCACCCGGGACTGTTTATCTAAACGGTAAATGGTGATTTTAATGGAAACCACCCGTTTATCCGTACTGGCGCTATCCAGTAAATCCAAAAAGGCATCCATGCTATCGAACGGATAAGACAAAAACAAATCCCGTTCGAAAACACTTTTGATAATGGAATTCGGTTTGGAGAGCGGAATATTCCGAGCCGAAAAAGGAGCGTATTTAAGAAGGGAAACTCTCTCTGCCGGTAAATATTTATCTAACGAAAACAGGAATTTGTAATCAAAAAAATACTGTACCACAAAACATTGATGCGCGGCAATTTCCAAATGCTTGCATAAAAAATCCTTTATAGCCTTACTGTCGTTGTAAAGTTCCAAACGCACCGTCTGCAATTTTTTACGGGAATCGACTTTGCCCTTTAATAATTTGGAAAAATCAAATTCCGATTCATAGTCGATGCTATAAGCTTCGGTGTCTACATCGGCATTGCGGGTTAATCGCACCAGTGTTTTGCTTAATACTTTGTAATTGCTAAAAACGGTATCGGCGTAATGAAAAATCAAATGTTCGGAAGTCATGAGTCTGGTTTTCTTAACCGTTTTATCCGCAATCAGTCTGTCGTATTTATCGGGAACAGGTAAAATGCCAAAGAAATTTTTATTCCCCCGTTCCAAATGAAGTACTACATACATTTTAAGATTTTCCAAATGAATGAGCGGGTGTTTGTTATCGAGAATAATCGGGTTCAGCAAGGGAAGCATGGTATTTTGGAAATATTTTTCAAACCTTTTTCCCGTGATTTTTGATTTTTGTGAGAGGTTATTAAGGATAATTCCTTCGGCTTTCAGTTCCGCCAAAAGATTTTTAGCCACACTTGCCCTTTGATGATACAGGGAACCGGTATGCTTGTAAATCAACTCCAACTGTTTTGCCGGCGTAAGCCCCGTTTTGTTTTCTCTGTTTTCGGGATGTAAGGCGAGCCCATTGAGCAAACTGCCTACGCGCACCATAAAAAATTCATCGAGGTTACTGGTAAAAATGGAAATAAACTTGCATTTTTCGAGTAACGGGTTGGTGGGGCAAGTCGCTTCTTCCAAAACGCGTTCATTAAATTGAAGCCAGGAGTATTCTCTGTTGATAAATGCTTTTCTGATAAAATTTTTCATACCAATTCCTGTTATTCGCCAAATGAAATTCCGGTATCTTTGGCAGCGCGAATCATTTCGTGTTTCGGCGGGACCGATTTTGTTTTTCCCGCCACATCCGCTAAATGACGGCAAGTCATTTTTCCGTGATTCAAAGCGACGGTAACGCCGTATTTGCGTTCTTGAGCCAGTTTGGCGGCAAAGGCACCCATTTGCATGCAAATCACGCGGTCGTAGGCATTAGGGGAACCCCCTCGTTGAATGTACCCCGGAACCGTGACTCTGGTTTCCACGCCCAATTTTTCTTCGATCGCTTTTGCAATTTTCCCGGAGGCGTTCGCTTTGCCGTTTTCAATGCGCTTTTGAGTCCGGTTTTTTTTGGTGAATAAGGCTTCTTCTTTATCTATCGCACCCTCGGCAACCACGATAATACAATACCCTTTTTGCTTTTTGGCCGCTTTGGCGGCATTGATTACACTCTCCGTATTATAGGGAATTTCCGGAATCAAAATCACATCGGCGGAACTCGCCATTCCGGCATAAAGAGCGAGCCAGCCCACTTTATTTCCCATAATTTCCACAAGCATGATACGCCCGTGGCTCGCCGCCGTAGTTTCTACTTTATCGATACATTCGGTGGCGACATTGACGGCGGTATGAAACCCAAAAGTAAAGTCCGTACCGAAAATATCGTTGTCGATGGTTTTGGGTAAAGCGATAATATTCAACCCTTCACTTGCCAAAAATGCCGCGGTTTTGTGAGTTCCCTGCCCGCCCAAAACGATCAGAACATCAAGCCGCATTTTTTTATAATTTTCTCTCATTTTGGCCGCTTTATCGTTTTCATTTTTTTGAATGATTTTCTTGTAGGACTGCCGGGAAGTACCTAAAATAGTGCCGCCGAGTTTTAAAATATCATAAAAATCTTCCGGTTTTAATACTTTATATTCACCGCTGATCAGCCCGCCGTAACCGTTCGCAATGCCGTAAATTTCTACCCTTGAATTCAATAAAGTGATTGTTTTTACAAAACCTTGCATCACGGCATTTAAGCCCGCGCAATCACCGCCGCTTGTTAAAATTCCGATTCTCATATTCGATTTTTCGTTTTAAATAGTGGAAACCAAGCTTAATTTAGCCATATTATCGGAATGGTTTCATTTTCGGAAACAAAGTTTTAAAAATTTTACCGGAACTATGTTTGGATTTTACACAAACTTCTAAGTTTCACTACAATCGCCTTCACGCCCATGGAACGGGCCGTGAAATGTACTTTAATCCGATAAAAAAACTCCGATCGAGTGACCGGAGTTTCGGAAAACCGATTTTTGAAAAACTAGCGGGAGTAGTATTCCACCACGAGCTGTTCGGCGAGTTTCACCGGAATTTGCTCACGGAGCGGATTTGAAACGAGGGAGCCTTCCATTTTGGTTTTCTCGACAGACAGATATTGCGGTGCTTCCGGCGCATTGTCGAGAGCTTCCTTAATTTGAACGTGATTTTTGGAACGTTCGCGGAGGGCAATCACATCGCCGGCTTTGATCAAACGGCTCGGGCTGAAACTGCGGACACCGTTCACGGAAAAGTGACCGTGAGCCACATACTGGCGTGCGGCAAAAATAGTGCGGGCAAAACCCATACGATACACTAACGCATCCAAACGGGTTTCCAGGAGAATCATCAGGTTATCTCCGGCGGAACCGTTCCGGCGGCTCGCTTCTTTATAAGCCTTTTGCATTTGAGCTTCGGAGATATTGTAAGTGAAGCGCAAACGTTGCTTTTCCACCAACTGCTGTTTATAAACGGATGCGGATTTCTTGCGGTTCAAACCGTGCTGTCCGGGAGGGAAATTACGGCGGTCGAGAACTTTCTGTGTTTTGGGAGTGGTAGCAAGCCCGAGAGAACGGGCTACTTTCGCTTTTGCACCGCGAAAAGAAGACATATTTTAACCTCGAAAGGAAGCTCTTTAGTTGAAATTATACAGCGGCAGAGCTTGGCGCGCCGGATAATGAACCCCAATTTTAGTAAAAACCGCAGAATAATTCAACGATTCCGAAGGTTTTACCGGGGAAAAACCTATTTTTGGGACTCATGGTATCCCGTTTTTTACGAATTTTCCTTATTTTTTTTGTTTTTGGCGCTTTCGCGAGTGAAACTTGCGTGGAAGGCATGAAAATTGCCGGGATTCGTTTGGAAGGGCTCGAAGTAACGCGGGACCGCGTGATTCAACGGGAACTCGTTCACCGGGTCTCCGAAAATTTCTCCGCAGAAACCTGGGACGGGGAAAAACGCCGCCTCGAAAGTCTGGATCTTTTCGCGCATATTGAACTCACCTGCTCTGTGAGCGATTCGGGGCAAATGCTGCATTACCGTTTTTCCGAACTTTTTTACCTGATTCCCTCGCCGTCCACCAAGAAAACCGATCAGGACGGCTGGATGCTCGGGCTCGCGCTCGCGCATTTAAATATAGCAGGGGAAGATATTCGCGCGGAAATACAATACCGCACTTCGATAAGCCCGTGGATGGAATCGAACGAATTTGCGCTCTATGCGGAAGTTCCCCGGCTTTTGAATACGGACATGACTTCTCTCGATTTGGTGCGCACCGACAGTTGGGATAACCTGCGGAATTATCAGGAAAAATCGTGGCTCGCGCGCCTCGGCTTCAAAAAAAACATTTGGAAATCCGTTTTCGGGCTCGCGGGAATCTCTTATCGCTATCTGGAAAATTTCGGCTATATTCCGGATGGTTCGCTCGGGCTTCTTTTCGACAATCGCGATGCGGCGCTGGATCCGCGGCGCGGTTTTTATTCGGAATGGCGTTTAACACAGTTCGGCGGCATTCCCGGAAGTGATGAAAATTACCGGGAGTATCTCACGGATCAGCGGCTTTATTTTTCTTTTTCCCGCCTGGTTTCGGTGGTCTCCGTTCTCGGGCGCTATCGCCCTGGGGATCAAAAATTTTATGACCGCCTGCATCAGGGAGGGGCCAATACGTTGCGCGGCTTTGATCCGGACTCTTCGATTCACGGCAAGCATGAAATTTTGTGGAACGCCGAAGAACGCATTGTACTTTTGGAACGCCGCCCGTTTTCCATATTCGGGGCGCGCTTTTTTTGGGGAGTGCAGGCCGTTGTCGGGATGGACGGTTCTTTTTTATGGGACACCCGGGGGTTGCCCGCCTGGGAAAATTATCGCAGCTCCGTTTACGGAGGAATTCACATTTTGATTCCTGCCCTCTCGCGCATCCGAATAGAAGTGGGTTACAGCCCGGATGTGGGAGAACCGAAAATCGCGATCGGTTTATTTGAAAAAACGGATACGCAGCGCTGGTTTTCCCGGTAATTACAGGTTATTCGGGCATGACAAATTACGAATTACATAATAAATTTGTCCGTACATCTTCACCTTTCGCGGAGTTCCTCGTTATCACTGCAGAGTCGTAATTGCATGAAAGTCAGGGATAACGTTCCTCAGGCATAAAAGTTAGGGTGTAGGGGATAGGGTTTGGGGGTTCCGGAATAGAAATTATTAAACCCAAAACCCCAAAAGCTAATCCCAAAACTCATACCCCGTATCCCATCCCTCTATTTTATACCCGAAAAGACATATCACCAATACTTGTGTAAATGCAAAGCCATTTTTAGTGGCTCCCTCCATTTCATTCCGGGACCGGGCTGTATTGCACTAAGGCTAAATAATTTAGCCAAGTGCAACGGAGCCGCGAACGCGTCTCCGCCCGTATGGGTCACCATCCCTGCCACAGGTTATTCGGGTATGAAATGGGGATAAGGGGAATTCGGGTATCGGGTTTAGGGGTTGTGGTTTCAGAGAACCTAAAACCCGGTTTCCCGGATTTCATGGCCAAAAATCCGGAGCGAAACATATTAAATTTAGGTTCTATGAAAGCAGCTCTTTTTACGAATGAATTTCCACCCGAGATTTACGGGGGGGCCGGTGTCCATATTCAATTTTTAAGCGCGGAACTCCAAAAACTTTGCAATTTGGAAGTGCGCGCTTTCGGCACACAAAAACATTCGGAAGCTCATTTGAATGTTCTCGGGTTTTCTCCGGTGCTTTCCGTTAAATCGGAGAATGCCGGCGTTAAAAAGATTTTGAAACCGCTCGATATTAATTTGCAGTGGGCCGATTCGATTTCAAACGCCGATGTGGTTCATTGCCACACCTGGTACAGTCACTTTGGCGGCGTACTCGCGTCGAGACTTTTGGAATGCCCGCTGATTCTCACTACGCATTCTCTCGAACCGCACCGCCCGTGGAAAGCGGAACAGTTAGGCAAAGGCGGTTACGCCATGAGTTGCTGGATTGAGCGCACGGCTTACGAAGCGGCCGATGGTGTGATTGCCGTGAGCGAGCAGATGAAGCGCGATGTGATGAAACTTTACGGAATTCCGGAAGACCGCGTGCGCGTGATTTACAACGGCATCGATCCGGATTTTTACCGGTCGACTTTGGACGAAAGCGTTCTCGTAAAATACGGCATTGATCCTCAAAAGCCATTTGTGCTTTTCGTGGGGCGCATCACGCGCCAGAAAGGAATATCTCAACTGATCGAAGCGATCCCCATGATTCGCGAAGGCGTTCAGGTGGTGCTTTGCGCCGGCGCGCCGGACACGGCGGAACTTGCCGGGGAATGCCGCGTGAAAATCGAAGCGTTGCAGGCGAAACGAAGCGGTGTATTGTGGATTCAGGAGATGATGCCGCATCAGGAACTTCGCGTACTTTACTCTCACGCGGCGGTTTTTGCAACTCCTTCGCTTTACGAACCGTTCGGGATTATCAACCTCGAAGCCATGAGTTGCGGCACTCCGGTTGTCGGCAGCAAAGTGGGCGGTATCCCCGAAATTATCCGCGACGGAGAAACCGGATTTTTGGTACCGCTTGAGGCACGCTCCGAAACCGATTTTGAGCCCGCTCACCCGAAAGAATTTCAAAGCGCATTTGCAGACAAGTTAAATATCATTCTCGATGATCCGAATCTTGCCGAACGCATGGGAAACGCGAGCCGGCAGCGCGCCATTGATGTATTCAGCTGGAAAAGCATTGCCAAACAAACTCTCAATTTCTATGAATCTGTCCTTGCCCGCTA
>QMCE01002464.1_pt1 | contig 10206 bp, 6 predicted proteins | sample 1821851 | NCBI WGS metagenome assembly QMCE01 (sample SAMN09453174, study PRJNA476694) | Termite gut metagenome, whole genome shotgun sequencing project. | isolation source: worker | host: Odontotermes sp. | place: South Africa:Pretoria | collected 2016-01-28
TTTCCAGGAGGTAATAGCGGCGAAGCATCTGGCGGATGATGCGGCGCTTCCCGCTGGAGGCCTTGCGGAAATCGTGGGCCAGCCGGAGCTGTTCCTCGGGATGCCCGTGCGCCCGGATCAGGTTTTTCATGATCTGGATCAGCACACGGCCGGTATTGTGGCGGAAAGTGGTGGACGCGGTGTACAGCACTTCGTCGTGCAGGGTTTTCAGGGCGTTGATGCGGTCCTGGGCTTGGCCGGCCGGCCCGGCCGTCTGGCCCTGACCGCCCTGGTGGTGGTCCTGGGGATCGGCTCCCTGGTGGCGACGGTCGGTTTCGCCCAGACCGGGGCCCGTCAGGTGGAGGCCCGGTTCGAGTCCGTCACCGGCCGGCACGGGGTGGTCGCCCCGGCGGCCAACACTGGGTTGACCGGGATCACCCCCAACGTCCTGCCCTGGGACGCCGCCGAGCGGGCCGCCCGCCTGTCCGGGGTGACATCCGCCGGCACGGTCGCCACCATCGACTCGCCCGGGCAGGTCACAGCCGGCCCGGTGATCGACCCGACCGCCCCGCCCACGGCCCAGCCGAAGGTGATGGCCGCCACTCCCGGCCTCCTGGCGGCGGTGGTCGGCCACCTCCAGGAGGGTGTCTGGCTGAACGACTTCCACGAACAGCGCTCCGAACGGGTGGCGGTCCTGGGCGTCCGGGCGGCCCGCCTGCTCGGCGTCACCCGGGTCGACAACCAGCCGGCCGTCTTCATCGGTTCGACCAGCTACACGGTGATCGGGATCATCGACCGGGTCGAGTACGTCGCCGATCTGCTCGACGCGGTCATCCTTCCTCAGTCGACCGCCCGGGCCACCCTCGGGCTGGCGGCCGTGGAGGAACTGCACGTCGGCGTCGAACTGGGGGCCGGGCCGATCGTCGCCAGCCAGATCGCCCTCCAACTCGACCCGAACGACCCCCGGGGATACGACGTCGTCATGCCGCCGCCGCCCTCCCAGATGCGCCAGAACCTGGCGGCCGACGTCAACTCCCTCTTCCTCATCCTGGGCTTCGTCGCCCTGGCCATCGGCGGGGTCACCATCGCGGTGGTCACCTCCATGTCCGTCATGGAACGTCGCGGCGAGATCGGGCTGCGCCGGGCCATCGGCGCCACCCGGGCCAACATCGCCGCCCAGTTCATCACCGAGTCGGCCATCCTCGGGTTCCTGGGCGCCCTGGCCGGAGCCGCCGTCGGCACCCTCACCGTCACCGTCTACGCCATCGCCCGGGGCTGGACTCCTGTCCTGGATCCCCGCCTGGTCGCCGCCGCCGCCCTGCTCGGGGTCCTGGTCGGGGTCGTCTCCGGTCTCATCCCGGCCCTGAGGGCCGCTCGGCTGGAACCCGCCACCGCCCTCCAGGAGGGGACCTGACACCCGTCTCTTAGGAGGGGATCCGCTCCTGAGCCGTCGGCTCCCGCCGGAGTCGGCCTCGCCACGTCTGGTTGGCGATTCCGGTAGGATTGATCCTCGGCGAAAGAAAGGTTTCAGATGATCTCAACGAATGACATCCACAACGGGACGGTGCTCAACCTGGACGGGCAGCTCTGGCAGGTGACCTGGTTCCAGCACCACAAGCCGGGCAAGGGCAACACCGTGGTGCGCACCAAGCTCAAGCACGTCCTGACCGGCAAGGTGGTCGATCGGACCTTCAACTCCGACGTCAAGATCGAGGACGCCCAGGTCGACCACCAGGAGATGCAGTACCTCTACCATGACACCGACGGCTACGTCTTCATGGACACCACCGACTTCTCCCAGATGACCATTCCCGACGACGTCGTGGGCGACGCCAAGAACTTCCTGTTGGAGAACGGCACCGCTTCGGTGGCCATGAACGAGGGCAACCCCCTCTTCATCGAGCTGCCGGCCTCGGTCGAGCTGGAGATCACCTACACCGAACCCGGCCTGCAGGGCGACCGCTCCAGCGCCGGCACCAAACCGGCCACCCTTGAGACGGGCTACCAGATCCAGGTGCCCCTCTTCATCACCACCGGTGAGCGGGTGAAGGTCGACACGCGCGACGGCTCCTACATCTCCCGTGTCTGAGGCCGCGCCGAAACGTTCCCGGATGCGCAAGGCGCGCAAGTACGCCCTTGACATCCTGTACTCGGCCGATCTGACCGGCGGATCGGTCGAGTCGGCCATGACCGCCTACGCCACCATGTCGGACCATCCTCTGCCGGACTACGCCCGTCGGCTGGCCGAGGGGGTGGCCCACAACGAGTACCTGATCGACGGCTACCTGGCCCCCTGCCTGGCCGCCGACTGGACGGTGGAGCGGATGCCGGTGGTCGACCGCTGCCTGGCTCGGATCGCGGTCTACGAGATGGTCTACGCCGACCTGCCCGCCGCCATCGCCATCTCTGAGGCGGCCAGCCTGGCGGCCGAGCTGTCGACCGACTCCTCGCCGGCCTTCCTCACCGGGGTCCTGGGCCACGTCGCCAGTCTGGTCGTCCCCGCCGAGACGGATCAGTCCGGTCAGGCGGATCCCGAGCCCGACGAGGGCTTGGACCTGGTCGCCGCGACTGTGGACGGTCAGGCGGCCGGCCAAACCGTCGAGGCTGAGCCGGAGACTGGACCGGTGGGCCAGGCGATGGTGGAGGCAGGGTAAGCTCAGGGCCATGGAAAACACCGTCCCCGCCATCCTCGTCATGGAAGACGGCCGGACCTTTTCCGGGCGTTCCTTCGGGGCCGAGGGGGAGACCTTCGGCGAGGCGGTCTTCGCCACCGGCATGAGCGGTTACCAGGAGACCCTGACGGACCCGAGCTACGACCGGCAGGTGGTGGTCGCCACCGCGCCCCACATCGGCAACACCGGCTGGAACGACGAGGACGACGAGTCGGCCCGGATCTGGGTGGCCGGTTACGTCGTGCGCGACCCCAGCCCGCGGCCCTCCTCCTGGCGGTCCAAGCGGAGCCTGGGCGACGAGTTGGAGTCCCAGGGGGTGGTCGGCATCGCCGGGGTCGACACCCGGGCCGTCACCCGTCACCTGCGCGAGCGCGGCGCCATGCGGGCCGGCATCTCCACCATCGACCTCGACCCTTCCTCCCTGCTGGCCAAGGTCCGGGCGGTTCCGCCCATGACCGGCGCCGATCTGGCCGGCGAGGTCAGCACCGGCCAGGCCTACGTCGTGCCCGCCACCGGTCCCCGGCGCTTCACCGTGGCCGCGATCGACCTCGGGATCAAGGACATGACCCCCCACCTGCTCAGCCGGCGCGGCGTCGAGGTCCATGTCCTGCCACAGTCGGCCGGCTTCGACCAGATCGCGGCCCTGGAACCGGACGGCGTCTTCTTCTCCAACGGACCAGGCGATCCGGCGGCGGCCGACCAGGCGGTTGGCCTCCTGCGGCGGGTGTTGGCGGCCGGCCTGCCCTTCTTCGGCATCTGTTTCGGCCACCAGCTCTTCGGCCGGGCGCTGGGTCTCGCCACCTACAAGCTGAAATACGGCCACCGGGGCCTCAACCAGCCGGTGAAGGACCTGGGGACGGGGGTGGTCGAGATCACCGCCCACAACCATGGCTTCGCCGTCGACGCGCCGCTCGACCAGGCGGTCGAGACCCCCTACGGCTCGGTCCGGGTCTCCCACGTCGACCTCAACGATCAGGTGGTCGAGGGCCTGGAACTCGTCCACGGGTCCCGCTTAGCCGGGTTCTCCGTCCAGTACCATCCGGAGGCGGCCGCCGGCCCCCATGACGCGGCCTACCTCTTCGACCGCTTCGTCCAGATGATGGCCGCCGCCTCCGACCAGCCGGCAGGAGGCGACCATGCCCAGACGCTCTGACATCTCCTCCATCCTGGTCATCGGCTCGGGGCCGATCGTCATCGGCCAGGCCTGCGAGTTCGACTACTCGGGCACCCAGGCCTGCCGGGTGCTGCGGGCGGAGGGCTACCGGGTCATCCTGGTCAACTCCAACCCGGCCACCATCATGACCGACCCGGAACTGGCCGACGCCACCTACATCGAACCGATCACCCCCCAGTTCGTCGAGTGGGTGATCGAACGGGAGCGTCCCGACGCCCTCCTGGCGACGATGGGCGGGCAGACCGCCCTCAACACCGCCATGGCGCTGGCCCGGTCCGGGGTCCTGGAACGGCACGGCGTCCAGCTGATCGGGGCCAGTGCCGAGGCCATCGAGCGGGGCGAGGACCGGGAGGCCTTCAAGGAGATCGTCACCTCCCTGACCGGTCTGGCCGGCGGCGCGCCTGAGGTGGCCCGCTCCCTGGTCTGCCACACCGTCGACCAGGTCTTGGCCGCCGCGGCCGAACTCACCTACCCGGTGGTCTTGCGTCCCTCCTTCACCATGGGGGGAGTGGGCTCCGGCTTCGCCCACGATCAGGGGGAGGCCCGGGCCATGGCCGAGATCGGGCTGGAGGCCTCGCCCACCAGCGAGGTCCTGGTCGAGGAGTCGATCTTCGGCTGGAAGGAGTTCGAGCTGGAGGTGATGCGTGACCGTAAGGACAACGTCGTCATCGTCTGCTCGATCGAGAACCTGGACCCGATGGGGGTCCACACCGGCGACTCCATCACCGTCGCCCCGGCCCTCACTCTGACCGACCGGGAGTACCAGCGTCTGCGCGACATCGCCATCGCCGTCATCCGGGCCGTCGGGGTCGACACCGGCGGCTGCAACATCCAGTTCGCCGTCAATCCGGACGACGGGCGGGTCGTCGTCGTCGAAATGAACCCCCGGGTGTCGCGCTCCTCGGCCCTGGCCTCCAAGGCCACCGGCTTCCCGATCGCCAAGATCGCCGCCAAACTGGCCGTCGGCTACACCCTGGACGAGATCCCCAACGACATCACCGGCCAGACCCCGGCCAGTTTCGAACCGGCGCTGGACTACGTGGTGGTCAAGGTGCCGCGTTTCGCCTTCGAGAAGTTCTCGACCGCCGACGACACCCTGACGACGCATATGAAGTCGGTCGGCGAGGTCATGGCGATCGGCCGGAACTTCACCGAGGCTCTGGGCAAGGCCCTGCGCTCCCTGGAGGATCCACGGGCCCCCCTCAAGCTGACCGGCCCGGTGGTGCCGAAGCAGGCGGCCCTGCTGGCGGCGGCCCGGCCCCATGACGGCCGTCTCCAGGACGTGATCCAGGCCTTCCGGGCCGGGGCGACGGTCAGCGAGGTCCACCAGGCGACCATGATCGACCCCTGGTTCCTCGACCAGCTGGTCATGGTCCTCGACCTGGCCCAGGAGTTGGTGGCGGCGCCGGGCCTGGACGCCCGGCTCCTGCGGGCGGCCAAGCGTCACGGTCTCAGCGACGGTCAGATCGGCGACCTGCGGGGGATGTCTCCCGGCCAGGTCCGCTCCCTGCGCTGGGCGCTCGGGGTCAGGCCGGTCTTCAAGACGGTCGACACCTGTGCCGCCGAGTTCGCCGCCCGCACCCCCTACCACTACTCGACCTATGACGAGGAGACCGAGGTCGCCCCCCGGGACCGCCCGGCGGTGCTGATTCTGGGGTCGGGGCCCAACCGGATCGGGCAGGGCATCGAGTTCGACTACTCCTGCGTCCACGCCTCGATGGCCCTGGGTGAGGCCAGCTACGAGACGGTCATGGTCAACTGCAACCCGGAGACGGTCTCGACCGATTACGACACCTCCGACCGGCTCTATTTCGAGCCCCTGACCGAGGAGGACGTGCTGGAGGTCTACGCCGCCGAGGCGGTGGCCGGGCCGGTCGCCGGCGTCGTCGTCCAACTGGGCGGCCAGACCCCCCTGAAACTGGCCGCCGGTCTCAAGGCAGCCGGCCTGCCCCTGGTCGGCACCTCGCCCGAGGCGATCGACCTGGCGGAGGAGAGGGGCGCCTTCGGGCGGGTCCTGGCGGCGGCCCATCTGCCGGCCCCCCGCTACCGCATGGCCACCTCGGTGGCCGGGGCGCTCGACATCGCCGCCGGGATCGGTTACCCGGTCCTGGTGAGGCCGAGCTACGTGCTCGGCGGGCGGGGGATGGAGATCGTCTACGACGACGCCACCTTGACCACCTATGTCACCACCGTCACCCTGGCCAGCGAGTCCAACCCGGTCATGATCGACAAGTTCTTGGACGACGCCACCGAGATCGACGTCGACGCCCTCTTCGACGGCGAGGAGCTCTACCTCGGCGGCGTCATGGAGCACATCGAGGAGGCCGGGGTCCACTCCGGCGACTCAGCCTGCGTCCTGCCCCCGATCACCCTGGGCCGGGAGGTGGTCGACCAGATCCGGGTCTCCACCCGGGCCATCGCCGAAGGGGTCGGCGTCAGGGGCCTGATCAACATCCAGTACGCCCTGGCCGGCAACACCCTCTACGTTCTGGAGGCCAACCCCCGGGCCTCGCGGACGGTGCCCTTCATCTCCAAGGCGACCGACGTCCAGCTGGCCAAGGCGGCGGCCCTGATCATGATGGGGCGCACCATCGGCCAGTTGCGGGCCGAGGGACGCCTGCGGGCTTCCGGCGACGGTTCGACCACCCCGGAGTCGGCGCCGGTGGCGGTCAAGGAGGCCGTCATGCCCTTCAACCGCTTCCAGACCGCCGACGGGCGCTCGGTCGACACCCTGCTGGGCCCCGAGATGCGCTCGACCGGCGAGGTCATGGGCCTGGACGCCAGTTTTGGCATCGCCTTCGCCAAGTCGCAGACCGCCTCCTATGGCTCCTTGCCGGTGTCGGGGACCGTTTTCGTCTCCGTCTCCAACGCCGACAAGCGCCACGTCGTCCTGCCGATGCAGATGCTGGCCGACATGGGCTTCACCATCCTGGCCTCGGTCGGGACGGCCCAGATCCTGCGACGCAACGGCATCGCCGCCCAGTCGGTCCGGGAACGCTTCGCCGGCGCCGCTGTGGGCGGGGAGACGACCGTGGTCGACCTGGTCCTCGACCACCGGATCGACCTGGTGATCAACACCCCCTATTCGGGGGCGGGTTCGGGCTCGGCCCGCCGGGACGGCTACGGGCTCAGGTCGGCGGCCGTCATGGCCGACATCCCCTACGTGACGACGATCCAGGGGCTGATCGCGGTGGTCCAGGGGATCTCGGCTCTGCGCAGGGACCGGGTGACGGTCCGGTCCCTGCAAGAGTGGGGCCCCTTGATGCGGCCGAGGCCCTGAGCCAGGGGACCGGGTCGATCCCACGGGACCTCCTCGGCCGGTCTCTCCCACCCCGTCTGCCGGTGGTCAGGAAGCGGGACGATCCTGGTGGACGGGCTCCACAGGGCCGTCCTGACCGGCCGGACGGGGTCCCTCGCCCTGCTCGGCCAGGTCCTTCGCCGGCCGGGCCTGGCCCCGATGGGCCTTTCGTCCTCTGACGGCCCCCGCCTGCAGGGTGTAGGTCTGGTCGACGCACTGGACCACGTCGGGCGAGTGGGTGACGACGATGACGCACTTGCCTTCGTCGGCCAGGTCGGACAGCATGTCGATGATGTCGGTCTGGGTCGCCAGGTCGAGGTTGCCAGTCGGCTCGTCGGCCAGGATGACCCTCGGTTGGTAGGACAGGGCCCGGGCGATCGCCACCCGCTGCTGCTCCCCGCCGGACAGCTTGAGGATCCGGCGCTCGGCCAGCTCCTGGCCCAGTCCGACCCGGTCGAGCAGGGCCAGGGCCTGGCCCCGCTTGTGGGCGATCCGCTTGCCTGAGGCCCGCATCGACAGTTCGACGTTCTCGACCGCGGTCAGGTGGGGCAGGAGGTTGAAGCTCTGGAAGATGACCCCGATGTCGTGGCTGCGGTAACGGTAGCGGTCGATCCGGGCCAGGTCCTGGCCGTCGAAGCGGATTTGGCCGGCGGTCGGGCCGGTCAGTCCGGCCAGGAGGGAGAGGAGGGTGGTCTTGCCGGCGCCGGAACGCCCGGTGATGGCGTAGAGCCTGTTCTCTTCGAAGGTCCAGTCCAGACCGGTGAAGACCGGCGCCGCCCCGGGGTAGGAGTAGGCGACCTGGTCGAGTTCCAAGAGGGACATGATGTGTGTGCTTTCTGCAGTGGGTGGTCAGGGGGTCAGGAGCGGTTGGACAGGATGGTCAGGGGCTCGTAGCGCAGGACGAAGACCACCCCAGCCAGGGAGGCGATGATGGCCAGTCCGAGGCCGATGCCGGCCATCTGGCCCACCACCGACCAGTCGAGGGTGGCGTTGATCTGGGCGATGTAGTCGACGGCCTGGCCGAAGCGGCCCGGGGCGGGCATGGCCGGGGCGGGCCCGCCCTCCATCCCCACTCGGCCGAAGCTCTGGTCGACTGACTGGGTCTGGGCCTCCTGCTGGGCGACCTGGGCGGAGAGCAGGCTGCTCGCCACCGGCGGCGAGACGGCCGCGCCGATCCCCAGACCGACCACCAGGCCGACCAGGGCGACCAGGAACATCTCGACCACGAACTGGAGGGCCACCTTGGGCTTGGCCACGCCGATGGCGGTCAGGACGCCGACCTCGTACTTGCGCTCCCGGATCGAGAAGACGGCGATCGTCACCAGGACGACGGCGCCGACCCCCAGGACGATCCAGAGCAGGGTCTGGGCGAAGCTGGAGAGGTTCTGCAGGGGGACCAGGGAGGCCTCGTAGGACTCAAGGTCGGTCGACGTCAGGGAGTAGGCCGGGTCGAGGCCGTCGGCGGTCAGCTCGGTCTCAAAACTGGCGTAGTCGGCCGGGCTGGCGAAGACGTAGGTGCCGGAAGTCGAGGCCGTCATGGCCGAGGAGACGGTGTTCCCCTGGGAGTCGGTGGTGTCGGTGGCGACGGCGGCCGACTGGTCCGCGATGGCCGACACCGTGGGGTAGGAGGCGATCAGCTGGTTGGCCGGGTCCTGGGAGGTGGAGAAGATCATGGCGCCCGGCTGGCCGGGAGAACTGGTGGAGTCAGAGTGGTAGACTCCGGCGATGGTCAGGTCATAGGTCTCGGTCTCGGCGGCGGGGTTGGCCACCGTGACGGTGTCGCCGACCGACAGCGAGTTGAAGGAGGCGAACTCGTCGGAGACCAGGCAGGCGTCGTCGGCCTGGGTCAGGTCGATCATGGCGCCCTCGGTGATCTGGCTGGCGCCGGTGGTGAAGTCGGTCATGGCCGACTCGGAGCCATAGCCGGTCAGGGTGAGGTCGCCCATCGAGAAACCGTTGAACCGCGTCGGGGCGTCGCCTGGCCCGCCCGGGCCGGCGCCGTCGGGAGGAGTGGCGCCGGTTCCGGAGGAACTCCCACCGGTCTGGTCGGTGCCGCCGCTGGTGTCATCGGAGTCGTCCTCGGTCGAGACGGCCGCCAGGTCGCCGCTGGTGTCGACCGAGAGGGAGGCCGAGTAGCGGAAGTCGGCGACGTGGGGCGAGTCGGCGTAGGCCTGGAGCTGGTCGAGGCTGAGGTCGGGATAGGCCTGCATCGCCTGGCGGATCGAGTCGCGGTTGGCCCCCGGATCGGTCGCGGGGCTGGAGCTGGGGTCGGCTGCGGGGTCCCCGGAGGGCGCCGCCCCCTGGAAGAGTTGTTCCCGATCGACGCCGATGGTGCCGGTGATGGTCAGGTCGGCCATCCCAGCCGTCTCGGCCTCGGTCGCGGCGTGGCGGATGCTGAGCGCCACGGCTGAGGCGGCGGCGATCACGGCCACGATCAGCATGATCAGGATGTTGCGCCCCTTGGAGCGGGTGATGGCCTTGACGGCGTTGATCAATATGAGCATGGGGACAGCCTGTCAAGACCTGTCACAGGGTTCTCTAAGGCGACCGCGGCCGATCAGGCGCGATCGGGGGAGCAGCGGCGTCAGGCAGGTGGTGGCGGGCGAGAGGTGTCCGACGGCCGCCTCGCTACACTGGCCCCATGCGTGGTCAGTACAAGGTGGCGGGCGGCAAGTTGGTGACCGTCGAACTGGAGGAGTCCGACGGCCGGATCGTCCACCCCCGGCTGGCGGGCGACTTCTTCCTCGAACCGGATGAGGCCCTGGGGCGGATCGACCGGGCCCTGGAGGGCCTGCCGATCGACGCCCGAGCCGATGAGATCTCCCAGCGGATCGGTGCCGCCTTGGAGCCGGGCGATGAGTTGATCGGTTTCTCTCCGCGTGACGTCGGCCTCGCGGTCCGTCGGGCGGTCGGCGCCTCGACCGGCTGGGAAGACCATGTCTTCGACCTGATCATGGACCGGCCCCGCCGCCCGGCCGACCAGCTGGGGCTCGATCAGGCCCTGGCCGAATCCCTGTCGGCCGGGTCACGGGGGCCGACCCTGCGTTTCTGGGAGTGGGCCTCGCCGGCGGTGGCGATCGGCT
>QMCE01002465.1_pt1 | contig 10205 bp, 9 predicted proteins | sample 1821851 | NCBI WGS metagenome assembly QMCE01 (sample SAMN09453174, study PRJNA476694) | Termite gut metagenome, whole genome shotgun sequencing project. | isolation source: worker | host: Odontotermes sp. | place: South Africa:Pretoria | collected 2016-01-28
GTCGAAGCTTTGTACCCGCTCTTTCCCCCGGCCTTTTTCAAGCGCTATCAGCTCGCTCGAAAGCGCGTGATCAAAGCTGCCTAAAAGCCATTGGGCCTTAACAGCCGCGGCGTGGGAGTCCAATTGCAGCCGCAGCTTAAGCTTGCCGCCGCCGAGCTGCAAAAAGCCGGCGGAGTGCAAAATCGCGGCGAGCTCCGCAAGCTTAACGTCCTTTGCGCGCGGCCTTAAGCGCGCTATTTCTTCTTTTACCGACGCCGAAAACGTCATAGCCGCTGATCCTTGAAAATATCGCGATGATAGAGATACGCTTCGTATCCGTTTTCGCGCAGGAAGTCGTAAAGCGCCTGCGCGAAAGCGACGGAACGGTGCTGTCCTCCGGTGCAGCCTATCGCGACGGAGAGCGTATGCTTGTCCTCGCGCTCGTAAAGCGGCGCGATGCGCGTTACGACGCGCGTTACATCCTCAAAAAACTGGCGGCACTCCTCGAAGCCGAAAACATAATCGTGCACCGCCTTATCCTGGCCGGTAAGCGGGCGCAAATCGGCGATATAAAACGGATTGGGCAGGAAGCGCATATCGAGCATCCAATCCGTGTCGAGCGGAATGCCATATTTGTAGCCGAAGCTTGAAATCAGAAACTTTACGCCCTCGGCATGCTTTAGCACGCGTTCGATCGCGGAATAGAACTGCATGGGCTTGTAATCGCTCGTGTCGATGACGTAATCCGCCTTTTCGTGAAGAGCGGCAAGTGCCTTGCGCTCGTTGCGGATGCCCTCCTCGATCCAGCCCTCGCGCGAAAACGGATGAACACGGCGCGTCTCCTTATAGCGCGTTATGAGAACCTCGTCGCGCGCGTCTAGAAACAGCACCTCGATCGCAGTGCCGGTCTTTTGCTTTAAATCTTCTATCGCTTCCTCGATAATGCCACGGAAGCCGCGCTCCCGCACATCCATGACGACCGCCGCGCGCTCGATGGGGGGCGCGGGCTTTGAGCAGCTTTCCACGAAATCCGGGAGCAGCGCCGCGGGCAGGTTGTCCACACAAAAGAAATCCATGTCCTCAAGCTTGCGCAGCGCGTGTGATTTGCCCGCGCCGGACATGCCCGTAATGATGAGCAAATACACGATTAACCCTCCTCGCCCACGAGCTTCACCTCGGTTTGAAGCCAAACCCCGGCGTGTTCGAGGACGCGCTTTTGCACGAGCTCGATAAGCCCGAGCACGTCTTGGGCCGTCGCGCCGCCAGCGTTTACGATAAACCCGGCGTGCTTTTCCGAAACCATGGCCCCGCCGACGCGCGCGCCCTTTAGCCCCGCGCCTTCGATAAGCGCGCCCGCGAAATGCCCTGGCGGGCGCTTAAAAACGCTGCCCGCGCTAGGCAGGTTCAGCGGCTGCTTCTCCTGCCGCTGGCGGGCATATGCGGCTATACGCTCTTTCGCGCTCCCGTCGTCCGCCAATAGGCGCCATATCGCGCGCAAAACGATCATATCGCCCCGCTGAAAAACCGATTCGCGATAGCCGAAGCCAGCCTCATCGCGTTCGAGTGAAAACGGCTCGCCAGAGAGAGAAACGCCCTCGACGCGCGTGAGGCGTTCGCTTATTTCGCCGCCGTACGCGCCCGCGTTCATGCAAACCGCCCCGCCTGCGGAGCCGGGGATGCCGTGCGCGAACTCCAGGCCCATCAGGCCCGCGCTTAGCGCCGCCGTCACGAACGCCGATAGGGAACAGCCCGCTTCCGCAAGCGCTTCATTGCCGCTAAAATGCATGTCCACAAGCGCGATACGCAAAACCACGCCTCGGATTCCGCCGCCGCATACGATTATATTCGAGCCGTTGCCGATGATCGTAAGCGGCGTATCGGCCTCGCGCGCCGTTTTAAGCGCGAAACGCACCTGTTCCTCGGATTCCGCGACGGCGAAATAATCGGCCGGCCCGCCAACCTTCATAGTCGTATGGCGCGCCATAGGCTCGTCTTTCAGTACGCGCAGCTTTGCGCCCAGTATCTCGCCAAGCTCTAAATTCACCAATAACCTCTTATTGTTATTCTGATTAATATTTTATGGCTTTGCAACCAGATAATATCAATCGCCTATATCTTCTTCGATCTCGGGCCGCACGCACGCCCTTTCCATCTCGCCCAAGAACGCGTCCAGCGCGCGCGAGTCGCCGTCCAGCGCGGCCTTTGAAAGCGGAGCCATCGCTTCCAGCCGCTTCGCGTAGGAAAACGCACGCGGCACGCCCGCTTTCGCAATTTCGATAGAAATCTCCTTCAGCAGCGGTTCGGCGTCGTACATGCTTTCGATTTCGCGCACGGGAAACGCGTAAAGGCCCTCGAGCTTTTTTTGCGCGCTTTCGTCCAAAAGACTGGCGGCAAATCTCTTGGCATAGGGTTTCGCCTCTTGGCGCGCCGTTTTCCATACGCCGACGTACTGCACCATGTCCGTAAAGCCCAGCAGCGGCTCCAGCTTGGCGCTGAAGGTATAGCGCTCCGGCTCGGCCAAATCGCGCACGCCGCCTATGGCCATTCCCGCCGCGCGCGCCTTGAACGCGGCGCTGCCCTCGATATGGCTGTTCGCGCCGGGGATAAGGCCTCGTTCGAGCAGGGCGGCCGCGGGTAAAATCCCGGGTATTTCCGGTATCTCGAGCCCAACGACGCTGACCGTCTTTCGACCCTGCCTTTTGGAATACGTCAGCGTCGCGCACAGCCGCGTAAAATTCGCTTCCTCCGCTTGTACCGGCGGCTCGATATCCGCGTCGGAAAACACATCCTCATCGTACATGAGCATATAGCACGAGAGCATATACGGCAAGGCGAGCTGTGCCTCGCCGCTCCTGCCGGATGCGAGCAGGTGCTCGTAAACGCCGCTTGGCCGCTCCGCCTCCGCAAAGGCCGTCAGCGTCGCCGCCTGACCCCAGCCGCCCGGAAACGATACGACGTCGGGCGCTTCGCCTCGCGCAAAGCGCTCCAGCGCGCCGCTCGGCGTCATTGATTCGACCTCGATGAACACGCCGGGGTACCTTCGCTCGAATTCCTTTCCGCGCGCCGCGAGAAAGCTCGCACCGCTCCCCTTGCCGGTTTGCCAGAGGGCGACATGCCAAACGCGCAGAACGCCCTGCCATTCCTCGCGCTTGGGCGAGAGCCATTGCCGCGCGAAGTCCGCGCTCAGTCCGGTTTCCACAAACGCTGGCGCGAGCGCGAACAGTGCGACGAATGCCGTACAAAGCAGCAAGGCCAACAAATTGATACGCTTCATCATCATTCTCCCATAATTCGGGATGATTCAGCGTATGCGGCGGTCAAGCATGTTTATGAGTTCGTATTAGTCGAGCCAGGCGGGGCGCATCCTCGTTTCGATCGGATACAGCTCGCCCAAAACGTTCGAACCAGCCGCAAAGCCGTCGAGCATGCTCTTCCAGCCCGTTACATATCGGACGGGAATGCCAGAGCGCTCGGAAACGGCGGAGATGATCTCCTGGCCGAAGACCAAATCGCCCGGCGTCGTTTCGATAGAAAGGTTCGTGTTGTTGATCAGGCCTGTGATCCTCATGCGCGCGCGGCCTTGAATCTGCGCCAGCATTTCGAGGATATCGTCCGCCGTGCCGGCGAGGGGCCTTCTGCAATTGATGACGTAGAGCGCCTCAACGCCGCCGGGGAACTTGGCGAAGTCGCCGAGATAACGCCCCAGCGCCGTCGCGCCGACGGGATCGCCGCCCGCATCGAAAATGACGCGCTCGGAACCGTCGGCGAATACGCTCGCGACCTCCGCGGGAAGCGAAGGGCTGTCGATCGTCTTGTTCGCGAAAACTGGCTCGATTACTTTTATCCCGGCGTTTTGCAGCAAGCCCTTCTTTTCGCTGGAGCGGAAATAAGGGTTTACGATGTCGAGATCGACCAGCGCCGTTCGGTATTTCTTCGCAAAATCGAGCGCGAAGCTGATGGACAGCTCCGTCTTGCCGCTGCCATAGTTGCCTATAAAAACGAAAAATTTCTTTTGCATAAATTTTACTCTATCGGTTCGATCAGAACCGTCACGGGCGACGAAAAATCGATCACCGCGTTCTGCTTTTGCTCCGGCGTAAGGGACGTCTGTACGCTGAAGTTGTCGTGTACGCCGGGGGGTAAGTCCGTAACGTCGACGAAGGGCTTGATGTCCCCGCGGGAGATTGCGTCCACCGTAGCCTCGCTCGCCGTGATCGATACGGATATACGCTCCGGGCCGACTATAACGTTATGGTCGTGCTGCGCGCCCCGGACTTCAACTAAAAGGTCGTCGAAGCGCACGGTTCTGGTGATGAGCGTGATGTCGACATATAATTCGATCGGCTGGGGCTGCGTGACGATCACGCCGTCGGGCAGCCGCAGCTGTACCGTCCTCTGCTGGGACTCGCGCCAACCCTGTATATCTACTGCGTTGATATCGAGCGACTCGATTTGATCCAGAATATCGGCGGGACCCGCAATTTCGATCTCAGACGGCGTGATGTGAAGCCCGCTCGCGTTGAGCTGGTATCCCTGCGCGATTTTGTCGAACCCGACGATAAGCGTATCCTGATTGATGGGAACCGTTTTTTTCGGATAAACGTCCATCTTAACGATTACGGACGGTACGGATGTAAACGCCGTATTCGGGAGTACGTTCCCTTCAGCGTCGCGCAATTCCACCATCATAGAATCGTTATAGCCGCGCGCTTTAGACAGATCGAGCTTTACGACCGCCTGGCTGACGAGGTCGACGTCCTGCTTCGGCCCGCTCAGGGAGATGGCGCTCGGAATGGTTTCGGGCACGGTATTGTAGAAGCCTCCGGGCAGCGCGCCATCGAACTCGACATGCACCGGAACCGCCTCTTTTTGGGCCAGCTCGTCTATCTCCACGTGAATTGCAGCCGGAGTGCGCGTGTTGATGCTTACGCCCGTAAAGGCGCTCGGCGGCGGGACTTCGATCGGCACGTCGAATTCGCCCTTCGTCGATATCCTGCCCAGATTCGCCGTCGCGTTCAGGACGCTGGGCGTTACGCTGTTAAACAGGCTGCGCGGCAAAGTAACGGAGACGTCGCAGTCCGTAAGGATCTGGCTGCGGTCGCCGCGAACGACGAGATTCTTTTGGGTAAGCAGGCTCTCGTTTGTAAAGCTTACGGGCACATCGGGAACTATCTTATCCGTATCCGGGTCTTCTATAGCGAGCACATAGCTCCATAGCACCACGGCGAACAGCGCCGCCATAATCTTATACACGGGATTCGCAAAGAGCGTTTTAAAGAATTTTTTAAGCATTCGCGCGCTCCTTCCGGCCGCGCACGCGCCTGCGCTGCTCTTTTTCGGAGGGGATGAACAGGGCGCCGAGCATGTCCTTAAGCGCCTTCGCGTCCAGATAGCGAATAATCTTGCCTTCCTTCGCCATCGAGATTACGCCCGTCTCCTCGGAAACCACGAATGTGACCGAATCGGAAACTTCTGAAACGCCAATCGCGGCGCGATGGCGCGTACCGAGCTCGCGCGCAATGCCGGTATTTTCGGACAGCGGCAAGAAGCAGCCCGCCGCCACGATCATATCGTTGCGCACGATCATCGCGCCGTCGTGCAGGGGCGTATTGGGCTCGAATATGTTTTCGATTAAAGCGCTCGACACCCTCCCGTGGATGAGCGTGCCCGTGCCCACGAGATCCTCAAGACCCGTGCGGCACTCCACGACGATCAAAGCGCCGACGCGCCGCTTGGACATTTCCAGCAGCGCGCACTGCAATTCCTCGACGACGTGGCTGTAGTCGTTTTCGTGGCGCAGCATATTCTTGCCTAAAAATCTGCCGTGCCCGATTTGCTCGAGCGCGCGGCGAAGCTCCGGCTGGAAAAGGACGACCAGGGCGATTGCGCCCGCGCTGACGGCATAGTCGAGCAGCCAGCCGACGACGGTAAGCCCTAAAAGCTTGGAGGCCTGCGCCGCGACGATCAAAAGCCCCAGGCCTTTGAGCACCTGAATCGCGCGCGTGCCCTTCGTCAGAGCGAGGAGCTTATAGATAACAAAGCATACGAGGAGGATGTCTATCGCGTCGCGAACGCCGAACTGCGTAAAGCTGTTGGCGATCGCGTCGTAGATGGGCTGCAGCTGGTTAAGCAACGCTTCCACCGCTTCTCTCCTCTCGCAGGCTTACTTTTGCGCGCCTTTAAAAACCATTATACACCAGGATCGCGCCAAGAACAATCGTTGTTACTTGATTCCGATGTCCGTGCGGCAGTGCAATCGCTCAAAGGATATGCTTCCGCTTGCGGCGTAAGCTTTCTTCCGAGCGGCGGCGATATCCGCGCCGAGCCCCGTAACGCCCAGCACGCGGCCCCCGGCGGTCTTGAACGCTCCGTCCTCGAATTTAGTTCCGGCGTGGTAGACGCTTATATCATTTGGTATGCCGGATAGCCCATTTATGGGAAATCCTGTGTCATATTCGCCTGGATAACCGCCGGAAGCCAAAACAACGCATACCGCGCTCGCGTCCGAGAATTCGACCGTAGTTTCCTTTAGCTTTCCGTCTGCGACGGCGATAAGGATGTCCAACAAGTCCGATTTAAGCAGCGGCAGGATAACCTGCGTCTCCGGGTCGCCAAAGCGCGCGTTGTATTCGAGCACCTTCGGGCCGTCCTCAGTTAGCATCAGCCCGAAATACAGCACGCCGGAGAACGGGCAGCCCTCCTGAACCATAGCCCGTAACGTCGGGCGCATAATCGTTTGTTCGACGACATCCGCGATTTCCCGCGTATACTTCGGGCTCGGGGCAAAGCAGCCCATGCCGCCGGTGTTCAGCCCGCCGTCGCCGTCCAGCGCGCGCTTATGATCCTGCGCGCTGACCATAGGCTTCAGCGTTTCGCCGTCCACGAACGCGAGCACGGATACCTCCGGCCCCGATATAAATTCCTCGACGATAACGGTATTCCCGGCGTCCCCAAACGCGCGTTTTATCATGATAAAATCGAGCGCGTTCAGCGCCTTTTCGGTCGTTTCGCAGATCAATACGCCCTTGCCCAGCGCCAGCCCGTCGGCCTTTACGACGAGCGGCGGCTCACACGATAGCACATAGGCCTTCGCCTCTTCGTAATCGGAAAATATCTCGCACCCGGCCGTTGGAACGCCGTATTTTCGCATCAATTCCTTCGCGAACGCCTTGCTGGACTCGATGCGCGCGGCGGCTTTATTCGGCCCGAACGCGCGAATACCGGCGGCTTGCAGCGCGTCGACCATCCCCTTAGCGAGCGGATCGTCCGGCGTGACGACGACGAGATCGAATCTTTCGGCTAACGCGAGCGCTACGACGCCCTCGACGTCCGTCGCTTTCAGCGGGACGCATTTGGCGAGGAGCGCGATGCCCGCGTTGCCCGGCACGGCCCAAAGCTCGGGCTTATGCGGGCTTTCGGACAGCTTTTGCACGATGGCATGCTCCCGCCCGCCGCTTCCGATGATGCAAACTTTCACTGTAATGACCTTTCTTTAATGTTTAAAATGCCTCACGCCCGTAAATATCATCGCGAGGCCCAGCTTGTCGCATGCTTTGATCGAGTCCTCGTCGCGTATAGAGCCGCCGGGCTGCACGATGCAGGTAATACCCGCCGCGGCCGCCGCGCGTACGCTGTCGTCGAAGGGGAAATACGCGTCGGAGGCGAGCGCCGCGCCCTTTACTTGTTCGCCGCTGCGCAAAAGCGAATGCTCCACCGCCCAAACCCGGTTCACCTGCCCCGGCCCGATGCCCAGTGAGCAGCCGTCCTTCGCGACGGCGATGCCGTTGGACTTGACATGCTTAACGATCGCGAACGCGAAGCGGAGGTCCTCCATCTCTTTTTCGGTTGGCGCGCGCTTCGTGACTACCTTCGGCTCGCCCTCGAACAGGGTCAAATCGCGCGACTGCACCAAAAGCCCGCCCGCGACCTTCTTCGCGTCGAAGCCGCCCAAAAAACGCTCCTTCATGCTCGGCAGCCGGAGCAAGCGCAGGTTCTTCTTCGCGGAGAACACTTCGAGTGCTTCCTTTGTAAACGAAGGCGCGACGATTATTTCCAAAAACGTCTTCGCCATCGCCTCGGCGCACGCTCCGTCCACCTCGGCGTTTATCGCGACGATGCCGCCAAAAATCGAGACGGGATCAGTGTCGTGCGCGCGTGAATACGCCTCCAGCGCGCTGGAGCCAAGCGCGACGCCGCACGGGTTCGCGTGCTTAACGGCTACGCATGCAACGCCCTCAAGCTCCGCGAGCAGATCGAGCGCACCGTTCGCGTCGTGGATATTATTGAAGGAAAGCTCCTTGCCCTGAAGCTGTTCGGCGTCGGCGAGCGTGCCGGGGCGCGCGCCGATTTCGCGGTAAAACGCGGCCTGCTGATGCGGATTTTCGCCGTAACGCATGTCCTGAGCTTTTTCGAACGTGAGCGTGAGCTTGTCCGGAAAATCGGGCCTTAACGCCTTTGGCGACAGATACGAAGCGATCAGCGCGTCGTACGCCGCCGTATGCTCGAATACCTTCGCGCAGAGTTTAAGCCTAAGCGCTTCGGAACAGCCGCCGCTCTTTATCGCCTCAAGCGCTTCGGAATAATCCGCCGGATCGACGAGCGAAATGACGTCATTATAGTTCTTAGCCGCCGCGCGCAGCATGCTCGGCCCGCCTATGTCGATATTCTCGATCGCGTCCTCGAACGTACAATCCGGCTTCGCGATCGTCTGTTTAAACGGATATAGATTGACGCAGACGAGATCGATAGGCGTGATACTAAGCTCCTTAAGGCGCGCCATATGCGCTTCATTGCCGCGCATGGCCAGAATCCCGGCGTGCACGTTTGGATGCAGCGTCTTCACCCGCCCGTCGAGGCATTCGGGGAACCCCGTAACCTCCGAAACGTTCATGACGCTCAGCCCAGCGTCCTCGAGCGCCTTTTGCGTGCCGCCCGTGGAGACGAGCTCCCAGCCCAGTTCGCTTAGACCGCGCGCCAGTTCAACTACGCCTGTCTTGTCCGAAACAGAAAAAAATGCCCGCATACAAACCTCCATATTTTAATGATTAACGCTTCATCGCTGTAGGGGATGGCCTCTGGACATCCCGGATTCGCCTGGTCACGGGGCGTCGAGGACGCCGCCCCCTACATGAATTCACGTTAGTCATCGTTATCGATTACCGTCACCCTGCGCCCGTCGATCTTCAGCCTGCCCTCGGCTAAAAGCTTCACCGCCAGCGGCAAAAGCTCGTGCTCGAATTTCAGCACGCGCGCTTGCAGGCTCTCTGGCGTGTCGCCCTCTAGCACCTCCACGCTTTTCTGGAAGACGATCGGCCCCGTATCCGCGCCCGCGTCCACGAAATGCACAGTCGCGCCCGTGAGCTTGCAGCCGTAGTCCAAAACGGCCTGATGCACTTTCAGGCCATAGTATCCCATCCCGCAGAACGAGGGGATCAGGGAAGGGTGCACGTTTAGGATGCGCCCGGCAAAGCGCTCCACCAGCCGCGCGTCGAGAATGGAAAGATAGCCCGCTAGCACGATCGCGTCTATGCGGGCTTCCAAAAGCTTATCTAAGAGCGCTTGATTGAATGCGGCTTTGTCCGCAAAGGAGCGGCGGTCCAGACAAACGGCCTCAATGCCTCGCGCATTCGCGCGCTCGAGCGCGTGCGCGGGCCGGTCCGTTATAACGAGCGCCACCCTCGCGGGCACGTTCGAATCGAGAATCGCCTGGAGGTTGCTACCGCCGCCGGAGGCCAGAACGGCCAGCCGCTCTATTCGCATAGCGCTACGCCTTCACCCTCTACGACCTCGCCGATCGCGAAGGCGCTTTCGCCGAGCTCGTTCGCGCGCCGGATAACCTCGGCCGCGTCGCGCTCCGGTACGGCAAGCGCCATACCCACGCCCATGTTGAACGTGCCGAATAGATGATTTACCGGGCAGCCCTCCGTCATGGCTATATAATGGAATATCTTCGGAATAGTCCAGCTCTTTAAATCGATCCGAATGCCCAGCCCTTGGGGGAGCATCCTCGGAAGATTTTCATGGAAGCCTCCGCCGGTTATATGCGCGATGCCGTGAATCTGGAATTCGTCCAACAGGCTCAGCACCGGCTTTACATAGATGCGCGTCGGCTCCATCAACACCTTGGCCAGCGTCGAGTCGAGGAAGTAGATGGGCGTATTGAGCGTAACGGCGTCCTCGCCGAAGAGCCTGCGGATGAGGGAATAGCCGTTGGAATGCGCGCCGGA